>Ga0315289_10001749_pt1 | contig 33804 bp, 39 predicted proteins | sample YL17G11_40_MG_FD_203452 | JGI IMG/M metagenome (GOLD analysis project Ga0315289, IMG submission 203452) | Sediment microbial communities from Yellowstone Lake, YNP, Wyoming, USA - YL17G11_40 | ecosystem: Environmental > Aquatic > Freshwater > Lake > Sediment | place: USA: Wyoming | collected... | reverse complement strand
CTCATAATATTTGAAACCAAAGCATCCATGAACTGTGGCTATCAGCTTTTTGCACTTTAATCTTAGCAGAGGCGACAAAAGAAACAGATAACTTTCATGTATGTGGATAATATCCCAATTATTGCACAATAGGAAATATACGAACGTTTTCAGCATAAACATAAAATTTCTTAAAAAAATGGATTTAGGTAATTCTAATTCGATGGTTTTAACAAACTCAGAGCACGCACTGCCTTTTTGTGTTAAGACTGTGACATCGAAGTTATTTCTAAGTCTCTTGGCTATTTCAAAAATGTGCCTTTCTGAGCCGCCAGGTTCTGGCGGAGTTATGCCTACTATAAGTATTTTCATTATTTGGTTGACACCGGAACTTTCCAGATTTGCTGCAAAGATTTGTTAGTTTTTGCAAAATAAAATCCCTTTATCCAAGTGTAAAAATAAATTATTCCGGAAAATAAGAATCTTGGCCATCTGCTGAATGATATTTTTGATAGTTCTTTGGGGAACAAAAGAATCTCTTTCTGCATTTTTCTTGGGCCCTCTGGTAGCAATTGATAACCTGCCCTAACTCTTGCTTTTTGGTTGACAAAGTCTTTGATGTTCGTCGGACATTTAACCAATACTTTTGCATTAGGCTCGTAAACTAATTTGTAACCTGCATCCTTGATTATCCTGCCCATCCAGGCATCAACGGCACCTTTTGCAAAGGGCACTTGTTTTAGCACTTTTTTCCTAAATGCCAAAAGATAACCTGATAGGTGCCAAAATGTTCCTTCATCGGATTCCTTTTTCCTAATTTCCCCTATTTTTCTATAGCTCATCATAGACCAGTCATAAAACAAGTTATTTTTTGGTATTAGCGGTACTGGATTTCCAGAAACGGCACCTATTCTTTCATCTTTAAAGTGCTTAATTATATTCTTGATGGCGCCTTCTTCAACTATTACATCACCATCGGTTTGAACTATGACGTCTCCTTTGGCATTTTTTATTATAAGATTTATTGCGGAAGCCTTACCTCTTCGCTCTGGTTCTGTGATCAACTTAACTCTTTCATCTCTTCTCATGATTTTTTTAATTTCCTTCACGGTATTATCAATACAACCAGAAGCAACTACTATGACTTCATCTCTCTTTGAGATTTGATTCAGTGCAGAATTTATGCTCTTAGATATTGATTTTTCCTCATTATATGTCGGTATTCCAACGGTAATGCTCTTAATTTTCATGGGGGATGTGAAAAGAGAGTTATATTCTGCTGCTGTGTCAGAGCTATTGAAAATATCTTGCAAATCCATTAGTACTTGGTGCTTAGATAAATTTTCAACACAGTCTTTCAGAGATGCATCCCTATTTGAAAGCACTATCACGTCTTGCTTTAGTGTTGCATCCAAATTCGAAAATAATTTAGAAATATCTTTTACTTCTTCTTTCAAGTTTTCTCTGTTTATCAGGTCAAAAACTTCTTTTCTGTAACTTTTGCTAATATTCTTTAAGTTTGATTTGTCAATTATTTTGTCAAATATTTTTATGTCATAGCCTTTGTTCAGCAAGTTGTTTATAACAAAAAGAATTGGGTTACCTCTGATATCGTCTGTATTTGGCTTAAAGGTTAGACCCAAAATACCTATACTTTTTCTTTTTTTAGATTCTATTATTGCTATGGCTCTTTTAATGTGCTCAATATTGCTTTCAGCTATAGAATTTATGATTGGGGTTTTGACACCTAATTTCTTTGCGGCATTTTTTAGAGCTGCCAGGTCTTTTGGGAGGCAACTTCCTCCATAAGCAAAACCTGGCCGTAGATAGTAAGTTGATATATTTGTTATTTTGTCTTCACAAAATAAATCTGAAAGCTGTTTATTGTCTACGCCAGCCTTTTTGCAGATAGAAGCTATTTCGTTAACAAATGCAACCTTAAGCGCATGGAAAGAATTATTAGCATATTTAATCGTCTGTGCTACTTCTTCAGTCACAACAAACTTCTTTGCATCTATGCCTTCATAGCACGCTAGTACTTTTCTAGCTATGCTCTTGTTTTCTGCACCAACAATTACGAATGGCGGACTAAAAAAATCTTTTACGCTGCTACCTTCCCTTAAAAATTCTGGATTAACTGCTACATCAAAATCTATGCCACATTTTTTTTGAGATGTTTGCTCCAATGTTTTTTTGAGCAGATTCAGATATCCGGGAAATACTGTGCTTCTTATAACCACAGTGTAATGTTTTTTTACTCGTATGGCTTCTCCTATTTCTTCGCAAACCCTCTTCAAATATGTTAGATCTACGTTTCCATTTATTTTGGGGGGAGTTCCAACGCACACGAAGGCTATTTCGGTATTCAAAACAGCTTTTTTTGTATTGGTTATGGCCTTCAGCGCACCTTTTTTGACAGATTCCTCTATTAGCGGGCCTAATTCTTTCTCTTTGACAGGAGTTTCGCCTCTGTTGATTGCATCAACTTTATATTTTACTACGTCCACTCCTGTAACATCATTACCTAATTTAGCGAAGCAAGCAGATGTGACAGATCCTACATACCCCAAACCGAAAACAGCTATTTTCATAATCGCACCTGAGGACAACAGTAAAGCTTTTCTAGCTTTCTAGCTATTTTATCCCATCTGAAATCAATCACCTTTTTTTTAGAAATCCGCATTATTTTTCTAAGTTTAGAATAATTTTTGATAACTTGACTAAGTTTTTCTGCTAAATCTTTTTCATCTCCTTGTCGGAACAGGAATCCATTTTTCCCATCTTCTATCAATTCTTTGCAAGCCACAATATCAGATGCTATAACTATGCAAGAAGAAGCCATGGCCTCCACTAATGCCTGAGGCATGCCTTCTCTTTTAGATGGTAAAACAAAAATTTCTGCACCACCGTAAACATCAAGTTTCTTCTTCAAGTCAAAAACAGCGGGCTCGAATAGGATATTTTTGATTTGTAGCTTTTCTATCAGAATTTCAAGCTCTTTTTTATATTCTACCTCGGCGAGCCCCACGATTTTAAGAATTATATCTTCATTGCCTAACAGCTTAAACGCTTTGATAAGAGTTTCAATGTTTTTTACTGGAGCTATTCTTCCAAAAAAAACTATTTTCTTTACTTTCTTTCTCAAAATTCTTTTTCTACTAAAAAACTCGGAAGGAATGCCGTTCGGCAAATAAGCAATTTTATTGCTGGTGACTCCAAGCTTCTCGAGATAGGGATATTCCCACTTTGCTATTGCAATTATTTTTTGAAAATTTTTAAGAGCGGACCTGCCTAAAACTAAATCGTAGATATCGGAAAGTACGGACAGCCAAACACCTCGTACTTTTGCGTCTACGAAAGGCGCATGAGTCGTCAAAATGCAAGATATGCCCAATCGCGAGCATTCTTTAGAAATTATATTCCCTTCGGGGTGCCTGTATGTTTGACAATCGACGATGTCTGGCATCAGCTCTCTGAGTTTAGTCTTTAGTTCTCTAGACTTGTACAGAAACACGTTCTTGCTTCCAAATTTTTTAACTTTAAATCTAAAAACCTCAATGCCATCAACATTCTCGTGTTGCTCTACTTTCTTTAGGGTGCCTGCTTCAAGATCTGAAGAAAAGACATAGACTTTATGACCCTTTTTGATTAGCTCTCGGGCTAAATTATAGACTCTATTCCACACTCCTGATATGCCTGCAGAATATGTGCATGTGTAAAGTATCTTCATTCTGCCAAAAACGCGAAGTGCGCCCCTCCTAAGCCTAACAGCCACAACGGCTTGTCTAAAATTCTTAGCATTTTCCCATATTTGGGAAATTTTATGCCCGGTTCTATCTCTAATCTTTTTGTTTCTATGGCTTTAAAGCCACCAGCGCTCAAATATTTTCTAAATTTCCTAATGCTGAATGATTTTTCATAACCTACGTCCCACTTCCCAATACACCTTAAGAAAAGCTTGCTTAAAACAAATGATGTGTATCTGTGTGGCACGTTGCCGATGAATGTGCCTCCATTCTTCAGAACTCTTGAATGCTCTTTTACCGCCTCGCCTGTTTCAGGAACATGTTCTATGACTCCTGCAGAAATTACAACATCAAACTGCTTATCCTTGAATGGCATACATCTCACGTCACTTTTAATGAATTTTATTTTGACCTTGTTTATGGCTGCAAATCTTCGAGCTAAACTCAGATTCTTTTCAGAGAAATCTATTCCTACAACTTCGTGACCTAGCTTTGCAGCATAGACTGAGAAGTAGCCAAACCCGCATCCCGCATCCAAAATTTTTTTCTTTTCTTTCAGAGAATGAAAGAAACTAAAGAAATAATTTTTATTTTTGGCTAACTCTTGTTTTCCGAGAAAATCAATAGTTTTAATGCAACTTTCCCATCGCTCTGCATGCTCGTCCCAAGCCTTCTTTGTTTCCATTTTACATAGCTGATAAGAATTTTTCTAGTTTTTTGATATTCTTATCGTTAAATTCATATGAATGCGATAAAAAAACCACTGTGTTGTCTTTTCTGAGAAAAGATGATAACCTTGCGAGAGCACTAAACGCTGGAAAAGGCAATTTTCTTAATGAAAATGCGGAAATTGGCAAAATAAAACTTGACACCGGTATTTCTTTTATTTTCATTTTTTGTTTTTTTATTTTTTCCATAAATTTGCATTGCTCTAAATACAGAGGAAATCTTGAAGGAAAGAATATTGCTTGTGAAAGTGGAAACTGTACTATTGAAGAATCATAAGTAAAGCCTCTCTCTTCAAGCAATCTTATTAAGTTGAAATCCGCAGAGAATTGGGGCGCTCTGAAGCCTTTTGGATCTTCTTTCAGTATTTTTTTATAAATCTCTATCGCCTTATCCAGCCTTTCCTCTTTTTCACACACACTCAAAACATCCCATCTCTCGTGCATAAAACCATGTAGGGCGATTTCGTGACCTTTTCGCTTCAATTCCCTAAAGATGCCTGGGTGCGTTTTGAGGCAATTGCTAGTAACGAAAAACGTAGCTTTTGCCATTTTTTTGTCCAAAATAGCCAGCAATTTAGGTAACCCGTTTACCAAGCCAGCATAAGTGCCGTCCGGATCTTTTTCAGCGTCTACGGTAACACAAATCTTCATAGTTTTCATCGCTACGAAATTGATAAAAGGCTTTGCATATTTTCTTTACTAAGCTATTCCTTTTCACAGAAATATATTTTCTCATTTTTATCTAAACCAAATCTAGCGGCGTCTTCCGCAGGTAATTTTGATACAAAATCAATTACAGTTAACTTAAATCCAGCTTTTTTTAACCTGTCCCCGTAATCAAGTCCGTATCTCCTCACATGATCTGGTTGCCCATAAAATTTCAAGTAATCTTTGGGTTGGATTCTTGGGTCCTCAAAAGTCTTGGTTTTATGTGGGGAATCGATAGGCACTTGCAAAATAGCAAACCCTGTCCTTTTCAAAACGCGTCTTAGTTCTTTCATAGCCATTAAATCTTCTTTTACGTGCTCTAAAACGTGGCTGCACAAAATGACGTCAAATGAATTATCCTTAAAAGTCATTTCCCTTATATCTTCTTTTCTATCTGCTAAAAAAATTTCCGGTGCTATATCTGCGCTTACTGTAGTAATGTTCTTGTAAGATTTCAAAAACTTCCTGATTGATCTTTCTGGTGAGAAATGTAAAAGATTAAGCGTTTTATTTTTTGGCAGCTTTTCCTTTAAAAATAAATAAATTAATCTGTGTCGTTCCCGCGAATCGCAATTCGGGCATATTTCACCATTTTTAAAAAACCCACCTTTCCAGTTGCAAATAGGACAATTAACGCTGCTTCCCCTGTAAATTATGGGGTTAAATAAAAAATTTTTAATTTTTCTAAGCACAGGAGTCAATGGCTTTATAGAATAAATTTTTGTAAGAAAAGATAATGTCAGATGAGTTACTTTCATGGCAGGATCTGCTAACAAAGCTTTTTAATTTTTATTTTTTATACAATTTTTTAATAAACCTCATCTTCTTCATAAGCAATCTTACAAAAGGATAAGTCCAATTTGTTGCATAAATCGATTGCTCTTTAATAAACCCGCCAAAATTCTCTTTATATTTGTTAATAGAATACATTTTATTGCCTATTTTTGCTTCAATATCATAACCCCCCATGTCGAAATACTTCTTATCCGCTTTTTTAGAGAATAATATGAGATTCCAATAAAGAAATGACATAGCTTGCGATTTGTATCCTTCTTCGTTTGCAGCCGTTAAACTCAATATCGAATAATCCCAATCTAATAAAATTATTCCGCCAGCAATTATTCTGTTATCTTTTTTAACTAAAAAAAGTTTTACTAAATTGCTATTTAATAATATCTTCAAAAATCTAAGTGTTTTTAGGCCAAATCCTTCTTTCAAAACTTTTTTCTCATAAATTTCATAAAATTCTTTTAGTTCTATTTGGCTCTTGCATTCTTCAAACTGCAGCCTGTTGCCCTGAGCAGTCTTTACGCCCCACCTTGCAGATTTCTTTTCTAAGTTCTTCCACAACTCTTCTTCTGGCTTCTGCAAATCTACAATTAGGGTGTTATTGCACACTTTTTTATAACTAGAAAAAATGTCTTCCCTCTGGTCTATTGCTGTCGGAGCGATGGTCCCATAAAAATATCTGCTTGCTTCGGTCCTAAATACTTCAAGGATTTTTTCTCCAGCGCTCTTTTCTAAGAACAAAGGCGTACCCTCTGCAAACAATATTGTTTTTATTCCAAATGGAGTTTTGATTTTGACAGGAAAACATAATATGCCTGCTTTGAGCTCGCAATTTTCTTCAATTGTTAGGAATATTGGCTCTTTCCCACTTACTTTATTGGATTCTGCCCAGTCCCAACTCTGATATACTGAGCCGTGACAACGCTCCCACAAGCTCTGCCATCTATCTTTTTCCATATTTCTTAATAAACTCCTCATAAATTTGGATATATTTTTTCACTATCAGTCTATAATCATATTTAGCAACTTCTTTTCGTGCATTTTCGCCCATTTTCTTAATATCCCATTTAAGTGATTTCTCAATTGCGTCAGCGAGATTACTGACCCTCTTTTTCTCGTCGGAGAAATTAACAAGGGTCCCAAAGCTTGGTTTTACTATGCCCTTTGGACCTTCGGTGTTTGATGCGATAATTGCACAATTATGCGCTATAGCCTCAAGAAGCGTGATCCCAAACGGCTCAAACCTGGAGGGCATAACAAAAATGGCTCCTTCTTCAAGAACCTTTTTCTTCTCCACCTCCGTTATGAATCCTAAAAATCTTACTTTTATATTTTTCAATTCCGAAGCGTCATTCTTTAGTCTCTTAACATATTCTTTCTCACCATCACCAACTATGTGACATTCCAAATTAATGCCCTTATCATCCAATATTTTAAGTGCCCCAAGCAAATAATCTAACCCTTTTTGCTCTGATAACCTCGAGAGAGTAAAATAAATCCTGTTTTTCTTTTGTTTTATATTTTTATTCTCTATGAATAGGCCATTTCCTATAATTTCACATTTCTTTCCGGATAGTTTATTATAATATTCTTTTGCTTCGTTGTTTATGCATATAAGTTTGTATGCTCTTTTAGAATTAAACTTTTCTAACCATCTATAAATTGCAATCCCTGGTCTTGAAATAGGATTTTTTCTTTTTGAATACAGTTTTTCAATTCCAGCAATGTGAACGCCGTGTTCAGTTATCACGAATGGTTCCTTCATAAGAGCAAATGGAAATGCTTCAGTCAATGCCGTTTGGCAATGAATAACATTTGGCTTTAGTTTTTTCACGAGTGCGTAGGACGAAATCATAAAACTTACCTCAAATAAAATTCTTCTAAGAAATTCCCACGGCAGCCAGTATGGTCTGCCCGAGAACTTTTTGTGTCGCATTCCAACGTTATGTATTGTTGCTCTTTCTTTTGCTAGAATTCCTCTATTCTCTTGCTCGGGCTTAGCAGATATGATGTGAACTTCATGTCCTTCTTCAACAAGCGCTCGTGACAGATCTCTTAAATGGGTTGTTCCGCCGCCTATCGTATTCGGATATGGCATGATTCTAACGAAACATATTTTCATTTTTTGCTGCGACTACAGGTCTTAGCACAAAATAAATCTTATAAAGATACGCATCACCAAAGCCTATTTGGTGTTGTTTTTAAAATGGTCAAATTCTTTATTTAGTCCGCAGCGCGCAAATAAACTATCAAGATGTTCTTCTACTTCTTTTGTGTCTTTGCCTTTGTTTTTTAGATCGTTAAGCATTTTGGCACATTGAAAGGCCTCAACAACGAGCTGCGGATTACGATCTGCGGTTAAACCGCGTTCTGATTCTGTACGCCAAATTTTAAGCTTGGTATCCATATAACCTATCACAGTCATAACTATAAGAACTCCAGCAATGCCGCTGAGCAAAAAGATATTGTGATTTGGAAATATTTTTTGAATAAAACCATAGCTCCAAACTGTTGTATTTAGAAAAATTAATGCTATCATTAAGAAATTAAATATGCTGAGATAAGACGCCGTTCGGTTATAATAAAGTTTAGCTTCTACTAAACTGTCTCTCAATTTCTTCAATTGCATAAAAAAAGGATAAAAGGAATGTTAAAAAGTCTTTCTCAGCGAATAAGAAGACGACTTATCAATTTCTGGCCAAAAATGAACAAATGAACTTAATCACAGCATTTATTAAATTTTCATTTCAGATTAAAAAATGCGATGCGGAATCATACTCGGTACTAGACCGGAGATAATTAAGTTTTCTTCCTTAATTGATGAATTGGGTGTTCAGAATATTGAAAGCTTTGTGTTGCACACAGGGCAACATTATGATTTTGCAATGGATAAAATATTCTTCAAAGAATTAGACCTATGTCCTGACATGCAAAATTTGAATGTTGGTTCTGGAACTCATGCAGAAGTTACTGCAAAAATGTTGCTTGGTATAGAAAAAACACTAATAAATAAAAACCCAGACATCGTACTTGTGCTGGGGGACACAAACTCAGTTTTAGCGGGAGCTCTTGTTAGCACAAAATTGCACATACCTTTAGGGCACGTAGAATCTGGCCTGAGAAGTTTTGACAGGAGAATGCCTGAAGAATACAATCGGATTATAGTTGATCATATTTCTGATTATCTTTTCGCTCCAACAGAACTGGCACAAAAAAATCTTCTGGAAGAAGGGATCGGTAGAAAAGAAAGTTTGTACAACAAAGGTGTTTTCAAACCACAACTTCATCTGACGGGTAACACTATAGTCGATGTTGTTAAAAGGAACCTAGACAAAGCACAGAAAACATCTCAAATACTCAATAATCTAAAATTAAACAAAAAAGAATATTTTTTAGTAACTGCGCACAGGGAAGAGAATGTGGATTATGCAGAAAAACTAAACGGCATAATTAATGGATTGAATCTAATTTCAGACAAATATAATTTACCAATAGTTTATCCCATTCATCCAAGAACAAAGAAAAGATTACTGGAATTTTCTTTATGGGATAAACTGCAAAAAATAAATAATTTAAAAATACTTGAACCATTGGGTTTTTTTGATTTGCTTAGCTTAGAATCAAATGCAAAACTTGTTTTGACAGATTCGGGAGGGGTACAAGAAGAGACTTGCTCTTTAAACGTGCCGTGCGTGGTTTTGAGAGATAAGAGCGACAGACCAGAATCACTTTATGTTGGTGCAAGCGTTTTGGCTGGGTGCGCCCCTTCAAAAATAATTGCTAGCACAGAACTTATGTTAGGCGCGAAGAAATTCTGGAAAAATCCGTTTGGAGATGGTGACGCTAGCGAAAAGATAGTAAATATAATAAAAAATAATTTAAAATGAAAAAATTTAGACTATGTCTTCTTCAGCTATGACAACGAAGTCTCCGCTTGCTATTAGCGAGCTGAATGGCACCATTATATCGCCATCTTTTGTCTTTTCAAGGTCAAGAGTCATTGCATAAGCTGTTGGCTGCTTAATTAGAAGATAGATTAGTTCGCCTGTTCTTATTTCGAACATTAAATCGCCAACAATGCCAAATTTCTTGCCAGCTTTTGAAACAACGGTTTTTCCTACGAGAGTTCTTGAGTATTTTTTGTCTTCAGCCATGAATATTCACCACCGATGTCTGATTATCAAAACAACAAGAATAAATAGTTTTCGTAAAAAGTTTATAAGTTTTGGTGTTTGAAAGCCAATTTTGACAATATTTCAAGTTAGATGCTCTCGCAAGGGAATAATGTTTTAAATTTAATTTAAATAAGACACCTAATGAATTTACGAGAAAAGCTAAGCAGAATGCTCATAGTTATGCGCTTGTTTAGAAATTGGCCTGTGTACTTTGCTGAAGGTATAATATTAACACGCACTAAACAGATTACCTACGTCCTTAAAAACGGCATAAAATTCTGCTGTAGACTTCGTACTGTTGACAGAGGCTTGATACGCGACATTTGGCGTGACAAAAGCTATACTCCTGCGGGATTTGAAATTAATTCAAAAGATATTATATTGGATGTTGGTGCACACATAGGCGTGTTTTCGGTTTTTGCCGCCCAAAATGCACGAGAAGGAGTAATTTACTCCTTCGAACCTATGCGAGAAAATTTTCTTATGCTAAAGAATAATTTGGAGCTTAATAAAATAGAAAACGTGGTTTCATTTAACAAAGCACTTTACAAAAATTCTGGATATGCCAATCTTGCCCTCTCTGAAAATAACACTGGAGGCCATTCTCTGTTATTTGGCGGCGAAAAGCAAGATACAGTTCAAACAATATCGCTAGCTGACTTCTGTAAAGCCAACAATATAAAAAATATAAATTTCTTAAAAATGGACTGTGAAGGCGCGGAATTTGATATACTCTTTAATTGCCCTAACGTAATAATTCAAAAAATTGATAAGATTAGTCTAGAGTATCACAACATAGACCTACAACAAAACGTCATTCGCCTCAAGTCTTTTCTGAAAAGCAAAGGCTTTGAAGTCAAAATTAAACCGTTCGATGCTAAAACAGGATTGTTATACGCAAAAGCTTCAAAAAGTGTCTAACTCAGGTGTTTTAGAATTGCGTCTGCTTGCTTCTTTACTGAAGCTATGTTTTGATTGCCATCAATATAGTGGTTTGAGCTTGCAATCAAGTCTCCAACCCCAAGTCTTAATTCCTCGCGGTCTCTCATCCTGAATTCAAGCTTTGATAGGGATCCAAAGCGGGCTCTTGATTGTGCTCTTTTCAGCCTTACTGCGGGCGAGGCTAAAACTGCAATAATGTGAAAATTACCTCCGTATCTTAACTGAAATGCTCTCGCCTCATCCACTGTTCTTAATGAGTCAATGATTATCAATTTCTTATTTTTTGCATTCTTTATCTGATTAATAGCCCAGTTAGCAATAGGAATATCGCCATATTCTGCCCATAAATACAGGCTCGCCATCAAACCTGCTTCTTCTGACGGCTTTACCCCTCTATTTTTTAACCAATTCCATATAAACGCGCCAAGGTGTATTCTCATGGCTCCCTGTTTTTTCGCTAGATATTCTGCAACAACAGTCTTGCCAGAAGCAGGCATACCAACTACGCCTATAACGGTCTGTTTGGTGGCCATATTTCCAGAAAGGGCTTTTGGGTTTTAAGTCTTTCTAGCCAAGAAGAGATGGAAATCCTTTGATAATCAAAACAAAGACTATTACCCATTTAAATTTGCCAATAATAGGTACGTCTAAGAGTGCGATGATTGTCGCTGCCAACAAGTCTATTACGCCGCATATTTTGACAAGCATAGATTGACTTAAATAGCAAGCCATAAAATTCTTTTTATGCGGGCGTTTATCGCGATAGAACTTCCTGATGAATTAAAGAAAAAGATTTCTGATTTTCAAAATGAATTGCAGACACAGGACTTTGTTGCTGCAAACTGGACCTCAGATTACCATCTGACTTTAAAATTTTTTGGAGAAATTGATGAGCACAAGCAAAAAGAAATTGCAAACATACTTGTTGATATTGCAAGTAAAACAAAAAGTTTCGACTTGGAACTGAAAGGTGTTGGTGCGTTTCCTTCACAAGATTATGTCCGAGTTCTCTGGATGGGAGCTGGCTACGGAGATGATGAAGCCAAGTTTTTGCAGAAAGAAATTGATGAAGCCCTTTCAGAAGATTTTGAAAAAGAATCAAATTATGCTAATCATCTGACTTTAGCCAGAATTAAAGCGGTTAAAGATAAATTTAAACTAAAAAAATTCTTTGAAAATAAGCAAAGTTTTGGCAAATTCAAAGTTTCTTCAATTAAATTTATCAAATCTGTTTTGACAAAATCCGGGCCCGTTTATGAAACTCTGAAAGAATTTTATTTACTGCAGTAAACCAAACGTTATATTTTGACATTATTTTAGATTTTTGATGAAAGACCGCAAGCTTCTAGTCATAGCACTTGCCTGGAGCCTGATTGGAATATTCCTTTTGATCCTATTCGCACTTTTTTCAGAACCTGAAAAAATCCAGCTCAAAGATCTGCAGGATAACTTAGGTAAAACTGTGGTCGCTGAAGGCGATGTGACAAAGGCCACGTATACTGCCACTGTTGCTTTCATTGACCTGTCTGATGAAACCGGAGATGCTCTGGTTGTTTTGTTTAAGCAACCAGCATACAAAGTTAGTTCTGGTGACGTGATTGCCGTAAAAGGTAAAGTCCAGTTATACCAGAATGAGATTGAGTTGGTAGCAGATGAAATTATTTGCATAGCGTGCGCTAATGGCTGACGTATTTGGAATATTGCTCGCTTTGCTGTTTGGTTGCCTTGCCGGAATTGTTACTGGCCTGACGCCAGGCATACACGTAAACACTGTTGCTGCTCTTGTTTTGGCGGGTTTGCCATTTTTATCAACACACTTTTCCTTAATTGCTTTAGGTGTTTTCCTTGTAACAATGGTCATTGTTCATACTTTCCTTGATTTTATTCCCTCAATTTTTCTTGGAGCGCCTGACGAAGGTGAAACTGCATTGTCCGTATTGCCTGGACACAAATTATTGCTAGAAGGGCAAGGATACAAAGCACTGAAACTGACTGTTGTTGGGGCAATTGGAGCTTTTCTTGTTGGTTTGGTCGCGCTGCCTTTGTTCTTTATTCTGGTAAAATATGGTTACCAATATCTTTCGTTGTTTATTGCACCCATAATTATTATTTTTTCAGCTTTTTTTATTTTGACTGAGAAAAAATTAAAACAAAAGATCTGGGCTTTGCTTGTTTTCCTTTTGTCAGGCGTTTTAGGGCTTTTAGTTTTGAATACGCTGCCCATTCAAGAACCTCTTTTTCCTCTGCTCGCAGGATTATTTGGAATTTCAACTTTAGTCATAAGTATGTTTAGCCACACAAAAATTGTTGAACAGAAAATTGACAAAACTGTTTCAATCGGTGGAAAGCAAAACCTCTGGAATTACATAAAAGCAAACATTTGCTGCGCCATAATGTCTGTGCTGCCTGCTTTGGGCGGAGCGCAGGCAACAATTCTTGCGCAGGCCCTGTCCAAAAAGAAATCGGGAGAAGATTTTCTCGTTATGGTCGGAGGCATTAACGTGGTTTCATCATTATTTGTTCTGTCAACTCTGTATCTGTTGGGAAAGGCCAGAACTGGCGTGATTGCGGTAATGAAACAATTCCTGGAACTTGATTTCAGCGGATTTTCTATTTTATTAGCCGCGAGCATCGCCGCTGTCGGCATTTCCATAATATTAACTTTGTATTTAGGAAGATTTTTTGCGAACAGGATTTCCAAAGTCAATTATAGAAAACTATCACTAGTAATAATCGCGTTCATTTGTATTTTGATAGCATTGTTTTCAGGTCCTGCAGGTCTTTTTGTTCTTTCAATATCAACAGCTATTGGTTTGATAGCGCCGAGAGTCGGCATCAAGAGAATTCATGCTATGGGGGTTCTCGGAATACCAGTATTCAGATACTTTTATTAAGAAGCAAGACCATAACTTGAAAGCATGGCTGACATCCACTTCAGGGAATTTGATCTTGAGGGTTACAAAGAAAAGCTAGCGCAAGCTGATTTTGACAAGAATGACAAGAAACTTATTCTGGATTTTGATGTGGCCAATACCGCCCAAGGTCTAACTGCTGCCCGCAGGCTTCAATATGCAAGATTGCTTGGCTATATGCGAGGTTTGCGTTGTTTAAACTGTGGCACAATAAAGGGCAAAAAGCTACTTAAAGGGCGATTCAAAAAGTGCAGGCACAAATTCGCCAAGGAACCCTGGCTCAAAACCCCTTTTGCAAAGGCAACCAAGGAAGATATCATAAAATTAATGGATATTATTCAACAACAGAAATTTGAACACTGGACTGTTCAGGGCTACAAAATAACACTAAAGAAATTCTACCGATGGCTGATGCCACAAACCCGGCCAGATGATTACCCTGAGCAAGTTGCTTGGATTAACACGCGGCTCGATAAAACCAAACAGCCCTTGCCAGAACAGCTTCTAACAACTGACGACATAAATGCTTTGGTAAAGGTTTGCAATAATTTGCGGGATAGAGCTATAGTTCTTTGCCTTTACGAAAGTGGCTGCCGGGCAGGAGAGCTGTTTACACGCAAAATTAAACATGTTCAATTTGACAAATATGGTGCTGTTTTGCTGGTTGATGGCAAAACAGGCATGCGCAGAGTGCGTTTAATAGCGTCAAAGCCGGCATTATCTGCCTGGTTGGATTTGCACCCCAATCGAAGTAATCCTGAAGCGCCTCTATGGGTGGTTGGTGTAAATGCTTCTGTAGAAATGCGCTGTAAGAAATGCGGACATGAATGGATAGGGTCTGATAGAACTGCAGATCCTAGATGTTCAAAATGTGATGGAAGGAAAATAGAATTTGGTGAAAGAAGGACCAAACCCAATAAGGAGCTAACATACAAAGGGCTCTATTCTTTGTTGAGAACGCTCTTTGCTCGTGCAGGCATAAAGAAAAAGTTTCATCCTCATCTCTTTAGACATTCACGGGCAACAGAACTCGCTAACAAATTAACCGAGGCTCAAATGAAAGAAATATTCGGCTGGACACAGGGCAGTAAAATGGCTGCAACTTATGTGCATTTATCTGGAAGAGATATAGACAATGCGTTGTTAAAACTGCATGGCCTTTTGGAAGAAGAGGAGCAGGAAGACGGCTTCAAAGCCATCAAGTGTCCGGTATGCAAATTCATCAATCTGCCAAAGACCAAATTTTGCGCAAGCTGTTCTACTGCATTAAGTATAGAGGCTGCCACAGCTGTGGAAGAGCAAAGAAAAATCGAAAAAGAAGATTTGATGAAGGAGATTCTTGTTAGTCTCAAGAAGGAACTTAAGCCTGGTGCCAAAGTGGAGCACCATAACATTTCAGAAGATTGAACTAAGCAGGCTTTACAGTGATGTTTCCCTTATCAACATCAAGATAAACTTGTTTTGAGGTCTTGAATTTTGGCGAGGCTGCCTCTAGGATTTCTTTAGGCAGGGTTATTACGATTGTTTCGTATTTTGCCCTTGCACTGGCCCGTTTCTGTATTTTGACTTTGATTGCCACCATAGGTAAACTGCTGTGTAACAACATTAAGTTTAAATAAATAAGATGCCATGAAGTTAAACAGCAGTGCAACTAACGTTTGATAATGCTATGAAAATAAACGAAAAAGAGTTCCTAAAAGATTTAGAACGCCTCAAACGAGCTCAGAAAGCGAGTCAACTGTTGGACAAATTCATCCAGAAGCTAGAGGCAGAGCTAAAATGCTAGAAAGTCTGCCGATATATGTCAGATGGGAAATCTACAAGCTCGTATTTGCAAGCGTCCTTTGGTTTGGATGTTTGTTGCTTGTATTTTGCCATCCCTGGTTTAAGCTTGAAAAATACAGGACTAAGCGAACTGCAAATGCTCCTACGCCTGCGGTAAATCCTAGCCCGCAATAACGGGTGTTATTGTTGTAGTATATGTAAATTATATATAAACACACAAACTTTTGCTTAATTCTTCCTGCGCCCACTCCATAGGAATCTTATCAGAAAAAACAGAATAATACCAATAAACCCGCTGAAGTTTGCAAGTTCGTAATCTCCTGCACCCCTGTACAAATACTTCAATCCAATTATTATGAAAACCATAAAGATGAAAATCGGGAAAAGATTGATTGCTTCGTTTCTGACAACACCCTGCCCTGCAATTTCAGGCTCTTCATTTTTGGCTATCTGTTCAACTGCCTTGCGTATTGCTAATGCATTACCACTTGAGTTCTTCAAAATCTTTTTCCTCAAAACCACATCTAGTTTTTGGTGGTCTAGTTCATTCAAATCCAAGAATTCATCAAGGAGTTCTTCTGTTTCCTTGGGATTTAACGAAGGCATTTCTATTTCCTTCAATTCCCAGAAGAAACGTTTCATCTCTGGTTTGAGTGTCTTGTTTTCCAAATACGGTGTGGTTCCAAGTGTGAAAAAAATAACATCTTTGGTATGTTGCATCAATAGATGATACGAAGTTGCTGCATTTCCTGAAATTGTATGCAATTCATCCAACACCAAAATCAATTTTCTGTGAGATTTTTTCAACAAGTCAGAAATGGTTTGCGACAGTTCTACTATTGTGCCTCGCTTGATAGTTTTCCATTGCTTGTCTTCCTTTCCTTTTTTCAGAATTGTTTCTATTGCTTGAAGAAGAATTTGTTTTGGTGGCTTGCAAAATGGCGAGTACCACCAGATTTCAGACTTCTTTCGTTTCCTTTGGCTGGCTATTTCCTGTGCCAGAAAAGACTTGCCGATTCCGTGCTTCCCTTTGAGAAAAATATGATTACCTTTGTCAATTTCTTCCAAAATCCGTTTTTTGATGTCGTCTCTCATGTGCAACTCCGCCCCGAGCGAAGCGAAGGCGGAGCGAGGGGCGGGTATCCAACGGCGACAGCATTATTTTTTCTCCAATTTCAAATGAATAATTGAATGAAGAAAGGCTAGCCCTCTTGAAGGGCTCGCTTGATTTCTTCATTCTTGTCGCCAAAGCCAATGACTTGAAGCTTTGCGAACATTGCATCAGTCCTGCTTTTGGGCTTGCTTTCATTTTCGTCTTTTGCCATGCGATCTCACCTCCCAACGAAGCGGTTGTGCGGGATGAGCTTACGTACCTTTCCCGAAGGGCTTGCCATCGCAGATGGAAAGGTCGATATGCTCAGACTGGCACAGCGAAGTGGGAGTGAGGAGCAGGCAAAGACAGATACTAGATACAAGCCCAAACTGCTGGCGATGTGAGCAGGGCTATGCTGGCAGGCTTTGGCGGATTTTATATTCAAGTTTACCATAATTAACAAACCCATTGCATTGTTTCGCAAGCAAGTCATCAAGCAAAATGTGATGCAAAGCTATCTTGTCTTTTGTGATACTGAAAACAGGATCGATATTGCTGTTGTCAAGGCACATAAAAGTCCCTGCCAAATCGCCAGATACTGTAACGAGGCCGGCTAGCTTATCAATCTCCAAAGGCTCGTTATGGAATTCTCTCGTTTCAGATTTTATGTCTGCCTTTCCAATTTCGTCAAGCTTGGCCCATAAAACAGAGCCTTTATCCAAAGTCTGATAGCCTGCCTGCTTGTTCCAGACTACGAGCTTGTTGTTGTACATCCCCAATGGTGTGCCTGAAACAGGGCCGCAATACTCACTGCAAACCTTCGCGTCTACAAAGCAAATATATTTCTGACCGGGCCCATCACATTCCTGCGCATATTCAAAGACTGCACCATTAAATCCCGGTATAAGATTATGCAGTATTGACCTGAAACCAAAAAAGCTGACTCCTGTAAGCATCAAAGCCCCGAATGTGAACGCACCAAAATACATCATCTCGCCTGGACTGCCAACCTTCACGAGCAGTTTTTCAGCCATAAAATAATAAGGCCTCGGGCTGGGCCACATCAGAGGTATTCCTGAAACATTCATGCCATCTGCAACTATGTGTGATACTACGCCGATGACTATTGCGAGCCAGTAAGACCAGTGCACAAGAAACAAAGGGGTGGTACTGGCGGCTACAACAACAACGAATGCAAGGCTGTGCGTAATTGTCCTGTGCCCATACTTCCTACTGATATAAGTTGAAACCGGGAAGAAAATAATGCCAAGCACAGATTTCGGATGGTCTATATCTGGAAGCAGGCTGGCAATAGCGGCAACCGCAAGGACAGCAACAGTAGGGGCAAGTCCCAAAGTACTGCTGATAATTCCGAAAAGCATAATGCCAAAGGCGACATGCGTATATGACATCATTTCCCATTACCGCCTCTCCGCTTCCTGAAGAAAACTGCAAATGTCCAGAGCATTGTTGTAAACAGCGAGAGAAGCAGAGTCACAACCTGCAGAATGAACAAATCTTTATGTTCGCTCTTCCTCTGCTCCTCAACGACTCCGGTTTGGTTGGCTGTTATGTTTTCCAAAACAGCTGGCAGAATTTCAACACCAATGTATCGTATGTCTGGCTCTGCTGATTTCTCGTAGCTGTAAAGCCTTACAGGAATGTAATAGTAGCCTGGCTCAGCAGTAATTTTGATGGGGAAGCTGGCAGGACATTGCTTCCTTGTGGCACCGATGACCTTGAACGGAACTTCCTTGTAGAAAAATTTCGTGTCTTCTTTTACATTGAGGGCTGGCAGGCTTCCTGTCTGTTTCAGGCTGTCCTCTGTGCTGTTCGCGCTTGTAATTTTATTATCTGCAGACCACTCATATGCTGATTCTGTCTTCTCTGTTTTGGTTTGCTCTGTCTGAGATTGGCTGCTGGTTTCAGAAATTCCTTTTTGCGTCTCAACAGGCAGGTTTTCATATCTCAGAATTTCTATTTCGCTGCATTTGAACTGGCTTAGGTGTATCTCTGCCATCTCTCCCTGCGTAAATGACAACTCGTCAGCGATGTAGGACATGGGTGATACCGCCTGAAGCAGCGACAGAGATACTATGATGACCAAAATTAATCGTAAAACCATGTTCGTTTGTTGAAATAATTCCTGATTGTATGCCTCGTGATTCTGCGCTTTTGGATCACTTTCAAATCAGTTGGTAGGAATTTGCCAGTCATCTGTATTTTCTGCCTTGCCCGTCTGATTGTTTCCGGGCTTGTCAGCCTGCCTGTCCTGTCAGCAGGCAGAAATACGGGAAATCTGTCCAAATAATACCAAAAGTACAGGATAAGCGGCCTGTCGTCATTTCTAAGTTCGGGATATCTTGCCAGCAGAAACCTCACTGCTGACTTTACTGTTTTGAATGTTCTTTTTGCTGTCATTGTGGCTCTCCTCCAAAAACGATTTTGCGAGCATGTTCGAGAAATCCCTGTCCTCTTTGCGTAACGTTATAGAAATCCATTCGCTTGGCCGTGTTCCTTGCCAGGTCTCTTGGTAACTTTCTTGCCACCTGCGCCCTTTTGACTGCTAGTAGTTGTTTTATGCGCTCATCGCTGATGTTTTCGCATATTTTGACAATGAGACCGCAGTTTTCCAGATAGCAAATTCCGGTGAGAATAGTCTGCTTGTTGAAGCACAGCCTGCCAGCCAGTTCAGAGGCATAACAAGGCTCTTCTGCCAGGGCTAAAAGAATCATTGAAAGGTTTGGCTTCTTGTAAAGGTTGTAACGGATTTGCGCATCAGTAGGTGTAAGCACAGAGGCGTTCTGCTCCATCAGGCCTGCCCCCTACATCTACTACAACAGTAACTGCTAGAATACCTGCGTCCAGAGCTAGGCTCATCTTTTGTAGAACTATTACTACAACGTCTAGAGGTAGTAGTACAAAACTGTCTATTTACTATACATTTTTTATTTGTATAATTGCTATTGTAATTGTTGTTGTGGTGTAAAACTAGCTTTTTCTTAACCATCAACCAACTAATATAACAACATCACAAAAACCAAATCTGCACGGGATTTCCTTAAGGAAATCAAAATACGATTATGCAGGCACAATTTCTGCCCAGTCCTTGCCTATCATATGTGCCTGTTCCAATACTGTTTCTGTTGCTTTCTGTTGTTTGTCGGGCGGATACTTATATTTCTTTAATATTTTTTTAATCATGACTCTAAGTTTTGCCTGTACATTTTCTCTCAAAGTCCAATCGATAGTTACATTCCTGTGCACTGTTTCAACTAGTTCTCTAGCAATTTTTCTTAAAGTTTCGTCACCAAGAATCTTAACTGCGCTACCATTATCCGCAAGTGCATCATAAAAGGCTATTTCATCATCAGTTAAATTAAGCTGCTCTCCGCGTTTGTTTGCTTCGCGCATATTTTTAGCGAGTTCTACCAATTCCGCCACTAGCTGTGCAGTTTCTACGCTTTTATTCACATAACTCCTAATTGTTTTATCGAGCATGTCCATAAATGACCTGCCCTGCACCAAATTCTTTTTCATCTTTATTTTTATTTCATCATTCAAAAGTTTCTTGAGCATTTCAAAGGCGAGATTCTTTTGCGGTAGATCCTTTACTTCAGCTAAGAACTCATCAGATAATAATGAAATGTTAGGTTTCTTTAAACCTGCGGCTGCAAAAATGTCTATAACTCTGTCAGATATAATCGCTTTTGATATCAGTTGATTAATTGCTGAGTCTAATCCTTCAGTTAGTTCTATGGATTTAGTTGCAGTACTTTTAACTATAACTGATTTAACTGCTTGGAAAAATCCTACTTCGTCTTTTATTTCTAAGGCTTCATCGCTCGGAACAGCAAGAGCAAAGATTTTTATTAGCTCAACAACATTTTTAATAAACCTCACTCTACCATCTTTTTGTTTTAGTATAAATTCCATAGCGTCAGGTATCATTACCATTCTTTCTTTTGGTTTTAACGTAAAGAATTTTTTATAATTGTACCCATGGAACATCGCGGTTAATACTTCATATTTTTCTAGCATTAAATTAATAGCTTCTTCCTGAGGTATACCTGTTTCTTTTTTGTCTCCTTTGGTGTAATCTGCAAGAGCGTTCTTTAATTCCTGTGCTACGCCCATGTAATCAACAACCAAACCACCTATCTTGTCCTTGAAAACCCGGTTTACTCTTGCTATTGCCTGCATTAAACCATGTCCACGCATTGGTTTGTCAATATACATTGTGGTTAAACATGGAACATCAAAACCCGTAAGCCACATATCCCTAACAATAACTAATTTTATTGGGTTGCTTGGGTCTTTGAAATCATCACCTATTGCCTTTCTTCGTTTCTTGTTCCTTATGTGCTTCTGCCATTCCACCGGGTCGCTTGCAGAACCAGTCATAATAACTTTAAGGAATCCTGTTTTATCATCATCAGAACGCCATTCTGGGTGCAGTTTTATTATTTCATCATACAAATCAACACATATTCTTCGGCTCATGCAAACAATAATTCCTTTTCCGTCAAAAACTTCGCGTCTTTTTTCGAAATGGTCAACAATATCCTTAGCAATTCGTTTTATCCTTTCTTTGCTTCCAACGACTTTTTCTAGTCTGGCCCATTTGCTCTTGAGTTTTTCCTTCTTCTCTAGTTCTTCGCCTTCAGTAACTTCTTCAAAGTCAGGATCTATTCTTGGTCGTTCTTCGGGCTTAAGTTCTAACTTTGCTAATCTGCTTTCATAAAATATTTTTACAGTTACCTGATCATCTACCGCCTGTTGTATATCATAAACATCAACATATTTTCCAAAAACAGCTGGTGTGCTTCTGTCTGCTTTCTCAATTGGCGTTCCTGTAAATCCTATAAAAGACGCATTTGGTAGAGCATCTCTCATGTGCCTTGCAAAACCATCAATAAAGTCATATTGGCTTCTGTGCGCTTCATCAGCAACAACAACTATATTTTTTCTGTCTGAAAGCAAAGGATATTTCTCCCCTTTTTCTTCTGGAAAGAACTTTTGAATTGTAGTAAAAACAATACCTCCAGAAGACACTTTTAACAGGTCTTTAAGCTGACTTCTTGATTCAGCCTGGACTGGTGTTTGTCTCAATATGTCCTGACACTTTCCAAAGGTTTCAAACAATTGTCCGTCTAAGTCATTTCTATCAGTCAACAGAATAACTGTTGGATTGTCCAGGTTTGAAACAAGTTTTCCTGTGTAGAAAACCATTGTCAAGCTTTTGCCTGAACCCTGAGTATGCCAAACAATACCTGCTCTTTTGTCTCCTTTTGTAGCTCTTATTGTAGATACCAAAGCCTCATTTGCAGCATTGTATTGGTGATATGCAGCTAATTTTTTTAGAAGCGTCTTATCTTTTTCAAAAACAATGAAGTTTCGTACCAAATCAAGCAATACTGTTTGATCAAACATCCCGTTAATGAGGAGTTCTATAGAACTCATCTTCTTTGATGGTTTCTTCCCAACAATTGTTTTCCAAGGTATGAACCTATCCTTATTTGATGTTATTGTTCCTGACCTGGTGTCTAATCCATCACTAACAACTAGAATTTCATTAAATCTAAACAAAGAAGGTATCTGTTCCTTATATGTTTGTAATTGATTAAAAGCAGACCAAACCGTAGCTTCCTCATCAGCAGGATTCTTTAATTCAATAACCACCAATGGCAGACCATTTACAAAAAGTATAATGTCTGGTCTTCGGTTATTTCTTTCTTCTTCAATTGTAAACTGATTTATTGCTAAGAATTCGTTCTTTTCCGGATTCTTAAAATCAAAAAGCCAGACTTTATCTCCAACAATTCTTCCTTCTTTTCTATATTCAACTTCAACCCCGCTTATTAGCATTTTATGGAAATGGTGATTATTAACAACAAGCTGCGGGCTTTCTGTTCTCAAAACTTTCTTTATCGCTTCTGCCCTTGCTTCTTCAGGTATATGTGGATTAATTTTGTCTATCGCATTTTTTAGCCTTTCAATCAAAACAACATCAGAATAACTTTTCCTTTCAGGATTTGGTCCATCAGGCGCAATGTCAGGACCATAAACTATTTTGTATCCTAGCTCTTTCAACAGGTCTAATGCGACTTCTTCAACTTCTGATTCAGTTATTGCTTTTTGCATGTTTTAGTAAGGTTTTATGGGTTTTTAGGTTTTAGGTTTCCCGTTTTGATTTTTATCTAAAAGAGACCCCACATTTAAAATTAAATGATAAAGGGATATAGACTTAGTTTTAGAAGTATCCATAAAACTCTTTGTCTTAAAATATCCAAATTCAGTGTTACCAAAGTTTATTTCTTCAAACGAGTTTTCTACCATTAAGGAATCTTTATTGATTATCTCTTCCGTATATTTACCATTAATAGAATCTTTTCCTTCGTTTATCATAACTATAACTCCAAAAGATTCAAAATCAGTCAAATAAGACTTTATTTGTTTGATCACATCTTTGTAATCATTCCTTGACCATACCTTAAATTCCGAAACGCCTTCTAGACTATTCCTAAAATTATCTTTTCCAAATAAGATAAGATCTGTTTCACCCTTGCATTTTAAACTTTCAGCAACTGCAATTTCCTTTATAACTACGTTCGCACAAGAAAGAAAATAGTCTCTAACATCCCCTTCTAAAATACTTCCACTAGTCTTCTTAATAACTATATTCTCTTTTCTTAGAAATTCTCTAGAGATTTTAATAAGTAGATCTACGATATTTTTTTCAAAGTCGTTTAGATCTGATTTTAATTCATAGAGATAATCTAAAATCTTCGCATAGATAATTTTTTCTCCAGATTTTAGTAAGGGGGGTTTTGCTGCTTCAAAACTTAGTATTGCTAATTGCTCGGGCATCAATCCTCTGTTTCCTAAAGAGAAAACTTCGGATATTGCTGAATCAATAAATGATACCGAAGGTGGTGCATGACTTGTTAAAATATATTTGTCCTTTAAGGAATTATAGCATTTCATAAAAGCTAAGCCAGCATAATAGTAAATGTGTCCAAACTCAAAGTTATCATACATCATCCAATCATCAATCTTCTTTCCATAATAAATTTCTTTTATCAACAATTCTCCAATCAAATAATAGTAGAGATGGGCCATACTATAATTGTTTTTTGAAGTGTAATAAACTGCCAGATCTTCGTAAATAGATTCTGCCTTATTGATTAATTCTCTTACGCTATGATATTCTGATTTTGTTGAAATAAAGCTCTTCACGCCTTCTTTTTCTTCAACCAAACAATCACTTTTTATCCCCTTTCCTTGTAAAAAGTCAAATAGTTTCCTACTGGAAATTATAAATTTTTGAGCTGCCATATCTTTGAAATAAATATCTTGTTCATCAGATTTAGGTTTTAACTTTAATATTAATTCCCCAACTTGTCTATTTATTCTAGAATACCTACTTAGTAAGTCTAATGAGCTCTCCTTAATTAATTCTATCTGTTCAGGATGTTGATATCTTAAAGACTCTATTTGCACGTAAGAATGCCATAGATCATTAGCGTGACTTTCCATCTCCGAGATAGATCTAATGTCTAATTCTTCTGAGAATTTTGGTTCACTTCTTAGTTTTTCCAATTCTTTTTGAATTGTATCTTTAACCTGATCTTCCTCAGTTATCATTTTACTCTAATCTCTCCACTCATTAATTTAGGTAAAAGCGAGTCTCTAATTTTTGATAAATTGTTAGCCTCTAATCTCAAAGCAACCATCTTATTTAGAAGTGGGCTCATTATCTTATTCATTTCATCCAGAGCTTTCTTATCTGGGACTAAAACTTCCGCTTCAGATAAGTTATGTTTTTGGATATGTCCCATTGTAGTAGCCTTTCCTTCAGCAATACGCCTAAAGTTAGGGAGATGGTGTTTTGTCCAATAATAATAAAACCATTTTGGATATTCTTTAGACGCGACTTTAAACAGATGTTGGTTCAAAGCCCCTTTTCCATTCGTCCAAATTACAACCTCAAGGCTGCCTGACCACGAGAATAAAATATCTCCATCTTCAACAATATATTCTTTCGGTAAATTCAAGCTTACTTTATCTGTCTGCTCTGTTATTCCGCTTCTTAATTCTCTTATTTTTATGGCGGGCAGGTATGCTTCTCCCTTTTCAGCAGCATATTTCTGTAACGCTACGCCATTAAGAAATCCCGCTATTTTATCTAAAGGCTTTGTTTCCCATCCTTCCGGAATTTCTTCTAAGTCAATAAACCAATGTTTAAAGATTGCCTGGCCGATTGCTTCTAAAGTTTTGTTCATCTGTTGGTTGAGTTCTATTTTTGAGTCTAAGTCTGAAAGGATTTTGGCGATGGATCGTTGCTCTTTTAAACTTGGCACAGGTGTTAATAATTTAGCAATTTCACCCAAATATATTCCTGGTTGCGCTGTTGTATTTATTCTTGACGATATTAAAAGTTTAAATTTTGGTGATGTTAACCAATAAAACAAAAATTCATAAAATACTTCTTGTTTGCATCTCATTATAGCAACACTTCTCTGCATAGAAAACGGCAAATCTTCCTCTTTAACAATTGCAACATTTCCAACAGTGCCTACAATAGTAAGTAAAATATCATTTGCTTTTATCTGATAATATTTATGCATTTTTTGATAATCTTCTTCAGTTATGTATGTGCAATTAGAAAAATCAATATTTCTATATGTCAAGTCGGATGCTCCCGCAATAAATCTTATTCCCGAAGAGTGTCTTTTGGGAGGGTTGTGACTACCATCCTTCAATAATTCCAGAAGCGCACCAAGAGGCTCAACTTCCCAATCTTCAGGCATCATTCCCATTTCAGTTTCTTTAAATTTTGTTTGCAGTTTCATTTTTATTTTGAGTCAAAGGATTAATAACAATAGTTTCTTTAATGCCTTGAAAATCTTTTTCATTAGTAGTTAAAATATATCTAATACCATTATTTTTCATTATAAGACTATGAATTGAATCTGCCAAACCATTATTATATTCGAGAATAGTTTTTTGTACGTGATAGAAAAATTCCTCAAAATCATATTCCCTTTTTTTACTAACCTTAATGAATGAAAACTTATTATCAAATATTCTTTTTCCTCTTTGTAATTCTTGTACGTATTCTGCAACTTTCTTTGGATTTTTCTTATATTCAATTACTAAAACTTTTACAATTTCCGTCAGAGTCCAATCAGAAGTGACTAAATCTAATTCGTCCTTATTTTCCTCCATAAACTTATTAATTTGATTGAAACCATCTCGCTTAAGGAAAAAAGTAATAAAAATATTAGTATCAAGATAAACAGTTTTCATTTTATCGGTATCTTTTCCTCCTAGAAAAAAATGTCACCTTCTGTGGTTTTTTTATTATTTTAGTTGCTCTAAATATTGCAATAGAACCATCTGACCGTCTAAACTTGACAATAACGGGTTTCCTCGTAGATTTTGTCACCCAAAAACTAACTCTTCTTGCCATTTTCTAAATCCTCCACCCAATACTTTCCAGATTCTTTTTGATTTCGTTGTCAAGCTTCTTGCCCTCTTCCATCTGTTTTGAAAGCTCAGACGTCAGCCTTTTCATTTTCTCATCAAAAACTTCTTTGTCTTCTTCCTCTTCTTCTGCGCCGACATAACGACCAGGAGTTAAGATGTAATCGTGCTTTTTGACTTCATCAAGAGGCGCTGATTTGCAGAAACCTGCGACATCAGCATACTTTCCACCTTCACCTCTCCAAGCATGATAAGCTGAAACAATCTTTTGGAGATCTTCTTCAGTTAGTTCTTTGTGCCTTCTGTCAATCATAACACCCATTTTGCGGGCGTCGATAAACAGAATCTTTCCTCGCCTGTCCTTGAATTTATGGTCTCGTCGGTCTCTAGAAACAAACCACAAACAAGCTGGAATCATCGTATTATAGAATAACTGTCCCGGCAAAGCAACAATGCAGTCAACCAAATCTGCTTCAATTATATTTTTACGAATATCTCCTTCATTTGAAGTATTAGAACTCAAAGAACCATTAGCCAATACAAAACCAGCAATTCCGGAGGGCGCTAAATGGTAGATGAAATTTTGAACCCATGCAAAATTGGCATTATTAACGGGCGGAACTCCGTACTTCCATCTCACATCGTCTCTTAACAATTCGCCTTTCCAATCGCTGGAGTTAAAGGGAGGATTTGCTAAAATAAAGTCCGCTCTTAAGTCTTTATGTAAATCATTATGGAAGCTGTCGCCCCATTGAATATTTGAGTCTATACCACGAATAGCTAAGTTCATTTTACAAAGTCGCCAGGTAGTCTGATTTGATTCCTGGCCATAGATTGAAATATCACCAATTCTACCGCCATGTGCTTGAATAAATTTCTCGCTTTGGACAAACATTCCGCCCGAACCGCAGCAAGGGTCAAATACCCTACCTTTGTAGGGTTCTATCATTTCAGTAAGAAGCCGAACAATGCTTTTTGGTGTGTAGAACTGTCCACCCTTCTTTCCTTCTGCATCTGCAAACTGGCCTAAGAAATATTCGTATACTTTACCAAGAATGTCTTTACTCCTGTTTTCCGTGTCACCTAAACCTATTGTCCCGACTAAGTCAATTAGTTCACCTAATCTCTGTTTGTCTAGGTTTGACCTAGCATAATCTTTTGGTAAAATTCCTTTCAAAGAGCGGTTCTCCTTCTCTATTAAATCCATCGCATCATCAATAATTTTACCAATCTCCGGCTTCTTTGCATTAATTTGAAGATTATCCCACCTTGCTTTTTTTGGAACCCAGAAAACATTTTCTGCTTTATACTCGTCGGAATCTTCAGGGTCGCTATTTGGGTCTTTCTTTAATTTTTCATGGAGCTCATTAAAGGCATCAGAAATATATTTCAAAAATATCAGTCCTAAGACAACATGCTTATACTCTGCGGCATCCATGTTATCTCTAAGCTTATCTGCTGCCTGCCAGAGTTTTTGCTCGAAGCCAAGATTGGCTCCGTTATTGGCTTTTACCATATTGATTTTTAAGAATCTTCTTCTTTTAAGTCTTATCAGCAGCTTTGTCAAAAGCCTTTTACAACTATCGCAGCTTTAAAAAAACATGACTAAAAATCTAAAACCGGTTGACCAAAATGTGCATGAAGATAAAGATTTCACAACCGCTGCAACAGTTTACAAAACAGGCAAAACGGAGGGCATAGCGATTAAAACTGCTAAAAAAAATAAAGGAGGTATATTGCATTGGCGCAAATCCTTCTGGATACAAAAAGATCAAGACGTTAACGGAATTTTAAATTGGCTATTTTACACCGTAAAAAATTTCTTCGCAAAGTTTTGGGGCAAAGAAATCATAACCTCCGCAGATGTAAGTAAAAGTGAGAAACTTGTTGGAGAACTCAGAGAAAAGTTAAGACAAACTGAAGCTGAAAATGAAGAATTAAAGATGAAGTATGCATTGCAACAGAAAGATTTAGATTTGGCTCGTGAGGTGATAAGCAAACCTGACGAATATACTAAAATTCTAAATGAATTTGAACGAATGGTAACAGACTCTGTATCCAAAAATGAACGGGTAGAAGGGCCAATCAAAGACTACATTAAAAAACACCGTTGGATTCTGGGTTTGGACTGCGAAGTCAAAGCCAAAAATAAAGATATAGATACTCAAACTGAAATAGACCTCCATATCATAACAAATTATAGCGAAGATCGTGTTATAGAAGTAAAAAGTCCTAATCTTCCCGTCTTTCCTAAAGAAACTGGAACGCTCACGCTACACGCAGAAATAGCAAAAGGTTTAGGCGAATTAGTAGTTTATTTAAGACGGACAAACACATACAGCATACTCAAAAGCAAAGGCGTTTATGGCATAGACAAGCCGATTGGTAGGCTTTTAGTTGGTTATGAATTAACTCCCGAACAGCGGGAAGTTCTTAATGATTGGAATTTCCATTTAGGGCCTTGTATCAAAATAATTACATTCAAAGATCTAATAGCAAATGCAAAAAAAGAAATAGAATTGATAAATTATGCGAGAAAAACCTCTGACGTGAAAGCGAATTAAAGTCAGCCAAAGTAACCCTTCCCTTTTGGCGATTCATTTATTGTTGCAAGCTTCTGGTATATCGGTTCGTAGATTTTCACAATCTCAAACAGGCCTTCTGTCTTGTTGTCTTTTATGGTCTGTTCCAGCACTAAAGCATGGCCCCAATAAAGCCACTTTCCGTTTAGTTCCTCAACAAGAAAAACCCTTGTAGGAGGTCTGTTGTACAGGCGTTCTTCAGTATTCCAGAACTGAAATGCCTTCTTTTCCACTTTTGCAAGGGTTTCTTCCGGGTGCGCTAAATGCTCTTCAAGCACAAGCTCCTTCGGAAATCCTCTTTCTTTCGATATTTTCAACGTGTCGTTTGTTTCAATTTTGCTTCCCATTTGGCATATCCTCCAGCAGATTCGCTGGAAAAAAATCACATTTGTATTCCTTCAATATCTGGAACGCCCACATCTTCTTTATCATATCCCTGTAGCGTTCTTTCAAATCGCTGATAATCTCGTGGTAATGCTCTACGTCTTTTGCGTGTAGTTCCATAGTCAGATTGTAATTTCCCACACCCTTAATTATGTAAAAAACCCAAGGCAATGATTTGATATATTTCACAAACTCTGCTTCGTCCTTGTCATTTGCATACCTTAATTTGAAGAAAAGATAATGCCAATTGTAGCCAAGTTTTGATACATCCATTAGAGTTGTAAAGGAGACTATGTAGCCCATTTCCTGCATCGTTCTTATCCGATACGCCACCGTTTTCGGGTCGAGCTTTGTTTTTCTCGCAATTTCAATAATCCTTGCTCTCGCATCATTTGAGATGTAATTAAGGATTTTCATATCTTCCTTGTCAAGGCGCATTCTATCTGTTTTTCTGCCAAGATATGATGTCTTATAATCTAATTTCAAATCTTGAAATAGGAATTTGTATGGCTGGGTGTGGGCTTCAACAACTGTGAATGTTGCGTGGTCCATCAGCCTGTCGCCACAAATATGGAATATGTTTGTGAGTATTTTGTGAAAGGCTCTTGCATCCTTTGCCAGGACACAGACTATGTAATCCCACTTGCCTATACCCTCAACTATCCATGTTGTGGATTTCTCCGCAAGCAGTTTTTTCATAAGCCTCGCATCTTTTTCCTTTGACCTGCAGTCAAGCTCAAGGTAAATGTTATAGAAAGTGTAGCCGAACATTTCGGGGTCAACAACAGTTATGAATTTTGATACGATCCCATCTTTCACGAGCCTTTTGATCCTGTAATTGATGGTCTGCTTTGACATCCTTGTGAGCTTCCCAATCTTAGCATCGGTCAGCCTGCAGTCTTTGTTCAAAAGATAGAGAATTTGCCTATCCTTATTGTCCAAATCTGACACCATTACTGTTTTTCATTATACGAAAGTCTTTTAGGCATTTCTCCTTCCGACAAAAATAGTGATGAGGAAATTTTATCTATTCCATACGCCTACTAACCTTGCAGGATATATGGCCAGTATGCGAGGAGGTAGGGAGTAGTGGAAAATCCTGAAAGACAAGTCCTGCAAGTACAGCGTTATGCTGGGATGGAAATCCCGGGTACAGCTAAAACGGGTTACCTATTATTTTTCTTTGAACAAGAATGTTGTCAGAGGGCTTAATATTTCAAAGGGCGATGTTCTTTTCTCCTATCTTGGTGAAGATGCATCAGGCAGGCCCATAGTAATAACCTTCCTTGATAAGAAAGATTTGCACAAAAAGCAAGAGAAAAAGTTATAGTTTTATGTTTCTGCAATATTTTGATGGTTGATGAGAAAAAGGCTGTAAAAATTATATATACAAATTATAAGAGCGAAACAGCTGAAAGGATAATCATTCCGCTAGAGCTTTGGTTTGGCTCAACAGAATATCACAAGGAAGAGCAATGGCTGTTGAAAGCTTTTGACTTGGAAAAGAAAGCTGAAAGGAATTTTGCTGTTAAGGATATCAAGAGCTGGGTGCAGGTCCCATAAATCCTACAAATCCGGAACCTGAAACTAACTGAATTTGAGGAAACTTCCACTTAAGAACTTCTTCAGCTTTTGAAAAAGTCATAGACACCAAACCTGAAATTGAAATTTGTTCGGGTAATTTTTCTTGGTGGTCAAAGGATTGTGCCCCACTTGCTAAGTGACAATGCAGAAAATTATGATCATTATCAAATCTAAGCCAGCACGGACTACCACTCCAAAAATTAATCCTGAAGCCAATATTTTTTGAATCCATTTGTTGGTGCAAAGAGAGCGGGGTTTTATCGAAAGTCCATATTTTAACTTCAACTTTATGCCCATCGCCTAATACAAATTGTCTCTTCACTTCAGATAATCCACTGACTCCGGTCGCATCAATCAAAGGATAAAGCTGACTTTCGTAATTCCAAATGCTAATTGCCATTTCTCAAAATTTTATTGTGGTAATTTAAACTTTTGTTTACACAGCATTTACAAAGCATTCAGAAAACACCCGCATAAGCTCCCCCCACAAACACCCTCCTCAAGAGCTTGGCTTTATCCCTCATCTGTTACTTATGTTGCAGATCTTTGTAAAATTGCATGAAGCTTCCTAATCTCAAATCGTTGAAGTTTAGTACGATGTTTGGCTGGCGCTCACGACTGCAACAGCGCAAGGGAACATATTACATCGCATTAGACAAGAAAATTATTCGTGGTCTGGCCCTGAATAGAGGAGATTTAATGCTAGCTTATTTGGGCGAGGATGAAAAAGAGCGGCCTTTGGTAGTTATATTCTTAGACAAGAAAGATGTAAACGAAAAGGAAGATTGCGGGTAGGGTAATCCACCCACATATTTGCCTTGCTTTTTCCTCAAGGATAAAACAGCCAGATTTCACTTTTGTAGTTCTTCCTTCTGGAAATTATTATGGAGAAACTCAAGATTACAAACACGGAATTATCCTTGATCGTTGGCTGGCAAAGCAAAGTCCAGTACAACAAGGGCACTTTCTTTGTTTCGGTTAACAAAAACATAGCGCGAGGACTTGGGCTTTCCAAAGGAGATATCCTGAAATCATATTTGGCGAAGGATTCGAATGACAAGCTAGTGATAGTTTCCGTTCTTGAGAAGGAAAATGCTTGAGACAAAAGAATTTTCAATCAAGCCTGAACCGAAAGGCATCGTTGAAGAATATAAGCAAAGAGGCTTTGAGGTTATTTCTCTGACCTATTTTCCTTTGCTAAACAACAATTGGTTTGTTTTTATTTCCTGCAAACCTGCAAAAAATATTAATAGCTGAGGTGATTATTCGATGTTGTAGTAGTACAAATAGTCGCTGAATTATCCTAAGTGGCTTACCTCTGCAATGGGCTGCCTTGTGATACCTGTTGTACTTTACTTCATTTAGAGGCGCTATGATGTGATTTTAAGAATTAGGGAAATTTAGGTATGACTAACGTTCATTAACCTCATAGAACGAAAATCTATTAAACGTTTAAATTCCTAAGTTATATGACCATGTCAATCCTTTCAATATTAGCAACAATTTCTGGGAGCGGAATGGCTTTAGCCGCTTTACCCCAAATTTATAAAATTTTTAAAAGAAAGAGTGCGAAAGATATCTCTGCAATATCTTACTCTTGCTTTACTATAGGTGGAATAATCTGGTTATTGTACGGTATTGAATTGAATAGTTTTGCAATAATTTTATCAAATACGTTAAGTGCCACCTCTTCTATTTCGGTTCTTATGGGCTGGTTCTTATACGGAAGATCATCCAAATGAACCCTCTAAACCTGCACGTTCATGCGATGGGCTGCCTTGTGATTCCGGTGGTTTTATACTTTATCTAGAGGTAATTTTAATAATCCCCGCTAATCTTTTTTGTCTAAATATTGATATAATTCTTCTAAGTTACTAACTTTATCTTCTAAAACAGATATATAAATATTATAGGGAACACCATGAACTTTTTTACCCTTTTTATAAAAATAATATTTCAATTTTAAAATATCTCTTTTCTTTTTTGGAGTTATTTTATCTTTTATTTTCTTGCCTAGTTTATTATAAGCTCTAAAGTCGTTAGTTGAAACAAAAATATCAATTCCCCATAAATCTTTGCCGTGATAATAAAAGTGTAATGATTTACCATTTAAACCAAACTTCCTTCTATCCACTATTTTCTTTAAACTAATATTTTTTATCTCTTTGGAAACGCCTATTATCTCTTTTATTGTCCTATCAATTTCAGAATTTTTTCTAACTCTTAAGGCAAAATCAATATCGGGTTTGATCATTAAGTCTAAAAAGTAACTCCCAATCAATTTAACTTTGCCAAATTTTTTTAATCGATTAAACAAATTAGTTTCTTTCAAAATTCTATCCGCTTCTAATTTCCTCTTTTTTGAAAGCCTTAAGTAATCCATAAATAGTTTAATCTTTGTTTGCATTTAAATATGATGCGGGCAACTCTTGAATTTCCCCTTGGCAATTGAGCAAAACAGACTTTTAGCGAAATTCAAGATAAGATATAAGAGCTGAGTTTTGTGAACCCACTAAACCTGCACGTTCATGCAATGGGCGCACTCGTTTTGCCTGTAGTCCTATACTTTATATAACATAGTTAAAATTACATTATATGGCCAAGATCGTAAAGGAGTACTGGGAGTCTCTGGCGAAGGCTTACTTCAAAAGAATCAAATATCTTCCAAAAACCGCGAGCTATGGCCCATATATGCCAGAAGAGAGCAAATTGAAATTGATTGGAAATGTTACAGATAAGAAAATTTTAGATGTTGGGTGCGGAGCTGGGCAAGCTTCTATCGCATTTGCTAAACAAGGTGCGCATTGTACGGGAATTGATATTTCTGAAGAACAATTAAAATATGCTAAGGCTCTGGCGCGGCAAAACAAGGTTAATATTAGGTTTATACAAAAAGATGCGCAGAATC
>Ga0315289_10001748_pt1 | contig 33809 bp, 26 predicted proteins | sample YL17G11_40_MG_FD_203452 | JGI IMG/M metagenome (GOLD analysis project Ga0315289, IMG submission 203452) | Sediment microbial communities from Yellowstone Lake, YNP, Wyoming, USA - YL17G11_40 | ecosystem: Environmental > Aquatic > Freshwater > Lake > Sediment | place: USA: Wyoming | collected... | reverse complement strand
CCGGCGAGGAAGGAGGGAGGGGCGCAGGCGAGCGAGCGGGTCGAGGCGGCGCGCGTCGCGTGAGGAAATGGTGGCGTGCGCGCCTTCGCTGGCGCCGCTCTGTGCAGCATTAATTCTTTGGGGTTGAGTGTTGGATCGCGCAGCCGTTCCTGCGGCCGCCCGCGGCCGCCAGGGGTGGCTAGCGCGGTCTGCAACGAGACGCGCGCGAGCTGCTGCGCGGTCACTCCCTCCCCACCACCTCCACCATCATGACCGCCCTAGACACAGACACCGTGGCAGCGCTGGCGCTGGACGACGGCGCGCCCGCCGCCGAGCGCGATGCGGACGCCGACGGCGGCGACGGCGGCGACGCGGTGAGATTGGGCGCCGGGCGGCCGCGGCAGAGCACGGTGTTGGATGCGTGCGCTTCGCACGCGCGGCAAGGAGCGCAATCGGGGGCGCCAGCGCGTCGCGCCGCGCCCCGGCTGCCAACCACCCCACCACCACCTCTCCAGTCCGCGACCCCCCTCACCAAGGCCGCCAAGAAGCGGGCCGCCAAGAAGCGGGCGGCCGCCCGCGCGGTGGCCGAGCCGACGGCTGCGACGCCGGGCGGGCAGTCCGACCCGCCGACCGTGCCGATCACCACCCTCTTCCCTTCTTCCGCCTACCCCGAGGGCGAGTGGCAGTCGTACGCGGACGACGTGCGGTGGCGGGAGACGGACGCCGAGTGCCGGGAGCGGGACCGGCTCGACGCGGGCGACATCGAGGACGCGCGGCGCGCGGCCGAGGCGCACCGCCAGGTGCGAGCCTACGCGCGCCGCATCGCGCGCCCCGGCATCAAGATGATTGATTTATGTGAGAAACTTGAGGCCGCGAGCCGGGCGCTGGTCGGCGAGGCGGGGCTCGACGCGGGGATTGCTTTCCCCACCGGCTGCTCCCTCAACCACGTCGCCGCCCACTGGACGCCCAACGCGGGCGACGAGACCGTGCTGCAAAAGGACGACGTCATGAAGCTGGACTTTGGGACGCACGTCGGGGGGCGGATCATCGATTCCGCCTTCACGGTCGCGTTCAACCCGCGCTACGACCCCCTCCTCGCCGCCGTGCGCGACGCCACCAACGCCGGCATCGCGGCCGCCGGCGTGGACGCTCGTCTGTGCGACATCGGGGCCGCGGTGCAGGAAGTGATGGAGGCGGGCGAGGTGGAGCTCGGCGGGAAAACGTTCCCCGTCAAATCGATCCGCAACCTCAACGGCCACTCCATCGGCCGCTACCGCATCCACGGCGGCAAGTCCGTCCCCATCGTGCGCGGCGGGGAGGCGACGCGCATGGAGGAGGGCGAGTATTACGCGATTGAAACGTTTGGGTCGACGGGGCGCGCGCTCGTGCACGAAGATTTGGAGTGCTCGCACTACATGCGCGCTCCGGACGCGCCCCGCGTCCCGCTGCGGCTGGCGCGCGCGCGGCAGCTGCTGACGGCGATCGACAAGAATTTCGGGACGCTCGCCTTTTGCCGGCGCTACCTCGACCGCGCCGGGGAGACGAAGTACGGCGCCGCCCTGAAATCGCTGTGCGACGCGGGCATCGTCGACGCCTACCCGCCCCTCGTCGATGTCAAGGGGGCGTACACGGCGCAGTACGAGCACACGCTCTACCTGCACCCGACGCGCAAAGAGGTGTTGAGCCGGGGCGAGGATTATTGAGAAGTTGAGAGACGAGGGGTGGAGACTCGCTGGCGGGCTGCGGGCGTGCAACCGCGTGCGCGCTCTGCTCTCCCCCCGGGCGCCGAGCGACAGGGTGCGTGCGTTGCAGGGGGGCGGGACAATGGGGAGGTTTTGTTTTTTTAAGGAAACGCGTTGTTGGCCGCCCGCCACCCCTCTCCCCCCCTCAGTCCTTGGCGTCAGTGATCCCGTCCGCCCCGATGGCAAACGTGGCGTCCCGCTCCGGCAGCGAGGGCGACGCCACGATTTTGGCCATGCGCGTGTCGCCGCGCCCCTTCTTCAACCACAGGCGCGTCGTCGACGCGTGCGCCATGATGTTGCCCCCGATCGGCTTGACGGACGGCCCCGCAAACATGGCGCCGCCGTCCAGGTTGGCGGCGACGACCTGGTTGGTCACCACGACCGCGCACCCGAATTCATCCGCCAGGCGCTGCAGCGAGCGCAGGAACCGCCCCAGGTGGATTTGGCGCGCCGACAGTTCGCCGCGCCCGTTGAACTCGGTGCGGTAGAGGGCGGTGACCGAGTCGACGATGATGAGCGCAAACCGCGCCTCCGCCATCATCGACGCCGCGGCGAGCAGGAGCTGCCCCTGGTGGTCCGTGTTGTGCGCGCGCGCGTAGGCGACGTTGTCCAGGACGTCGCCGGGGTTGAGGCCAAAGCGTTCCGCGATGGCGACGAGGCGCTGCGGCCGAAACGTGCCCTCGGTGTCGATGTAGAGCGCCTTGCCCTCGCCGCCCCCCATGTCGGTGGGCAGTTGGCACGTGACGCACAGGGTGTGGCACAGTTGGGTCTTGCCGCACCGAAACTCGCCATAAATCTCGGTGATCGACCCCGTCTCGAGGCCGCCCTCGAGAATCGTGTCGAGCTCCTTCGACCCCGTCGTCACCGTGATCAGGTCGCCGCGCGCCTCGGCAACCACGGACGCGGTCGTGAAGCCCATGGGGCACAGTTTCCAGGCCTCGGTCTGCATTTTGACCACTTTGGCTTCAGACACGCCCTTGATGAGGCAGAGCTCCTTTTTGGTCGAGTGCGCCAGGCATTCCACCGTGTTGACGCCTCCCTCTTTGAGCTTCTTGATGTCGGCGGCCGCGATGCCGAGCTCCTGAAATGGGGAGGAGGGGAAAAATGTGAGAGGGGGTCGAGAGGGGGCGTCGGGGCGGCGCGCAGGGCGTCTCCCGCACGCCCGCGACGCGCAAACGTGCGCCCGGCGACCGGCCAGGGGGGCGGCCGGCGCGGCGGCGGGCCCGCGCCCGTCGTCGCGCGCCACGCGCTTCGCGCGCTGAGCGAACGCGGCGCGCCCGCCCGCGCCCCGCGCCTCGCCTCGGACGCCGCGCCTTCCCCCGCGCGCGGCGGCGCGAGAGATCCGCCACCACGCGGCGGCGTTGCAGGGCGCACGGGCGCCGGCGCGGCCGCGCGCGGGGGGTGCGGAATGGGGCGCGCCCGCGCGAGCCTCGCCCGCCTCGCTCTTGTCCTCTCACCTGCAGCAGCTCGATGGGGCGCGGCCCCACGTTCTCCTCCATGTCCACGCACTCGCCCGCGGCGGCGGCGGGCGCCGCGTTTTCTTGCAGGGCGGCCATGGCGGCGGAGGGGGGTCGGGGGCGGGCGGTGGCGGTGTTGGCGGTCAGAGAGAGCGCTGAGGCGCCGGACGAGGGGGGCCGGACGAGGGAGACGCGGGGGGTGTAAGAGTGGCAGGGCCGCGCGCGGCGCGTCGATTTGGGCGCCCACTCTCTCCCGGCGCCCGGCGGCGCCAGGCGCGCCCGCCCGCCCCCCGCCGCGATGCCGGGAGCAGCGTCGCGCCCGAGAGAGGGCGCCAGCCCCCCCAAAACCTGCCCCCCCAAGGTGCCCTCGTCGCTCGCCGACGCGGTCTCCGGCGGCTCCGCCGCCGCAGCGACCGCTTTTTGGTCCCAGTCCTTGCTCGTTGCCACCGCGGTCGCGTTTGGGGCGGCGCCAGCGCTGGCGGTGCCCGCGTTCGTCGCCTTTTGCGGCGTCGCGCTCCCCCTCAGAGCGCTCCACTTTGCCCGCCGCCGCTGGACCTTTTTCCTGCTCGACTTTTGCTATGCGGCCAACGGCCTGGCCCTGACCTCCATCCTGGCCGGCCCCGGCGCCCGCCGCCTGGACGCCGTCGCCGCCGCCGTCGCCGACGGCCCTCTCGCCGGCGCGCTGCTCGCCTGGCAGTGCGCGTACGGTCCGTCCGCCGAACACGCCGTCTCTGTGGGCGTGCACGCGCTGCCGGGGCTGGCGCTGTGGGCGCGGCGCTGGTTTGGGGAGCGGGGGGTGAGAGCGGAGAGCGCGCCGCTTGCGCACACGCTCGCCTGGCCGCTCGCCTTTTATTGCGCGTGGCAGGCCGTTTATTTTGTCGTCGTGCATCTCCTCTGCGGGCGCTGGATCGTCGCCAACCGGTACGGCACCTCCTACCGCGCGCTCGCGCGGCGCGCGGCGCGCGCGCGCTCGGTCTGGGACCGCCTCGTGCGCACCGGCCCCCCTGCCCGCCGCGTCGCGGTCTATGGCGGCCTGCAACTCGCGTTCACAGCGGCGTGGCTCGTCGCCGCGGCGGTCCTTCCCCTCCGCACGTCGCTGCGCGCGTCGGCCGCGTGGCAAGCCGCCAAGGTCGCGATTCCCCTCCACTACGGCACCCGCCACGTGCACGTGCGCGCGCCCCGGGCGCGGCTGGCGGCCCTGGTCGCGGCGGGCGCACTCGCCCCGGGGGCGGGGTGAGGACGAGGCGGGGGCTGGGGGGCGCGGCTTTTGATTTCTTGCGCACTCATTCGTGTGTATGGTATTTGTGCGACCTCACCCGGCGTGCGCGCGGCCGGCGGCACACGTCGCGGGGTTGTGACAGCAGCCCAACAGTGAGCGCGACACGCGACCGCGACTTGAAGACCGCGAATGAAGGCACCTCGCCACACCTCCCTCATCAACGCCACCATGCCCGCCCTGGTTCGGGGACCGGTCGCGCACACGTGTCGTCGGTGAGCGCTGCAGGAGGCGGGAGACGCGCACCCGGCGCGCGGGCGCGCGCCCCGCTTCCCATCGGCCCACGCCGACCCCCACCACCCACCCCAGGCCGGCGCAACGGGCTCCAGCGTCATCCACGCCCGCCCGGCGGCGCACGCCCGCCCGCGCGCCGGCGCGCGGGCTGGTCGCGCCGCGCGCGGCGCGGCACGACGACGACGGTGCGATTCGAGGGCGGGGAGGGGGCGCGAGACCCCCGCCGCGCTCCCAGCGCGTCGGTGGTTGTCCCATCGACCCTTTGAAGCGGGACGGAGGCGCCCGCGCCCCTTCTTGGGGGACGCCCTACGCGCGGCGCTTTCGGCGGGGAGAACCCCTCAAAACGACGCGCCCCCCCTCCCTCCAGCCGCCGCCCTCCCGTCCGACGTGCTCGAAGAAGAGGACGGCGCGGTCAATGTGCGGGACGACCTCGAGTCCCTCCTGGCAGCCCTCCCCGTTGACGTGCGCGACCTCCTCGCGCGGCACCCGCGCCGGGCGACCCTCCTCGAAGTCGTCCTCGACCTCGGCCGCCGCCCCGAGGCCCGTTTCCTGGGTGAAGGCGGGAAAGAGTATCTGCGGGAGGCAGAGGTGACGCAAGCCGACCTCGCCGCGGCCGAAGCTGCCGTCGGCGCGTTCGGCGGCGACAACCGCGCGGGCGTCCCCGGCACCCTGCACCGCATCTCCGCCATCCGCAACCGGCGCGGAGCCGTCATCGGCCTCACGTGCCGCGTCGGGCGCGCGGTGTCGGGCCACGTGTCGCTGATTGCTGATATCTTACCTGTCCCCAATTCCGTCCTCTTCCTGGGCCGCCCCGGCGTCGGCAAAACGACCGTGATTCGGGAGATGGCCAGGCTCCTCGCCGACGACCTGGGCAAGCGGGTCGTCATCGTCGACACTTCAAACGAGGTCGGCGGCGACGGCGACGTGCCGCACCCCGCCATCGGCGGCGCGCGCCGCATGCAGGTGCCCGACCCGTCGCAGCAGCACCGGGTCATGGTCGAGGCGGTGGAGAACCACATGCCGGAAGTCGTGATTGTGGACGAGATCGGGACCGAGGCCGAAGCACTCGCGTGCCGGTCGATCGCGGAGCGCGGCGTGCAACTCGTCGGCACCGCCCACGGGCAGGTGCTCGAGAATCTGATGAAGAACCCGACGCTGTCGGACCTCGTCGGGGGGATCGCGTCGGTCACGCTCGGCGACGACGAAGCGCGCGCGCGCGGCACCCAAAAGTCGGTCCTCGAGCGCGTCGCGCCGCCCACTTTTCCCCTCGTCATCGAGATGCGGGAGCGCGCGCTCTGGGTCGCGCACTGGACGGAGGACAGCGTCGACGCCCTGCTCCACGGGAAGACGCCGATCGTGCAGGTGCGGTCGCGCGCGGCGGGGTCCAAAGATGTCAACGTGGACGAAGTGCGGTACGATGCCGTTGAAGGCATGATCGAGGCGGCCGCCGCGGCGGCCGCGGCCGGCGGGTCGCCCGTGGGGCTCGCGAGCGCGGCCGCCACCGCCGCCGGCGCCTTCGACCCGACCTCCTCCGGCGACTCCTGGGCCGCTCGTCTCGCCGGCGCGACCGACGTCGACGCCCTGGCGGGGCTGGCCGAGTACCAGCCGGGGCCGCCGCGCGCCGGGGGGGCGCGCGCGCTGGCCAACGGCGCGGGCGCCTCCCGCCGCGGCAAGCGCCGCAACGGCAAGTGAGGATGGGGGTGTGGGGGTGGGCACGGGGACAGCCAAACGCACGCGTACGGGAGAGGCGGTGGGGAGGCACGCACAAAACGCTGCGCGCGGGGGCGCCGCGCCCCCGCCCGCCCGCTCTGTAAAACCAGCCAGGCGGCACTTGAGACACACACACCAAGGCGACTGCGCAAGCGTGCCGGCACGGGTTGCACGGCGGCGGCGGGCGCGGCGGCGCCCCGCCCGGGCCCCCTCTCGCCCCCCTCCACCCTCTTCACTTGAGCTTCTTCTTGGGGCGCAGCTGGTTGGTGTGCCCGCACTTTTTCTTGCGGCAGTTGGTCGCGCGCGGGTGCAGGCGCGCGTAGCACCTGGAGAGAAAGGGGTGGAGGGAAGGGGGTCGGAACCCGGCAACCGTCTCGCCCACACGAACTGTCCCAACACTAAATGGCCGGCGCCGGCGTGGGATTAAGGCCGCCGGGCCAGCAAAGCGAGCGTGGAGGGCGGTGTGGGGCGGCCATTCATCCGGTGGGCCACGGAGGAGGCCCGCGGCCAAACTTTATCGCGCCCGAGGGGATAGGAAGGCGCCACGCACGCCACCACACTCCCACTACTCACTTGCGGCAGATCATCTTGTCCTGGTTGTACTTGCGGGCGAGGATCTGCAGCGACGGCTCGATGATGCCCCCGCGCAGGCGGAGCACCAGGTGCAGCGTCGACTCCTTTTGGATGTTGTAGTCGGCCAGGGTGCGGCCGTCCTCCAGCTGCTTGCCGGCGAAGATTAGGCGCTGCTGGTCGGGCGGGATGCCTGCAGGAGACAAGGGAAGAGGGGGTCGGCGATGGGCGGGGCGGGTGGCGGCCGCCACGCGCCCTTCCCGCCACCGCCACCCCCTCGCGCGCGCACCTTCTTTGTCCTGGACCTTGTTCTTGACGTTCTCGATCGTGTCCGACTGGGGAGGAAGGAGGGGAGGGGGCGCGCGTCGGGCCGCGCGCGCGGTGGGCGCCGCGAGGCCGCCATCGGGCGCGGCCGCCGCCCCAGGCGGCGGCCGACGTCGTCCCGAACCGGTGCGCGCGGATGAGGGCGGCGCGCGCCCGCCGCGCGCGCCGTGCGGCGGCCGAGCTGCGCCCGGCGGCCGCGCGCGGATCGCGCGCCCCGCGCCCGCCTGCGCCCCACCACCGTCCCGGGGGCTCACCGACTCGACCTCTAGCGTGATCGTCTTGCCGGTCAGGGTCTTGACGAAGATCTGGGGAGGATTGCGGGGGGGGGCGTGAGCCGCACATCGCGGGCCGGCGCCGCCGCGGACCGCGCCCGCGTCGCGGGGCGCGCACCTGCATGGCGGGCGCTGTGGGGCCGGCGCGGGGTGGGTGACGGCGCGGTGGTCGCGCGGAGTGAGGGAGAGAGGTGGGTCGACGCCCGCCCCACTGCCGCCACTCCCGCCACCGCCCGCTCGCCCGGGCACACACTTGCATTCACAAGCGCGGCGGGCGGGCGGCCGCCCGCCCCCTTGGCCCGCGCGCGGCGGCGCCAAAGCGCGCGCCAGCCCCCCGCATAGAAGAGGCTCCACCGTCCTTACGCGGGCCCCCTCCGGCCCGACACCCTCCTCCTCACGCCGCCACGCCGCGCGCAGTGAGCGCGGCGAGCTCGGCCTGCGTCACCAGCACGTCGCCGCCGGGGTCGCCGCCGTCCTCCGCGTCGGGCCGCACCCACTGTTTGTCGCCCGACCCCGCATGCACATAGTACGGCCGCCCCGACTTGGCGTCCCGGTGCTCGGCCCACCCGGCGGCCAAGGGAGTCCACACGCACGAGCGCAGGCCGTCGGCGAGCATCCCCCGGTCGAGGTCGCGCCCGATGAAGACGATCTGCGACACGGGCGCGTCCTCGGACCATTCGACGGCCGACGGGCCAAAGCACACGGTGTCGTGCACGCCCTGGAAGACGAATTTCACTTTTTCCTGGCCCTTGACGCACAGCACGCCCTTGCACCGCATGATGTCGCGCCCCTTCTCCAGAAGCAGGTCCTGTAAGCGAGAGAGGAGGGGAGGGAGGGGGTGTGGGTGGGCGGGCGCGGCGAGAAATGGTGGCGGCGCGGCCCGCGGCCGAACCTCTCTCTTTCTCTCTCTCCCTCTCTCTTCCCTCCCTATCCCTCCTCCTACCTTCATGAACATGTTGAACCGGAACTGGTCCAGGGGGCCCGTCGCCGAGATGCCGACCGAGGAGACGCCGGCAAGGTCGTGGAGGCGGCGCCGCGCGCGCGGCGCGTCGGCGCCGGCGGCGGCCTCGCCGGCCTCGGTCTTGGCCGGCGGCTCGTCGCTGCCGCCCGCCGCGCGCACGCGCTTGCCGCGCGTGGACGGCTCGCCGCCCGACCCGGGCTGGCCGTCGCGCGCCGCGTCGGCGGGGTCGGCCGGCGGCGGCGTCGCGGCCGCGTCGTCCCCCTCCTCGTCCACGCCGCCGCCGCTCATGAACCCCGGGTCGACCTGCAGCGCGCGCTCGATGGAGAACGAGTTGACGTCCATGATCGCCTCCCACGTCGGCTTGGGCCGCACGGCGGCGGCGGGGGCGCCGTTGCCCTCGCCGCCTTCCACGCCCGCGTTGAGCTGGCACTCGATGATCTTGGCCGTCATGTTGACCGACCGCACGATGTCCCGCGCGGCTTCGAGCTCTTCGTCCGTGACCAAATCCACCTTGTTGAGCAGGATCGTGTCGGCGAAGGCGATTTGGTTGACCGCCTCATCGAGCGCGTCGGGCGACCGTTCGTCCGCGAGCCTCGAGATGTGCTGCGCGTCCACGAGGCACATGACCGAGTCGAGGCGGTAGCGGGACGAGATGTAGGGGTTGGCGAAAAAGGTGAAGACCTGGAGAGCGGGCGAGAGGACGGGACGCGTGAGGCGAACCACCGACCGCGCCGCGTGGCCCCCAACCTAGCCTCCAACCCGCCCCCCCCTCCCTCCCCCACGCACCACGGGCCCGGGGTCCGCGACGCCCGTCGTCTCGAGGAGCACGTTGTCAAACTGGAAGCCGTGCGCGGTCTCGCGGCGCTCGAGCTCCTTCAACGCGTCGACCAAATCGCTGCGCAGCGAGCAGCACACGCAGCCGCGCTCCAGGGACACGATGTCCTCCTTGGCGATGAGGTTGGCGGAGACTGGGGGGGGTGAGGGAGGGGTGGGCGCCGAAAAAGGGGGCCCGTCGCCCCCGAGCCGCGGGTGGCGGCCGCGCCGCGCGCCGCGGGCGCGCGCGCCCGCGGCCTCCCGCCCTCGGACCCCGCCCCTCGGCCCCGCGCGAGTAGCCGCCGCCGGCGCGGCGGGCGCGGCGGCGGCGAGCGGCGCGGCGAGGGACGCGGCCAGACCCTCCGACGCCGGCGCGGCGAGCCGGCGCGGAAGGGGCGGGTGGCGCCATTGGCGCCCGCGCGCGCCGCAAGGGCGCCCGCGGTCACGCCCCGGCAGCCGCGGGCGCTGGATGCCGGCGCTCCGAGCGCCGCCGCGGCCCACGCCGCACCCCCGCGGGAGACAACCGCGCGTCGCCACCCCCTCCCCTCTCCCTCACCCAGGTGCGAGTCGATGCCGATTTCGCCCAGCTCGTTCTCGATGACCGCGACGCGGCGACGCGCCTTTTGGGACAGAATCGTGTTGATGAGCGACGACTTGCCCGACCCCAGGAAGCCGGTGACGAGGGACACGCCCCGCTTGGCCGCTTCGGGGAGGGGCATGGCTGGTGAGGGTAAGGGCGGGGGCGGGCGCGCGGCCTCGGCCCCGGGAGAGTGGGTGGCGGCAGTGTCCCCACATTCGGCCCAGCGCCGCCCCCTCTCTCCTCCCTCCTCCTCCCAATGTCGGGCCGCGGTCGCGGTCGTGGCCGTTCCCCGGCCGCCGGCGGCCGCGGCGGCCCCCGCTCGGGCGGGCGCGGGCGCGGCGGGCGCGGCGCGGCGGCGCCGCCGGCCGCGAAGAAAAGGTTAGAGGGGAGTGGGGGCGGCGGCGGCGACCTGGCACGTGTGCGGCTCGCACTAGGGAGGCCGCGCGCCGGGCGGGCGCCGGCGCGCGCTCGACCGACCCCAAACCCTTTCGCAGGCCGCCGCCCCTCGACGCGGGCCTGCCCGCCGGTGTCGCGCCCGCTGACGCGCGCCGCCCGCCCAAGAAGCAGAAAAACGAAGACCTGATCAAGGTGGGGGGGTGGGAGGGGGTGGGAAGGGCGGCACGGCTTGACGGCGGCCTCGCGCGCGCGTTGCCAACGCTCCCCGTTCCTCTCCCTCTCCAGGCCGTCGTCGGCAAGTGGGAGACCATGCGTCGGCACGACACGCCGCCCGAGAAGAAAGAGGCGCTGGCGCGGGAGGTGCTGGAGCTGGTGCGTGTGCAGGGAGGAGGGGGTGGGAGGGCGTGGCGGGCGCGCTCGCGCGACGGCCCACCACCGCCGCCACCCGCCGCCTCTCCCATTAGGTCAAGGGCTCTGTCGCCAAGTACGCCATGTCGCACACGACGTCCCGCGTGCTGCAGGCGGCAGTCAAGGCGGCGGGCGCCGACGCCCGCGCAGCCGTGCTCGCTGAGGTCGCGCCCGACGCGCTGCCGCTCGCCAAGTCGTCGTACGGCCACTTTCTGTTGACCAAGCTCATCTCGCTCGCGCCCAAGGAGGAGGTGCCGGGTGAGTCAAAGGAGGGGGGGGGGGGGGGCTCTTTGGGTGCGCCGCGGCCCGCTCTCTCTGCCGGCGTCCCTGATGGCACACACCAAAGTACTGCGTTATCTTTCCAACGGCGGCACCGCTCCGCGGCGCCGCCGCCTGCGGAAGCCTACAAAGGTCCTGAGACGCCGCCGCCCTTCCTCGCCCGCCGCCCGCCGCGCCCCGGCAGTGAAGTGAAACCCCCCAGCCCACGCTCAGTGGCTGGGAGCGCCCCTTTTGGGGGGCGCCGGGTCATGGCTCTGCCCACAGCGAGCCACGGCGGCGGGAGCGAGGCCCGGCGCGCGCCCGTGCGCCGGGCCGCCGACCGCGCCGCCCGACAGACGCACGCGCGGCGGCGGCAAGAAAATGCTCACGCACACCGTGCGCCCCTTTCCCAGCCTTGGCCAAGCGGTTCAAGGGCCACCTGGCCCCGCTCCTCCGCCACCCGACCGGCGCCGCGGTCGTCGACGAGCTCTACGCGCGCGCCACCCCCCGCGCCCGCGACGGCATGGCGGCAGAGTTTTACAGCCGCGAGTACGCGCTCCTGGGCGGGCCCCCGCCCGCGTCGCTCGCCGCCGCGCTCGCGGCGGCCGACGCGCCTGCGCGGCGCGCGACCCTGGCGCGGCTCGCGGCGTCGCTCACGCCCATCGTGGACAAGGGCATGCTCGACCCGGTGCTCGTGCACCGGCTGCTGGCCGACTACTATGCAGTGGCGCCCAGGGCGGCGACTGCCGACCTCACAACAGCGCTCTCCTCCCCCGCCCTCCTCCGCGCCGTGCACACGCCGCACGGCGCCCGCCTGGCGGTCGCTGTCCTGGCTCGTGGCTCCGCCAAGGATCGCAAGCTGCTCGTGCGCGCGCTCAAGGGGCACGTCCCGACGGTCGCGCGCGACGAGTGGGCGTGCGCCGCGCTGGCGGCCTGCCTGGCCGTCGTGGACGACACGGCGTTGCTGGCGAAAGTGGTGGTGCCGGAGCTGGCGGCGGCGGCGGGCGACCTGGCGGCCGACGCGCACGGCAAAGGGGTGTTGCTGTCCCTGATCTCCCCCGCCGCCCCGGGCGCGCTCGCGCCGCACGTCGCGGCTCTGGTCAAGGACGCGGTCGACTACGCGTACGGTGAGGGAGACGGGGGGCCGACCTCGAAGAAAGAGCCGTCCGCGCGGCGGCGCGAGCTCGCCGCCGCGCTCGGCGGCCCCCTGCTGGCCGCCCTGGCCGACGCCGCGCCCGCGCTGGCCGCGTCGCCGTCCGTCGACCTGCTGCTCGAAGCTGCTCGGGGCGGCGGGGACGGTAAGTGTGCAGTGGGGGGGTTACAGGGAAATTGTTGGATAAACGGCAAACAGCAACTTGCTGCATTTTCCTTGAGCCAAGAGCATAATTGCGTCTCCTGGCGCCCGACACGCCGCCCACCCCTCTTCCCCACCCTCCCTTCTCAGGCGCCTTCGGCGAGGCGCACCCGGACGGGGTGGCGGCCCTGGTCGCCGCCCTGGCGGCGGAAGCGGCCAAGCCGGCGCCAGCGGCCACCGCGGGCAAAGCCGCCGCCGGTGACCCGCCCTCCTTCCACCTCTTCACCGCGTTCTACTCGTCCCGCGCCCTGCGCCGCCTGGCCCTCGCCGGCCTGGACGCCGGCCCCGGCCGCGCCGGCGCGCGCGGCGTCGTCGCCGCGTTGTGGGCCGCGGGCGGCAAAGGCCGCGCCGCGGGCTGGGTGGGCACCCACGCGGACAAGGTGCTGGCCGCGTTCTGGAAGGGGGGCGATGAGGGCGTGCGGGGTGACGTGGAGGCGGAACTCGCGGCGGCCGGCGTGCACGACGCGGCCGAGTGGGCTGCGCCGTTGCTGCGCGCGGGCGCGGGCGAGTGAGGAGGGGCGGGGAGGGGTGTGTGGGGCGTGTTGCAGTCGCCGCGGGCACGAAAGAGGCGAGGGGAGCGGGCTGCGACGGCGCGGGGAGGGCGCCCGACGCACTCTCCGCGCTCGGCGCGACGCCCCGCGGCCGCGGCGCCCAGGTGCGCCCGCCCGCCGGCCACGCGTGCGTGCGTGCTTCGCGGGCCGCATGGCGGGCCCGGCGCGCCGCCGCAGCCGCCGCCGCGCCCCGCCCGCGCAGGCCGGCGCGGCGCGCCCGCCCGCCTCCCGCCCACAGGCCCCTTCCTTCCTTTCCCAGACTCCCCGTCGACGCTCGGCCGCGCCACCTCAGCGCGCGCCCGGATGGACGAGGGCGAGGTGCGAAAACAGCCGCGGGGCCGGCGCGCGCTGCGGCGGCCACGCGGCGCCCATCCCTTGTCGCGGGCGCGCGCCGACGCCCCTCCCTCCTTTCCCCAGGCGATGGACACCACGACCGGGGTCAAGGCGGAGGCGCCGCCCCCCGCCCCTCGTTTGGGCCGCCCCCCCCTCGGCGCGCTCACGCCCAACGGCGCGCCCGACCTCGCCACCGCCCCACCCCCCGGCCGAGGCTGCACGCCGCCCGCGACCGCGCCCGCGAGCGCGGCGGGCACGCCCGCGCGCGGCGGCGACGAGGACGACGACCGCGACGACGACGGCAAGCCCGCGCGCGCCAAGAAGCCGCACCTGCAGGGCCGCTTCTCCGGCCGCCTGGAGACCAAGGACGACGAGCGCAAGCTGGTGGCGGAGTGCAAGGCCATCGCGCCGCTGCTGGGCGGCGCCGGCAAGCGCGGCGACGCGACGCGGTCGACGCTCGCCAAGATTGTGCGCGGCATCGCGTCGGGGGATGTCAGGATGCACCTGGAGACCCGGGAGGCCGAACGCGCCTCCCTGGGCGCGTTGGCCGAGACGGCACGTGCGGGCGGCGTCGCGGCGGTCGTCGACGCGCTGCGCGCGGAGAACGCGGCGTTGCGCCGCGACCTGGCGGCGCTGGGAACGGGTGCCGCGTCTGTCGCGGCGGCCGCGGCGGCGGCGGGGCCGGCGTCGGGGGTGGTCCACCACCACCACCACGCGGCGCCCGTCGTGCCGCCGCCGCCGCCGCCGGCGGCGTATGGGGGCGCCGGCGCCCCTGGATCCGCCCCGCCGACCCCCGCCCACTCGGCAACCCCCACTGCGGCCGTCGCCGCCGCCATGCTGCTGCCGGGCGGCGCTGCTGGCGCCTCGGCGGTGTATATGCCCGCGCCCGCGGCAGCCCCTCCCCCGGCCCCCGCCGCCCCCACCGGCTCGGCTGGCGCCCGCCCCGGCACTGCTGGCTCGGCCGCGGCCGCGTGCGAGGCGCAGGCGCTTGCCCAGGACGCGGTGCACCTCAAGGCGCAAGCCCAAAACTTTAAAGCACACGCCGACCACCTGTCGGCCGCGTCCGCCGCCGCCCCGTCCCAGCCCGGCGCGGCGGCGGCGTGCGTGCAGGCGCAATCGTTTCAAGCCAAGGCGCAGTCGCTGGAAAAAGCGGCGGAGGCGCAAAACCTGCACGCGCAGGCGGTGGTCCATGCCCAAGCCCAAGCGGAAGCGTCCGCCCAGGCGCACCACCTCGCCGCCAAAGCCAACGAGCACGCGCACGCGGCCGCGGTGACGGCGGCGCACGCGGAAGCGCTCAAGACCGCGCCCGCGGCGGGCGCCGACGGCGGGGGCGACCCGGTGCGCGCCGCGGTGGCGGCCCAACAACTCGCAGTCGACGCCCAAGCGCACGTGGCTGTTCAATCCCAGCTGTCGGCGCAGGCGGCGGCGGCCGCGGTCAAGGCGCAGGCGCACGCGCACGCGCACGCGACCGCGTCTGCGCAGGCGCACGCGGCGGCGGCCGAGTCGCACCAGCTGCACGCGGCCGCGACCGCGCTGCAGGCGGAGGCGGCGGGAGGGGACGCGGCGCAGGCGGGCGCGGCGCCGGCCGCGCCCGCGCCTCCGGCGCAGCCCCCTCCCGCGCCGCAGCCGCTGCCGCTGGCCGCCACGCTGGCGCCGCCCGCGCTCGCCGTGTCACTGGCGCCCGGCACGCTGCCGCCGACCGCGGGCGTCGCCCCGCCGCCGGCCCTGCCGGCGGTCGCCGCCGCGGGCCTCGCGCCGCAAGTCATCGCCGCGCAGGCCGTCCTCGCGCCGGGCGCCGACGGCCAGCCGTCGGTCATCCTGGTGCCGTTGCTGCCCGCGGGCGCGCCGGGGCTGCCCCCGGTCGCGACCGCGGCGCCGGTGGTGCTCGCGCCGGCGCCCGCCGCCGCCGCGGCCGCCGCCGCGCCCGGTTCCGCCCACTCGCACTCGCTCACGTCCGGCGACGCTGGCGGCTGCACCCCGCTGGAAGCCGCCCTCGCCGCGCCCGGCCCGGGACCCGAGTCGGCGGCCGCCGTCGCGGCCGCGTCGGCCGGCCACGGCGCGCACGACGACCTGCACGGCGACCCGCTCGCCGGCCTGGACCTCACTGAAGGCGGCCAGTTGACGGACGCGATGGGGCCGGTCGTCAGCCTGCCGGGGTCGGCGGCCGAGTGAAGAAGAGAACAAGGGCGCAGCGGCGACCGCGCCGCGCCCTCCTGGCTGCACCCACATCGCCCCCACCTCGCCCACCCACCACCCAATCGTACCCCTCCCCCACCCCCCACCATCCACTCCCGCGGCCGGTCCCCGGCCCGAGTCTCGGCGTCTGCGTTTTCTTTGGCCCTGGCCGCGCCCCGCCCCCCGCGCCCGGGGCGCGGGGCGCGGCCCGCCCCCCCTAACCCTCTGCCGCAGCGCCGTGGCGGAGGCGCGGGCGTGGGGCGCGGTGTGTCGCGCGCGGCGGCCCTCGCCGCGCGCGCGCCGCGCTCTGCCCGCGCCGCCCTCCGCGCCGCGCGCTCGGCGCCTGGTTTGCGGCCCGCCGCCTTGCAGGCCGCCCTTTCTTGCAACCATGCACGGGGTCAGAGAGAGAGAGATGGGCGATGTGGGGGTGGGAAAGGCTGTCTCTCTTCTCTCCTTGCCTCTCCCTCGCCTCTCGCGCCCTCCTTGGCTCTCTATTTTCACACCCCGAGTTCAAACACTTTGGCCGTTGCGTCGTCCCCCCCCGTCAACACGGCTTTGCCGTCTGGCGAGAGCGCCAGCGCTTGGACGCCGCCGCGGTGCCCGGTCAGTGTGCGCGCGCACTCGCCCGACCGCGCGTCCCACACGCGCACGCCGCCGTCCAGGCACGCGGTGACGATGAGGGGGGCGGCGGGCAGGGCGGCGAGGGCGGTGACGCCGGCGGGGTGGGTGCAGGCCGTGCGCGGCGCGCCGGTTGCCGCGTCCCAAAGGCGCGCGGTGCCGTCGAGCGACGCCGTGGCCAGCAGCGGCAACCCGGCCACAAAGGCAACGCTCTCCACAGAATCCTCGTGGCCGGCCAGGGTCGCCAGCGGCCGCCCCGACGCGGTCGACGCGAGGCGCGCGGTGTTGTCCTCCGACCCGGTCAACACCGCGCCGCCGTCGGCCGACGGCGCCAGGCACACGATCCCCGCTTCATGGTACCCGTGCCCGTCCACGGTGGCGAGGCACGCGCCGGACGCGCAGTCCCAGACGCGCAGCGCGGCGTCGCCGTCGCCGCCGCCCGTGACGGCGCGGCGCCCGTCGGGGAGGAACGCGCCACACCGCACCGCGCCCGCGTGGCCGGTGAGGACGGCGACGGTGGCGCCGGTGTCGGCGGCCCAGAGCCAGGCGGTGAAGTCGTCCGAGCCCGCGAGGAGCGCGCGCGTGCGCGGGTGCCACGCGACCCACTCGACGCCCTCGCCCGGGCCCTCGAGCGTGGAGACGGGGGCGCCCGTCGCCCCGTCCCACAACCGCACCGTGCCGTCCAACGACCCGGTCGCGAGCCGCGTGCCGTCGGCGGAGAAGGCGGCGCACGCGACCGAGTCGCCGTGCACGCCCAGTTCGGCCGTCCCTTCCGCCGACCCCACGCGCCACAGAAAGGCGCGGTCGTCGCCGCCGCCGGTGGCGACGACGCCGGGCACGACCGGGTTCCAGGCGACGGCGAAGACGGCGTCTGGAAGCGAGGGAAGGGTAGAAAGGGGAAAGGAGGGGAGCATGGGCCGTTGCCGCGGAACTCGACTCGCACGCTCGCCCCTTCCACCCGCCCTCCCCACGCCACTCTAACCTCCATGCGCGTCAAAGCTGTGCACCGAGTCGTCGGGCGGCCCGCCGTCGGCGCCGTCGCCGTCGCCGGCGTCGTCGGCGCTCCCGCCACCGTCGCTCTCGCCGCCAGAATCGGCCGGGGCTGGAGAGTGTGTGATGGTGGGACATTGTGGGAAAGAGGCGGGCCGCAACCGCGCCCGCGGCGCCCGCCCCCGCTCCCCGCCGCCCCGAATCGCGCACCCTCGCCGCCGTCCCCCAAGTCGTCCAGCACCTCGGCGCCGTCGTCGACGAAGACGGCGTCCGTGTGGGGGGCGGGGTCCGCCATGGTGTAGGAGGAGACTGCTGCAGGCGTCGTCGCTGCCGCTAGGCGCCCTCCGCTCTCTCTCCCTTGTGCCGCCGGCAGCGACCGCGAAAATTGCACGGTGAGCCCCCCCACCACCCAAAAAACAGCGCCCAACCCCGCCACTCAAAAGGCGAGCCCGCCCTCGCGCGCCGCGTCGGCGAGCGCCTGCACGCGGCCGTGGAAGACGTTCCCCCCCCGGTCGAACGCCACCTTCTCGATCTTGGCCGCCTTGCACAGCTCCGCCACGCGCGCACCCACCATGGCGGCCGCGGCCGCGTTGCCGCCGCCCGCGCCGGCGAGCTTTTCACGGATGTCGGGCGTGAGCGTCGACGCGGCGACGAGGGTCGACCCGGCCGTGTCGTCGATGACTTGGGCGTAGATGTGGTTATTGGAGCGGAAGACGGCGAGGCGGGGGCGGTCGCCGTCGCCAGAGACCTGGGGTAGAGGCCGAGAGAGGAGGGGGGTCGTCGGCCACGTCCGCGGCGGCCCTGCCGCGTGCGCGCCCGCCGCCGCCTCCTCGAGGCCCCAACCCCTCCCTCCTACCCCGCCACCGGTCACCTTGTTGCGGATGCGCAGGTGGCGCTTCTTCATGCGGTCGCGCCGGGTCTCGGCCGCGCACACGGTGGACGCGGGGGCTGGAGAGGGGGGGGGGGGTGTTGGCGCGTGCAGGGCGCGGGCGGCGCCGCATCCCCGCCCGGGGCGCGCATTGCGCGCGCCCGCGCGCCATCGGGGGTGGGCCGACGCCGCGGCGGCAGCGGCGGCCCGCGGTGGGCGCGCCGCGCGCGGTCGACGGCTGCCCGTGCCCGCGCGCGCCGCGCCCGCCCGGCGCCCGCCGCCCCGCATTGGGCCCCAAGTGGCCGCGACCACGCGGCGCGCGCCGCGGGGCGGGGCGTCGCGCGCCGCCGGGCCTGCGCCCCCCTCCGCCCTCTCACCCGCGCGCGCCGCGGCCGGCGCCGCCGCCGCGAGGCCGGTGCCCCGCAGGGACACCGTGGACGACAGGAGGGCCTGCATGTCGGGCGGGCGGGGTGACAGCAGGGTGGTGTGGGGAGGGGGCGCGGCGGCGGCGGAGCAGAGCCAGCAGGGTAGGAGGAGGCTTTCGGGTGGCGGCCGCCGCGACCTGCAAAGCGCCAGCGCGGCCACGTCGCGGCCGCGCTGGCGGTTTTTCCTTCCTATGCCGACCTGCGCGGGCGGCGCGACGCGCCGGCGCCTGCTGCCGCGACCTCGATAGCCGCGTCGACCTTTTTTCTTCACTCCCCGCCCCGCGCGCGCCGGCCCGCCCCTCCAACGCCCCCCCCACCGTCGCCCTCATCACGCCCCCACCCCGCCGCCCGGCGGCGCCCATGCGCGCGCGCCTGGCGGCCGTCGCGACGCGCGCGGGGGCCGCCCTGAGGGGTTGGATAGGTGAGACAGCGGCGGTATGCGGGAGTGGATGGTGTGACGTGCCCGTCGGCGCTGGGCGATGGCGGGGTGGGCGCTGGGCGCGCCGATCTCTGCGCCCTGCCCGTCGGGTGTCGCGGCGCGAGTTTTGTTTGGGCTCCCGCGCCGCGTGCTGGTGCTCACGCACATGTGATGCATTGTAGATGGCTGCTGGGGGCGGTGGAGTCGCCCGCATTGACGCAAAACGCGACCGCATGCGGGCGCTCGCATTCCCACCTCCTTTCCACCCTCGCCCGCAGCCCCACCGCCCTCCCCGCTGCCGTCAACGCCACATGTTTTCATTCGCATCCCGCCTGCGGTCGCGCGCTGCGTGCAGACTCGCGCAACTGGGGGACCGCCCTCGAGCGTGGGCGGCCCCGGCCCCTTCCCGCCGCCCGACGCGGCCGCGCCGTCGCCCAGTGGACGTCCTTTCATCGCACATGCCGTGAGCGCCCAGGCAGGCCCGTTGGCGTCGCCGCCCGGCCCGACCGGCGCGCGGCCCGCGTCGTCGGCGGCCGCCCCGCTCCGCGCAGAGCCCGCAGCGGCCACGTCAGTGCCGCCACTGCCTGGAGCTGTCGAAGGGCCGAGGGCGGGGCCGGCGCCGGTGCCGGCGCCGGCCGGCCAGTCGGTCGCCACCACCGGGTCGACGCCCTCCGCCCCTCCCCCTCCCTCTTCCTCCTTCATCTCGCCCGCCTCGCGCGCCGCCCTGCTGGCCGGCGGCGCCGCGCCCACCATCCGGGACGCGCTGCTGGAGCGGGGCGTGACCCTGAAAGCCTACACGCCTGGCGAGCACCGAATGGTCTGCCCCCGCTGCGGCGGCGGGTCCAACCGGGAGCTCTGCTTTGCGCTGCGCATCGAGCCCGACGCCCAGGGCGCGATGTGGACGTGCCACCGGGGGACGTGCGGGTGGAAGGGCGGCATCCGGTTGAACGATTTCGCGGTGCGGCACAAGGCCGGGGGGGGGGTTGACAAGGCGCCGGTCAAAGGTGGGTGGTTGGAGGAGAGGGGTGAGAGGGGGAGAGGAATGGCTGGGCGGGCGGAACGCTGGCAGGCAAGCCGGCCTCGGCGCGCGGGCTGCCAGCCGCCGACCCTCCCTCTCTCGCCGACCCCATTTTTCCCCCTCCTTCCAGGCGCCGCCCCCATCGCCCCCAAGAAAGTAACCGCCCCCACCAAGCCCAAGCCCAATTTCGAGCCCCTCACGCCCGACGTCCTCGCCTGGTTTGCGTCGCGCGGCATCGGCGAGGCGACGCTCGCGCGCAACGGCGTCGCCCTGGAGACCGTGTGGTCGCCCGCGCACAAGGAGAAGCGTCTCTCCATCGCGTTTCCCTACACGCGCAACGGGGAGATCGTCAACGTCAAGTACCGCACGCAGGACAAACACTTTACCCAGGTCAAGGGCGCCGAAAAATCGCTCTACGGCCTGGACGACGTTGCTGGGCGGACCGACATCATCTTTGTCGAGGGCGAGATGGACAAGCTGTCGCTGGAGGAGGCTGGTGAGTAGAGAGTGGGGAGGGGTGGAGGAAGGGTGGGCGCCGGCCTGCCGCGCGCCGCCTACCCCCCCCGTCCCCTCCATTTTTCAGGTTTCACCAACGTCGTCTCCGTGCCCGACGGCGCCCCCCGGGACGTCAAAGATGGCGCCCTGCCCGACCCCGAGGACGACACCAAGTTTAGCTACCTGTGGGCGTGTCGCGGCGTGCTCGACATGGCGGCCCGCGTCGTGATTGCGACCGACAACGACGGGCCCGGCAACGCGCTCGCAGAAGAGCTGGCGCGCCGCCTGGGGCGCGAGCGCTGCTGGCGGGTCAAGTGGCCGGGGGCCAACGCGCCGGGCGGCGTGCGCAAGGACGCCAACGAGGTGCTGGTAGCCGACGGCGCGGACGCGCTGCGCAGCATGGTGGAGAGCGCCGAAGCCTACCCTATTCGGGGGCTGTTTAGGTGAGGAGCGAGTGCGGCGATTACCGAGGGGGCGCGGCGCACACGACTCTGGGCGCGGCAGTGCAGGGTTGAGGAATGTCGCGCAAACTCCGCACCACTCCCCCCCCTTTAGTTTTGCCGATTTCGGGTCAGAGATCATGGCGTCCTACATCGACCAGTGCACCGACGTCATGGGCGTCTCGTCGGGGTGGACCGGGCTCGACAACTTGTACCGGGTGAGTTGAGGGGGTGCGGGGTTTGCGAGCGGCGCAGCCTGGGCGCCGTTGCCTGCGCCGCATCGTGTGGCGCACGCAAGCTTTTGCGCACGTCTAACATCGCACCTTCTCCGCAAACCATCTCTTAGATCGTGCCTGGTGAGCTCACCATTGTGACCGGCATCCCCAACTCGGGCAAATCCGAGTGGATCGACGCCCTGCTGTGCAATCTGTCGGAGAACGAGGGTTGGTCGTTTGCCATGTGCTCCATGGAGAAAAAAGTAAGGGGGGGGGGGGCAAGGAAAGGGTTTTGCGGCGCATGCGCAAATTGCGTGCTTCGCACCCTTCGCCGCACCGCCCACCACCCGTCTGTTCCTCTCCATAGGCGCGCGACCATGCGCGGCAATTGCTCGAAAAGCACGTCAAGAAACCTTTCTTCGAAAACGCGGCCTACGCCGACGGCAACGTGCGCATGACGCCGGACGACGTCCAGGACGGCCTCAAATGGCTCTCCGAACGCTTCTACATCATCCGCTATGAAGATGAGGAGCTCCCCAGCGTTGACTGGGTGCTGGACACGGCGCGCGCGGCGGTCATGCGGTACGTGCGGAGTTTGGGCGGAGAGGGTTAGGGGACCCCCACTTTCATCGTCGCACCTGCTCCGCACGCCCTTCCCGCTCTCCACGCTCGCGGCGCACGACTCACACGCATTCTCCGCATCTCCCCCTTCAATAGCTACGGCATTCGCGGCCTGGTCATCGACCCCTACAACGAGCTCGACCACCAGCGCCCGTCTGGCGTCTCGGAAACCGAGTACGTCTCCCAAATGCTCACCAAGATCAAGCGCTTCGCGCAGCACTATGACGTGCACGTCTGGTTTGTGGCCCACCCAAAGCAGCTGCAGCAGTGGCGCGGCGAGGCGCCCAACCTGTATGACATTTCGGGGTCGGCGCACTTCGTCAACAAGGCCGACAACGGCGTCGTCATTCACCGCGTGCGCGAGGAGGCGGTGCCGGGCGAGCCGGTCAAGACCCAGGTCAACGACAAGGTATGAGAGAGAGAGAGGGGGGAGGGGTTGGAAAAGGGAGGGAGGGGGCAGGGCATGCGCCGACGTCCCCCTCCCCTCCTCTCCAGGTCCAAGTCCTCATCCGCAAAGTGCGCAACAAGTCTGCGGGCACCATTGGTGAGCCATTTGGGCGGTCACGGGCGCGGGATAAGGCACCGAAAAAAATGGGGGCGGTCGCCGCGGGGGTGACTCGCGCCGACCCCCCTCACCCTTCTCCTCCTCCCTCCGCTCCCCCTCTAGGCGAGACCTTTTTGAAGTACGACCGCACCACCGGCCGCTACGAGGACCTGGCGCCGTGGGAGGCGCCGGCGGTGGGGAGCCACGCGGCGTCGGCGTCGTGAGGGAGAGGAGGGCGTGTTTCTGGGGGGTTGGTTGTCCTTTCCCCCGCCTGTCATCAAACACCACCCTGTCCCACCCGGAGAGAGAGCGTGGCATTGAACACAGTTAACAGAGCATCACTCGACGATGCGGCAAAACAGCAGCCCCTGGAGCCCGCGCTCGCGCACGCGCGACAGGTGCGCCTCGCCCTCGACCGACCACGGCGGCAGCCCGTCGAGCCCCCGCGCCCGCCGGTAGGCCTGCTCCTGCAGCCTGCGCGTGTCGGCGGTGTCGCCGTGGCAGGTGGCGACGATGAGCAGGGTGCCACGCGGGCACGCGGCCGCGAGCGCGCCCACGCGCGCATCGGCCGCCGCGAGGGCCGCGTCCAGCTGGCGCTCGTACTCGCCCTGGTCGGCCAGCGTATTCGAGGACGAGGGCGCGGCCGCGACCTCGCCGTCCTCGAGCGCGGCGCCGACGGCGTCTGCCGCGCCGTCGTGCAGCGGCGGCGGCGGCGGCGGCGACTCGTCGCCGCCCGCGTACGTCATCGCCGCCACGTAGGCCGCGACCTCGGCCCGGCGCACACCCGCGCGCGCGTCTTGGAGGGCGGCCAGGCCGGCGAGGGCGGCCCAGACAAAGTTGACGCCCGGCGCGGCGGCCGCGCGCGCGCTGCGCGCGGCGGCCTCGCCGTCGGTCGCCACCGGCACGCCGTCGGCCGACCCGGCGACGTGGCGATTCACCGCGTTGGGGCGGTCGACCAGCACGCAGCGCGCGCCGGCGTCGGTGAGGACGGCGAGCAGTTTGTCGGCCTTGGGCGGCCCCTCGTCGGCGACGCCAAACGCGGGGCCGTGCCGAAACTTGAGCTGGGCCAAGTCCATGGCCGCGCGCGCGTCCTCGACCGAGTCGTGGCCGTCGGCCCCGGTTTGAATGGTGCGCTTGAGGAAGCGCTCGGTCAGGCGGCGCAGGGCGGTGCGAAACGGGGGGCCTTTGGGGTGAGGGAAGAGCACGCCCGTGTCGACGACGCGCGCGTGGAGCAGCCGCAGCGCGCGCAGGTCGTTCTCCAGCGCGTGGCCCACGAGCACGGTTTGCTCGTGCAACAAATCCAGCACGCGCGCCTGCACGTCGGCGAGGCGAGTGGCGACGCCGGCGAGCGACGCGGCGGTGATGCCGGAGAAGCGCGTGTTGTAGTCGACGATCTCGTTGTGCGGCACCACCAGCTCGTCCAGCAGGACGTCGCCGTCGGCGGCGACGGCGGAGACGCGGGTGAGCTCGTAGCCGGCGGTGGTGACGCACATTTCGCAGTCGACCGCGACGAGCGCATGTCGAGGGGGGGCGTCGGCAGCGTCGGCGTTCTCGTCGCCTTCGATTTTCCTGCTCCGTGTACTCACATACCCCGGAGGAGTGGCGGGCTCGCCGTCGGCGTCCAGGTGGGGCAGCGGAAAGTCGCGCTCGGCCATGGCCGAGCGGTCGAGCACGTACGCGTGCGGCCCGGGCAGCGCGCCCGCCGCCGCCGCGTCGGCGCGCTCCGCGCTCGCCTCCCGCTTGCGCTTGCGGGTCTGGGGCACGGCAAAGAGGGCGGCCATGGCGGTCGAGGGGAAGCAGTCGGGGCGGGGCGCGAGGCACGTCGCGGGGGCGCCGAGGGACGCCAGGCGCGGCATGAGGTGGGATTTGGCCTCAAACGTGGCCGGGTCTAGGCCGGGGAGGGCGACGAGGACGACGCGGTCGATGGAGGCCTTGTTCTAGAGGGTTGGAGAGGGTGGTGAGCGTGAGCGCCGCCGCCGCCGCCGCCCCAGCCACCCACCCCACCTCATTTTTTCACCGTGAACGTGGCCCACCGTGGGTTGGCGCCGTCCGCCAGCACCGCCAGCACCAAGGCTTGGACGTCGGACAGGCGCAGGAGGCGGTCGGCGGCGACGTCGACGACGGCGCGCGGCGCCTGGGAAGGAGGAAGCGGCGCGTCGGCGGGCGCATCCGGCCTACACCTCTCACGCCCTAATTCTCTCCAACTGCTCACCTCGTCGCCTTGGGACGCCGCCAGCCCCTCCCCCGGCGAGGCGCCGGACGCCGTCCCAGCGGGCACGCGTCGCTTGACCTTTTTGACGCGCTTGCGCGCCGTCAAATCCTCCTGGGAGCATGAGGAGAGGGGGGGGTGGGCCCCCGACCGCGGGCGGCCCCTCGCGGCTGGCGGCTCGCATCCACCTTCCCTCGCCCCCTCTCTCCAGCCGCCCACCTGCTCGCCGCTGTCGGCGACGGCCCCTGGCGTCGACGCCGCAGGCGAGGGCGGCATCGGGGCGCCGCCGGCCGCGCACTGTGCGGCGGCGTGCGCGGGGCGCGCCCACTCCCCGCTGCGACGCCGAATGCGGGCCGCCCTCACGCCGCCCTTGCCGTTGCCCGCACTATGTCCCCACGTTAGACGGACGCCTGGTGTCCGGGTGCGCGGCCGCTCGATGGTGTGCCGCGCGACGGCCGACCGCGTGGCCACGGCCGACGTCGTCGCGTCCGACGGCCTGGTGAGAAAAGGATGGAGGGTGTGTGCGCAGTTGGGAGGGCGGGTGGGGCGAGAAAGGCGCCAACGACCGCTCCTCCTTCTCAGGCCTTCGCCGGCGGCGACGACGGCCTGCTCGCGCACGAGGAGCACCTCCGCTTCCGCGCGGCCGCCCTGGCCCGCACCCTGACCTCCATCGAGAGTGTGGAAGGGTCGCTGGAAGCGTTTGCGCGGTCGTACCGCACGCACGGCCTGAAATACGATGCGTCGGCACGGACTCTCCACGCGCGCGAGTGGATCCCTGGCGCCGCGGCCGCCTGGCTCGTCGGCGAGTTTAATGATTGGCGCGAGGATGTGCCGCTGACGCGGGACGAGTACGGCGTGTGGACGGGCGCCGCGGCCGGCGTCGCGCCGGGCTCGCGCGTGCGCGTGCGCGTGCGCCACCCCGGCGGCTGGACCCAGGACGCCGTCTCCGCCTGGGCACAGCGCGCGGTGCCGGCCGACCCCGGCGCCATGGGTTGCAGGTACGACGGGCAGGTGTGGGCGCCGGGCGCGGCTTTCGAGTGGCGGCACGCCGCGCCGCCCGCGCCGGCCGCGCTCCGCATCTACGAGGCCCACGTCGGCATGTCGTCCGAAGCCCCCGCCGTCGCGTCCTACGCCCACTTCACGGCCCACGTCCTGCCCCGCATCGCGGCGGGCGGCTACAACGCGGTGCAGTTGATGGCGGTGGCCGAACACTCGTACTATGGCTCGTTCGGCTACCAGGTCACGTCCCCCTTTGCCGTCGCCTCCCGGTCCGGCACGCCCGACGACTTCAAAGCCCTCGTCGACGCCGCCCACGGCCTGGGCCTGCGCGTCCTCCTCGACGTCGTGCACTCGCACACGTCGTCGTCGCCGACAGACGGGCTCGCCGCGCTCGACCTCCCGTCGCCCGCCGGCGGCTCCTACCTCGCGGGCGACCACCCCGCCTGGGGCTCCCGCCTGTACGACTATGCGAATTGGGAGACGCTGCGGCTGCTGCTGAGCAACGTCGCGTTCTGGCTCGACGAGTTTCGCGTCGACGGGTTTCGGTTCGACGGCGTCACCTCGATGCTCTACCGCCACCACGGCCTCGGCGTCGGCTTTTCGGGGGATTACGCGCAGTATTTCTCGCCGGCGTCCAACGTGGACGCGGGCGTCTACCTCGGCCTGGCCAACCTCCTCATAAAGCGCTTGCGCCCCGACGCGGTGTCGATCGCGGAGGACGTCTCCGGCCTTCCCGGCCTCTGCCGGGCCGTCGCCGACGGCGGCCTGGGGTTTGACGCCCGGCTGGGCATGGGCCTGCCCGACGTGTGGGGGCGGGCGCTGGGCGGGCCCGACCCGTGGCCCCCCGCCGCGCTCGTCGCGGGGCTCTGCAACCGGCGCCGGGACGAGGCCACTGTGGCGTACGTGGAATCGCACGATCAGTGCCTGGTGGGCGACACCACGCTCGCCTGGCGGTTGATGGGCGCGGAAATGTATGCGGGGATGGGGACGGCAAGCCCGCCGTCGCCGACCATCACGCGCGGCGTCGCCCTCCACAAGCTCGCGCGCGCCATGACCCTCGCCCTAGGCGGCGACGCCTGGCTCAACTTCATGGGCAACGAGTTTGGGCACCCGGAGTGGGTCGACTTCCCGCGCGACGGCAACGGCTGGTCGCACGACAAGGCGCGCAGGCTGTGGTCGCTTGCCGACGCGCCCGACACCCGCTACGCCCAACTGGGCGCGTGGGACCGCGCGCTCATGGCGCTGGACGAGCGGCACGGCATGCTGGCGAGCGACCACTTGCTCGTTTCGCACGAAGGGGGTGGCGTCGGCGCGTCGCCGGGCGCTGCGGCCGCCGTCACCGAGCGGGGGCCCGTCGTCTGGGTCTTCAACCTGTCCCCATGCGAGACGCTCACCCAGTTCAAGATCGGGGTGCCGGACGGGGGCGAGTGGGCGGTCGCCGCCGATTCTGACGCGGCCGAGTACGGCGGGTCGGGCTCGACGCCGACGGCAACCCTCACCGCGACCCCGGAAGGCGTCCCCGGCCAGCCCGAGACCAACTTCAACAACCGCGCTTTCAGTGCGCGCATCACGGTGCCGCCGCGGGCGGCGGTCGCGTTTGTGCGGGCGCGCGACTTGTGAACACTCGCGCCAGTCTTGCTCCCCGCCCCAGATCCATGCTGCGCGCCGCGTCCCGCGCGCCCGCGCCACCGGCGTCCGGCCATCGCGCCGCCCGCCGCGCCGCGCGGGCGGCGCGGGCGGTGCAAGCGCCGCGCGCGGCGGCGCGCGCCGAGCCCAAGGCGGCCAAGGCCAAGGCCGCGGCGGCACCCGAGTCCGCGTTGCATTACGTGCGGCGCGCTGGGGGGGAGGAGGTGGGTCGGGGAGAAGGCGGGCGGGGAGCAGGCGGCCGATGGGCGACCGGCGCCGCTCGACCCGACCTTGCCCCCTTTTCCTTAAGGCCCGCGCCACCGTCGCGCGCGACGGCGACGACTACGTCACCACGCTGACACTCACCGGCTCCCCCACCGCCATCGTATGGGGCACGTGCCGCGCCGCGCCCGCGCCGTGGCGCGCGCCGCCGTCGACGCCGGCCGGCTCGGCGCCCGACGCCGCGACCGGCGGCGTGCGCACGCCCCTGGCCGCCGGCGCCGAAGGCGTGGCCACCATCACCCTGCGCCTACCCGCGCGCGCGGCGCCGGTCACGCTCGCGTGGCGCGTCGAGCGGCGCGGCGCGCTCGCGCCGGTCGAGAGCGTGCCTGTCGGGATGGGCGCCGGCTCGCCCGCGCGGCTCGGCGCCACGCTGGAGCGCCCGCCGCCGGGTGCTACAGGATCGTCGGTCAACTTTGCGGTGGCTAGCCGGGGCGCGGCCGCGGTGGGGCTGGTGCTGGCTCGCGTGCCGGCCGACGCGGCCGCCGCGCCGCGCGGCGCGCCCCCCCCTGCCGCCTCTTCCTGCCTCGAGATCGACCTCCCTCCCGCGTCGCACCGCACCGGCGACGTCTGGCATGTGCGCGTCGACGGCTTGACCGACTTGGGCACCCTGACCTGGGCCTGGCGCGCGACGGGGCCGCTCGGCGGCGGCGGCGCCGCGTTTGCTCCGGGCCGCGTGCTCCTCGACCCCTACGCCACCGCCGCCCTGCGCATGACCCTCCCCCCCGGCATCAACGTCGCACCCGGCCTGGACGGCGGCGCCGCGGGCGACGGCGTTGCGTGCGTGGGGTGCCTGGCGCCGCTCGCGGCGGCGCCGGCGCCGCCGCTGCCGCTCGCGCCGCCGCCCGCGCTCGAGGCCACGGTCGTGCTCGACGTCGACGTGCGCACGTTTTCGGATCATGAGAGCGTGCCCGTTGAGCATCGTGGCACGTTCCTGGGCGTGCTGGATCGGCTGGACGCGGCCGGCGGGGCTGTTGAGCGCATCACCGCGCTCCACCTCGCCGCCCCCCTCACCCTCGCCGGCCCCGGCCCCCTCGGCCCCGCCCCCATCTCCCTGCTCGCGCCCGACCCTGAGCTCGCGACCCGGCCGGGAGAACCGACCGCCGCCCCGGCCGAGCTGGCCGCTCTCGTCGCGGGCGCGCACGCGCGCGGCCTGGCCGTGCTCTTTGGCGTGGACCTCACCTTCACCGGCGAGCCGCCCGGCCCCGCCGGCGTCGCGAGCTTGGCGGGATTAGATGCCTCCATCTACTACCGCCCCGGGTCGCGCGTGCTCAACGCGGGCGCGCCTGCGGTGCGCGCGCTCGGCCTCGAGGCGGTACGCCGCCTCGCTGCCGACTATGGCGCCGACGGCTTCCTGCTCGCCCACGCCGAGTCGCTGCTGCAGGACGAGGATGGCGTGGTGCAGGATGCCCCCCCGCTCGTCGACGCGCTGGCGGCCGACCCCGCGCTCGCGCGCCGCGCGCTCGCAGCCGCCGCCGCCGACCCGACCCTCCTCCCGCGCGACGGCGCGCGCTCGTTCCCGCACTGGGGCGTGCTGGCCGAGCGCAACTGGAGGCTGGCCACCCTGCTCGCGCGCTGGTTGGGGCAGGGCGAACACGGGGTGGCGCCCGCGGTCGCCGAGCGCGCGGGCGGGTCGGCCGACCTCGTCGCGCCCGCCTGGGGCGATGAATTGCCGGGATCCCTGGCAGCGGGACGGCGCGCGGCGCACGTGTTCAACTGCTGCATGTTGCCCGGGGAGAGCACGCTCGCGGGCGCGGCCGCCGCCGCGCTCGGCGGCGGCGGCACGGAGGCCGAGCGCGCGACGCTCGCGCGCTCGCTCCTCGTCGCGTGCGCCCTATTCCGGGGCACGCCTTTCATCCCCGCGTCCGCGCTCGACGACCCGGACGGCGCGGCCCTGGTCGCCGCCCTGCTCGAGCTCCGTTCCGCCCACGCGCCCGCGCTCGCGCCGCGCGCGGGCGCCGACCCGCCCCCCCTGACCTGGCACGCGGCCTTCCCCGGGTGCGAGCCCGACTGGGAGGGGGCCCGCGCGGGCGAGTGGGGCGCGGACGCGGCCGCGTTCAGCGTCGCGCACGGCGGCGAGGGAGGGGTATGGGCGGTGTACGTCGGCTTCAACCCGCACCCCGGCCCCGTCCCCTTGTCCCTCCCTGAACCTCCCCGAGGCGCCGCCTGGGCGCGCGCGATCGACACGGCGCTGGTCGGGCCGGACGGCGCGACGCCGTCGGGCGGGGTGCGGCTCGGCGGCGAGTATGAGCTCGGCGCCAAGGCGGCCCTCGTCCTCGTCGCGGTGGCGGAGTGAGGGATGGGTCGGGAGTCTGTTGTGTGCGTGCGTCGGTTGCAGTCGCGGGCACGGGAAATCAAGCACGAGGGAGAAAGGAGCGCGCCCGGCACCACCCCCCTTCTCTCAAATCAGAGCCCGTCGTCCTCCTTGCGCAGGTACTCCCCCACGTCCGACTGGTGGAACGCGACAATGCCCGACGGGTCCAGGCGGCGGCAGTCGGCGGTCGACTTGGCCGCGACGCCAAACCCGAGCGGGACGTCGGCCATGTTGAGGATGACGACGCCCGCGTTGGCCGGCGTCGCCTCCGTGATGCGGCCGAGGCCGGATTTGAGGATGTGGTTGCCGTACAGGAACTGCATCTCGGCCGACGGCTTGACCCAAATCTGCAAAAGATAAAGAAAGATAGAAGCGTGAGATGTATAAGTCGCGCTCCAAACATTTGCGCTCAGCCGCTCGCGCGCGCGCCCGGTGCGCCTCCGCCCCCCCCACCCGGCCCGCTCGCCGCCCGAGCGCGCCGGTGGGGCGGGCAGGACCGGCACCCGAGCGCGCGGCAAGGGGCCCGCGCGCGCGTCCGCCGCCTCAGACAAAAGTCACGCTGGCTGTCGCCACGCCCCCGCGCGCGGGCGCGCGGGGGTCGGGTTGAAGACTGAATGATTGGTGCGCGTGTGCCATCCCCGGCGGCGGGAGGAGAGCGGCGCGGGCGGCGCTCTCCCCCTCTCCTCTCCTGTCACCTTGTACTTGGCGTGCTGCGCGAGCAGGTCGACCGCGCCCACGGTGAGCCGGAACTTGCCGGAATGCGTCAGCTTGCCGACGCACGTGCCCAGGTGGACGAGCTGGTCGCGGCCGACGTTGGTCGCGCGCTTCATCAACGACGCGCGGACGTAGTACACGCGCTGCCGGTGCAGGCGCAGCACGTGGTCGTCATCGGGGCGGTCGACGAGGGCGCGGATGTTCTTGCCGATGTACTTGTGCAGCTTCTCGAAGACGGCCTTGGTCTCCTGAGAGAGAAGAAGAGGGGGGGGGCGGCGCGTCGCCGGAGGCCGGCCGCGCGCCCGCGACACGCCGCCTCCCTAGCACTATGGCAACCATCACCACGCATCAACGCCTCCCGCGCCCCCTCCTCCCCTCGCACCTCCTCGGTGAGCGGCCGCATGGCGGCGGCCGGCGGCGGCGGCGCGGGCCGGCGCTCGCTCGCGGGCGCCCTGCGGGCTGGAGCGGGCCCCTAGCGCGCGTGCGGTCGCGTGTGGTGCGGGCGACAAGCGGCCGCGGCGGCCCTGGTGCGCGGGGAGTGGCAGCCAGCGCTCGCCGCGCGGCTCGGCGACGCGCCTTCCACTGTCCCGCCCCCATCGCCCTCCCATGACGGCCCGCCTGCTCGTCGCCCGCCGCCTGCTGGCGGCCGCCCGCCCCGGCTCATCGCGTCCGGCCGTCGGCGCGCGCGCGGTCGCGCCGCAGCCCTCGCCCGGGCGCCCGGCGCCCGCGCGCGCCCCCGCGCGCGGCGTGGCGGCCAAGGCGAGGTCGTCCATGGTGGGGCTGGCATCGGGCGGCGGGCGGGGGGGAGCGGCGGGGCCGTTTTGCCGCCGGGCGCGGCCGACACCCTTTCCTCCTCTCTTCTCTCCAGGAGGACCTCATCGCCGAGAAGAACGCGGCCAACCCGGTCGTCGTCTACTCCAAAACCTTCTGCCCGTACTGCACCGAGGTCAAATCGCTCTTCGCCTCGGCCTCTGTCGCCGCCAAGGTCATCGAGCTGGACGCCATCCCCGGCGGCGACGCCGTCGCGGCCGCTCTGCAGGCCGTCACCGGGCGGCGCACGGTGCCGCAGGTGTTTGTCGGGGGGGTGCACGTCGGCGGGTGCGACGACACGGTTGCAGCGCGGGCCGACGGGCGCCTCGCCAAGATGCTCGAGGGGGCGGGCGTGTCGGCGGCGGGATTGTAGCGCGCGCGCCGTTGCTCCGCGTCGGCAGGGCTCGGGGCAGGGCGGCGAGGCGCGGCTTGGAGACACGGCCGCGGCCAGCGTCGTCTCTCTCGCACTCTCTCCCGCCTCGCCCGACCGGCCCGCGCCCCGCGCGCGCGCCGCGTGCCGAGCTCGCGGACGAGGCCGACGGCGGCGGCGAGCACGGGGCCGTGCCGCCGCCCCCCCACCGCCCGGCGATGGCGGCGCCCGCGTCTCCGCCGCTCGGAGCCGCCCCCCGCGCGCGCACGTGCGCCGGCTGCACCTACTACAGCCGCGCCCTGCACGACGCGGGCAAGCCGCCAGTGTGCGTGGGCCTGCCGAAGACCGTCGAAGGCGAGGTCGAGGGCGCGCGCCTGCCGCCCGACGTCGCGGCGGGCGGGCCGTTCTCCGCGACATGCATCGGGTACGCGGCGTGGCCGCTGCAAGAGGAAGGAGGCGGTTGGGCGCGAGGGCGCGACTCGCCGTCGGCCGACGACGCGACAGTGCCGCAGTGCGTCGGCGTGCAGATCATTCGCGCACAGGCCGTGTCGGCGACGCCCGCGCTCGCTGGCGCGGGGGGCGCCGACGGCGGCCCGCCGCCCTCCGCGCGGGACGAGGCGCGCGCGCGGCCAGGGCGCGCGCGCGCGGCCGACGGCCTGCCGCCCACGCCCTCGCTCGACGGCCTGCTGGAGCGCTGGGAGAAGTCGGCGGCCAAGGTGGCCGCCCGCATGGCGGACAACGCGGCGGCGGTGGCCAACCTGGTGCTCGGGCGGGGGGGGAAGGGAGGGTGATAGAGAGCTTTCGGGGGGTGCCTGGGCCGGCCTGCAATCGTCGGGCGCCCGCCGCGCACCCAGGGTCACACACGGGCGCGCCACGAAATCACCCCGCGTCCAAATCAGCTCTCCGCAGCGGCCGGCCCGCCACCCCCACCCCCACCCCCGAGCGCCTTGCCCCAGCGCGCGCGCACCGCGGCTTCCGACGCGACGTCCCACACCGCGACCGCGCCCTTGGCGCCGCCGGCGGCGAGCAGCGACGGGGACGCCGCGCAAAAGCCGGCGGCAAACACGGCGCCCACTTTGAGGTCGGACGCCGCCACGAGCGCGGGCGCGGGCGCGGCCGCGTCCCACAGCTTGACCCGCTTGTCGGTGGACGCGGTGGCGAGCAGGCCGGGCGCGGCAGGGCAAAAGGAGAGCGCGGTCACCGGTTTGTCGTGGGCGGAGAGGCGCCAGAGAGGGGCCGACCCCGCGCCCGCCCGGGCGTCGAAGCGGGACACGACGCCGTCGTCAGTGGACACGCAAAAGCAGGTGGGCGACGCCGGGTCCCAGGCCGCCGCCTCGACGTCAGCGCCGAGCACCCACGCGGCCGGCGCGCGCGCCGGCGCGCGCACGTCGGCGACGACCGCGCGCCCGTCGAAGCCGCCCGAGAGCAGGATCGGGGGTTCCGCGGGGTTGAACGCGACGGCCTGCACTTTGCCGGTGTGGTGCGTCAACGTCGCGACGGCCGCCCCGGCGGCGACGTCCCACACCTTGACCGTCCGGTCCGCCGACGCCGACGCGAGCACGTTCCGGTACTCGCCGTTCCAGGCGAGGCCGAGCACGGCGTCGGCGTGCGCGCCGCCCGCGGCCGCGGCGCGGCGCGACCGCTTCGCGCGCGCGGGCGGCGCCTCGCCGGACGCCTTGGCCGCGCCCGCGGCCGCGGCCTCGGCGCCGGCGTCGGGGCCGAGCACGGCGATGGGTTCGACGGCGTCGGCGACGTCCAGGTTCCAGAGCTCGATGCCCGGCTCCATCGACCCGACGGCGCAAAAGTTGCCCGACGCGCCGCCCGGGGCCGCGTCCAGCCAGGCCAGCGCCAGGGGAAACGCGGCCAGCAGCACGTCGTGGTGCACGTACACGTTGGGCGCGTCGCCCGCGCCGGCCGCTTCTTCAAAGACCCACACCTCGAGGTGCGACACGTCGTCCTCGTTGCGCGCGGCGAGGAGGAGCAGGTCGTCGGGGCGCAGCTCCCAGTCGCCCGCGTCGGAGGACGCGGCGGAGTCGGCGTCGGGGTCGCCGCGGGCGGCGGTGCCGGCGGCCAGTTTGATGTAAGGGTCGTCCCCGCCGCGCGCGTAGTAGGCCCCGCCGCCGCCGCCGAAGATGCCCGAAGTGTCGGCTTCGTCGTCGTAGGCGTCCATATTGAGCTCGGCGAGGGCGGCGTCGAGGGTGGCCGACTTTGGGGCGGACCGGCCGCCGCCGCGCGCCGCCGCGCGCGCCGCGGCGCGCGCACCGGCCGCGGCGGCATCGCCGTCGTCGCCGGACGCGGAGCCGTCTGTCTCCCAGTCGGAGTCGTCGGAGCCAGAGTCGGAGGAGGAGGAGGAGCCGTCGCGCTGGCCGGCTAGTAAAAAGAGAGGGGGGGGGGGGGGCGGGGGCCGCGGGGGCCAGCGGGCCCCCCCCCCGCCCCCGCGCCC
>Ga0315289_10001747_pt1 | contig 33833 bp, 27 predicted proteins | sample YL17G11_40_MG_FD_203452 | JGI IMG/M metagenome (GOLD analysis project Ga0315289, IMG submission 203452) | Sediment microbial communities from Yellowstone Lake, YNP, Wyoming, USA - YL17G11_40 | ecosystem: Environmental > Aquatic > Freshwater > Lake > Sediment | place: USA: Wyoming | collected... | reverse complement strand
AAGGCCCTTCTGTGCCGCGAGGTAGCGTTGGACAGCCTCAGCCGAGACGTTGCCTGCCGTCGCGGCGAAATAGGAACGAGTCCAGAGGGAAGGCAGACGCTTGAGAACGGGATACTTCTGCCGCAGGTCGTGGGAGGTAACTCCCTTGCACTCCTTCACGATTTCCGCGGCCGAGACCGTCGGCCACGCTTGCACGAACAAATGAATGTGGTCGGGTTGTACCGCCAATTTCAGGATCTCCCATCCCTGCTCGGCACATTTCCTCTCGATGAGTTTCTGGCAATCGGCCGCAACGCCTCCGACCAGGACGGCCTTCCTCCGTTTGGGCGTCCAAACCAGGTGATACACAATCAAGTGTACCCGGTGTTCGTCTCTGCGGTATTTGAATGCCATGTTGATAGTATGCCACACAACGACACGGCTGAAGCCACCCAAGAACGCCCGCCTCGCATCGTCCCGATGTCCTTACGGGATCCCCTCGGGCTGCCGAAGGTCCGGCACCTGCGGGAAGCCGGGGGGCTTGCGGCGGGCTTCACCCGGTCAGGATCGATTCGCGTCATGAAGTGAGACCCGGAGAGAGGTCCTGAGGAGCCAGCGTAGACCTCGCCGCTATGAGCACTGGGCTGTCGCGATGGTTATCAAGACAGCCAACCCTTTGGGTCCACGGTAGGGGTTCCGACCGAGCTAGTTCACATCCGTGAGGTCGAGGGCCGTGTGCCCTCGGAGATCCCTTGAGCGAAGCGAAAGGGGCGGCGGGCGCCGGCCCGAACGGGGTTCGAGCCCCCCGCGCCCACCAGGTCGACACCGCTGTCCTCATGGTTGGCCCGCAGAGGGAACCGTGAGGACTACGCTTTCTGCAGGGCTTTCAGCCGCGCTGACCGCGGGCCTTGAGGTTTCAGTTGGTAGGGTCCGCCCTCACCAACCCGCTCTGGCTTCGAGCCACCGCGCTCACACACGACGAGGACCGGCAGGCGCCGGCGAAGGTGATGCGCTTCCATCGTGCACAGTGGATATGGGCCTTGGACGGCACAGGCGGCAACGCAGCTCGCCAGGGAAGATCCCGTGCGCCGCTCTAGAGCGGGAAGCACCTCAAACCCGGGGGCGGCTTTCCTGTAACTGCCAATCCCGTGTCGGAGTCTGTCAAGATACCGCGCTCCGACGCCGGGCCCGGCGACCCACCGAAGCAGGATTACATCCCGGCGGCGATCGATTCGGTCAGGGCTTTGAGAGCAGCCTGGTGGGCCGCTGGATCCCCGACGTTGCCGCCAAGGACGACTCCCAGCACGCGTCCACCTTTGCTGACGACATAGCCGGCGGCATGAGATGTGACTGTCCAAAAGGCTTGATCGCCGATCCCGGGCTGCGAGGTGACGGTTGCGCTCGAGTCATCCGCCTGCATCTGGGCAAGTTCCTCTTTCAGCGCCTGCGCGGCAGCAGCAGGTGAACCGGTATCCACCCAGGAGATCACGACGGCGAGACCGCCCCCAGGTAGGTACAAGAATACAGGGTCCCCCCGGAAATGCTGTCGGCGTCCTCGCCAGGAGTCTCGGCGGTTATCGGTTGGCCGAGCACCACTTCTACCTGAGCATCGGTGGCCAGGGCACACATGTCCACCTTGTGGTACTGCACTGCTGCGATGAAAAGCAGCGTGTCGGGCGTTGCAGTCTGTCCTGGCTCTCCGCTTGCTGGTGTGGACACTTCGGTGGGTTGCCCGGTGGGCGGGGTACCTTGCTCCGTGGTGGCAAGGAACCCCAAGACAGTCGTCGGCGTAGCGGTCGAGCTGGAGATCGTTCCTCCACAGACCGTGGCCATCAAGGCCAGGGAACACGCCAGACTGACCAGCCCGGCGCGTTGAGAGATGGCATGGCGCGTAAGGAGAGATACCTTTGGCATTCTTCGTCCTTGATCTTGAGAGGGGGATAAGGCGGAGATCCTGCCCGAGGATAGCTGGTCAAGTCGACCCGAATTGGGGGTTATACCATGGATGTTCATGCATGGAGAGGAGCGCCAGTACTACTTGCAAGTGCAACGCTGCAGCCCTGCCCGCACCAAGGCCTCCAGGCCAGCGTCGGCTCCGAACCGCCACGCGGGCTTCCATCCCGAAAGGAGCGGAGCGTGCCTCAGCCAACGAGTGGGTGTTGTCCGGCCGTCGGCACGAGTGTAGAGTAGGGATCCCGCGCCGCACCCATCGCCGACCGTCGGGCATACGTGCGGCTGCCATGAGTTGGACGTCGTCCCGTCGATGGATCAGGCATGGATCGTTACGCTGGTGGCGGCGGCGGCAGGGCTCACCCAGGCCCTGACCGGTTTCGGATCGGCCCTGGTGTCGATGGCGATCCTGCCGCCGCTGCTGGGATTGCGGGCGGCCGCGCCGCTGGTCGCCTTGATGGCCGGGACGATCGAGATCGGCCTGCTTATCCGCTACCGGCAGGCGCTTCGCTTTGCCGCCATCCGCTGGCTCGGGGCGGCCCTGATCGTCGGGATCCCCGTGGGCCTGCTCGGGCTGCGCGCAGTGCCAGAACGGCTGGCACTATCCGTCCTCGGTCTCATCCTGTGCGGCTACTCGGCGTACGCGTTCTTCAACCCGCGGCTTCCTGAACTGCGCCCGCGGATCTGGGCCCCACTGCTCGGTTTCCTGGCCGGCGCCCTGGGCGGTGCGTACAACACGTCGGGTCCGCCTCTGGTCATCTACGGCCACAGCCAGCGCTGGTCCACAGAGGAATTCAAGGGCAATCTGCAAGGGCTATTCCTGGTCAATGACGTGGCCGTCGTACTCGGTCACCTCGCCGCTGAGAGCTACACGCCTGGGATCCTGAAGGCGTACGCCTGGGCACTACCTGGGCTTGTCCTCGGCGTGGTCCTGGGCCTGGCGCTCGAACGCCGCCTCAACCCGGCCGTCTTCCGCCGCTTGGTCCTGATCCTCTTGTTCGTGATGGGGCTCCGCCTGCTCCTGGGGTAGGTGCGTGTGAGTCATTCTCCCGCCGCTGCGGCAGCATGCAGGCGCGGCATGGACCCAGGCGTGTCGTCGAAAGGTAAGAGGCAGCGGCCAACAAGGCGGCGCCGCTGGGGCCGGGCGCCGGAAGGCGAGCCGGGGCGGCGGGAGGTGCTGGGCTGGCCCGGCAACCTCGCAAGCAAGCATACGGTGGATTTGCCCGCCAGCCGTCTTCCCATCCCCTGATGGGGCAGCGCCCTAGCGGGTGATTCGGTTCTCCGCCATCTCTGCGAGTCTCAGCGAATACGCCTTGGCATCAAGCGGCCAGCGCGCCGTGACGAGCCGACCATCCTGGACCACGAACGGAATGAGCATGGCCGGGCTGCTCCGGAAGTCTTTGGGGTCTCTCAAGGCTCGTCGCACTTCGTCGGCGACGTAGCAGTCATAGGTCCGATAGCGGCGGCCAAGCAGCCAGAACGTAAGCAAGTAGCCGGCCGTCTCGAGATCTTTGGTCAGGGCCGTGACGCTCGAGCCGTACAGGATGCTCTTGCCCGTGTCGGGATCGATCGCCCGCGCCAGCACCAGCACCCCGTGACAGATCGCCCCCATCGCCTTGTTCTGCTTCCAGAGTTGAACTATCTTCGATTGAAGAACTTGGCTTTCCAGGTACGGCTTCATCCCGGGGGCATGGCCGCCTGTCAGCGACACGGCGTCGTACTGCGATGCGTCGATCTCCGCGTACCGGATCGGATGCCGATAGGCCTCGCTTTGCGACATGGCTCGGTAGGCAGCCAGGCCTTTCGGCCCCGCGCCAAGCGGGCCGTGCAGGAGCCCCATCAGCAGGCGGCGGTCGGCTGCAGGCACTTCCCCGCTCTCGGTGGCAAAAACCACCTCCCAACCTCGTCCGGAGCACACTTGCCACGGTGTGGCCGATTCGGTGGGGTCGAAATCCTTGTCCGGCAACGGGATCAGAATCCTCGGCTTCCCGGCCATGGCGCTCCTCCGTACTCACCTGAATGGTAGCCTGATGAGAGCCTCTCGGCTACAATCCTGTTGCCCTCCTATCCACTCGGTGCTGCTCAGGACAAACCGGCCATGGTTTCTACCAACCCGCGGTATGAGACCCTGCGCGACGTCTTTCAAGGCAAGCGGCTTCCGCTCGCCTTCGTCGATTTGGAGGCCTTCGACGCCAACGTGGCCTATGTGGTGGAACGCCTGCAGGGCAGCGGCAAGACCGTACGCCTGGGCACCAAGTCCATCCGCTGCGAGCCCCTCCTCCGGCGCATCCTGGGGGCCAGCAGTGCCTATCGGGGGTTCTTGACCTATACCGTCGAAGAGACAATATACCTGGCTGACAAAGGCCATGACGACTTCCTCGTGGCCTATCCAACTGTCCAGCCGTCCGACCTGACCCTGCTGGCCCGCCTGACACGCGATGGGAAGCGCGTCACGGTGATGGTGGATTCCCTCGCCCATCTGGCGGCGCTCTCCGCCGCCGGAGTGAAAGCGGGCGTGACGCTCTCCGCGTGCCTTGAAGTGGACCTGGCTTATCGCCCTCTTCCGGGGGTTCACCTCGGCCTGCGTCGCAGCCCCATCCGTACGCCGGAGCAGGCGGTGGAACTGGTCAGACGGGCGCAGGACTTGCGCGGCGTGCGAACGGATTGCCTGATGGGCTACGAAGGTCACATCGCCGGCACCAACGACGCGGTGCCGGGCAGGGGATTGAGGAACGCCCTGCTGCGCGCCGTGAAGGCCGCCTCGGTGAGGGAGCTGACCCGGAGGCGGGGCGCCGTCGTGCAGGCCCTCCGAGAGGCAGGAGTGGAGTTGAGACTCGTCAACGGGGGCGGCAGCGGCAGTCTCCTCTCAACCCTGCGGGACCCGTCCGTCACCGAAGCCACCGTCGGGTCGGGCTTCTTCTCGCCGGCCCTGTTTCATCATTTCGCCCAGGTCAGTTACCGGCCCTCGGCATACTTCGCCCTGCAGATCGTGCGCAGGCCTGCCGGGAACATGATTGCCTGCGCCGGCGGCGGATACGTGGCGTCTGGCCCAACGGGGGTGGAGAAAGCCCCACTGCCCGTGATGCCCATTGGGTTGCGCTTCTTGCCGCTGGAAGGCGCGGGGGAAGTCTCGACGCCATTGATCCTGCCACAGGACTGCCCCGACTTGAACCTGGGCGACCCCGTCTTCTTCCAGCACGCCAAGGCCGGTGAGCTGTGCGAGCGGTTCAGTGAGCTGTATCTGGTCCAAGGTGGAGAGATCGTCGACTCCGTCCCGACCTATCGAGGGGAAGGCATGAACTTCCTGTGATCGGGGGTGGGTGGTGCGGGGCGCGCCTGCGAGGGGCTCTACACTCCGCATGCCGAGGATCGATGCCAAAGGAGGCAGCATGAATCGCACGGCGAAGCACATCACGTACTCGATGGGGAACTTTGCCAACACCATCGCCTATCAGGTGTTCGGCAACCGCATTCAGTTCTACTACGTGGACATCCTGGGGCTGAATGCCGCCACCGCAGGCGTGCTGTGGACGATCTACGGTCTATGGAACGCGGTCAACGACCCGCTGATGGGCCAGATCTCCGACCGCACGCGTTCCAGGATGGGGCGCCGCGTCCCGTATGTCCTGTTCGGCGCCATTCCGCTGGGATTGTCGTTCTTCTTCCTGTGGACCCCGATCAAGCAACCGCCCTGGGTGCTGGCAGCCTACTTCCTGATGATCTTGTTCATCTTCGATACACTTTACAGCCTGACCATCATCGCCTACAACGCTCTCTTCCCGGAGGTGGCACCCACCGTACGGGATCGGGTGGATCTTTCGGCGACGCGCGAGATTCTGGCGACCATCGCCCTCCTGCTCTCCTACATCCTCGCCCCCATCATTGCCGAGGAAGTCGGTTACGTGATGATGGGCGCCATCATGGGTGGGCTGGTCGGTCTGGGGTACCTGATCGCCATGATCGGCGTCAAGGAGATCCCGATCGACGACAAGGAGGTTCAGCTAGGGCTGGGCGCTTCGCTGAAGGTCGTCCTCTCCAGCAAGCCCTTCCTGTGGTTCTTGGGCGCCAACGTTTCCAAGGAGTACATCTGGTTGGTGCTGGGGGCGATGCTGCCGTTCTGGCGTAAGTACGTACTCGGCATTCAGGCTCCGATCAGTGTCTTCGGCGTCACGCTCGGCCCCGGCGATGCAGAAGCCGTACTGCTCGGCCTGCCCATCCTGATGACCATACCCTCCCTGCTGATCTGGCGGCCGATCGTGCTGCGGATCGGCTACCGCCGCACCTGGATCATCGCCGCCCTGACCTTCATCCCCGGCCTGCTCCTGACCGGCCTGGCCCATGATTTCACCAGCGGGCTGATCGGCACCCTGCTCATCTGCCCCGGACTGGCGGGCTCAATGATCATGCCCTTCCCGGTCATCTCTGAGGTGATCGACGATGACGCCAAACGGGAGGGCGGCTACCGGCGCGAGGGCATCTTCTTTGGTATGAACGGCGGGATTACCAAACTGGCCTTCTCGGCCCAGGGCGTCTTGTTCGCCTCGATCATGTCGGCTGCAGGCTACGTCGCCGGCCAGGCTGTCCAAACCGCGAGCGCGGTCAATGGCATTCGCTTTCTGATCGGTGGCACGCCCATCCTGGCCTCGCTCATCATTGTCGTGTGCATGTGGCGCTACCCGCTCGGCCGCCAGAGCCATCGATAGACCCAAAGGAGAACCTGCCATGCAAGAAGCCACCCGAATCATCTGGCTGAAGCGCACCCTCATCGTCAAGATCCTTGTGGTTGCCCTCATGTGGGGGCTGCCCAGCTGGATCGCACCCGCCAGCATGCTCAAGCTCTTCGGCGTGGAGATGCCCGCCGATCCGTTCTACATGCGCACCTTCGGCGGCGTGATGATGGGGCTTGTCTTCCTGTACTGGTTTGCCTACAGGAACCCGGTCAAGAACCGCGATATCATCCGCTACGCGGTGATCGACAACACGCTCTCCTTCCTGACCATCCTGGGCGTGGGGTTCACGACGGGCATCACCAACCCGGTCATATGGGTCTCGGCGGTGCTCGTCGCTCTCTTCGCCGTCGCGTTCTATGTCCTGATGCCAAAGCCCGCCTAGCGAAGGTTGATGACCCGCTTCGGGTCGGAGAGGAGGTCCAGGCAGTCGATGCAGAGACGATGACCGACGAGACCAACCCTTTCCCGTGTGTGTGCGCCCGGATGACCTCGGTCGCCTGCAACGACGCTTGAACCGATATGCTTGAACGCGCCCGCGACTACGCCCGCGCCAACCGTACTGCGCACCTCGATGCCCTGTGCGACTGGCTGCGCATCCCCAGCGTTTCGACCCTTCCGGAACACGCCACCGATGTCCGCCGGGCAGCGGAATGGGCCGTGGAGAGACTGCGCGCCATGGGCATGCTGCGGGCGGAGATGACGGAAACCGCCGGGCATCCCATCGTCACTGCCGAGTGGCTGGGAGCACAGGCCTCGACGCTGCTGGTCTACGGCCACTTCGATGTCCAACCCGTGGACCCGATCGACGAATGGGCGCACCCGCCCTTCGAGCCGCACCTCGAGGGCGATTCCTTGTATGGGCGTGGCGCGTCCGACGACAAGGGTCAGGCGTTCGCCGTACTCGCCGCTATCGAATCCTTTCTAAAGTCCGCGGGCAGACTGCCGGTCAACGTGAAGGTGCTGCTCGAAGGCGAGGAGGAGATCACCAGCCCGCACCTGGCGGCGTATGTCCGGGACCACGCCACGGAGCTCCGCTCGGACGCCATCCTGATCGCCGACCAGGAGATGCTCGACCCGCAGCATCCGGTGGTGATGTACGGCGTGCGCGGCAACCTGTACGTCGAGATCGAAGTTCGAGGCCCGGCATCGGATTTGCACTCCGGAACTTACGGCGGGGCGGTGGACAATCCCTTCAACGTCCTGGCCCGGCTGCTGGCGGGTCTGCAGGACGGGGCAACCCGCCGCGTGCTCATCCCGGGCTTCTATGACACGGTCCGGCCGTTGAGCGATGAGGAGCGCGCCCTCATCGCTCAGGCGCCCATCACTGATGAGGTCGGTCTGTACCTGACCGGAGCGCCGGCCTTGGGCGGCGAGGCAGGCTACAGCCTGGCCGAGCGCATCAGCGTCCGCCCCACCCTGGAGGTGCACGGCGTCGCCGGAGGATTCACGGGTGCAGGCTCGAAGACGGTCATCCCGGCAAAAGCGGTTGCCAAAGTGAGCATGCGCCTGGTCCCGGATCAGGAGCCGCACGAGATCGCCCAGCGGCTGGAGGCCTATCTGCAGCGTTTGGCTCCACCCACCGTCACATGCGAACTGCGCGTCCTCGGTACGGCGCGGCCGGCCCAAACCGATTTCCGGGCCCCTGCGGCGCAGGCCGCCGCCCTGGCCTACGAGCGCGGCTTTGGCCACAAACCCGTCTACCTGTGCGGCGGGGGCTCGCTGCCCATCGTCCGGGACATGATCGATTCCCTCAGTCCGCCAAGCGGCGCGATCCCTATTGTGATGATCGGGTTTGGCCTGCCCGACGACCGCACCCACGCACCGAACGAGAAGCTCCACCTACCGAACTTCTACCAGGGCATCGAGACGGTGATCCATTATCTGGATATCCTGGCGTCGCAACGCTGAAGCCGGCCGCGCTTCGCGGAGTGATGCCACGGCATGCCATTCCGCCCTTTGCTCCAACAGGCCATAGGAGGTCCGATGCAGATCCCGGAGAAAGGCCTATCCAAAGAGCAGGTGCTTGGCACACTTCAGGCTTTCAAGACCCATGACATGGACTGGAAGTCGGGCAAGGTATGGTGTTACGTGTACAACCCCGGTGACGAGATTGCCGAGGTGGTGCGCCAGGCTTACTTCATGTTCCTGACGGAGAACGGTCTCGATCCGTCCGTGTTCCCTTCGATGCTGAAGCTGGAGACCGACGTGGTGCGCATGGTCGCCACGCTGCTGCGCGGCGACGAAGGCGTCGTCGGCCACCTGACCACGGGCGGCACCGAGAGCATCATGCTGGCAGTGAAGACGGCCCGCGACAAGGCCCGGGCCGAGCACCCCGAGATCACCCAGCCCGAGATGGTTCTCTCGAGGACGGCTCATGCCGCCTTTCACAAGGCCGCCCACTACCTGGGCCTCAAGCCGGTCATCACCGCCATCGACCCGCACACCTTTCGCACAGACGTCGACGCCATGCGCGCCGCTATCACGCCGAACACCATCCTGCTGGTGGCTTCGGCGCCAAGCTACTCGCAGGGCGTGATCGACCCGATCTCGGCCATCGGCAAACTGGCACTGGAGAGGGGTCTTCTCTTCCACGTCGACGCCTGCGTCGGCGGCCTTCATCTCTCGTTTATGCGCAAGCTGGGCTACGAGCTGCCAGACTTCGACTTCAGCATTCCCGGGGTGACCTCCATCTCAACGGACTTGCACAAATACGGCTACGCGGCGAAGGGCTCTTCCGTCATCCTGTACCGCGACAAGAGCCTGCGGAAGTATCAGATCTTCGCCTGCACCGACACCACCGCCTACACGCTGATCAATCCGACCGTGCTCAGCACCAAGTCGGGCGGCCCGATGGCGGGATCCTGGGCCATCCTCAACTATCTCGGCGACGAGGGATACCTGCGCATTGTCCAGACCGTTCAGGAGGCGACGAAGCAGCTGATCGACGGCATCAACGCCGTTCCCGGTCTGCGCGTGCTTGGCCAGCCCGCCATGTGCATGCTCTCGTTCGCCTCCGACAGCCTCAATGTCTACCAGTTGGCCGACGAGATGCACCAGCGCGGCTGGTACCTGCAAGGACAGTTTTCCACACCGCAGACCCCGCGCAGCCTGCATCTTTCCGTAAGCTACGGAACCGCCCACAACGTGGATGCGATGCTCGAGGACTTGCGGGCGTGCATGGAGATCGTCAAAGCGAAACCGATGAACACACAAGCCATTCGCGATCAGGTCACGCAATTCCTATCCAACCCCACCCCCGAGGCCTTCCAGGGGCTGGCGCAGATGGCAGGGATTGCGGGAAAGGACCTGCCGGAGGAAATGGCGATCATCAACGAGGTGCTGGACGCGCTCCCGGACGAGATGGCCAACGCGGTGTTGATCAACTACTTCAATGATCTGTACGTGTGACTGCCCAGAGAGGGAGAACAAGGAGCGTCTGCAGGCCTCAGGGCCATGAAGCGCCAGCTGTCGCGAAGGTTATCAAGACAGCCAACCCGCAAGGTCAGCGGTAGGGGGATTGGCCGAGTTAGTTCACATCCGCAAGGTCGAGGGCCGTTCGCCCTCGGAGATCCCGTGAGCGAAGCGAAAGGGGCGGCGGGCGCCGGCCCGAACGGGGTTCGAGCCCCCCGCGCCCACCAGGTCGACACTGCTGTCCTCGTGGTTCGCCCGTGGAGGGAACCGTGAGGACCATGCTTTCTCCGGCGATTTCACCCAACTATCCCCCCTCCCGTCGTCGGTCACTGCCTGCGCCTTCCCTGGCCACGGAACGCGGCACCCCGAGCCGTTGGCAGGATGCCTGCTAGTGGATGCCGCGATTCGGATGCCTGTTCCACGGGCGTCCGTGCGCGCTAGAATCCGTACACGGACCGGATGAGTCTTCAGTCGCAGATGCACAACCCTCGTACGTACCTGGGCCTGGGACTGCTGTCCGCATCAGCCCTGAGCTTCGAAATCAGCCTGACGCGGCTCTTCGCCGTCCAGCAGTTCTACCATTTCGCCTTCATGGCCGTTAGCCTGGCGGTCATGGCCAGCGCCGCAAGCGGGCTTCTCCTCGTCCTCCGCGCTCGCCACCCGCCGCTCGCGGCTCTGGCAGGTGGCTTCTCGGTCAGCATCGCGCTGGCCTATGCCACGATCAACTCCCTGCCGTTCGACTCGTACACCATCGCCTGGGACCTCAGGCAGGTCGGCGTGCTCTTCCTCTACTTTGTCATGGCTGGAGCACCCTTTCTCCTGGCCGGCTGGGCGACCGGGGCGTGTCTGGTGGACGCCGGCCCGCAGGCATATCGGCCGTATGCCGTCAACCTGGCCGGATCTGCCCTTGGCTGCCTCGTCGCACCAGCTCTTCTGGCCACCGTCGGCGGCGAAGGGAGTTTGCTGGGGGCGCTGGCGCTCGGGTTCTTGGCGGCAGGGGCCTTCAGCACCCGGCGCGCGCCCCAGGCCGCTTTCGTGTTGGCTGCCCTCGTGGCGCTGTCCCTGGCATTGCGGCTGCCCGATTCGATCCGCCTGACGCTCTCTCCCTACAAGCCCCTGGCCTCGGCCCTGGAAGCCATCGGCGCCCGGCACACGCTGACCCGCTGGGAGGCCCAATCCCGGGCCGACGTCGTCGAGAGTCCCACACTCCATACCTTCCCGGGGCTGAGCCTGAAGGCCGGGATCGAACTCCCGGAGGAAGCAGCCGTCTTTCTCGATGGCGAAGGCCCGTGGCCCATCGCCCGGCTTCAGAGCGAAAGCCCACAGGCCGCCGAGCTGGCGGCGCGAATGCCAACCTCGCTGGCTTTTCAACTTCGTCCGAGGGCGCGGACGCTCGTCCTTCTGCCGGGCGCGGGCCTCGACGCCCAGCTGGCCCTGGCCTCGGGCGCCCGGGAGGTTGCACTCGCCTTGGACGATCCCGGGGTGAAGGCTATTCTCGCCGGGCCCTATGCCGACTTCTCGTTTCACCTGCTCGAGCGGCCTGACGTCCGCGCCCTAGACCAGCCGGCGCGGCGCGCCCTGCGCTCGGGGGGCCCGCGGTACGACGTCGTCCTGTTTGCCCTGAGCGATCCGTTCCGTCCGATCACCTCGGGCGCGTTCAGCCTGACCGAGAGCTATGCCTTGACGGTCGAGGCCTTTGCGGACGCGATGAACCGGTTGGATCCAAACGGCCTGGTGGTCATCACTCGGTGGCTTGGCATCCCTGCCGCCGAGGCTCCGCGCGCCTGGGCCACGGTGCTGGCGGCCATGCGGCGGGAGGGAATGGGTGATCTGGAAGCGCATGTGCTCGCCTTCCGCACGATGCGGACCGCGACCTTGATCGCTTCCAAGACCGCTTTCACATCTGGCGAACTCGCTACGGCGCGCGCATTCCTGCGAAGCAATGCCTATGACCCGATCTACCTGCCCGACCTGCGCCCCGTCGAGCTCAACCGCTTCAACGTGCTCCCGCAGGACACGTATCCAGCGCTGTTCCAATCCTTGCTCGACGACCCTGCCGAAACCATCCGGCAGTACCCGTTCGACCTGCGCCCACCCACCGACGATCGCCCGTTCTTCTTCCACTTCTTCCGCTGGGGGCAGACACCCGAAATCCTGAGGACGCTCGGCCAGACATGGCAGCCGTTCGGAGGCAGCGGGTATCTGGTCCTCCTGGCGCTCCTGACCGTCATGCTGGTCCTTGCGACTCCCCTCGCCCTCGCGCCTGTGCTCGTTTCCCGAAGGAGGCTCACCCACACGGCTGGCCTGCCCATCCGCATCACCTACTTTGCCTGCCTGGGTGCGGGCTTCATGCTCGTGGAGCTCTCCTTCCTTCAGCGAATGACGCTGCTCCTCGACCGGCCGGCCGTTGCCCTTGCCACCGTGTTGTTCGGGCTTCTCTCGGCGTCGGGCCTTGGCAGCCTGCTCTCGTCTCGGTTGAGCCTGCGACCAGCTCTGGCGGGGTTGTGCCTCCTGCTCGGCCTGGTCGCCAGCATCCTGCCCCTGGCCATCGAGAGGGGCCTCTCCTGGGCGCCCGTCCCGCGTCTTGCGCTGACCATGCTTCTCATTCTGCCCGCAGGCTTGCTGATGGGTGTTCCCTTCCCGTCGGGGCTGCGCCGACTTGAGCTCGCCTCACCCGGGGCGATCCCCTGGGCGTGGGCGGTCAACGGCGCAGTCTCCGGTGTGGCTGGCGTGCTGGCAATGATGCTTCTGATCAGCTTCGGGGCAACGGTGACGCTGTGCCTCGGCGCGCTGCTGTATGCCGGCGCATTCCTCACGGCGCGCCACCCCAGGACGGGATCGCCGCTCTCCCCCGCCCCGGTTGCTTGAGTTCACAGGTTTGACCGGTATCAGTGAGGTTGCCTGCAGAAGAGCAGGCGCCGCCAATCAGTCGGAGCCGGCGTCCTCGGTCCGGGTCAGAGGCACAAACCGGACCCCCCCGAGGCTGGTGGAACGGTAGTCCGCCTCAGCCAGGCGCTCGATTCGCCACAGCTCCTGATACCCGCCCGGAGGCCCGACCGGAATGACCAGGACGCCGCCGACCTTGAGCTGGCCGAGCAGAGGTTGGGGCACATGGTCGGGCGCGGCCGTGACGATGATCCCATCGAACGGCGCCGCCTCTGGCCACCCCCAGTAGCCGTCTGCATGACGTATCTGAACTTGCTGGTAGCCGGCCTCCTCGAGCTGTGCCTGCGCCACCTCGACCAAGGACCCAATGACCTCGATGCTAAACACCTCGAGACCGCAGGCCGCCAGAACCGCCGCCTGATAGCCAGACCCCGTCCCGATCTCCAACACTCGATCGCCGGATTGCACCTCCAGCTCCTGCGTCATGAGTGCGACGATGTAGGGCTGCGAGATCGTCTGGCCATGGCCAATCGGGAGAGGATGGTTCGCGTAAGCCTGATCCAGATACTCATCGGGGACGAACACGTGACGCGGCACCACGCCCATCGCCCGAATCACGTCCGGCGACTGGATGCCCCAGCCGATGATCGCACCCTCCACCATCTCCTGACGGAGAGCCTGGAAGACGTCCGGCGAACGGACCTGCAAGGGCGGAGGGCTTGCGACCGGAGCCTGACGTTCGCCAGCGGCGGCCAGGCACAGGCCTGCAAGGAGGACAGGCAGGAGAAGACCGTAGGCACGCTTACGCACGAACCTCTCTCCGCCCCGATTCTACAGCTTGTGGGATCGGCAGGATCCGCGTCCTCGCCAACGCATCGGATGCCCGGCAGCGATGTATCTCACAGGGGGAGGAGGCTCTGAGGCACGGGCCTGGTTCCTTGCGCATGAAGACCCCTTGCGCCATTGGGTAGGGTGGCGAACGAGGCGCGAACCGCTCGTTCTCCTCAGGGTCGATCCCGGGTATGTTCGACGGAGCGTCCAGCGCTTCGCCGTGGGGCTGCGCCTGCCTGACGGGACGAAACCACCAGATGTCCCAAGAGCGATGCCTGTTGGGCCGTCGGCGGCACCCCTTTCGCCGTGGACTGAATCTTGCATAATAGGCCTTGACCAGGTGGGGTTGCCGCCGGGCACTCCCGGCCGCCTGCCCCAGCCGAAACTCATGTCGAGCTGCGCACCGGGCCCCGACCCGGAGCCGGCCTCGGCCAAAACCAGGAGGGACTGCATGACCCCGGAGAAGGAAAAGCTGCTCAAGCTGATGCGCTTCTGGCTGTTCGGGACATTCCTCATCGTCTTCGCCGCGATCACGTTGTACATCGGACTGTTCACCAACCGGGACTGGCTCCTGGCCCTGCGCCAGGGCTTCCCGATCTGGGGTATCGTCGGCGTCCTGTGCGCCATCTGGTACTTCGGCTACAAGGCCTGGCTATCGCGCAAGGCCGGCTGATCCGCCCGCAAGGCGGCCACCGGCGCGAACTCCGCGGGACGTGATCCAGGTCACGGCGTGGCCGTGACCCGGTTGCGCGCATGGTCGCTTCGACGCCAGCGCGCAGGTATGGCCCTCTCGCGCCAGGGCATGCGCGCACCCTGCCGCATCCGGCCAGGAGCAGCCCGGGCACGCGCCCTGACCCAAGGATGGTCTTCAGCCAAGCGTGGTCCGCCCTTGCGACGCCAACCAGTCACGCGCCGAAGCCACCTGCGCCTCGAGCGCCTGCACGCTGGTTCCTCCGATCGCCGAGCGCCGTTCCAACGCGGCGGGTACATCGAACAGGCCCGCGGCTCCCTCGCCCAACAGCGGGCTGATCGAGCGCCAGTCGTCCTTGGCCATCTGATCGAGCGCCACGCCCCGCGCCTCCGCCAACCGCACCGCCTGACCCACCAGCTCGTGCGCCTGGCGGAAGGGCACGCCCTGCGCTGCCAGCCAATCCGCCACATCGACCGCCAGCGTCTCCGGCGAGACCGCCGCGCGCATGCGCTCGCGCTGCAGATGCAGCGTGGCGATCACGCCGGTGAGGACTGGCAGCGCCGGCTCCAGCGTGTCGAACGCATCGAAGACCGGCTCCTTGTCCTCCTGGAGATCCTTGTCATACGCCGATGGCAGCGCCTTCAACGTCATGAGCAGACCGGTGAGATGGCCGACCAGGCGGCCTGCCTTTCCCCGCGCCAGTTCCAGTCCGTCGGGATTGCGCTTGTGCGGCATCAGGCTGGATCCGGTGGTGAAGGCATCATCCAGTATGACGAACCCGAACTCCGCCGTGCTGAAGAGCATGAGCTGTTCGGCCAGCCGGCTGAGATGGACACCGAGCAAGGCACACGCGAAGAGGAAGACCGCGGCGAAGTCGCGGTCGGACACGGCGTCCAGGCTGTTGGCCGAGACCTCGTCGAAACCCAGTTCGCGCGCCAGGGCCAGGCGATCGACGGCCAAGCCGGTGCCCGCCAGCGCACCCGATCCAAGGGGCAGGACGGAGGCCGTCTGTCGCGCCTCGTCCAGCAGTCGCAGGTCGCGCCTCAGGGGCCAGAAGTGCGAGAGTGCCCAATGGCCCCAGGTGACGGGCTGCGCCCGGCGCAGGTGCGTGTACCCGGGCATGGGCGTGTGCAGATCGGCCAGTGCGCTGAGCAGCAGCGCCTGCTGCAGGTCGAGCACGGCGTCCCTCAGCTTGATCGTGTGCGCCATGATCCACAGCCGGAAGTCGGTCGCCACCTGATCGTTGCGGCTGCGGCCGGTGTGCAGCTTGCCGGCCAGCGGCCCCAGGCGTTCCGTCAGACAGCGCTCGACTGCGGTGTGGATATCCTCATCCGAAGGCTGGGCCGGAAAGGCACCCTGGTCCACCTCGGATTCCATCTGCATCAGTTCGCGCTGCAGGGCCTGGCACTCGTCGGCCTGCAACACGCCGGCCCGCGCCAGTGCCCCGGCCCAGGCGCGGCTGCCGCGCAGGTCCTCCCGCGCCAGCCGGATGTCGAAGGGCAGGCTGGCGTTGTAGCGCGCCAGGCGCGCATCCAACGGCGCCGACATGGCGCCTCCCCACATCTTCATCCTCTTCCTCCCGCGCCCGACACACGCGCGAGTCGTCGGGCGCCTCAGTCGCGCTGGATCTCGAGGGGTGCAGCGGCGGCGTAGCGCGTGCGGCCGGATTCGCTCTGCTCGCGCATCGCCCGCACCTTCATCGGCAACCCAAACAGGTTGACGAACCCCTCGGCGTCGCGCTGGTTGTAGACGGCATCCTGGCCGAAGGTGGCAAAGTCCTCGCGGTAAAGGCTCTCCTTCGACTCGCGACCGATCACCTGGATAGTACCCTTGCAGAGCTTGAGGCGCACGTGGCCGGTGACCGTCTTCTGCGTCTCGAAGATGAACGCCTGGAGCGCCTCGCGCAGCGTCGTGAACCACTTGCCGTAGTAGACCAGCTCGGCGTAGTCGAGGGCGACGTGTTCCTTGTAGTGCGCCACGTCGCGGTCGAGGCACAGGCTTTCAAGTTCGCGGTGGGCCGCCGAGAGGATCGTGCCGCCCGGAGTCTCATACACCCCGCGCGACTTCATCCCGACCAGGCGGTTCTCGACCAGATCGACGCGGCCGATGGCGTGGCGGGCCCCGAGGGTGTTGAGTGCTTCGACGAGTTCGACGGGCGGCAGGGTCTGCTGATCAAGCGAGAAGGGGACACCCTGTTGGAAGCCGATCGTCACTTCCTGCCCCTGTTCCGGCGCCTGCTCGGGCGAGACGGTCCACTGGTACATCGCTTCGTCCGGGGGCTGGGCCGGGTCCTCCAGGGGTCCGCCCTCATGCGACAGGTGCCACAGGTTTCGATCGCGGCTGTAGATCGAGCGCAGCGTGGCCGTCACCGGGACGCGATGGGCATCGGCGTACGCCAGCGCATCCTCCCGCGAGCGGATCTCCCATTCCCGCCAGGGCGCGATGACCTTCAACGCGGGGTTGAGGGCCTTGTAGGTCAGCTCGAAGCGCACCTGATCGTTGCCCTTGCCAGTGCAGCCGTGGACCACGGCCTCGGCGGCTTCGGCCTCCGCCACGCGCACCTGCCACTTGGCGATCAGGGGCCGGGCGATCGACGTTCCCAACAGGTACTTGCCTTCGTAGACTGCGCCGGATTGCAGCAACGGGAACAGGAAGTCGGTGACGAACTCCCGGCGCAGATCCATCAGCACGAATTTGCTGGCGCCGCTCGCCTTGGACTTGGCCTCCAGGCCGGAGAGCTCCTCTCCCTGGCCGATATCCGCACAGAAGCACACCACCTCGCAGCCGTAGTTCTCACGCAGCCAGGGGACGATGATCGATGTGTCCAATCCACCCGAGTAGGCCAGGACGGCCTTCTTGATCTTCGCCTTCGACATGCCGTTCTCTCCTGCGGCGTCGTCCGCCGCCGTGTCTCTCCCGATCGCCGCTGCAGGCCGCGCAGGGTGCTGCGCGCAGGGGTAAACAAAACCCGCCAGACCTCTTCGGCGTCTGGCGGGGCAGCGGCCATCCCTTGGCTCGGCGGTTACGCGGAGAACCTCGAGCGCCAGACGGAGGTCTGGCGGGTGGGACGGGAGCGCAGGATGGCCGATGTCCGGCGGTGCATGCGCTGGAGAATACTCGAGCGTAGCGCGACTGTCAAGCCGGCGAGGCAGGCCGGTCGTGTACCCAGGATGAGGATGCCGAGCTTGGGTGGAGTCCGTCGCCTGGCCGCTCGTCATTGTTCGATGGCGTATGGACGCGCCGCAGCGATCTGGCGGGCATCCGGCGACGGCCGGGCAAGACCCGCAGGCTCGCCTCCCTTCGCACCGTGCGATCATGCTCCCTGTGGCAGGAGTCTGATCCGCACAATGGGCCGGCGCTTCGGTGGACCGCCCTGCCCTTCCCTCAGCCGTTGCCTGAGGGCGATTCAATGCATGCCGAAACCCGGGAGGCATCCCCGCCCCGATGGCCCCGCGCGCAGCGGTTGCTGTCGCGCAGCGGCGCACCGCCTTGCCCGTCCTTGCATCACCGCCTGGCGCTCATCGTGATGTCGCTCACAAGACCCGGGTTTCCGCTGTATCCGCCGAGAGGCGAGCGCCCGCTCATGGGGTTGTATGTGTAGAAGGTTCGGTTTCATTGAAGGGATTGAGAGGGTGGAAGCATGAGTGATGCAGTTGAACCAACAGCCGCCGCGACGCCGGCGCCGTCCTTCTTCGAACGGCCGGGGGTCCATCAGGTAGTCCTCCCGATCGGGCCAGGCATTCCGCTAGGGATGGAGAGCATCTCCAGCCCCGAGCTCGGGATCGGGGGCGTGTACGGCTCATGGGGCGCAAGTTACGACAACCAGGCCCTGCGCGGCTTCATCGAAGGCCGGCTGGGCGAGTCGATGAAGGACGAGGAGATGATGAACCTCGCCGAGCTGGGGTTCCTCCACCGGCACCATCTCCCCGACCTGTCGGAGGCCGAGCACCTGGAGCTCGAGCTCGAGGTTGGTGCACGGCTGCTGCGCGAGGCGGCACACGTCAACGGCTGGGAGCCATCCGAGGTGCAGGGCGTGCTCATCGGGATGAGCGGGCCGGTGGCCGATGACTATGTGGCCCAGATCGCCCGGCGCGCCGGGATCCCCGACAACGCCCTCAAGGTCAGTGTCCACAAAGCGTGTGACGGCTCGATGGGCGCGCTGCACCTGGCGCTCAATCCGGGCCTGGCCGCGCCCGGGCAGGTGAACATCGCCCAAGCCCTGCATGGCAAGAAGGTCCTTGTGGGCGGGATCGAAGGGTTGAGCCGGTTCACCAGCCGGGCGCGCGACAAGAACGCGCTGCAGCTGTTCGGCAACGGCGCCGGCGTCATCGGGGTGATCCCGGGCGAGACGATGAAGTTCCTGGTGGGCAAGAGTCACGAGGCCTTCGACGAGGAGGGTCTGCTCGAGGTTCGCATGTTCTACCCGTACTCCGGGCCGAAGGAAGCCGGGCAGCCGCTGGTGGAGGTCTCCCAGGACGCCCCCGATCACGTGCGCGTCGCCGGCCTGATGCACGAGCCGGAGGACGGCAGCCCGGTCATCATGGCCGGCCTGATCGGCATGGTCAAGCTGTTCGTCCGCAACGGCGTCCAGGTGGTTTCCGACGTGATGCGGGAGTATCAGGCCTTGATGAGCAAGCTGGGCACGCCGGACAAGTCGATCGCCGTGGGTATCGTCCACCACGCCAACTACAAGATCAATCAACTCAAGGCCAGGCAACTGAGCAAGGAGGGCATCCGGTTTCCGATGCCCTGGCTGCTGAGCGAGTTTGGCAACGTGAGCGCCGCCTCCAATATGATCGCCTTCCTGCGGCAGCTGCCCAAGATCCGGCCGGGCGATCACGTGTTGTTCGACGGCTTCGGCGCCGGCACGTACTACGACGTCATGGCCGTGGCGCTCGGAACCTGAAGCTCAGCTAATCCCAACCAACGACGAACGCCGGAGAGGGTTCTCCGGCGTTCGCTTTCCTTACTACGTGGGCTTGTGCCGGCCGTGACCCGCTTCTCGTGGGACCCTCAGCCGGAGGCCAGCAGCGCCTTCAGCCGGGGATGATCGGCGTAGGCGCCGCGGCGCTCGGCCGGAAGCAAAGCGGCGATGCGGCACATGATCTCGTCGTCGTAGGCCTCCAGCCGGGCCTGAGCGTCCAGATCGGGACGCGGCGGCAGCCGGAAGGCCTCGCCGAAGTGTACGATCACGTTCACGCGGCGCAGCCGCTGGAGCCGCTCCTTGACGACGGCGTCCTCGGTCCCAATGACCGCTGTCGGCAAGATCGGCGCCCCGGCCTTGGCTGCCAGAAAGCCTGCGCCGGAGCGGGCGGGAATCAACCCCCCGCTCGGACTGCGCGTCCCCTCGGGCGCGATCACCAGGACGCCGCCCTTCTTCAGCCGGCGCAGGCACGTGCGCACCGCCGCCATATCGGCGTTGAAGCAATCGACCCACACCCCGTCCAGCGCCGTCGCCAGCCAGCGGAAGATAGCCACCTCACGGTACTTCTCCGCCACGAGCATGATGATGTCGTCACGGTCGAGCAGGCAGTAGGGTATCCCGGCGTCGAGCCGGCCGACGTGATTCGTAACCGCCACCATCCCGCCCGAGGCGGGGATATGCTCCGCCCCGACCACCTGGATGCGCGTGATCAGCCGGTAGAGCAGGCGGATGAAGAAGCGCGTGATCTTGAAGGTCATCGCGGGCGGTCCTGGCATCCGGTCGATGCCGTCGCTGCCATGTCATGGGGATGATACCTCCGGCAGGCGCCGAGGGTGTCGCCGGGCCTAATCATCCGGATGTATAATAGCCATCCTCGGTCGGAATACTCGTAATTGTGTCGTTGACGGCTAAGGAAGGTCACCATGCGGACTGCCCGCATCGTACTCGTGCTCACGTTGGGACTCATGCTGTTCGCCGCGCTGCCTCTCCCGACGCGGGCGCTGGCTGCGGCCGGCGCGCGGATCGAGGTGCTGGGCCGGGATGGCTCGGTCATCGGCCGCATCACCGATGGCGACACCGTCCGGCTGCGCCTCACGCTCGCCGAGGCCGCCAGCCCATCCGTGCCCGTGGTCTTCTCTCTCGGATCGGACGGCCCGCGCGTGGCCCGGTGCACGATCGTCGCGGCACAGACTGCCTGCGAAACCGAACCGTTCGCCACACTGGGTTGGTATTGGGACGGCGCAGGTCTGCCTTCGGGCAGCCGCTCGATCCAGGCACTGGCAGCCGACAACCTCGAGGTTCTTGCCGAGACCACCCTCGACATCGATCCGCGCCCGGTGGTGATGGTGCACGGGTTCTCGTCGTCCTGGGAAGCGTGGACCAACTACCTCGGTCCCTCCGGTTACCTGGCGCAGCACGGTCTGGCCGGCTTTGCCGTCGGCGATGGGCAGGTGCCGGGGACGATGAACACCGGCAACCTGGCCGAGCCGACGCAACCCACCAACACGATCTTCGAGAATGCGGCGATCCTCGGGGAGTACATCGACCAGGTGAAGCAGCGCACCGGCGCTCAGACCGTCGACCTGATCGCCCACAGCATGGGCGGCCTGATCGCACGGGGCTACATCGACCGGGTGATGACCGAACGCGATGTCGCCCAACTGATCATGCTCGGCTCACCGATGGCCGGCACGGACTGCGCCAACCTGCCCGCCTCACTCGGGCTCTACCTTCCGGCAACGCTCGAGCTCCGCCCCAGCTACGTGCGCCAGATCTTCAACCCGCAGGTCAGCCACCGCCACGGCGTCGCTTTCCACGCCCTGGCCGGCGTGCCGATCCTGGAGGGTTTCAAGTCCCCGTGCACCGATGTGCCTACAGACCTGGCGTATCGCTGTCGAGCGTCACCGCCATCCCTGTCGATGCCGTTCGCCTGCCCGTGCTGCACATGGACCTCAACCTGTCGCAGCAGGTGTTCGACGATTTCGTCCTTGGGCTTCTGCGGGCGCCCGTCAGCGCGTTCGCCGAACCGGCCGATCCGCCACCGCCCTTGCCCGAAGCCGACACCGTCCAGTTCTCACGCCTCTTCACCGGGCATGTGGACGCCGGCTCGGGCACGGAGCTGACCATCCCGATCGACCCGGGGATCACGGTGGCCAGCTTCGCCCTGTACGACACGACGCGTTCGCTCCGGGTAAGCGTGACCGGAGCCAGCGGGAAGACGATCGAGCTGAGCGCCGAGAAGAACGGGCTGGTCGTCGTGCAGGATCCGGAGGCGCTGCTCTACCTGGGCTATGGCTTCCAGGATCCGAAGCCCGGCGAGTGGCGCGTGCGGCTGCAAGCCTCAAGCGCCACGCCCGATCAGGGCGCCGACTTCGCCCTCACCGCCCGTTTCGTCGGCGGCGCCCAACTGGAGACTGCTCTGGACCCGTTGCTCCCGCACACGGGCGAGGCCGTCACGCTGACGGCAAGCGTCCGCCTGGGAAGCGAGGATCTGGCCGTGCGCCAGGCCGAAGCTTCGATCCGCCGGCCGGACGGGACGACCGAGCAAGTCCCACTCACGATCCGCGGATCGCAAGCCGAGGTCACGCTGCGGCCGGCGCTCGCCGGGCTGTACGCCGTCGACGTCACCGCCACGGCCGTGGCCGCAGATGGCACGCCGATCGAACGTTCGGCATTCCTGGCGTTCGAGGCGCAGCCGGAGACCGGCCGCGGCCTGCCAGCAGCCGGTTGGATCGGCGCGGCGGTCGGCCTTACGCTCTTGGCCGCCGTCGCCATGCTCGTGATCCGGCGTCGTCGCCAGAGGGTCCGCCAGGATCCGCTTCGCCTCAAGGGATAGACGAATCTTCGCAGCAGGTGTCAAAGGCTGGCGCCAAACCCGCCTTCCTTGGGGCAGGATGATGGGCCGCGCCTCTGCTGGCTACCGGATGCGCTCAACCGCTCGCCGCGCGCAGGTTTCCATGTCGGCCAGGGCCAAGGCATAGGCCTGATCCGAGTACGGCAGGTCGCACACGGACAGCTCAATGGAGATCAGGAACTCACCGGCATAGTGGAAGACGCCCCGACCGTTGCCGCACAGCGGGATGTCTCCTTGCTTGCCCCCGCCCCCCGGACCGTATGCAAGGAACACGTAGCCCTCGTTATCGTTCCGCAATTCACGCGCCTCCCACTTGTCGTCGGCCTGGCTCGCGTAGCTGGAGGTCAGGTCGGCAACTTCCTGCTGGAAGTCGGGCAGCAGCCGATCCTCGTGGTAGTAGTGCACGACCCCGAAGGCCAGCGAATTCTGGTCGATGTTGGGGCCGCTCCAATCGTAGCGGCAGTCCACGCTGGCGTTGCCCCATGGGAAGACCCGGCTGGGCTCGTAGCCGGCGCAGGCGCAGTCCGCCTCAAGAAAATCGCCCCCGTACTCAGGCTCGTCGCCGGATGGCTCCTGTGCGACAGGCGGGCTCCCCTCCTCGTCTTCGGGCTCCTGAGGCAGGGAGTCAAGCACGCCGTCGGGATCGGGAGCACCTGTCAGCGGGTTCGCGTTACAGGCCATGGCCGCCAGGGCCAGCGAGAGACTGAAGCTCAAGAGAGCAACGGAGGTCGATGGTTGCCTCACACTGGTCATGGTTGCCTCCATTTGAACTGCCTTCATCCGGCAGAGAAGTGATTCACGTGTGCAGAGGCGCAAACCCGGTCATCCAGCCCTCTGTTCGCACGACCTGGCAATCGACTGTCCCGTAGGCTGCGCGCTGTCCTGAGCCACGCACGCGCAGGCGCCGCGTGCCCTGCGGCGACGCCTGACTAGATCGGGCAATGGCTCCCCGACGCATCACCAGACTAGCGTTCCAAAGCCTCCTGCATGCACGCTTGTGCCAATTGCAGGATCGACGCTGCCTCCCCGGCGCCTGAGTAGATGCCGCGCAGATGAGTGCTCAGGTAGTAGCCCTGGGGGAAGACCACCCTCGACTCACCGTAGAAGAAGCCGCCTGTGCCTTGGGCCTCGATGGCGTACACAGCTCCGTCGCCCTCCTGCGTGACCTCGATCCCGGGGCCAGCGAGGCGGTCGGCCTCCGCCTTGATCTGGCCACGCGCATCGTCTTCGCTGAGCCATGGTTCGACCATCAATTGAACCTGGTTCGTTTCCTTGCTGTCACCGGACGTCACCTCCCACTCGAAGTTGCAGATCAGCTGGTCGTCCCCGGACTCCATCGAGGCCACCGGCAATCCGAGGCAAGCGCAGTCGCCCTCGACAAACGGGTGTGGACCGCTGGCAGGCACTTCCGCGGCGGGGGGGACTGTGGGTTGACTACCCAAGATTCGGCCCGCGCCATCCGCCGGCTGCTGGGGAAGCACGCTGCCGGATGAGGGTTTGGGCGTCGGCGGAACCCCGATGCAGGCCATCGCCGCCAGGGCCAGGGAGAGATTGAAGCTCAAGAGTGCGACGGGGGTCGATGGGTGCCTCAAGCTGGTCATGGTTACCTCCGTGGATTCGATGCCGGGCCGGCACGCCAAGGGCTCACGGCCCAAGATGCCCCTGCGCGGTCAGCCTGCCACCCACTCCCCGGCCAGGCAGATTGCCGCCCTGCCTCGCGCGCGGCGGCCTCAGCCGCCAGGTTCTGTCGCGTGAGGCCGGGATGGGACCCTTCGCCCCAAGGCGCGGTCCCGCCGTGGATACTTGTATGAGTATAGGGAGATTCCGCGTGGCGCAAGTTGGCGAAAGGTCCGCCGCTGCACGCTGAAGGGCGTCCTGCCCTTCGAACCTCCACGTCGGTCGCCACCGATAGCCCCTTGGGCCCTCTCGACGCCGTGTGATCGTCACGTGTAGTCCACCACGATCGCATGATAGGATTGCTCCGCATGCGCGCTCGCCTGGCCGCCATCCTCGCCTCGCTGCCCCGCACCTACTGGCTGCTGTGGCTCGGCACGCTCATCAACCGGCTGGGCAGCTTCGTCATCCCCTTCTTGACCCTCTACCTGACCCAGCGTCGCGGGCTGCCCGTCAGCCACGCGGCGCTGATGATCTCGCTGTTCGGCGCCGGATCGTTCAGCGCCGCGCTCATCGGCGGCGAGCTGGCCGATCGCCTCGGCCGACGGCCTGTGATGCTCTGTGATGCTGCTGTCGTTCCTTCTCTCCCCGCTGAACATGATCGCCCTCGGCCTGGTTCAACCGTTGGCGCTGCTTGCCCTGCTGACCTTCACGCAGGGACTCCTGACCGACCTGTACCGGCCGGCGGTGAGCGCGGCCATCGCCGACCTCGTGCCTCCCGAAGACCGGCCGCGCGCATTCGGCTACTTGTACTGGGCCATCAACCTGGGCTTCGCCATCGCGCCGGTCGTGGCCGGGCTGATGGCGCGCTTCGACTACTTCCTGCTGTTTGTCGGCGACGCGGCGACGACCTTCGCCTTCGGCCTGATTGTCCTGGCCGGCGTGCGGGAGACGCGCCCGGCCGAGGCCCACGCCGCCTCGAAAGCGCCCTTGCGGCAGCGGATCGGCCAACTGCGCAGCTCACCGCTGATGCTGCTGTTCTGCGCGCTGGCGCTGGGCTTTGGCATCATCTACATGCAGGCCAACGTCACGCTGCCGGTGGACATGGCCTCGCACGGGCTGGGGCCTGAGCAGTACGGCCTCGCGATCGCCGTCAACGGCGTGCTGATCGTCCTGCTGGGGCTGCCCGCCAGCCACGCTGCCGGGCGCTGGCCGCGCTACGGCGCCATGGCCGTGGCCGCCCTCCTGGCCGGCGCCGGCTTCGGGCTCACCGGGCTGGCGAGCACGCTGCTTCTCTTCGGGCTGTCGATCGGGGTGTGGACGCTGGGCGAGATCGCTGCCTCGACGATCGCCCCGGCCATCGTCGCCGACCTTTCGCCGGTCGAATTGCGCGGGCTGTTCCAGGGTGCGTTCGGGGCGGCGTGGGGCCTCTCCGCCTTCGCCGGCCCTCTGCTCGGGGGCTGGGTCTACCAGCGCTTTGGCGCTGGCGCACTGTGGTCGGGCTGCCTCACTCTCGGCGCCTTCCTGACGCTGGGATACCTGGCGCTCGGCCGTCGAGCCTCTCGCGCCGGCATGGGCGCGTCGATGGCTCGCGCTCCTTCCCCGCCCCCAACTCCGTTGCTGTAGCTGCGCTCGCGGTCCGTCCACACGTCACACCGCGTCGACGGGCTCAACCCTCCGCAGAGCTGAATGTGGACGGCCTGACCGTATTCCGTGACCAGTAGCCCGTGATCACATCCAGAAGGTCATTGTCGACCGGCGAGGCGTTCTCCGGGTCAGGCCCGAACAGGTAGTTGAACCCGTTGGAGCTGGAGGTCCACGGCTCCCACGCCGGGTCCCAGGCCCACAGGCTGTGATTCATGCCGAGCAGCTCGAACTGCTCGATCTGATCGGCCATGAACTCGGCCGCGTTCGGCACCCAGCGCTCGACGCCGAACTCGTTCACCGAAACGGGCACGCCTTGTTCGCGTTGGTAGTCGGCGACGGTCGACAGCAGTCCCTCGAGCCAGGCGCGATCGAAGTGGTCGGCGCTGTCGTCATAGTCCACGTCGAACTCGCCCGGGTAGGTGTTCTCGCCGTCCGCACCCTGGTGGGTGTAGCTATCCTGCGGCTGATACTGGTGCACCATATAGACCGTGCGCGGATCGTCCGCCGGTTCGAGCGCCGGCAGCCAGCGAACCGCGCCCCACCCCTGCGCGCTGACCAAGATGGGGGTCTCTGTGTCTACCTGGCGGATGCCCTCGACGATGCGCGGGTAGAACTGGTTCCAGTCCAGCAGGCTGCCGGCGTGCTCGGGGAAGAACGATTCTGGGTCGTACACGTCCAGGAAGATGCCTTCGCCGTTCGGCTCGCACATCAGGTCATAGCCGACGACGACCGGGTTGTCGCGGTAGCGCTCAGCGGTGTACCTCCACATGTCGATCCAGGCGTCCTGCGCCGCGGCGTCGGTCCACACCGACTCGATCAACAGGTCGGGGTCGAACCAGTCGCCGGCGCCGTCGCGGTAGAAGGTGAAGTCGGAGCGCCCCGGCCCGGTGCGAAAGGAGATGACGACGAACAGATCGGCCTGGGCCGCCATTTCGACCAGCCGATCGAGGTTCGCCTGAACTTGCTCGTCGAGGACGTATGGAGGCCTCTCGGTGAAGAGCCCCGGATGCGACAAGTTGACGACATTGGCGCCCAGTGCCGCCAGCGCATCGAGGTCGGCCTGGGTGACCGGAGGGCCGATGTACCCGTCCCCAAGGAACTCCGGGCCGTCGAGCTCCGGGACGACGATGCGCTGCCAGATGTTCGCCCCTCGGAGCTGCGGACCGTTCGTCCACAGCCACCACTTGTCCGGCGTTGGCGACGGTTCAGCTGTGCGGGCGGGCTCGGAAGCGATCGGGGGCGTCGCCTCGGGCGCCTTTCCCGCCGAGCCGGCCAAAAGCGCACAACCGGCGGTGAGCAGCAAGGCGGCAAGTACTGCGGCCAGCCGAGGCAGGTGTCGCTGCAGCGCACCCGGCAAGGTCGAACTCATCGTAGCGCCGCGCCAGGCGCGGCGGACGGCGCGGCCGGGTCGACCCCCGCGCCGCGCTCGTCCTGCGTCAGCGGCTCGGCATAGAAGAACGGGTCGGAGGCGCCGTACGGGTCGAGCGCCGCCTTGATTCGCCCCAGCCAAAGGTGGTAGTTGCCGCAGGCGGGGCCGAAGGTCCGATTGGCTTCCACGCCGAAGGCGGCGATGGGTACACCCATGGCACGCTCGATCGCGTCCCGGACGCCCGTGTCCACCAGCTCACGCGCCGCCCGCGCCGAGGCAGGCGTGCCCGGATCGTACAGGATGATGCCCTCCAGGTAGCCGAGGTGCCCGCTCTCGAACGTCCCGCCCGAGCCCAGGTCGCCGCCGTCATCGAGGATGAGCCCCTGCCGGATGTAGTCCTGCTTGAGCTGCGCCACGTACTCGGCCTGCGTGTGCGCCAGGTCCCAGGTATCGAACGCCCCCAGCATGGTCGCCATGCCCTGTGACGGGCGGAAGGCCGCCTGCGTGTTGGTAGCATTGCGGAACAGCAGCCAGAACAGCGTGGACTGCTTCTCCCGCCGCAGCCCCTGCCAGACGGGCAGCCGCTGGATGAAGTCCTGCAGCGCGGGAAACGGCCTCAGCACGGCCAGCGGATCGCGGACGTTTCGCGTCAGCCTGCCCACGAGCTTCAAGAGGCCCGGCCGCATCGGCACGTTCATCGGGAAGAGCACCCCGCCCGTCTCGCGCAGGATCTGCCGCAGCGCCTTCATCTTCCAGGCGAACTCCCCGTCCGAGGCGGCAAACACGGCCGTGCTGACGATGTCCCGGCCGATCTTGTGGAAGATGCCGCTCTCCAGGGCGATCTTGAGCTGCTCGTTGGTCTCGGTCAGCCCCAGCGCGGCAAAGAACATCGGCGTGCGGAACTCGCCGTGGTTGAGCTCCGCCTCGCCCATCTTGTAGCCGCCGTCCCTCTCCGCTGCCCGCGATGGAAAGGCGATGGCGTTGAGGGCGCAGCGTGGCGGCACCTTCTTCAGGACGTACTTCGGCGACTGCCCCTCCACCTCCCACGTGCGCGGGCCGTCCCACTTGTACAGCTTGATGGCGCAGCGCGTGAACACGCCCAACCCGCCGAAGGTGCCCTGGAAGCCGCGCACGATGCCGCGCATCGACGGTCCCGGGCCGTCGGGCGAGAACCAGCCGCAGCCCTCACCTGCGCTGCCCAGCGTGACCACCTCGCCCGTGGGCAGCACCCACTCCACACCCAGCAGGTTGCGCCCGGAGTAGCTGGTGGCGGCGCCGGCCACGCCGTATCCCCAGGCAGCCGCATGCGAGGCCAAGAGCGAATGGTTGGCGCCGCTCGAGACGATGTGGCAGTTCAGACCGTGCCGGACGATCTCGGTCTGCAGGTCGACGGCCCGCACGTACGGCTCGACCACGGCGATCTGGTTCTTCAGGTCGATCTCCAGGATGCGGTTCATCCGCTTCAGGTCCAGGAGGATTACGTTCCCGCTCGAGGCGGCGGCCGCGGCATGAAAGCCGGTCGACAGCGGCTTGGCCGTGTAGCCGCTGCGGCAGCAGAAGCGCAGGATCGCCTGCACCTCGGCCGTGGACTGCGGCAGCACCACCGCCGCCGGACGCGGCAGCCACTGCGAGCCATCCTTGTTGATCGTCTCCGGGTTCATGTAGAAGGCGTAGGTGTCCAGGACGCAGGGCGCCGTCGAGACCCACCGCTCCCCGACGATCGCCTTGAGCGCCGAGAGGTCCCCGGTCGTGGCCAGCTGCGGGCGAGGTCCACTCCGGGGGACGAACCACTTGCCGCGCTGCAGAGTCTGCTTCGGGTCGAAGATCCCCTTGATGGTCCGCACCAGCTTTGTGTTCTCGGGGTTGCGTTCCCACACCCGTTCCCCTGCCGCGCCGTACGGGCGGCTGAAGAAGGCGCCGGCCTGCAGGAGGCGGTCGGTCGCCTGTCGCTCCAGCCGGCCCATCCGCCGCGCGTCCTCCGCGCTGCCCGCCAGGAACGGGATCATGAGCTCGACGTGGCAGGCATGGTTCTGCACCATCGGCTGGAGGTAGGTGCCGATCTCCGCCTCGTCAACGCCCACCTCCATCGCGCTCTCCCGGAACACCTCCAGCAGCGCCGGCATCCGATCCAGCGTGGACTGGAAGGCGAGGGACAGGCAGTCGCCCTGCAACGCCTCGCGCCAGTCGACATCGCCGCAGGCGGACGTCGCCTGCTCGAGCAGCGCCGCGGCCGAGAGCCCTCCGAGGCGCGGCTCCAGGCGCAGGCGGCTCTGACTGGCCATCCTCGCGATGTCCTGTTTGTGGAAGCCCAGCCGCTCCTTCGGCAGCCGTTCGAAGCCGGCGATGTTCTGCAGGCACATGAACTCAGGCAGGGAGGCCCTGATGGCCTCGAAGGCCCGCGCTTCCCCGCCACACATCAGCAGCGCCGCCGCTATCCGGTTGAGAAGGAAGGCTTGCTCGCCCAGCAGACCGCGCTGCACGGCGTACACGTAGTCCAGTAGGTCCTCCAGCCTGGCCGCTCCCAGCAGGTAGGCCTCCTGAACCGAAGGCCGGAGCTCCGTGCGCACGGTGATCCAGGTGACGATGCCCATCGTTCCCTGTGAGCCCTGCACCACGCGGTGGAAGTCCGTCTGCGAAGGGCCGGCCGGATGCTTCTGCGCCCCGCCGGACCGGCGCTGCTGCTCGAGGCTCCCCGGTCCTCCCGCCGCGCCGGTGCGGAATCGCTCACCGCTGCCGAAGTAGAACTCGGTGCTGGCGACCGGATCCCCGCTGTCCCACTGCTTGTTGGCCCAGGTCGTCGGCTCGCGGTCCATCATCGCCGCCAGCGCGCTCTTGCCGCTGCGTGGGGCCAGGGGCATGGGCACCGTCATGCCGCAGGCGGCGAGCGCCGCTTGCAGCTCCGGGTAGGTCACGCCGGGTTGAATCCGACAGACGCGGTTGCGCCGGTCGATGCCATCGATCGCCTTCCACGCCGAGAGGTCGATCAGGACGTGGTCGCCCGGGTTGGTGATGCCGCCCCGGCGGTGGCGGCCGGTAGAAGAGGTCACGGCCAGGCAAAGTCCGGCGTCGTTGGCATGGCGGATGACGTTGCCGAGCTCGTCGGCGTTGGCGGGACGAAGGATGCAGACGGGAAGCTCCCCGTGCTGGCCTCGGGTGAATCGTGCGGCAGCCACCCGCTCCTCGCGGTCGAGACTCAGGCTTCCGGTTGGCATGCAGTTCTGAAGTTGAGTGAGCGCTATGGGAGTCGCCATGGCGCTATCCCAACCCAGCGGCGTCGTAGACCAGGTCCACCAGGTCGACGACCGGCATCGCAGGTTCCTCCTGCCAGCGGCGGAGGTTCTGACGGCAGTGCTGGCAGGCCGAGACCAGCAGCTCCGCGCCGACGTCGCGGGCTTCTGCGACGCGCTGCCTGGCGGCGGAGCACGCCACCTCCGGGTGCGATTCTGGCACCCCGCCCCCTCCGCCGCAGCAGTAGGCGTACTCGCGGATGCGGTGCATCTCCACCAGGCGCAGGCCCGGTATGGCGCGCAGGACCTTGCGCGGGGCGTCGAACACACCCTGCACGCCATAGTTGACGGGCTTGGGCGGGGAGAAGTAGGTCATGACGCCGTGCGTCCGCAGCTCCTGGCCCTGCCACGCCTGCGTCGGCTCGCTCTGCCGTCCGAGGTAGCACGGATCATGGTAGGTCACGCACTGCCGCAGCGGGCGGGTCAGGCGCAGCCTGCCCCGGGCGAGGAGCGCCAGCAGCAGCTCGCTCGCATGCACGACCGCCGCCTTCGGCGCGAACCCGGCGCGCGGGTACTTCGCCCGCAGCATGCCCAGGTCCTCTCCACAAAGCGTGACGACCGTCTTCACCCCTGTCGCCTCCAGCCGCGCCGCCGCCCGCCGGGCCTGCGTCTCGAAGCGTTCGCGGTGCCCTCTCCAGTAAGCCTCGATGCCGCTATCAGGCTCCGCGCCTTCGAGGATGCCGAAGTCGACGCGGGCGTGCTGCAGCAGCCGCGCCAGCTTGCGCGCCGTGCCTGCATGCGGCGCGTCGCGATCGGCCCCCGCGCCGGCGAGGAGCAGCAGCGGGGCCCTCGAAGCCGGGAGCGCCTTGAGCTTCAAGCCCTCCGCCCAATGGACCCGCCGGGGCTCTGGCTCTGCGAGCTGAGGCCCCAGGCCTGATTCAGCCAGATGCTCTTTGAGCGCCAGGATGACGTCCTGGCGCTCGGCGACCATGATGAACTTGCAGGCGACGTCGCACAGCCCGCAGGTGGTGCAGGCCGAGACCACCTGTGCCAGATCCCGGTCGGCGCCGATGCGGCCGTCGAGCAACGCCAGTGCCATCACCTGCATACCCCCGCCCGAATAGGCGTGGAAGTGGTACTCATCCACCGGCGGGCAGGCGCTGGTGAAGCGGGTTTGCTGGATGGTGGGCATGGGGACGAGCTTACACAGGCTGCAGCGCACGCACTTCTTCATGTCGTGCCGCAGGCTCTCCAACCGCTCCAGGCTCATAGCCTCTCCTTGATGCGCGTCCGGCAAACCGCTCCCGGTGCCGGGGCCCGCGACCTCACCCCAGCGGCTTGAAGGCGACGATCTCGTGCAGCGTCGTCCCCGCCTCGCGGGCTGCCCGGCCTTTGAGTGTGACCTGGAGGTCGAAATCCGAGAGCAGCCGGAAATACCCGGGCCTGAGGCGCAGGATCGTCCCGGCCAGGAAGCGCAGGAGCGGATGGTAGCGTTCCAGCATGTCCTGGGCTTCGAGCACCCGGTTCACGCGCAAGGCGGCCTCAACCTCAAGAGGGGCGCGGATCACGATCTGGCGCGGGAACCGATGCTTCGCCTTCGGGCTGTACTCAAAGTCCTGCTGCAGGAACTCGAACTCGCCCGTGCTCAGGACCACCTCCCGCCCCTCGGCCAGCATCAGCACCTTGACCGCGTGGCGATCGGTGCTCTCGTTGCACTGGATGTAGGCGTAGGCCAGGGTGAAGTTCTTCGAGTAGACCCTCCCCCACATCCAGTACTCGATGACCCTCGAGAAGGCGAAGTTCAGCCAGTTGTGGTCGTGGTAGCCGACGCCCGAGGCGCGCAGCGTCTGGCCGCCATCGGTGATCGTCCCCTCCACGGAGGCCCGCGGGAACGGCACGACCCATCCGAAGTAGCCGCGCTCCCCGAAGTGCGACAGGCCCGTTCCGGGTTTCCAGCCGTTGACCTCGGCCGTGTAGGTGAGGTCGCAGCCGAGCTCCTTCTCCCGGACGTGAATCCGGTAGACCGGCAGCTTCCCCTCCGCTTGGGTCACCGTGAGGCTGTTCCCGCCGATGCGCACCTCAGGCCGGTCCCGGGCGGCGGTGAACTCCGAGCGGTCATAGGCCGCGAACGTCTGCAGGCGCCTGCCGTCCGGCCGGACGAGGACGATCTCGATGCCGATCTTGCCTTCCAGGCCCGGGTTGGGATTCGAGGCGTGGAAGAAGACCACCAGCGTGTGACCCGTATCGAGGTGGGCATCGAAGTACCACCACTCGTACATTCCCTTCGCACCCAGGTCGATGTGCAGACCGTCTTCGGCCATGGGCAGCGGGTCGATCCTCCCGTCCCGCCTTCCAGGACCCAGCCAGCCCTCCCGGACGAACAGCTTGGGTGCCACGGCGCCTCCTCTCCGATCTTGGGACGATGACGTCGGCCGGCAGTACCACCCCCCATCCCCTCGCCGTTCACTCGTCAGGGTGTCTCGTGCCGGCGGCGACAACTATACAGGAAGCAGGGCTCGCCGAATGAGCACCCGGATGCTCTTCGCCCGACCCCTGCGCCTCCGGTATGATTCTCCGCACAGGCACAGCTTCCCGCCTGCTCGAGGAGATGCCGGCCGTGGTCCTCCCGATCCAGCAATACCCCTACTCCCCGATCCTCGGCTGGTCGCTCTCGCGCTACGATCTGTTCTCGATCTGCAAGCGACGCTACTTCTTCCACTACTACCCCAAGTACGACCGCGAGGTTCCCATCCGCCGCCTGAACCGCTTCAAAGCGCTGACGACGGTGGCGATGGAAACCGGCTCGATCGTGCACGAGGTGATCGAGGCGCTGCTCAACCGGCTGCGCACAACGGCCGAGCCTATCAATCGACCGCGCTTTCTTACTTTCGCCGATCAGGCCATCGAGCGCAGCCTTCTGGGCGAGTCGTTCGAAGAGGTAGTCTATGGCGAGGTGGAGGCCGTGCGCGCCGAGGACCTGCAGCCCAAGGTACACGCCTGCCTGGAGAACCTGCTCACCAGCAACCGCTTCCGCTGGCTGGTCGAGGAGGCCGCGCCGGCCTCCGGCCAGTGGATCATCGACCCGCCCGGCTACGGCGAGACGCGCCTGGGCGAACTCAAGGTGTACATCAAGGTCGACGTGCTCTTCCCTCTCGGCGACCTGATCCACATCCTGGACTGGAAGACGGGCAAGACCGACCCGGGCAAGCACCGCAAGCAGCTCGTCGGCTACGCCACGTGGGCCTCAACCCACTTCGGCGTCGACCCGGAGCGCGTCCGCCCGACGCTGGCCTATCTCCATCCGGCCTACGAGGAAGTTCAGCAATCCTTCACCGCCGCCGACCTGCAGGCCTTCGCCGTGCAGGTGCGGGCGGACACGGCCGAGATGTACGAGTACTGCCGCGACATCGAGCAGAACATCCCCCTCGACAAGGACGCCTTCCCGCGCATCGACGACGAGCGTATCTGCGCCCAGTGTGCCTACCGGGTGATCTGCTTTCCGGAGAAGTACCGCGCGACGCTGTGAGGCTGGTGCCCGGCCAGTCCACCGGCTGGCAGATCCAGCCCCCGGCATCTCCAGACGGATGCTGCCTCAATCGAGTAGGGAGGATGGGTCGCCCATCCTCCCTCTCACACCACCGGACATGCGGGTCCGCATCCGGCGGTTCGTCGAGGAATGTGCATTAGGTGGTGGTAGTGCTCGGTGAGGGTGCACAGTCC
>Ga0315289_10001746_pt1 | contig 33845 bp, 27 predicted proteins | sample YL17G11_40_MG_FD_203452 | JGI IMG/M metagenome (GOLD analysis project Ga0315289, IMG submission 203452) | Sediment microbial communities from Yellowstone Lake, YNP, Wyoming, USA - YL17G11_40 | ecosystem: Environmental > Aquatic > Freshwater > Lake > Sediment | place: USA: Wyoming | collected... | reverse complement strand
AATCCGATCCGGCTGCATTCCGCCTTAGCCTATCGCAGCCCGGACATGTTTGAAACTCAATCAACCCAAACCCTATCCCTCATCGCCTATCCCCCCATCCCTGTCCAAATCGAGGGGCGCATTCCACCAGCGGGGGGAAAGTGGGGGGTCTTTCTCGCCGTTGTGGGTCTCCAGACCCGCAATGGCGCGCCCCCTTTCCCACCGGTGAAACCTCGATTGAGCAACAAGTTCGGCGGAAAAGCAAAGCTCGTGTCATTCAGCATCGTATCTTCATAGACCGAGAAATCCGCGGCATAGGACCACATCAACTGGTAGCGAATCGCATCGCCCGGGTCAGGATCAAAAGCCTTGCGCCATCGTAGGGTGGGCGTCGCGGTAAAGACCGTATCGTCATTCTGCGGCTCGATGAGAGCAAAGCTCTCAGGAGCATCAGGCTTATAGGTATAGAACATCAGCGTATCGCTGGCCCACCTACCCGTCGTGTTCAAATCCGAGGCATGGACCGTCCAGTAGTAAGCATGATCATCGGCAATGTCCTGCACGGAGTATGCCGTATCCAAGAGACCGGAAGCCACTTCCAAAGGCGTCGAAAAATTCGCCAGCGTATCCAGCCAAACCTCGTAGGTGACCGTGTCGTTTGGATCCAAATCAAAGGCGGTTTGCCAAACGAATAGGATATCCAATGTCCAGCAAGTGTCGCCCAAAAGAGGGGAGAGAAGGGAGAAAGCTGTGGGTGGATGAAACGGCGAATCCGGCCCCGTCTTCACGAGGTAGAAATCATCGTCGCCCGCACCGAAAGAATAGGTGTATCCCGCCACGATATAGCCTCCGTCGGCTGTCTGCTGAACGGACCAGGCGCCATCATAGCTGCTCCCCCCGTAAGTGCGCGTCCAGAGCCTGTCGCCTTGGCTATTCGTCCTCACAACATAGAAATCGTCCACTCCCGCACCGAAAGACCAGGTGTCTCCTGCCACGATATAGCCTCCGTCGGCCGTCTGCTGAACGGATTCGGCAAAGTCACCGTTGCTCCCCCCATAAGTGTGTGTCCAGAGCGTGTCGCCCGAGCTGTTCGTCTTCACCAAGTAGAAATCTCCGCCCACACCGAAAGAACTGGTGACTCCCGCCACGATATAGCCTCCGTCGGCTGCCTGCTGAACGGAATTGGCGCCATCAAAGCTGCTCCCCCCATAAGTGTGTGTCCAGAGCGTGTCGCCTTGGCTATTCGTCTTCACGAGATAGAAATCATCCAAGCCCGCACCGAAAGACCGAGTGTATCCCGCTACGATATAGCCTCCGTCGGCTGTCTGCTGAACGGACCAAGCCCAATCATCGGCATTCCCCCCATAAGTATGTGTCCAGAGCGTGTCGCCCTGGCTATTCGTCTTCACAAGATAGAAATCAAAGTCGCCCGCACCGAAAGAAGCGGTGTATCCCGCCACGATGTAGCCTCCGTCGGCTGTCTGCTGACAGGACCAGGCCCCATCATCGCTGCTTCCCCCATAAGTGCGCGTCCAGAGCGTGTCGCCCTGGCTGTTCGTCTTCACAAGATAGAAATCACCGCTGCCCGCACCGAAAGAATGGGTGCATCCCGCCACGATATAGCCTCCATCGGCTGTCTGCTGAACGGACCAGGCTTCATCATAGCTGTTCCCCCCATAAGTGCGCGTCCAGAGCGTGTCGCCTTGGCCATTCGTCTTCACAAGATAGAAATCCCCGCTTCCCGCGCCGAAGGATGCGCTGCCTCCCGCCACGACATAGCCTCCGTCGGCCGTCTGGTGAACGGAACGGGCATCATCACCGGCGCTCCCCCCATAAGTGCGCGTCCAGAGGGTGTCGGGGTTCGGCTGGGCAACGGCTGAGATAGCAAAGAGACAGACAAGCAAAACGATTGGGAAAAAAGATTTCATGGTTTCCTCCATTTTGTTTCGGCAGGGTCGGGGAACCCTGCTCGGCAAGATTCATGTCAGGTGAATCGGGCGATCCGCCGCACTGTTCCGGGCAGGTTGAGAACCTGCCTCGGCGAGCTCACGCGCAGGGTGAGGGTACCCGTCGCGGCGACAGTTGTCCACCTCTCAGACCATCAGTATCTTTCTTTGCCAGGGAAAATGGTTAAAAAGCATTGAAAGTGATGCACTATCTCGATCATGCCTCCAATGGAACAATCTTGAAAGCGTCCACATCCACAAGCCCTTTATCGGTAAGTTTCAAATGCGGGATGACGGGAAGAGCCAAGAACGAGAGGGCCATGAATGGAGCATGCACTTTCACGCCGAGGGAAGCGGCAGCCTTTGCCGTCGTGGCGAGACCCGCAACAACCTCAAGCGCCGGCTTATCACTGACAAGCCCCGCAATCGGAAGAGCAAGCTCCGAGAGCACCTTGCCATCGCTCACAACGCATAAACCTCCGCCCAATCGCTTCAAAGTCTCGACTGCAAGCAGAATGTCGCGATCGTTCATGCCAACGCAAACGATATTATGCGAGTCATGAGCAACCGATGAAGCGAGAGCGCCCGAGCGCAAACCAAATCCGCGCACGAATCCCTTGCCGATATTGCTAGTCTTTTTGTGCCGTTCAACCACAACCAGCTTGGCGATGTCTTGCGATGCATCCGCTTGAAGCTGTCCATTTTCACAAGGGAGCTTGGCGGTTGACGCTCCGGTGACGATTTGATTCGCAATGAGGTCAATAACGCGCACAGCACCACCCACCGCTTTGACAGCAAAATCCTCAATGGAAATATCTCCCAAACGCACGGTGTCAGTCACGCCTTCAGCTCTCAATGGTGGAAGCGACGCCAGAAATTCTCCTTCTGCAGCGACGAGCTTTCCCTCGTGCCAGACGCGCACCACTCTGAAGCCCTTCAAATCCTCAAGCTGAACAAGATTGGCAAACCGGCCTGGCGCAATTGTGCCAACATCTTTTCGCCCGAAGACTTCAGCCGTATTAAGAGTGGCTAACTGAACGGCAACGAGCGGATCGAGTCCCAAACTGACAGCCTTCCGCAAAATCGCATCAATATGGCCTTCATCGAGCAAATCATCGGCGTGGCGGTCATCAGAAACGAAAGCAAATCGCCTCGCGGTTTCCGGCCGGATGAGCGGCAGCAATGTTTCAAGATTCTTTGCGGTCGAGCCTTCTCGAATGAGTATCCTCATTCCGCCGCGAAGTTTTTCGCGCGCTTCCTCAAGCGTGGTGCATTCGTGATCCGTTCCGATTCCCGCGGCAAGATAGGCTTGCAACGGCTTTCCATCTAACCCCGGGGCGTGCCCATCCACCGGCCGACCCTGCGCAATATCTACTTTCGCCAAAACACCTGCATCGCCGAAGATCACCCCCGGAAAATTCATAACTTCCGCGATTCCGATGACGCGCGGGTGACTCAGGAAGGGTCGCAAGGCTTCGGCATCAAGGTTGGCTCCCGCTGTTTCCATGTGAGTTGCCGGAACACACGAAGGCAACATCACCCAGACGGCCAGTGGCAGATTCTCCGTGCTGTTCAGGACGAACTCGATGGCCTTTGCGCCAAGGACATTGGCGAATTCGTGAGGGTCCCAGACAACGCCGCCCGTCCCGTGAGGCACGACGACTCGCGCGAACTGGTCCGGAGATAGCAGGCTGCTCTCGAGATGAATATGCCCATCCAAGAACGAAGGCGCCAGCAATGCCCCTTTCAAATCCTCAACACCAGTTGCCTCATAGTTGCCAAGTCCGGCGATTTGTCCCCGAAAGATGGCAACGGAAGTCTCTATAATTTCGCAACTTGCGGTGTTGACAACGCGGGCGTTTTTCAGAAGAAGGTCCGCCGGACGGTCACCGCGAGAGACCGACAGCAACTCTTGAATCTCTGATATTTCCATGGAACACCCAAACTTGAACAAACCTGAAAATAGCCGCAGAGCGGAGTTCAATGCTGAATATGCAAGATTATTCTGATTTAGGCAAGCGAGTCTTGTGCATTCTTGGCGGCATTGGCGATGTCAGACAAGAATCTCGAAGCAAGGTATCACACGATTTTTGGGCTGGTTTCGTACGAAGTCGAGGTTTCGCCTGTAATCCTCTCTTAGGGATGTCTCCCAAGAATATAATGGAATTAGGATTCATTTTCTATCCGCCGCAGGAGAGATCTCAACTGGGCAAGGTGAGTGGGCCACCAGCAGCAAATCTCACATCGGCCGCGGGTTCTGTGGTGATGAAATGGACGGCGCGCACAGGAAGGGGAGAGGTGGATGACACTCCGGTTTCTTTCCTTCTGAAAACCTTTCCGCACTCTGCAACGACTTGCGCATCTCACAACTGAATTTGGCGCACTGGTTGCATGTGCTTGTGTGAGACGCTCGCAGAATGTCCCAGAACGGAAAAGGCAAAACTTTGTCCCGCGGGCTCTTAGACTACGAATCGCCTGCCGCGGAGGTGGCAAAATAGAGACATGGGTTACTATTATGAAGATGGCGGTCTACCGGTTCAAATTTATCCTGGCGCTCGCACCTGCCATAGTTCTTGTCAGTTTGCCGTGCCGGGCACAGGACAATCCTGCGACGGCCTTGTCGGAAACCGAAAGGACAATAGGTCTCGGCGCCGAGGCCGATATGAATGCACAATACATCTGGCGTGGAATCGTCTTTGAAAGCAGTCCTGTCGTACAGCCGACGGTGTGGGCATCAGCCAGAAGCTTTACGCTCGCGGTGTGGAACAGCCATGCGCTGGGGCGAGAAACCGGCGTCGGCATCGGCAACGAGATTGACCTCATGCTTGCACACGAGTATGATTGGCACCTCTTCTCGTCGGAATTTGAATTTGGGTACTATCTCTACCCGGGTGACGATGAATCTCCTGCCACAGGCGAGCTCACAGTTTTGTTTTCGCGTTCCGTAGGATTGCTTTCCGCTTCTACTCGGCATACTTTCGACATACTGGAATATAGGGGCTCATACTATGGCGAGGCCTCGCTGTGTCTCGAGTACGATGTGGCGCATGGACTGAATTTTGAGACGCGAGCGTTTACAGGCTGGGCATCCGCTGAATTCAACGAAACCTATGCCGGCGTCTCGCACAGTGCACTCAATTTGACAGGGTTTGAAGCGGCGGCTACATTTCGCATTACCGGCCCACTCTATGTGCGGCCCCATGTGGAGACTTACTTCATCCTCGACCGCACGATTGTCGAGGCCACGCAGCACCATGTTACCAGTGCGGGCTTGGCTTTCGGAGTCGACTGAGAGGATGCTTTCTTATTTCGAGCAAATCGTGCATTAATCATCCGAAGAAATCGCAATGGCTGACCATCGGAATCACCCCAAGAACACCCGGAGCGTGTCGATCCTGCAAAAGTGGTTCGCCTCTTTGCAGGGCCGAATGCTACTCGTCCTTCTGGGATTGACGATTGGTTATGGCACCGGACTACTGGCCATTCGCAAGTGGCAAAGTGAGCAGGTTGACACCACTTTGCGCAAGCAAGTTGTTCAAAAGCAGGAGTTTTTCGATAAACTACTCGCATTGCGCGGCCGACCATTGTATTCGTATGCCTATGACTACACTTTTTGGGACGAAATGGTGCAATTCGTCGAGGAGGCAGACAGTACTTGGGGCGCGGAAAACATTGCTGAGTCCATGTCCACTTATGATGCGCAGGCCGTGTGGGTGTTCGATCCCGACTTTCGACTGGTCTATCATGTCTGTGAACCACCGGACACTCTGCTGTGCGATTTTCAGGTGCTGCGCGAGGCTTATCGGCCCCTGTTTGCCCGTAGTCCACTAGCGCATTTCTTTGCATACAGTCCTGCAGGGCTTCTTGAGATTCGTGGTGCCACGATCCATCCCACAAACGATGATGAGCGGCGCACAACACCACGAGGATATTTCTTCGCGGGTTCCATATGGGGTGAAGCATTCCTGAACGAATTGGGACAACTGGCCAATGGCCAAGTCAGCCTGCAACCATGCGATGCAGTCTCTCTTCAAGAAGGCGGTGAATATGATCGCACAGGCCGTGTTTCGTGGCGACGGGCACTGTACGGCTGGGATGGTCGGCCGATCGCTTTGCTCGAGGTGGAGACTCTCTCCGCCGAAGTACAGCAACAATTGCGTGTCGCCAATTTTGTGAGTGTTCTAAGCGCTCTCTTGACGCTGACACTCCTCGGTCTTACCGCGTTCGTCATGACTCGCTGGGTAGTCTTGCCGCTGCGCCGCATCACCGGCAGTCTTGACGGCGAGGAGATTGGACCTATTCGCAAGCTACGCAGCCAGCCCACCGAGTTCGGGCACATTGCGCGGTTGATTCAGCAGTTCTTCCAACAGAAGTCCGAATTGGTTAAGGAAATCGAGGATCGAAGGCGCGCTGAAAGGGAGAAAGAGAAGCTGGAATCCCAACTCCAAAGGACGCAGCGGCTGCAGACAATTGGCACGCTGGCCGGTGGCGTAGCTCACAACTTCAACAACCTTCTGACGCCGATTGTTGGTTTTGCCGATATGGCATTGCGTCAACTCGAGCCGGACAATCAGGTGCGACCCAATATCGAGCAGATCTTACAGGCTGCGAGCCGCGCTAAGGACTTGGTGCGCGAGATCCTGACATTCAGCCGTGGCGGCGAAGAACAGCGTTCTCTTTCGCAGCTCCATCTTGTATTCAAAGAAGCCCTGGGACTGATTCGCGCTTCGGTACCACCGAACATCGAGATTCGGGAAAATCTCGACGAGTGCGGTGGAACGGTGTTCTGTGATGCGTCGCAGATGCATCAGGTGCTTATGAATTTGTGCACGAATGCATTTGATGCGATGCGTGAGAGCGGCGGTATCCTTGAGGTGAGTTTGGACAGTATCGAGGTGGACCACCATCTGTCGTGGCTCCGCCTAAATCTGAATGAAGGTCACTATGCGCGGCTGACGGTGAGTGACACGGGTTGCGGCATGGACCGCGCAACGATGGAACACATTTTCGAGCCGTTTTTCACGACCAAAGAAGCCGGAGAAGGCGTGGGGCTTGGACTCTCGGTTCTGCATGGAATCGTGCTGGCGCATGGCGGCGGCGTCACGGTTTACAGCGAGCCCGAAAAGGGAACCACCTTCCGCATCTATCTGCCCACGCAGCGGGAGAGCACACAGGGGCCCAGCCCGGACAAGCGGCCGGCCGTTTCGGGCGGTGAAAGTGTGCTGCTTGTGGATGATGAGCCTGTCATTGTCGACATGGGCAAACAAATGCTCGAGCAATTGGGTTACCGCGTCAAAGCGGTGACCAGCAGTGAGGAAGCGTTTCGACTATTCCGTTCGACTCCAGGTGATTTCGATATCCTCATCACGGACCAGACGATGCCCTGCATGACGGGCGACCGCCTTGCGACAGAAGCTCTCAACATTCGACCCGATTTGCCCGTCGTTATGATAACGGGATTCAGCGAGTGCGTGACAACGCAGAACTACCGTGCGTTGGGAATCCGCGAATATGTTATGAAGCCGCTATTAATGCGGGAATTGGCTGAAGCCGTTCGCCGCGCCCTCCAGCCACAACCTGAGCTCGAGACCTAACGGAACATCCGGACAAACCGAAAAAACGCAATCGGCCTCGGGTTGGCTCGCGCGCACCCGCGAGAGACACTTCAGCGCGCTCCCAGCAGACGAGCGCAAGGCGCGCTACCCAACCCTGGACTCTACCCTGCACAATTCCCGCTTCCGACTTGTGCGCCCTGGTTCCACTATGTTGCAGCTGACACAGACTTCACCTCTTCGGGGCGGCGGGTGATGAAGACCCGGATTGCCTCCATGAGGAGCAGAATCGCAAGAGCAACGAGAATCAGCGCTACCCAGGGCACGGGACTTGTCGGAAGAGCCAGGCTGCCATCCGGATAAAAGCCTTTTGCGATGAAGCGAAGCAGTGCCCACGAGCTCACGAAGTACATGAAGATTGTTGGTAAACCGGAGATGAGCCAAATCCATCGCAAGCGATGAGTACGATAGAGCCAAACCGTGACACCTAAGAGAGCGAGCGCCGCCAAGAGCTGATTGCTCGCACCGAACAGGGGCCAAAAAATGCGCCAAGCCGGAATCAAGCGACCTGCGGCATCAAGGGCCGTTTGAAGGACGAAATAGAGTGGGACGAACGCGGTAATCAGGGTTGCAACCACTCTTCCGAGCGTGCTCTGCCAGCCCGTGAGCTCCTGGAAAATATAGCGGCCAAGTCTGGTGCAGACATCAAGCGAGTCATAGACGAAAGTGGTGAACGCCAGAAGGCCAAAGGCAATTCCGAAGCTGGCAGGAATGCCAATCACTTCCAAAAAACTGCCGATGCCTTGCGCGTAGATGAAATTGGGTTTACCCATGAGCGCGCTGCCCGCCGAAGCCGTTAGCATCATTACACAACCAACTGACACGACCGCCACCATGCCTTCGAGCAGCATCCCGCCGTAACCGATGAGCCGTGCGTCGGTCTCGCGACGAAGCTGCTTGGAGGTCGTGCCGGAAGCGACGATCGAATGGAAGCCGGAGCAAGCGCCGCAGGCGATAGTGATGAAGAGCAACGGAAAAAGCGGCATCGCCTCGCCGCCTGAAGGCTGAAATATCCAGCCGGTGAATGCGGGATATTCCACCGATTTTCCGCCGAAGAGAATGCCAAGCGCCCCTCCGAGAAGAGCCGCGAATAAGAAGTAGCCGCCGAGGTGGCCGCGAGGTTGTAGAAGCAGCCACATCGGAATGAGCGATGCCGCGAAGCAGTAAGCAAGCAAAAACACATCCCATATTTTCTGCGCTTCCGTGTCAGGAATACCAAGCCAAGCAGCCAAATCCAGCGGAATGTATTGACCGAGCCAAATCGCCACGCCCACGAGCGGCAAAAAAATAATTGTTGCCAGCGAGACTGAGAGGCCGGCATACCGCATGAGCAGCCCCATGATGACGGGCAACATCAGATAGAGCATTGAAGAGGTAGCGATGCCGGTGCCGGAGACGACGAGACCGTTTTCGAGCGTGAGCGCGCCGATAAAAGAGCTCGAGACAATGTCGGTGAAGGCGACAATGATATAGACGAGCGTGATCCACACGAAAATGAGAAACAGCGCATAGGAACGGCGGGTCATGTGTTCACGCACAACTTCCGCAATCGAACGCGCTTTGTGCCGAATGGAGGCGACGAGCGCGCCCATATCATGCACTCCGCCGATGAAAATGCTACCAATGAGAATCCAGATAAGTGCAGGTACCCAGCCGAACATCACGGCGGCGACGATGGGGCCGACGATGGGTCCTGCGGCAGCGATAGCCGAGAAATGCTGACTTAGCAGAAAACGAGGGCTGATGGGCAGATAGTCCACATCATCGCGTAGCGCTACGGCGGGAGTTTCTGCGTCTGGATTGAGCCGAAAGATGCGAGAGAGAAACGAACCATAAAACCGATAAGCAAGCCACAAGAGCGCGGCGCAAATCAGGACAATGAGGAGAAGGGACATGAGGTATCCGTCTTTGAATCGACAGACTTAAAATAATAATGTGCGATGAGCAAAGCAAGGGCGCACCCGTGGGTGCGCCCGAAATTCTATTCCTCTGTCTGGCAGGTGTCTTACCTGTCCGCTAATAGCTTTAGTGGCCTTACTGTCCCGTCACATAATAGAAATACGGCGAGGGACGACTCGATGTCTGGAAATCTGTCCAAGTGGTAACGCCGTAGACCGTGGTGATTAGCGTTCCCGATGTGTAAGGCGCGGTGGCTCCGTAGATCTTCACCGTATAGGCGAAATACGGCCAATATAAGACGGCATTCCCGCTAACCATCGTAATCACTAAGCGGCCAACCGGACAGCCGAGCCAATGTTCGTCAACGCCAATGTCCGGATTCGAGCCGGGCGGATTCGGTCGGGGGTCGCCTTCAAAGTCCGTTGGCGGCGGACTCGATGGATTTGCCGCGCCGAGGCAATGACTAAGGTTTGTCAAGTGAAAATCCCCGCCCGGGCCGTTGACGAACAGCGGATCAAGAAAGATATTCCTGTAGGTATCGCACGGATCTCCATTGGAGTTGACTATCGTGATCTGTCCAATTCCCGGCGGGCCGTGTGACGGATCATTGTTGATGAACTCGAAATTCCCGCCGCTATTGCCGTAAAGATCACAGTATCCGACTTGGCTCCCTGCACTGCTCTCAAAATGGATTCCCGAGCCAGTCGAGAAGGCAATAACCGTACTCTTGATGGTGGGTGAAGAATAGTAGCAATACATCCCGCCGCTGTAGTAGGTTGCCGAGTTGCCGCTCACCGTGCAATTGGTCAAGCTGAGCGAGGAATAGTTGCAATACACCCCGCCGCCCTGCAGGCTTGCGGAGTTGCCGCTGAGAGTGGAATTGGCAAAGCTGGGCGAAGAATAGTAGCAACACACCCCGCCGCCGAAGAATGCCGAGTTGCCGCTGAGAGTGCAATTGAAGAGGGTGGGCGAGGAATAATTATCACAAAACGCCCCGCCGCCATGACTGCTTGCCGAGTTGTCGCTGAGAGCGCAATTGAAGAGGGTGGGCGAAGAATTGTCACAATACACCCCGCCGCCGTAGTGTGCCGAATTGCCGCTGAGAGTGCAACTTGTGAAACTCGGCGAAGAATTGTCACAATACACCCCGCCGCCGCAGTCATTCGGCCATTCACCCCTCGCATAGCCCTTCTCGATGAGGCAATAGTCGAGCGCGCTGCCCGAGCTCCCCCAACCTTCAAAGCGCAAGCCTCGCCAACGGTTTTCTCCCGTCTGCTCTGTCGTGAACACAATCGAATTGCTTGCCGTCCCGATAGCCGAAAGCGTTCCATAAATCTTGAACGAATAGGGGCCGTCAAACCGGAAGGTCGTTCCGGGCTGAAGCGTCAGCAGGTCGCCGGAATTCACCCAAATATCTCCGACAACGCAGTAATAGTCAGCATTCAAAGTTCCCCAAAGCGGTCCGGAGAGCTGGGAGCATGGCGGCGTAATGCTCAGAGTGAACTGGGGGATGCAATCCGGCGCAGGCCAGGTGTCAATCATGAGGTAGTAAGTTCCCGTCGTGAGATAGACATTGGTCATGCTGCAGGAGCTGCCATAGCTCGTGCATAGGTTGATGCAACTCAAATCGGGCGGGCAATTCTCATCAATGCACATCCCGACCCAACTGGCGTTAGAGGTCAGGCCGAAGTCCACAATCACCGGTGAGCTGACATCCAATCGGTAAATGATATCCTGCCCTTCATCGTAATTTCCGAGGCAGGTTTCCGTGTAATAATTCACCTTGCCACAGGTCGTATTCGTATTGCTGTAAGGTATGTCGGCAGGCAGGCTAATCGGGATAGGGTTCCAGCAGTCGAAACCAGGACCGAGGCCGTAAAGCGCGTAGGTGGTTCCACCGGTGGTGTAGTAATACCCGCATTCAACATAGATGGTCTGGCCCACTGTGAGATTCACGAACGCCATGCCATCCAAACCGGTGCCGTAACAGTTGTCGTCGGCGGCCACATAAGAGCCGGAGCAGCAGGTGCCATCAAGCCATACCCGAATGTAGGTATCGCCAGCGCTCGCCGCGTCACACATGTGAAATAAATGCACCCCGTTTTCCACGGCGGTGTAGCGATAGAACACATCTTGATATGGCCGACCCGCGCAGTCGTCGTTCCCGTCAGGATCCAGTGTCCCCATATCACCGCAGGGCAACCAGGGAATCACCGTCGCCGTCGCACAGGTACTGCCTCCCTGATCAAGGTGGCTGACGGGAGGAGCTTCTCCTTCCGTCAATCCGATGTATTCCTTCCACAGAGCCTCATCATACTGATTGGCCGCCTTGAGTTCCTGGATTCTCTGGAAAAGCTGTGCAATGTATTCCTGTGTCGCTACCTTTTGCGCCTCCGTCTCCGAGACGGAAGCAGCGGCTTGCACAGGCTCGTTTGCGGAGCCGGAAGCCTGACCAAAAACCGCTGGCACCAAAGCCAGCATGAGCGAAAACACAAACAACTTTCGCATCGTAATCCTTCTATTTATTTCTTTCTGCCGTGGCAGGTGTTTTATCTGCTCGGCATCTCCTACCGTCTTTATATCTGAAGAGCCTACAGTGGCGGCCAGAGGCCGCCCGCCCGGGGCTATCTTCACTGTCGCGCTACTGCCCTGTCACATAGTAGAAATAGGGCGATGGGCGGCTGGATGTGTTGATGTCTGTCCAGGTCGTCCCCGTCACATTGACAAGCAGAGTCCCTGGAGTGAAAGGCGTGATGGCTCCGTAGATGTTGTAAGTTGCCGCTCCAACCGGAGACCAATTCAAGACCGCATTCCCGCTCTGAATCGAAATCACCAGATCGGTTACCGGAGGCACCGCGGGAATGCCGAGGGAGTTTTCAAAAGCGCCAATGTCTGGATTCGAGTCAGATGGATTTGGACGCGGGTTGCCTTCGATATCATAATTCACCCCAGTGGTTGAGAGGGCCGCGCCGATGCAATGGCTGTAGTCAGACAGGTGCAAGTTGCTTGCAGAAGTGTCCACGAAAGACGGATCGAGGAAGATGTTGAAGAACTGGTCGCACGAATCCCCGTTAGCGTTAGTGGTCGTGATCTGACCGACTGCCGGTGGCGCGCCAACCACATCTCCACAGGGGTTGCCGAAGAAGTCGCAGTACGCAACCCAGACCCAGTTGGTGTCGTAGTTCTGAATGTACACCCCTTCGCAGTTGGAAAAAGCGATGATCGTGTTCCTGAAGTCCAGGGAGTAATAGCCATACGCCCCGCCGCCCAAACTGCGTGCGGAGTTCCGCGCGAAAGTGCAATGTACAAAGGAAGGATGAGGGAGGTAGGGAGGATTCCCTCCCCAGCCGTAAAATCCACCGCCATCGCCATCTGCTGAATTACTGTCAAACTGGCAATTCCAGAAGACCGGATTTGATCCTTGTTGTGGGCAGTAGATGCCACCACCATCTACATCCGCATGATTCCGGTCTATCTTGCATTTCGAGAAAAACGCCTCCGAAGCCTCTACAAAAGCCACTCCCCCGCCGTCGTTATATGTCGAGTTGTCGCTGATCGTGCAACTGTCGAATAACGCACCATAGCCGATACACGCTCCGCCTCCTATGAGGTCGGCATGGTTCCCGCTGAGCGAGCAACCGGTGAGAGAGTAGAACCCTACAGACAACCCGCCGCCCGTGCTCGCGTTGTTGTAGTTGATGGTGCAGTTGGTGAAGCTCCCGCCACCGGATGCCCCGCCGCCGTCGTACCAGGTCAGGTTGGCATCAAGGTGGCTGTCGGTGAAGGTGAATGTGCCACTGCTGTCCGTATAGACCCCGCCGCCAGCCAAATAGCCGATGTTGTTGAAAACGTGACAGTCATTTATGAAGGTGGGCGAGGAATTATTTCCGGAAGCTACCCCGCCGCCGAAGCCGGCTGAGTCGTGGCTAATGGTGCAGCCGCTGAAGGTCGGCGAAGCATTATTCCAGCACTCCACTCCACCGCCTTTATTGCCGGATATATTGTAGTCAATGTGGCAATCGGTGAAAGTCGGAGAAGAGGATGCCTCGCAGCACACTCCACCGCCGTAGGCAACAGCGAAGTTGCTGTCAATGCGGCAATTTGTGAAGCTGGGTGAAGAGTTGTTGTAGCAATTCACCGCGCCGCCACCGATGTTTGCCCGGCAGACTCTGAAAGTGCAGTTTCGGATGGTCGGTGAAGAGGAAGAGGAAGAGACCGCGCCACCATAGTTGACTGCCCCCCCGTTGGTGATCGTAACCCCCTCCAAGACCGATCCCGGGCCTTCGTTCGTGTTAAAAATGAAACCGCGTCCCGAGTTTTGGCAGTCGATCCTGCACAGGTTTGGATCACCGCTCTGCGAGCGGACAACGACCGCCTTGCCGCGGTAGTCAATGTCATGGTTCCCCACGCCGGTATAGCTCAAACCTGTCAGTTCGACGGTGTCAACCACAATCCCAGAAGCTGAATCGATGCCAGCCTGGATCGTGGGTGCGCCGCCAGGGACCTGCCATGTTGTCGCCCGGGCGATAGATGTGCATAGCATGAGAGCCAGAGCGAGGAAGAGTCTTCCTCTGGCCTGCGCACACGTAAGCGCATGGAAAACAGTCAATACGCGAGACATAATGAACCTCCAGTATCTGTCTTGAGTGGGTCTGACAGCCCGCGCGACAGCGGGGTCTTTTGCGTTCCAAATCTGCGGCGGGCTTGCGTCGCCCCCTCGACAAAACCCTTCGGCCCGATTCTGAACTACTTTCTCAAATGTCGCAGACGTATAATATAACGCCTTCTGTGCCTGATGTCAATAGAAATTTAAGTAGTGATGAAGATTTTTGCGGAAAGTTAAATAGCGATGCAGATTAGAGTTACGAATTGGCGTGCAATCCACAGCACCCAGTTTGGCCAGTTCATAAGCCATCTGCCTCAGAGAGGGCGGGTCTGTTGCGTTTGAAAGTCGGCATGCACCGGCTGGCACAGGGCAGAAAAATCGCTCCAGAGGACTGTGGAGGAATCAGAAGAGGACGATGCGGGTGGTCAGGCCGCGCTGGCGGATTCTTTGAATCAGAGAATCCAGATTGGCGACGGTCGTGTACAAGCGGTTGTAGAGCTCAGGGTCGGTTGCGAGGCGGCCCAAGGTCCCTTCGCCTTGGCGCAGGTCACTGACGAGGAGATGCAAATCGGTCGCCACGGTTTGAAGTTGGCCCGAGGCGCTGTCGAAATGCGCGAGCGATTGGCCGATCTTGCTCTCGCTGGTCTTCACAACCGCATCCAGGGAGGAGAGTGTCCCTTCAAGGTGGGAGATCGAGCGATTGAGAGACTCGCGATTCTCGGCAATCCACGCGGCGGCATCACTGCTGCCTCGATCAAGATTTGCCAGCGACCGTGAGAGATGGACTTGATTGGCGCTGTCGCCGACAATTCCATCGAGGTGGAGCAGAACGGAATTGAGATTCGTCAGCACCTTTTTGAAATCTTCGGAGAATTCATCAATAAGACCGACCACCTCCGAGATTCCCATGGATGGCAAACCGCGCAAAGGTAAGTTGGTGTCCACCGGATGGCCCTCGGTCCCGGGATAAATCGAGATAACCGCGCCGCTCATGAGTTGCACGGTCTCGATAGTGATTCGGTAGTCGTTGAGAATTCGCACATCGTTGTCCACGAGGCAGCGAACAGCGACATGGTCGGGCGCCAGGGTGACACGCGTCACTTTGCCTTTCGGAACGCCATTGACCAGAACAAGGGCACCATTTTCGAGGCCGACGATGTTCTGGAAGTCCACCTCGATAGGATACCGCTCGGAGCGCAGCTTGATGCCTTTGCCCCACATAATGCCGACAATGAGGACAGCAAAGGCAGCCAAAACGGCAAGCCCAACTTTGATTTCTGTAGCGCGACTATCCATAGATTATCCGTTATACGGCGTGGGTTTTGTGGTCGGCAGGTCCTGGCAAAAAATCGTTACACCGGCCTGCCGAATTTCCCGTAGCGTTACTTGATCCCATTCGGAAACGAAGATGTAGGGAAGAAATTCGATGCGATCCTCTCGGAAGTGCATCCCTCCCAAAGTGAGCATTTTCATCGGCGCTCCCAGACGAACCAGCTTCAGAGCGTCCACGGGGTGTTCGAGGACAATCATCGGGCGGCTATTCTTCAACTCGCCGTTGGACCATATCTGCGCGGCGGTCTCCAGGGTGATGATGTCACCCGCAGCTCCCGGGGGAATCAAGTTTCGGAGCGTGTCCGCGAAGGATGGATCGCGCAGGATGCGGTCGCACGCGACATAGACGGGGCTTAGCCGCAACGCTTGCACCCATCCCACGATGACCTGACCATGCAGCAGCCGGTCATCCACACGAACCAAGGGAAAGCGAAGCTTTTTCTTTCGCAGCAAGAGATTCATAGCTATTGTGGAATCGTTACTCCATCAGCGCACACGAGACGCATACCCCCGCATCAGCGAATCAATTGAACGCCGCGCAATCCATCCTCTCGCACGACCTCGGCCAATTCATCGAAGTCTTTGGTTGCGCGCTTGGTAAAAAAGGAAGTCAGCATGGGTAGATTGACGCCGCTTATGATCGCGAGCCGACTTGGAGAATCACAGGCCCTGCGGCACGCGACATAAGGCGAGCCGCCGCAAAAATCCACGAACAAAATCGCGTGCTCCTCCGCCGGAATCCGAGACGCCACAAATTTGCACAATCCCTCGAGATCTTGGCCTTGATTGGAGATGACTTGCACTCCATCCTGAGGTCCCAAGAGAGCCTCCACACATCGCAGAAGTTCGGCACCCAAGAATCCGTGTGTGATGATTAAAGCCTGAATCATCCTTTCTTCGGCTCACTCGTAGTCTTTCTCCAGATATGAGCGCACCTTCGACTTGTCGAGAATGGTTTCCATCAAAGCCCGGTTGAAATCCCGCGCCGGATGAAAACCATAAACCTTGAGATGGAGATTCAACGCGATGGTCTCGGCGATGACCGTGATATTCTTCCCGGGGTAGATCGGAAGACGAATATAGGGCATCTGGACACCGAGATAGCTTTTATACTGGTCTTCCAGCCCCAACCGCTCGTAATCCTGCTTTTCGTCCCAGTCCACGAGCTCGACTTCCGTTTCGACGCGCTTCTGCAGGCGAATGGCGCGCACACCGAACATCTGGCGAACATCAATAATGCCGACGCCTCGAATCTCCATGAAGTGCTTGAGCATCTCCGAGCCCGTGCCCATGAGCACTCCCTCGGTCTTCTTAATCAGCATCACGACATCATCCGAAACTAGGCGATGACCGCGTTCGATGAGGTCCAGGGCAATCTCGGATTTGCCGATTCCGCTGCGACCGGTGAAGAGGAGGCCCGTCCCATAGACATCCACGAGGGAACCGTGCACGACAAGCGAGGGAGCGAATTTGTCGTCAAGATAGTTGGAGAGGATTTGGCTGAGTTCTGTCGTGGAGAGCTTCGAGGTGAAGACACAGATCCCGTGGGCTTCCGCAACCTCCGGCAGTTCCGGTGGAAAAGCACCCACCGCGCTGAGAACCAGACAAGGGATGTCGAAGGCAAGAACGCGTTCCAGACTTTTCGCAAGCGCTTCGGGAGTCAGACTTCGCAGGAACTGGATTTCCGTGTTTCCCAACACCTGCACACGGTCATAGGCAAAAAGGTCCAAGAAGCCAGCCAAGGCCAATCCGGGCCGATGCAGGTTCTTTTGAATAATGAATCTGGAGAGTCCTTTGGGGGAATTGGCCAGTTCCAGCCCCAACCTCTCGCGCATGTCTTGGAAAAAAGCCCCGACTTGCAGTCGGTCCACTGATGCTCCTGTTCTCAGTACTTATTGCGCATTTTGCCCTTGTATTTTCTGAGCTGTTGTTCCAATTTATCTACTGAAAGGGCGATGGATTTGCGAAAATCCTCGGAAGTTTCGGAGGCCTTCAAAAGATTCCCGTGAACCGTCAAAGCAACTTCGCTAATCTTGCTCTCTCTCTGGAATGAGAGTTCGATGTTGCAGTCAATAATGCCATCGAAATAACGCGTCAAGCGTTGCACTTCCTGCTGGGCATAATCTTTGAGGTCTTCGCTGACTTTGAAATGCCGGGCGGAAATATTGGTTCTCATCGGCAATCCTTTCCTTTTTGGAATCCAACTGTCAAACTATTGAAAAAATTGCTGGTGCACTCGATCATTTATTGCCATTCCTCGAATGGTAGCCTAATTCTTTTCCGGACTAGACCGCACGCTCCTGTGTGCGAAACTGCGGGACGTGGGAGCGTCCCGCCTAGTGCTGCTTTGATTAAGGTTTGCGTGTTGCCGAACAGCGATGTCGGCTGCTGGCAGCCGACCCTTGAGCGCGTAGCGCCCAGCTTGCTGGGCTATAATGCTGCAGGAGTTTCCCGACGCGCATGTGTCATTGCGATTCCGGAGAGTAACCACGCCCCAATTGGTCAACATTATCATAGGCGACTTTATAGCCCAGCAAGCTGGGCGCTACGCATTCTGCATGTCTCCCATCGTTCCCGAGAAGGGGTTTGCGCCCTGCCGATTACTGAAGATAACTCAACAATCAAACCTTTTCGCACAGCACGAGTGATAAACACGGCTCAACGGGGAAGCCTTTCGGAAGCACTACCAGCCTTCAGTTTTCTCAAGGGAGCCAAGCAATCCACAGGCCAACCGTGCAAGCTCTTCGCCCGCCCCTCACACACGCCGCAGCGACCTTCTTTCGGGACACTACGATGCTCGCGGGTGCGCTTGAGTGTAGACTTGGCGCAGCCGCTCCATAGATACTTTCGTATAGATTTGCGTTGTAGAGATGCGTTGGTGCCCAAGCAGCTCCTTAATCGCCAACAAATCGGCGCCCCGGTCCAAGAGGTGTGTGGCAAAGCAGTGGCGCAGCAGGTGTGGCGATATTCCTTTTCCAGCGGCAATTCGGGACAGCTCGCGATGCACGATCTGATAGGCGCGGAAGCGCGTGAGTGTGTTGCCGCGGTCGGAGACAAAGAGAGCTCCCGTTTCAGGTTTTCCCAACAATTCAAGATGTGTCTGCCGAGCGGTTAAGTAGGCTTGCAGTCGCGCGGTGACCGCTTTTCCGAAAGGAGAGACGCGTTCGCGCCCGCCTTTTCCCATGACACGCACCGTGCCTCCCCCTAAATCCAGGCGGCCGAGGGTTAGCGCGGACAATTCGGAAATGCGAATTCCGGTTCCATAGAGCAGCTCAAGCAATGCACGATCTCGACAGCTTGCGAAATCCTCACCGCAAGGTGATTCGAGTAGCGCCAAGAGGTCTTCCGAAGAAATGGCTCGGGGCAATTGTGGCGTAAGGCGAGGCACTCGGATTACGCTCACGGGGTTGGCAGTCAGCAGCTCATTGCGAACGAGAAAATTCCCGAAGGCGCGCAGGGCGGCGAGCTTGCGGGCGATCGAACGGCGTGAAAGCGGCACGACCAAGAGCACGGCCAAGAACTCGCGCACGAGTTCCGTGCAGAAGCATTCCTCAAGCGTCCCTTTTCCACGCCCTGTTTCGTCCAAAAATTGAAGGTACTGGCGAAGATCGCTGTCATAGGCCTCTGCCGTGCGAGGACTGAGCCCGCGATGTCGGCTGAGCTCAAGCAGAAAATCGGTCCGTAGTTCGCCCAGAGACTTCATGCAGAGCTCAGACTTCCTTGGCTACTTTGGCTTTGCACTTGGGACATACTTTGAAGGTTCCCGCTTTGGTGGTCCGTTCGTCCATATAGGGATGACCACAGTCGGCGCAAGGTTCGAGAATCGGCCGACACCAGGAAACGAAATCGCATTTGGGATAGTCTGAACACCCCCAGAAAACGCGTCCCTTCTTTGAACGCTTCTGACCGACTTTTCCCATGCATCCCGGGCGCGGACAGTCCACCTGTTCGCCTTGTTCGAGCGATACGATGGTCTTGCATTCCGGATAGCCCGAGCAGCCCAAGAATCTTCCATGAGGCCCGTGCCGAACGACCATGGGTTTGCCGCATTTTGGGCAAGTCTTGTCGGTGAGCTGAGGAGCAGAAGCAGGTTCCAAAGGTTTGATATTCTTGCATGCTGGAAAAGCTGAGCAGCCCAAAAAGCGGCCGTGCCTGCCCCAACGGATGATCATCGGACTGCCGCACTTCTCGCACACTTGGTCGGTGGCTTCTTCAGTCTGTTTGCGGAGTTCCTGGCGTTTGCCTTGCGCCACTTGCAGCGACTGCTGAAATGGCTCATAGAAATCCTCGACAACCCGCACCCAATCCGTCCGTTCGTTCTCAATGGAATCGAGTTCCTCCTCCATTTGAGCGGTGAAGGAGACATTGAAGATGTCGGGAAACTGACTCACAAGAACCTTGTTCACGGTTTCGCCGAGTTCCGTGGGATTGAAACGGTGCTCCTTACGCGTCACATATCGGCGTGCGATGAGTGTGGAAATAATTTGCGCATAGGTTGAGGGGCGCCCGATACCCTTTTCGTCGAGCTCTTTCACCAGCGAACCTTCATTGTAACGCGGCGGGGGCTGAGTGAAGTGCTGCTTGGGATTCAGCGTTTTCAACTCGAAGGTTTCACCCACGGTCAGGATAGGCAGCTCTTGTGCGGTTTCGTCATCCTCGTTTGCGGGATCATCATAGAGTTGCTGGTATCCCTTGAACAGCGTGCGCCGCCCTGTCGCGCGGAACTCACCCTCTCCAGCCTGAATAGTCGCCGTGGTGCTTTCAAATTCCGCCTCGGTCATTTGAGAGGCGATGAAACGCTTCCAGACAAGCTCATAGAGCTTGAATTGCTCAGGCGTCAAGTCTTTTTTTATGGTCAGAGGTTCACGATGTACATCGGTGGGGCGAATCGCTTCATGGGCGTCTTGTGCGCGCTTGCTCTTCTTAAACTCCCTCGGTTGTTTCGGTCGAGAGTCATCGCCGAATCGCTCCGCGATGAACTGACGCGCAGCCTTGATCGCTTCCGGAGCGCTCCGCGTCGAATCGGTGCGCATGTAAGTAATCAAGCCGACCGGGCCTTCTTTGCCCAGCTCGACGCCTTCATAAAGAGCCTGCGCGACCTGCATTGTGCGCGTGTTGGAGAATTTCAGCCGATTCGCGGCATCCTGTTGAAGTGTACTGGTGGTGTAGGGAGGCAAGGGAGCCTTTTTGACATTCTTCTTCACCAAGTCGGCCAATGTGAAGGTCTCGCCACGGAGCGCTTCCACAATCGTTTGAGCAGCCGCTTGGTCCGTGATGTCCATGTTCACCTTCGAGCCTCGCCACCGCGCGAGCTTGGCTTGGAAGGCTTCGCCCTTGTTTGTCAGGAGGTCGGCGGTGATGGACCAATACTCCTGCGACACAAAGGCTTGGATTTCGGCTTCTCGCTCACAAATTATTCTCAAAGCAACCGACTGCACTCGCCCCGCTGAAAGCCCGCGAGCAATAACCTTTTGAATAAAAGGTGACACCATATAGCCGACGAGGCGGTCCAGAATGCGTCGAGCCTGCTGGGCTTCAACCTTGGCCTGGTCAATCTCTCCCGGCTCCGTCAGGCCGTGGCGAACCGAAGCGGGAGTGATTTCATTGAAAAGCACGCGGCGAATGCGGCCCCCGTCTAAGCCGATGATTTTCGCAAGATGAGCCGCAATGGCTTCTCCTTCGCGGTCAGGGTCTGTGGCGATGAAAATCTCACTGGCCTTCTTGGCGCTGCGTTGAAGGGATTTGATGATATTCTCTTTCCCTTCGATGATTTCGTACTGCGGGCTGAATCCTTTGCGAACATCCACCCCGAGCGTCCGTCGGGGCAAGTCGAGAATATGTCCAACCGAGGCTTCAACGACATAGTCGGAGCCCAGGTACTTTTCGATGGTCTTTGCCTTCGCCGGTGATTCGACTATCACCAATTTTCTCATCTTCTTTTCAGTCGGTTTTGCCATAGCTTCCTTTTTGAGAGCAAAAGCTTCAAGCGTGCGCTCAAAGCTTTGGAAAACGGGACTTTCCTGTCCGTTTGATTGTCATTTTTGAACGAACTGCACTCCGGCAAGTTCCCGCATCCCGGTCGCCCGCCCAGAGTCTCAATGGATGGATTCCGATGAGGAACGAGCATAGGAGATCTGAGTGGGTCCGATCCATCCGCGCGCATCACTCTCCAAAAGGTGAGATGCGACGACAAGCTTCACTTCATCTTCCTCTACCCGCACATTACCCATCATCAATATCCGTTCCAGAATCGTCTCCAAATCTTCCGCATCCAAAACCCCCAAATGGCGCAACTGCAGCAAGTATCCATAGGCCTGCGAACTCAGGAAAAGCTTCTCGACGCCATGCAGGATGCGTTGAGAATGAGGCAACGAGGCATAGCCTTGCTGGGCGCGTTGGGCGCGCTTCTGGAAGCGTTCGATAAAGAGCGAAAGTGCTGTGGCGACCTCTCGCGGGGTGTACCCTCGCGCCAAGAGGCCGTCTGAAATCCCCTCCACTTCATCCGGTCTGAGCCGCCGGGAGCGAATTTCACCGATGACATACATCAAAATTTCAACGATTCGTTGTTCCATGCTTTGCCTTTCCAAAAAAAGCACCTGCAGGTTCGCCACGAAACTTGAAACCTCCCCGAACACCGGAAGTCATCCACACGCCAAAAGCTGACACACATCGGGAAAACGGCTACAAGGTAATCAATATTTCTGGCAAAGGCAAGAGGAAAAATATAAAATCCCCTGCTATGTCATGGCCCCATGACATCTCTTGTATTTCTTGCCACTTCCACAGGGACAAGGGTCGTTTCGACCAATTTTTTCGACACGAACAGGTTGTTTCTTGCCAGCGGGAGTCGGCGCTCCTTCCGAAGGCCTCTGGCCCTGCGAATACGCGTAGGCCATGCCGGCCGTTTCCGCATGCGCGTAGCTGGCTCGTGCAGGCGCGCGGACCGGCCGTCGTGCCGCCGGCGGTCGCTCGGCTTCGACATCCGGTTGCCATCGAAAAACGAGGCGCAACGCCTCTTGATTCACATCGTCGAGCATCGCCTGAAAGAGCCGAAATCCTTCTTTCTTGTACTCAATGAGCGGATCCTGTTGACCGTACGCGCGCAGCCCTACCCCTTCTTTCAGACGATCCATCTCGTAGAGATGTTCCTTCCATTTTTCATCAATGATGCGCAGAATGGCAATGCGTTGGAGTTGTTTGAAGAGCTCTTCGCCCAGAGTTTGTTGTCGCCGCGCGTACAGTTGAAGAACCTTTTCTTCCAGATAATCCTGTAAATTCTTTCCACTTAGGGAAGCCCCCTCATTATCTCCTATTATGTCCAACATAAAGACTCGCAGCAAGTCCTCCTGCAGTCCGGGTGAAAGAACGGCGTCTTCACTGCCTTCGGCATGTTTCTCAGACAAGTAATCGAGATAACCGGAAATCATTTCGCGCGCGAGGGGTTCGGGATCTTCTCCCCGAAGGGCCACATTGCGCCGGGCATAGACGACCGTGCGCTGTTGGTTCATCACATCGTCATACTCGAGCAAGTGCTTGCGGATGCCGAAATTATACGCCTCGACGCGCTTCTGAGCGTTGCCGATAGACCGCGTGATCAGGGGATGAGTGATGACCTCTCCCTCTTTGACGCCGAGGCGATCCATGATGGAGGCGATGCGTTCCGAGCCGAAGAGACGCATGAGGTCATCTTCAAGCGACAGATAAAATCGGCTGTATCCCGGATCTCCTTGGCGACCTGACCGACCTCGAAGCTGTCGGTCAATGCGGCGCGCTTCATGGCGTTCCGTTCCGACAATATGCAGTCCGCCTTCGGCCTCCGTTCTGTCTCCAGCCTCGCCGTTCCAATGAATCACGCCTTCGCCCAGCTTAATGTCCGTGCCTCGGCCAGCCATGTTGGTTGCAATGGTTACGGCGCCGGGCTGGCCGGCCCCCGCGACGATTTCGGCCTCTCTCTCATGATATTTTGCATTAAGTACATTATGAGGGACGTTTTGGCGTTTCAACATGCGCGCAAGGACTTCCGAGGCCTCGACGGAAGTCGTTCCCACCAGCACGGGCTGCCGCGCTGCGTGAAGCTGGCCGATTTCTTCAATCACGGCGTTGTATTTCTCGCGCTTTGTGCGATAGATGACATCATCATAGTCTTCGCGCCGGACCTCGTCATTCGTCGGAATGACGACGACGGCGAGCTTATAAATATCCCAAAATTCCTGCTCTTCGGTCTCGGCTGTGCCGGTCATGCCCGCCAGCTTGCCATACAGACGGAAGTAGTTCTGGAGTGTAATCGTGGCAATGGTTTGAGTTTCGCGCTCAATCGCAACCCCTTCTTTTGCCTCGATCGCTTGGTGAAGTCCGTCGGAATAGCGCCGTCCTTGCATCAGCCGACCGGTGAACTCATCCACGATGAGGACTTTGCCCTCTTGAATGACATATTCGACATCCTTCTCATAAAGCGAATAAGCGCGCAAGAGTTGCGAAACATTTTGGATGCGCTCACTGCGCTCCAAATAGACTTCCTGCGTCTTCTCACGGAGGGCAAGTTTCTGCTCAGGAGAAAGGGAGGAATCCCCTTCAATACGGGCGAATTCATCGGCCAGGTCCGGCAAAATGAAGAGATCCGAGTCTCCTCCGAAGTATTTGCACAGCTCGTCGCGTCCTTTTTCGGTCAGGTCAATCACATGGGACTTTTCATCAATCGAGAAGTAAAGCTCTTCATCAAGCTCATGCATTTTCTTATCGCGCAGATAGTCGTTTTCGACGCGCTGCATGAGCCGTTTCGTTCCTGTCTCGCCAAAGATTCGCACGAGGCGCTTGTGCTTAGGCTGACCGCGAAAACAAAGCAGAAGCTTGCGCCCAACTTCATATTCATCAAGCTCGTCGGGCGATTCCAGATGCTTTTCGACTTCGGCCACCATGGAGGTGATCAAATTCCGCTGCAGGCGAACGACCTGCTCAACCGGCCCTTTCATCTCGTGAAATCGTTGCGTAGAGCGCGTGACCGGGCCGGAAATAATCAGTGGCGTTCGCGCTTCATCAACCAGCACGGAATCTACCTCGTCCACGATGGCGTAGTGGTGTCCTCGCTGAACGACCTCCTCCATCGAGAGTGCCATGTTGTCGCGCAAATAGTCGAAACCAAATTCGCTGTTGGTGCCATAGGTGATGTCAGCGCCATACTGCTTCTTCCGCTCGTCAGGCGGCATGTCTGCGATAATGCAACCGACCTTCATGCCAAGAAATTCGTAAACGAGTCCCATCCATTCCGAGTCGCGCTGCGCCAGATAATCGTTCACGGTCACCAAATGGCAACCTTTCTCTTCGAGGGCGTTCAGGTAGAGGGGCATCGTGGCGACCAGTGTTTTTCCTTCACCGGTAGCCATCTCGGCGATTTTTCCCTGGTGCAGAATCACGCCGCCAATGAGCTGCACATCATAGGGCACCATGTCCCATTTTGTCGGGCGTCCGCGCACCTGAAATTGCTTTCCCAAGAGGCGTCGGCAAGCGTTCTTCACGAGAGCAAAAGCCTCGGGGAGCAGGTCATCCAGGGTTTCGTCTGCGGCGAGTCGCTCGCGGAATTCCTCGGTCTTCTTCGGAAAATCGGCATCAACGAGCGTGCTCTGATACTCTTCCTCGAAAGTGTTGATTTCCTCAACGAGGGGCCAGAGACCGCGGACGGCCCGCTGATATTTCGTCCCGAAGAGTTTTGTGAGAAGGCCAGGCATGACGAATCAAATAATCGCTGACAATTACATCCCCATGAACAGCCGCTGCGCCAGGAATTCCGGCAGGCCCGCGCGGCGTATTTTGGCGGCGGCATCCTGCACAGGATAAACTTCGCGAATCCATTGAAAAGTTCCGCTTTCCGTTTCGAAGAGTCCACAGGAAAGCCGAGGATCGCCATCTCGCGGCTGACCGACCGAGCCAATATTAATAATCCGTTTACCCGTCGTTTCATCCCGGAACTCCGCCGGAATATGCGAATGGCCGATAAAGGCAACCGGCTCTTCCATCACTTCAAAATGCCGGCGCGCTTCCTTCTGGGAGAAAATATAGTCCCAGTGTGCCGGGTCGCGAGGCGTCGCATGAACCAGCAACATGCCGTCGGAACTTATCGCGAGTGGCATGGCTCGAAGAAAGGCCAAGTTCTCTACCGTCACGACTCGGGATGCCCAAGTGATAGCCTCCTGGGCATAGCTATTGAAATATTGAATACTTGTGTGGCCAATCAGCGCGGCGTCGTGATTTCCCAACACAACGATCTGACAAGTCTGGCGAACTCGTTCAATGCACTCATTGGGATTCGCTCCATAGCCAACGATGTCACCCAGACAATAGAGGCGGTCGGGATGACGCTTCTCGATCGAGGCGAGAGCGACCTCGAGGGCCTCGATGTTCCCGTGGATGTCCGAAATAAATCCAATTCGCATTATCCGAGCCTCCTCCTGTTCTCCCCGCTACGGTGCAATCACCCGCAACAAGTCGCGCTGTCTTCCGTCATCGGGTTGGAATCGCTTTGGTCGTGAGTTCTGTACAGACAGCATCCAAAATGCCATTGACGAATCGGCCGCTTTGGTCCGTGCTGTATTTCTTCGCCAGCTCAATCGCTTCGTTAATGGATACTTTGATTGGAATGTCATCAAAAAATAGAAATTCGCAAATCGCCATTCGAAGAATAATATGGTCGAGAATGGCGATGCGCTCCAAATCCCATTTTTCCGCCTTGCGACGGATGTGGTCATCCAGAAGCGACTCATGCTCGGCCGTGCGCTCAGCCAGCAAGCGTGCGAACCTTAGGTTGGGATCTAAGGGTGCTTTCCCTAACAGGTCGGCGTAAACAGTCGCAATGGGCAAGCCCGAAAAGTGTCGGGCATAGAGCAGCCGAACCGCCCACTCGCGCGCGGCATGACGGGACTTCATGAGAAGCGATCCATCACAAAGGGGTCAGCCATCCGTGTTTGTCCGGACGCTTGCCATCCACCACTTCAAAGAAGGTTTCCTGGAGTTTCAGCGTAATTGGCCCCGGTTTACCTGTGCCAACAGGAATCCGGTCAATGCTGCGAATCGGGGTAACTTCGGCTGCGCTGCCAGTGAAAAAGACCTCATCAGCAATATAGAGCATCTCGCGAGGGATAATTTGTTCGCGTACGCGGATGCCAAGCTCCTGCGCCAATTTGATAATGCTGTCCCGCGTAATTCCGGGCAGAACGCTTGCGCCCAAGGGAGGTGTGATAATCTCTCCATCGCGAATGACAAAGATATTTTCACCGGATCCTTCAGAGACATACCCAGCCGCGTCGAGCGCAATTCCTTCCACAAAGCCCCCACCGATAGCCTCCAGTTTGATAAGCTGGGAGTTCATGTAGTTGGCAGCGCACTTGGCGAGAGCGGGCAGCGTGTTGGGCGCCAAACGCGTCCAGGATGAAACACAAACATCCACGCCCTGCGCCAACGCTTCCGGCCCCAAATACTTGCCCCAATTCCAGGCGATAATCACCGTTTCCACCGGGCAACTTCGCGGATCAACGCCAAGCGCATGGTATCCGCGAAAAACGATGGGGCGGATATAGGCCTCTTTGAGCTTGTTGACCTTGACCGTCTCGAGGCAGGCTTTGAAAACCTGCTCTTGAGTAAATGAAATGGGCATTTGGTAGATTTTTGCCGAGTCGAAGAGGCGACGCACATGCGCATCGAGTCGGAAGACGACAGAACCCTTCGGAGTGCTATAGCAACGCAATCCTTCAAAAAGGGCGGAGCCGTAATGGACAACATGCGCGCAAACATGAATGGTGGCGTCTTTCCAGTCCACGAAACGGCCACTGAACCAGATCTTTAAGCTTTCATCGAAAGCCGACATGACTACCTCCATAGAAAATCAATCCGGAGCGGTGTTCAGTCCTGCATAAGAGACCGAGCAATGATGAACCGCTGGATTTCTGATGTACCTTCGTAGATTTCAGTTACTTTGGCGTCGCGCAACATGCGCTCGACAGGATAATCCTTGGTGTAACCGACACCCCCATGGATTTGCAGAGCCTCCTGCGTGACCTTGAGCACCATGTCACTGGCGAACAGTTTGGCCATGGCGGCTTCGGTGGTGAAGCGTCCTCCACGATCTTTTTTTGTTGCCGCCAGATAGACGAGCATTCGTGCCGCATGGATAAGCGTTCCCATGTCGGCCAGCTTGAACTGAATGGCCTGAAACTCGGCAATCGGGCGGCCGAATTGAACACGCAGCTTGGCATAGGTTTTGGCTTGGTCAAGCGCCCCCTGCGCAACACCAACCGCTTGCGATGCAATTCCGATGCGACCGGAGTCCAGCGCGGTCATAGCGATTTTGAATCCCATATCCTCGTCTCCCAAACGGTTTTCCGCGGGAACGCGGACATCTTCCATGACAATGGAGCAGCAATCACTGGAGCGAATGCCCATTTTGCGCTCTTTCGCGCCCGCTCGCAATCCTTCAGTGTTCCGAGGGACAATAAAGGCACTGATACCTCCGACTCCTTTCGCTCTGTCCGTTGCTGCGAAGAGCAGATAGAGGTCGCAGTTTTGGCCGCTCGTAATGAAGTTCTTTGTTCCATTGATTACATAGCCCTTGCCGTCGGGCTTGGCCATCGTCTGGATGTTGGCCGCGTCCGACCCCGCGTCAGGCTCGGTCAAGCAAAACGCGCCGAGCATCTTGCCCGTCGCCGCGGGAATGAGCCATTTCTGCTTCTGCTCTTCTGTGCCGTATTTTTCCAGGGGATCGCAAATGAGGGAGTTGTGCACTGAAACAATGAGTCCCACCGATGCATCTGCCTGCGAAATTTCGTCAATCGCGACTGCATAGGAAACCATATCGAGACCGGCCCCGCCGTAGCGTTCGGAGGTGGTGACTCCCATGAAGCCAAGCTCTCCAAGTTGCTTGAGGATTTCAGCGGGGAATTCCTCTTTTTCATCGCGCTCCGCGGCACCCGGCCGGATTTTCTCAACGGCGAATTCGCGGATGGTCCCGCGCACCATCTTCTGGTCTTCGGTCAACAAGTGGTCCATAAGTTATCTCTGGTCTATCTCATCCCAATTTCACAGCCGTGTCATAGTCAGTATCATAATGTCATCCTTCACTTCTGGTTGTAGTCATAGAAGCCACGACCGGACTTGCGCCCCAGATAACCTGCCGCAACATATTTGCGCAGAAGCGGGCAAGGCCGATATTTCGAGTCACCGAGTCCATCATGCAATACTTCCATGATGGCGAGGCATATATCGAGTCCGATAAGATCAGCGAGCGCCAGCGGCCCCATCGGATGATTCGCACCGAGCTTCATCACTCCATCAATCGCTTCGGCATCCGCGACTCCTTCCATCAGGCAATAGGCGGCTTCGTTGATCATCGGCATCAAGATACGGTTCGCGATGAAGCCCGGATAGTCGTTGACAGTGATCGGCGTTTTGCCGAGTTTCTTCGCTATGTCCAAAACGAGCTGGTGCGTTTCGTTGGAAGTCGCGAGACCTCTAATCACTTCCACAAGCTGCATCATGGGCACGGGATTCATGAAGTGCATGCCGATGACCTTATCAGCCCGCTTCGTGCTCGATGCAATTTGGGTAATCGAGATGGTCGAGGTGTTCGTGGCAAGCACAACTTCAGGTCGGCAGATGGAATCCAGTTTCTTGAACAGGTCGGCCTTTGCCGACGGATTTTCAACGATGGCCTCAAGGATGAAATCAGTCGAAGCAGTCTCTTGAAGGTTCGTCGTTCCCTTGATTCGCCCGAGAGCAACGTTTCGGTCGGCTTCCGAAATAGCTTCTTTCTTGACCTGACGGTCAAGGTTCTTGGCGATGGCAGTCTGCGTTCGATTCAATAATTCATCAGTCAGGTCAACCAGAATGACTTGGAATCCGTTCACGGCGGCCACATGGGCGACTCCACTGCCCATGGTTCCACCGCCTACGACGGCGATTGTCTTGATGTTCATACATGTCCTCTATTGAATTTGCTTTTTGGTTTCGTGCGGATGAGGGCACGCGCCTCGGCGCCGAACTCTCGCCGCGCGAGGTGCCCTCACCTCGCGCGATGGATAGACTCAGAGCATTTCCACCGCCAACGCGGTCGCTTCTCCACCACCGTTGCATAGGCCCGCGATTCCTCGGTGAGCGCCTTGGTCTTTCAGCACATGCAGAAGCGTAACCAAAATGCGACAGCCTGTCGCCCCAATCGGATGACCCAACGCTACGGCTCCGCCCCAGATATTCACCTTCTTTCCATCAAGACCCAGAAGCCGATTGTTCGCTATCGCAACAACGGAAAAGGCTTCGTTCAGCTCGAGGAAATCCACATCGCCAAGTTTCCATCCGACACGCTGAAGGAGCTTTTCGACGGCTCCGGCGGGAGCAGTAGTGAACCATTCGGGAGCTTGACTGTGCGTGGCATGACCCATGATGCGCGCCAGAGGTTTGAGGGCACGCTTCTCAGCCTCGGCAAGAGACATCAAAACAACGGCTGCACCGCCATCATTAATAGAGGAAGCATTGGCTGCAGTCACAGTTCCCTGCTTGTCGAAAGCGGGTTTCAGGCTTGGGATTTTGTCGAGCTTCACTCGTCCCGGTTCCTCGTCGTCGCTGATAACCGTGTCACCTTTGCTGCTCTTGATGGTAACAGGGACGATTTCCATGCGGAATTTGCCCGCCTTTTGCGCATTCAAAGCGCGGGTGTAGGATTCAATGGCAAAGGCATCTTGCTCCTCGCGCGAAATCTTTTTCTCTCTCGCGCAGAGTTCCGCGCAATTGCCCATATGAACATTGCCGTACGGATCCCAGAGGCCGTCGTTCACCATGCCATCAACAATGGCGCCGTTGCCGAGGCGATAACCTTCGCGCCCTTTCGTGAGATAATAGGGCGCCTGATCCATATTCTCCATGCCACCCGCGACGACGATTCGATTTTCGCCGAGCTCGATGAGTTGCGCACCGAGCATGACAGCTTTGAGTCCCGACGAGCAGACTTTGTTCACAGTCAATGCAGACGACGAATTCGGAATCCCCGCGCGGATGGCGGCTTGGCGCGCCGGAGCTTGCCCGACGCCCGCCTGCAAGACCATCCCCATAATCGTTTCTTCAACTTCTTCAGGAGCAACTTTCGCGCGTGTCAGCGCCTCGCGAATCGCAGTGGCTCCTAACTCGATCGCGGGAACATCTTTGAGCGTTCCGCCAAAAGAACCGATGGGCGTGCGCGCCCCAGAGACAATCACAGGTATGGGATGTTTCTCCATAGTCAATTTCCTCTCGTTTCAACGGCGGGCACTTTTCTGTTCGTGCTGCCGATATGCTAATCCAATGAGTGTTTTCAGAAAGTTACCCAGTCAATTTCAGATTCGCGTTCAAAACTTGATCTCAAATAGCCCGCCCGTTGTCGCGGAGCATGCTGGAAGATAAGCAGCCAGTGCTTTCCTACCGCTTCCCGCGAGATTTTGCGCTTTTCCTGCTTCAATGCCGCCGGGTCACCGTCGTAGCTCATTGTTGCCTCGGGCAACAGCATCGAAACCGTCGGAATAAGATCAGCCAAGAAAACGGCACGCCGGCTCGAATCCCCGATGAAAACGATAGAATGTCCCGATGTATGTCCTCCGGTTTGCCTCACCTCAACACCCGGAAAGAGCTCGGAGTTCCCATCGAGTAGTGTCAAAACTCCCGCATCTCTCAGCGGGACAAAATCCTCGGCGCAATAGTCCTCACTGTCAGGCGGTGCTTCTGTTGCTTCTTCCCACTCGCTCTCTTGCACGAAATACTGCGCTCGAGGAAAAGTGGGCACAATCTCTCCCCTTCCATTCGCGCAGGTGGCTCCTCCGGCATGATCCCAATGCAAATGTGTCAGGATGACGGCATCAATATCTTGAGGCCGGAGCTGCATTTTTTCAAGTTCTCCAAGGAGACACCGCGGCCATTCCATCTGATAGCGTTCCACAAAATCGCGGCGAGGCTTTGACCCAATCCCCGCGTCAATGAGAATCGTTCGCTCGCGCGAGCGCACCAGGAGGCAATTCATCCCAAGCAGAATGCGCTGACGCTGTTGAGGAAATGCTCCCACAAAAGCATCGGGCGGCAGAGAGAAAAGCCCGTCCTGGATGAGGTCAAGTTTGAAAGAGCCAAATTGCATCTCCGTCCTTCGACGCCGCGATTATTTGTCTTCCAAAATCGTTCGCGCGATAATCAGGCGTTGAATCTCGGAGGTTCCTTCGCCGATCTCCGTCAGCTTATTGTCACGAAACATGCGTTCGACGGGATAGTCGCGCGTGTAGCCATAGCCGCCGTGAATTTGAATGGCTTGCAGGCAAACGCGAGACGACATTTCGCTGGCATAGAGCTTGGCCATCGCGGCTTCGCGAACATAGGGACGCCCTTGGTCTTTGAGCATAGCGGCCGCATAAGTGAGGTGGCGCGCCGCTTCAATTTGTGTCAGCATGTCCGCAAGCTTGAATTGAGTCGCCTGGAATTTCGCGAGGGGCTGGCCAAACTGCTTGCGCTCCTTGGCATAGCTTAACGCCGCTCCGTAAGCGCCTTCAGCCAAACCCAGAGCCATCGCCGCGATGGAGATTCGCCCGCCGTCGAGGGTCGTCAGCATCTGCTTGAATCCCTCGCCTTCTTTGCCCAGCAGGTTCTCCTTCGGCACTTTGCAGTCTTCGAAGTGAAGCATCACCGTATCCGAACCGCGGCATCCCAACTTGTTCTCTTTTTTCCCGACCGCAAATCCGGGAATTCCCGCTTCGAGGACAAAGCAGCTTATGCCGCGTGTTGCCTTCGATTTATCCGTTACGGCTGAAACAACCACCGTCTGTGCATAACTGCCGTTGGTGCAGAATTGCTTGGTTCCGTTCAGGGTATAGTGTTTGCCATTCAGGACAGCCGTACTTTGCGTTGCTCCGGCGTCCGAGCCGGCTTGAGGTTCGGTCAAACCATAAGCTCCCAGCCATTCGCCGCTGCATAGGTGGGGCAGATACTTCTTCTTCTGCTCGTCTGTTCCGAAAGCATAAATAGGCCAGCAGCCGAGCGAGATATGAGCCGCCAGCGTGAGCGCGGTCGAACCACAGACCTTCGCAATCTCTTCGACCGCGAGAGTGTACGACATATAATCCATGCCCGCGCCGCCCAGCGATTCGGGAAAAGGAATCCCCAGGAGTCCGAGCTCACCCATCTTCCGAACGGCATCATGTGGAAAGCTCTGCTCCTCATCAATCTGAGCCGCGATGGGCGCCAACTCATTCTGCGCAAAATCGCGAACCATATCGCGAAGCATGCGTTGCTCTTCCGTTAATTCCATATCTTCTCCTGCGGCGCGAGAACGTGTGTTTGCAGAGGGCTACTCTTCCAATAACTCATCCAGCCGATCAAACTCGCGGCCTTTCTCCTTTCGTTGTCTTCGGCGGATGTCCTCGATAAGGCGATTATACTCCTCGTCGGAGAGGTCATAGTTTTTGAGCAATCGTTCCAGATCGTCGCGTGCTTTGTCAAAAGGGCTCCGGTGGGGCGGGGTGGAAGGCGGTGTTTTGGGACTCATGGGATGACCTGTCCTTGGATTGCAGATTGGCAAATATTGCGATAGAAAGCTACGCTTTCATCAAGGCTATCAAACGGGACTTCCAATGTAATCGTGGGATACTCACCTTGGCGAGCAAAGACTTCGAGAATCGGGAGAGCCTTCACGATTCCCTTTCCGAGAGCCCAGTGGCGGTCGGTTTTGCCGTCATTATCAGATAGGTGCAAGTGGCGGATGCTCTCGCGAAGGCGCTCGGCCCATTGCAGAACTGGCACCGAACTATAGCAGTGAGCATGGCCGACATCGAGGCACATGCCGAGTTCTCCGCTTGCGAACTGATCGAAGATGCGCTCGAAAAGAGTCGGCTCAGATTCATAGGTGTTTTCCAACAGAAGAGCGACACTGCTCTCGCGCGCCTCGGCCAGAACAGCCGGCAATGTATCGGAAAAATGCTGCCACCATGCCTCGGCGGTTTCAGGCGGGTATTGCGGAAGAAATCCCAGGTGAATCACCATCTGTTGTGAGCCCAGCGTTCGGGCCACACGAAATCCTCGAAACATGAGATCGCGGCTGTAGAGGCGGATGTGTTCGTCGCGTGCCCCCAAGTTCAGGTTGTGAAACGGCCCGTGTAGCAAGGCCGGCACGCCTGTCTCGGCCAAGCGGTCCGCCAAACCCAAGATTTCCTCCCACGCCATGTCCGGCCAGAGAACCCGCGAATCATCCAACATCACTTCGACCCCAACACCCAGGTCTTTGAGTCGTCCAAGGCGTTCGTCGGCCTGGGTCAATTCGCAATAGTGAAACGGAAATTCCCAAGTGTTTTTTGCAGGCAACAAAGTGATTAACCCTCCTCTTCAAGCGGTTCCAAATCGAGCACCGTTGCATCGGCTTCCAACACATCCCCTTCCTTGTAGAAGACCTTGGCTACTTTTCCCGCTCGCGGTGCGCGCAGATTGTGC
>Ga0315289_10001745_pt1 | contig 33848 bp, 23 predicted proteins | sample YL17G11_40_MG_FD_203452 | JGI IMG/M metagenome (GOLD analysis project Ga0315289, IMG submission 203452) | Sediment microbial communities from Yellowstone Lake, YNP, Wyoming, USA - YL17G11_40 | ecosystem: Environmental > Aquatic > Freshwater > Lake > Sediment | place: USA: Wyoming | collected... | reverse complement strand
GCCAGGGCGGGATAAGGATCGGCTTTTACAACTTGTCGGAATTCGTGAGAACAACACCCAGAACGTTCGGGCTTGACGGCCTCACCGACGGACTGCAAGGCATTTCTCGGGAAGAGGTTACGCCTCCAGGGGATTTACATGCCGAACGTCCTGCGGGGTAAAAACAACACGCAGCCATGGCAAATCAACACGCGAGGGCGCAGCGAACGATGCCCGCGCAGGGGCGCTGCAAGGGCCAGGAACACCACGAACCGAATGCCTACTTATGCGAAACAACACGATTACGTGATTATCAAAGGGACGTACCGAGTACGTTGCAGGTAAAGAAAAGACTATATTACCTCTCCGGGCTCGATTTTCTCCTCCTCGCAAGGCCAGTCTGCGCATCTTCGGTCTTCGTAGTCAAGGCTACGGATGCCCATGCAAAAAACATGGATAGGTTGTAGGTTGGGCCGTCCGAGAAGGGCGAGCACGGCAATCCTGGGCTTTCGTGACCAGTGGAAAGGCCGCAAACTCTCACACATCCGCGTATGCCAAAAGCTCGATAGATGCAACTGTAGGAATGTTTTCAGGGACAACAACGGTGGTGTCTAAAAGAAATAGGGAGATCGGATCGGGATGCCGACGAGAAAGGGCCAGGAAGGAATCGCCGGGGGAGTGACAGTCTCGGCCGGGTCGGGGAGATAGGCGCCAAAGCCGTAAGTCGGCTATGACTCCTGTGGCCCGTTCGGCCTCTTCCCTAACGGCTTCCTGGCCGCAGGGCCGCTTCATTGTTCGACGGCATGGATGCCCTCCTCTCCGTTCGGGGTGTCGTTCGTGCTCTCCGCCAACAAGACAGCCGTCCGGCCTGCCAAGTCGCGGGCGTTGTCAACATACGCGGCCGTCGTGCGCGGGTTCGCGTGGCGCGCGAAGCTCTGGACGGCCACCAGGTCGCCGTGGGTCAACCTGACAGCCTCTGTGATGCTGCAATGGCGCAACTGGTGGGGGTGCAGGTCCTGGAGGCCGACGGCCTTGCCGAGCTGGCGGATGACGTGAAGAATGCCGTTCGGTGTTAGCCGGCTGTGCCGGTAGGATGTGAAGAGCGGGCCGTCCTGGCGTCCGCGCTCGTCGAGCCACGCGCTTAGCGCCTTACAGGTAGGCAGGGGGAGCGCAAGTGCCTCCCGCTCCGTGCGGCCCTTCCCTTTGATGCTAAGCCGGCGCTTCGCCAAGTTCACATGCCCAACATCGAGTTCGACAATCTCGCCGCGGCGCAACCCCAGGTCGAACGCGAGATGTAGAATGGCCTGGTCACGCACGTTTGCCGCGCTGAGCATGGCCTTATAGGCGTCCACGCCGCAGCCTGCCGTGTCCTTATAGGGGCGGACCTTCTCGCCCTCGATCTCGATGCTCCACGCCAGGAGGCCCAACGTTCGGCCCAGCTTCAGTGCGCTGCGGATCGCCGACAACCTGCGGTTGCGCGTCGCCGGCGTAGTCCCCGCTTCGGTCATTGCGCGCTGGTACTGCAAGGCGGTAAGGTTGGCCTGCGCGGGGCCGCATTCGATGAGCCGGGTTACTGCGGCAACGGGCGTGGGCTCGCCGATGAACTCAGCGAAGTGCCGCAAGTCGCCGTCGTAGGCGCGGCGGGTGTGGGCACTACGGCGCGAAAGGAACTGCTCCACGAGGTCAAGCACCGTGGGCGCCCTCCGCGGCTGGGCAAGCGGTGCCGTTCGTCTGACAAGTGCCTTTCCCATCGTCCCTCCCCTTCCTTCTTAATGCTCTGTGTTGCCCGCTTCAGGAATGTTGATAATGGCTATTATACACACTCATACCGGGTTGTCAAGAGGCATTCCGGGGGATTCTGTGCGATAGGGCAAGATGTCTCCGGCGGTCTCAACCTGGTCTGCTCATGGGCCGGCAGCTTCGAAGAGGGGGGGATGTCGTGACGTGCGTTTGGACAGTCACAGTTAAGCCAAGGCGGGCTCGCCTGGGGCCTGCAGGACCTCAAAAGGACGCACACTGTTGAGGGGCGGGATTTCCGGTCGAGCCCTTTCCACGGCGGCCCATTTCGCGCTACAGGCCACCAGCGGCCCGTAGGGACGTGCAGAAAAGCGGGCCAGAATCAGCGTTAGCCGGGCACGCTACTTCACCAGCTCGTCGCCGCACTTCGCCCGGATCGCCGCCTTGCATGTCCTTGGGGGCCTGTCGAGCCCGCCTTCAAGAGTAAGAGCGGCAATTCTGTTGGTTTTCGGAGCACAGGGGGGCCGTTGAAGCCTTGGCCATGCTGTAGGGCCTTGACCTCGCGCGGGCACAGTGGACTGCTCTCCGTCCGCTCGACCCAAACGGGTGCGCTGCCTCGCCAGCTCGTCTCCTTTGGGCTCTGAGGACGCGTAGAGCTATGATTTCAGGGGCACAGCGGTTTGAGGCTGCCGCGTGTCAATGGGAGCGGCTTGTGTGTCTGGACAGGCCCTTAAAGCGCGGTTTCCTGACCTAAACGGGCAACCTACGGGCGGTTGCGCCCCTCACCACAGGGGAAGCCCCGCCCCTTCCGGCCGGCCCCCCTCGGGGAGGGAGAGGCCCATGCCCGTCAACGACTGAATGCACCCGCCCGCGCAATTCGGGCTGGTTTTATGCCGGCGGCGTTGGCTGCGTCTATCGGAAGCAATCTGACTGCGCGGGCAGAATAGGGATTACACCCGCTCATACCTGCGGTAGGACTCTGCCATGCAGGGCGGTCTGGCTGGTCTGTGATGGAAAGCCGTCCGCCCCGCAAGGTGCGGCCAGGCGAGCCCTATCCGGGGGCTACCCCCCACGGGGGCGCGTATGGAGACTGGGGCGAAGAGGAATCGTGCATCCAGACAATTCATGCGGTTGCAGTTAAGGCGACCCTATGCTTGTTTGGTTAGACGGACGGATGACCACCTGTGAGGAGCGGGCGGAGGAGTGCGATTCGAGCGTGTCGCTTGTGGCGCGGCCGCTGTGTTTCAGTCTGGGGGCAGTTGTTTGCCATGCGCATGTGCAGGTCAAGTGCCCGATTGAAGATTGCTATAGGCCGGACCAAGCGTAGTTGATGACCCCGCCTGTGGAATCCACCACGAAAGCCCGCCAGACGCGCCACTGGTAGGTTTGCGGTGGCGTGTAGGTCGTGAAGCTCTGGGCCTGCCCTTGGACGTAAATCGCGTTCCCGTAGACTTGGCCGTACCCACTCCCGGTTGACGTACTTGTGGCATAACCAGGGCTGGTGTACATCCGGTTCTCGGTGTACACGAGCGCCCGACGGCCAAAGGCACCGTTGATCACGGCACCCGGCGGCCCCCAAAACGCGACAAGCTCGGATTCGGTGTGCCCGAGCCAGGAACTCATGATGCGCTCCTGCTGATGCCAAAGTTCGGAGATCCCAAGCGTCAGAACTGCCACGGGCACCCTTGCCGCGATCTTGGCGATCTGAGTGACGGTAGAGTCGCCTGGTCGCAAGTGGAGACACGCGCAACCCGGAAGGAACATCAACGCTACCACGGCCAGGATGGCGATCTTCATTCTCTCCCCCCTTCACCAGTTAGGTTCCACCTGCCCCGGCAGCAGGTGCGCGTACCGTTGCGTCGTCGAGACGCTCGCGCGCAAGAGGAACTGGCCAGTCTGATACAGGGCCTAACATCCTGACTGAGCCATCTCCGAAACCTGAGAGATAACGCGGCCCAAGGGCGGGCAGAGATAACGTTCTGCCGGACGTGTTCTCCTTTTCCGCGCCCCTGGGCGCCTCTATTATCTGTGCGAGAGGCCATAAGTCAAGCAGGGGAATGGCCTGTCCGGGGGCCATCCCCACGGTGCGCCGCCCGGCGCCGGGGGCGAGGTAGAATCGGCCTTTTACACAACTTATGCGGTATTCATTAAGGGGTGTCGAGTTTTGCCATGAAAGAGGGAGATACGGCCATTTCGAGGATTCTCAGGGGAGACAGATGGACTTCGCGGATTTTCGAGGCGATTGAGGTATTTGGGCCGGCGATGGCAGAGAAAGAGGCACTTGAGGTCGAAACTGCCGACTACGAAGCGAAAGGGGGGATTAGGGACGGGACGGCCTCAGGGGATAAAGGTGCCGATGTCGCCTCGTGGGCACCGAGGCGATCGCCTGCGCAGCCGAAAAGATGCGCATGTTCTGGAAAGGGGAAGGATGGTCAAGCGCGAAGAAGGCGGGCAGGGGCGCAGGGACCCCCGGCCCCGCGGAGAACCTTTACCATGCCCCCGGCCCATCGGCGACACCCGGCAAGGATAGCTTCCCCTCGCGCGGAATGCGTTTCGGACGGCAGCAAGCGCCCTTTCCACGCTGCACAGACCCCCCGGGGGAGGGGCCGCGCGAGTCGCGCGCTCTCGATCCCATCTGCCTGGACAATTCTTGGCGCCCATAAGGCCGACCCATGCCGGGAAGACGCGGATGTGACACCGCGGACCACTGAAAGTGGCTCTTTGGAAGGGCATGCCAGCGCCTGCTAAGGCCGTCTGCGGCGTCCAAGTGCTGGTCCGCTACCAGCTGCACACTGCCAGGGCCGGGCCGGCTTTTCACGGCCATCGAGGAGGGCATCATTCTTGGCGGGGTAGACGCGGCCAATGGGCGCGGGGACCCCCGGCAACATCGTCAAGACAATAGTCGGAGAATCACACCGCATACTTGGCAATTGGCGTCTTTTACTTGGCGATTAGGCTTGATTTGTTGGAGGATCCGTGGTAATATCCACGGTATGAGAAAACTGCGACGGTCACCCGACCCGATTAGTCAAGAGACCTCGGCAGACCTGATCGTGAGAGCGTCAACTGCCTTTCAGCCCCGTGCTCCCATTAGCGCGCGGGAGTTTTTCGCGGGACGCTGGGAGCAGCTCACGACAGTATCTGACGCAGTATCGCAAACGGGGCTACACATCGTCATCTTTGGGGAGCGAGGAGTAGGGAAGACCTCGCTCGCTAACGTGATCCGCCCCTTGTTGGTTGTGATGGAGGAAAGCTTTCATACAAAAACTCCAATTCCCCGCCTGGTCGTCAAGGTGAATACAAACCAAGGGGATCTGTTTGCCGATGTCTGGCGCCGCGCCCTGGATGAGGTGTACTGGGATGAGGATAAGCCAGTGATTGGCTTCGGCGGCGAGTCCAGCAAGCAACGGGAAACGCTACGACATGCTCTCGGAATCAGCAATACCCCATCAATTGACGAGATTCGTCGTGTGCTTTCGCTGCTCAAGCGGTCTGTCTTCATCTTCGATGAGTTTGACCGCGGATCATCCGCCGTCAAGACGGCGTTTACGGACCTCATCAAAGCCCTATCGGATTACGAAGTTGATGCGACGGTGGTCATTGTAGGGGTATCCGACACTGTTGACGACCTGGTGCGAGACCACGCATCAATCGTGCGGTCAATCGTCCAGGTCCAGCTTCCGCGCATGGACGAGCGCGAATTGAAGGAAATCCTTGAAAAAGCTTCTAAGGTGCTTAATATCGAGTTTACCGACGAAGCAGCATCCTTGATTGTGCGAATGTCGCAAGGCTTGCCCCACTACACGCATCTGATCGGTTTGCATGCTACCCGCGAGGCTGCCGAGCGCCTTTCTCGGCGAGTCGAGACCGAGGACGTACATGCCTCCTTTGGAAAGGCTGTCCTCCAGGCAGTCCAGAGCATCCGAGAGAAGTATCTCCAAGCGACGCATAGCGCCCATAAGGATGCCCTTTACGAGAAAGTCATCCTGGGCTGTGCCTCTGCTGCTTCCACGGCAAGGGACGCGCTTGGCTATTTTCATCTCTCAGATGTCGTGGTCCCACTATCTGCAATCCTGCAACGTCCCAATGTATCTATTGCCACCTTCCAGAAGCACACTAACGAATTCTGCGAATCGGAACGGGGACTGGTCCTTGAGCGTGCTGGAAGCCCACGGGCTTATAGGTATCGTTTCCGGGATCCTTTGCTCCTGCCATTCATTTTCATGAACGCGGCATCGGCGGGAGTGATCTCGCCAGAGCAACTTAGGACGCTGACCGCCGCCGGTTAGCCGTCTTGGCGCTGACCTTATCTTGCCTTGGCGGCCCTCCCGCGCCTTGTGGCCCTGTCTGGCGCTCTGCAGTAGGTGTAGGAGATGACCGGCTCCCTCACGGTGGAAGACGACCACTCGGCGCAACTTGGTGTCCAGACCGCACTTGGAAGCGGAGTTAACCATGACCCGGAAGACAGCCGCTGTCCTGTTCGTGATTGCGCTGATTCTGCCATTGCCCTGTGGAGCCGCCGCTCCGGCGCAGGCGGGGCCAGGCATAGAGGTCTACTTCTCTCCCCACGGCGGCTGCACGGACGCCATCGTCAAGGAACTCACAGCAGCCAGAGAGTCGGTCTTGGTCCAGGCTTACAGCTTCACGTCAGCCCCCATAGCGAAGGCGGTTGTGGACGCTTCCAGACGAGGCGTGAAGGTCCAGGCCATTCTCGACAAGAGCCAGCGCACGGAGAAGTACAGCTCGGCCACCTTTCTCAAGAACGCGGGCATACCGGTCTACATTGACGACAAGCACGCTATCGCCCACAACAAGGTCATGGTCATTGATGGCAGCACGGTGATCACCGGGTCGTTCAACTTCACCAAGGCCGCCGAAGACAACAACGCCGAGAACCTACTGATCGTCCGCGACGCGTCCATCGCTGATAAGTACGCAAACAACTGGCAGGACCACCGAGCGCACTCGCTTCCCTACGAAAGAAAGTCCGAAACGTGACTACGCCGCAATCGGACTGTCGCACCATCGCTGAGCGCCCGAACACTGGCGGTCTGCAGTCGGCATAAAAGCGGTGCCTCTATGCAGACTATCGCTAATGCGGGCTAAGGCTCATGGAACGGCCGGCTCAGACCGTATCTGTTCGTAGATCTCCTTGAGCAGATGCTGGCTAACTGCGTCCCGGAACTGGTCCTCGTTCATAAACTTGGCGGTTATCTCCTCGTTTTGGTCCATCCGGTCTATGAAGAGACCTTCCAGCGCTTTGCGGAACACGTAGCCGAAGTTCTCCATCGTGTTCGCCAGGGCTGCCTGGCGCAAGCTGGCGTTTGCCAGCGCGTCCTCTCGGATCGAATCGAAGAAGAGCTGGTCCGCGGGTTTGAACTCCGTGCCAAAGCGTTGGTTCAATATGTCAATCAGCTTCGAGAGTTCTATCTGTTCACCGTGCACAGCCGCTGTGCCCACCTCGGTCGGCGCGGTCACAGTGTCGCCCTTGCCCGGCTCAAGTCGGATCGCGCCTTCGCTGATCTTCTGCAAGCGGTAGTACTTCAGCGCCACATCGTCGTCGAAGTCGTACCGGGGTCCGAAGTCGCCTCTGGGCAGCTTCGTCAGCAGGAAACGGATGTAGCTGTAGAGCTTCTCCAAGTCGGAGTCCTGGAAGGGGATGATCTGGGAAAGGAAGGCGTAGAGGTTCCGATAAGCAACAAGGGTCTTGCGGAACTCCTCCTGCACCTCAGGCTCAAGTTGTCTGAACCGGCCGACGGCTGGGTCAATGCAGGCGTTCATCCGCGCGTGGTCAGACGGTGTTTGGCTGGGTCTGGGCTTATAGAAGACCTTCGCAAACTCCTCGACCTCAGCCTTGTAGTAGACCTGGTGCTCGTCCAGCTTCGCCTGAAGTTCGTAGAGTTGCCTGGCTTCCGCGCGCTCTCCCACAAGGGTCTGCTCGTAGTAGGGCTGGAAAGCCTCCTGTATCTCCTCGGCCTCGTTGACGAAGTCCAGGACGAACGTGTCTTCCTTGCCGGGTTGCGTTCGGTTGAGGCGGCAAAGGGTCTGAACAGCCTGAACACCGGCCAGTCGCTTGTCTACGTACATCGTGTGCAGGAATGGTTGATCGAACCCCGTCTGGTACTTCTCTGCCACCAGCAGAACCTGATACTCATCCCCCGCAAAGCGTTCGGGAAGCTCTTTCTCCCGGATTCCTTGGTTCATGCCGACCTCGGTGTACTCCACGTTGGGCGCGTCCGGGTCCATGACGATGCCAGAGAAGGCAACAAGCGTCTTGATCCCATGGTAGCCCTTCTCCGCGATATAGCGGTCAAACGCTTGCTTGTACCTGACGGCGTGCAGACGGCTGGACGTGACGACCATCGCCTTGGCGCGGCCACCTATCCTGTGCATCGTGAAGTGGCGGAAATGTTCCAGCATGACCTCCGTCTTTTGCGCGATGTTGTGCGGGTGCAGGCTCACGAAGCGCGCCAGCGCCCGGGCGGCCTTCCGCTTGTCCACTTGCGGGTCGTCTTCGATGGATTTCACCAGGCGATAGTAGGTTTTGTAGGTCGTGTAGAACTTGAGCACGTCCAAGATGAAGCCTTCCTCGATGGCCTGGCGCATGCTGTAGAGATGGAATGGCTGCGGCTTTCCATCTGGTCCCGGCTGGCCAAACACCTCTAGTGTCTTGTACTTCGGCGTCGCCGTGAAGGCGAAGAAGCTGATGTTCGGCTGCCTGCCACGCTTGGCCATCGTGCGCAGGATTTCTTCCTCGTAGTCCGGCAGACCGGCGCTGGTAGCGTACTCGGCCGCCTCCTCTTGAATAGCGGGCAGCGCCAAGAGGCCCTTCATGTCCGTTGCGGTCTCACCGCCCTGGGAACTGTGGGCCTCGTCCACGATGACGGCATACCTGCGCTTGGGCAGGGCGCCGATCTTCTCCGTCACGAAGGGGAACTTCTGAAGCGTCGTGATGACGATGGGCACGCCCCCGGCCAGGGCCTGGGCAAGCTGGGCCGAGTTGATGTCAATCTTCATCACCACGCCCTGCTTGTGCTCGAACTGGTAGATGGTGTTCTGGAGCTGCTGGTCCAGCACGACGCGGTCTGTCACTACGATCACAGAATCGAAGACCTTCTGGTCCTTTTCGTCGTGGAGGCTCGCCAGCCGGTGAGCCAGCCAAGCGATGGAGTTGGATTTGCCGCTCCCCCCCGAGTGCTGCACCAGGTAATTCGTCCCAACTCCGCGCCGACGCGCATCCGCGACAAGGGCGCGGACGCAATCAAGCTGATGGTAGCGCGGGAAGACCATCTCCTCGCGCGTGACCTTCTTGCCGCCGAGCGTCTTCTCCTCCACCTGAAGGTGTATGAACTGTGCAAGGATGTCCAGGACGCTGTGCCGCTGCAGTACCTGCTCCCAGAGGTAGGCGGTCTTGTAGCCGCCGGGGTTGTCCGGGTTGCCTGCGCCCGTGCCGCGTCCCTTGTTGAACGGCAGGAAACGCGTACTCCGGCCGGAGAGGCGCGTTGTCATGTAGACCTCGTCCGTGTCCACGGCGAAGTGGACAAGCGTGCGCTTCTTGAACTGGAAGATGAGATCGGCCGGGTCGCGGTCCGCCTTATACTGCTGGACGGCGTTGCGCCATGTTTGGCCCGTCATTGGGTTCTTCAGCTCGGCTGTGGCGAAGGGAATGCCGTTGATGGATAGGGTCACGTCCAGCGTGCTCGCATGCCTCTTCGAGTAGGGGAGCTGGCGCGTGATGGTCAACCGATTGGCTTCATATAGACGCTGGGTATCCGGGTTCAGGCCGCTTGCCGGCGCGAAATAGGCGATACGGAAGAGCTTCCCAAAACACTTGAAGCCGTGGCGCAGGACGGCCAGGCACCCCTCGTGCTCGGAGTTCAGCGCGCGGCAGAGGTCGTCTATGAGCGTCTCCTGCGCCTTGTCCTTCTGGAGGTTGACCAGATACCCCCACTCCTTGGGCTGCGTCGCCTGGACGAACGCAATCACGTCCTGCGGGAATACGCAGCGTTCAGCGTCAAAGGCTGCCGGGTCCCCCTTCTCGTAGCCGCCGGACGCGGTGAGGCCCTGCTCGATGGCGGCCTCGAAGGCCTGTTCTGTGTGCTGAGCGGGCATTAGACGGCCTCCGTCGTAAGCCATGTCGTGAGTGTTTCGCCAGCCTGTCGCAGCCGCGCGTCACAGCTTGTCATAGTAACGCGTCACAGCTTGTCATAGTAAATCACAGCTTCAGCCTGTCAGCGGTCGCGTATCGCTTGGTCGGATCGGTCGGGCTCGTTCCTCGCTCTACCAGCAGGCCCTTGCCCATCAAGTCTCTAAGGTCGCGCTGGAGCGTCCGGCGGTTGGTGTCCGGGCAAAGGGCCTCGTACTCCTGGATCGTCAAACCACCATGCTCAAGCACGTGACCGAGCGCCTTCGCTTGGCGTTCGGACAGGCCATGCTCCCGCGCCAGTACGTCTCTGTGGATGGCGCGCTCGCCGCGCTGCCGGACCTCGGCCAACTGAGTGGACAGGCCCTCGGTGAAGAACTCCAGCCACCCGGTCATGTCCATTCCGTGTTCACGCACGCCCTGGATCGCCTTGTAGAACGCGGCACGATCCCGGTCGTAATACCCGCTGATGGTGAAGAGCCGCTTGAAGTCGTACCCCTCCCGGTAAAGGCAGAAGGTCGAGAGCAACCGCGACGTCCGCCCATTGCCGTCCAGGAACGGGTGGATGTGGACAAGCTGGAACTGCGCAACGCCGCTGACCAGCACAGGATGCACATCGCCCGGTTGGCTCAGCCACGACACCATCTCCGCCATCATCACGGGCACGTCATGCGCCGGCGGCGGGGTGTAAACCGTCTCGCCCGTGGCCGAGTTCACTACGTAGTTCTGGAGCTTCCGGTACCGCCCCGGGGCGGCGTTGCCGCCGCGTACGCCCTCGACCAGCCGCTTGTGGATCTCGCGGATCAGCCCTTGGGTGATCGGCTCGCCGCTGTCGAGATACTCGGAAACGAAGTCGAACGCGCGGCGGTAGTTGAGCAGCTCGCGTGCGTCGTCCGGGTCGGCCTCGGGCACCAAGTCGCCTGCCAGCAGCCGCTCGGCCTGGTCCAGCGTCAGGTGCGTGCCTTCTATGTGGGTGGTGTGGTGGGCCTCCAGGACCAGCGCCCGCTCGCCCATCGCCCGGACCCAGTCTTCCGAAAGACTCGCTGCGTCGAGAAATCCGCGCGCACGTTCGATCTGCGTCAGCGCCGCCGCGATGCCGTTGGTGATCGTGAACCTGGGTTCGAAGGTGTACTTGGTCATCACGCAATCTCCCCGCGCACGTCAGCCTTGCCTGTGATCGCTGCCTCCAATCGCAGGCGGGCTTCCTCAGAGAACTGGGCTGGGCCGCCTTCCGGCCGGCCTCTCTCCGTCCAGATATGCGCCGCCAGCTCGTCGGTCTTCTCTCGGAGTATCCGTTCCCGACGATCTTCCTTCTTCTCCAGCGTTCCCAGTCCCGGATTGTCGCTACGCACAGACGCCAGAAGGTCGCACGACACCTTGTGGTACTGGCAGTACCGCTCGTAGAACCCGGCGATCACCACCCCTGCGTTACGCATGTGCAGTGCGCACTGCCACAATTCCGTCAGGAACAACCAAGTAAGAAGCGGGCGCTTGCCGCCTGCTGAGGCCAGGCATTCCTGGAACTGGTGGGCTCGGCGCCCATCCGGCTGGTGCGCGTACTGAGTGTACACAAACACGTCGATCAGCCGTTTCCGCGAGAACGACCATCCCGCTGGGCCAGCGAAGGGGGCAAAGTGAGGCTTCTCGTCCAACTCCTTCTCGTACTCGCCGGCGACCCCCTTGACCCAGTTGGCCAGGGAATAGCCTTGGCAGGCGTCTCCGAAGACTGCAGCGGCCTTCAGGAAGCTCGCGGGCTCACCGTCCATGTACAACCGGCGGAAGATCGTCACGAAGGACCGGATCTCCTCATCTGTGACAGCTGTCTTCAGGGCGAAATCGGTCCCGCCGGCACTTACGAGCGATCCTGGGCCGTCGTTGTAGAAGGCCGATGAGAGCATCTCTCGCAGGTCCCTGACGAAATAGCCCAAGACGTTGAGGTGCTCCTGAGAGAGTACGATCTGGTCGACGGGTATCGGCCGCCTGTCGGCCAGAGCATAGTCAATGTCATGTTGCTTCGCGCCGGGCGGGAACATGATCGCGTTGGGGCTGCCTGTGAGGGCAACGGCCATCTGCTTGTTCGTCAGTTCGTTGCCGTGTTCGTCCTCGAAGTAGTTGTCGATGGACACGAAGTCGATTCTGCCGTGGCGGGTGTGAAGCTCGTTAAGCTCGTCGCCGGTGTACCTTTTCTCGTGGAACAAGTGGCGGTATCGGAGCATTTCCCGGCCGCGCCCGACATCTCTCAGTTCATGCGTTGCTTCTACGGCGGCCTTGGTGACCGGGTCCAGGGCATTGGTCTCAAGCCACAGATCGCGATCCTTGAACTGCTTGTCGCGCGTATCCAGGTACCGTACTCGCCAGGACAAGAGCATCACATCACCTCCCCGCGTACGTCAATCTGGCCCGTCACGGCCGCAGAGATTAAGGCGGTGCGATACTCGCGAAGGAAGCCGATGCTATTCAGAACCTTTCCCTCAAGGGTAGCTAGTCGCGTGCGCTCGCGGTCCAGGTACCCAACGATCTGCGTCTGCTCTTCGGGTGGCGGAATCGGGATGCGGAACTCGACCGCATGCCCTATGTTGAACTGCTTCTGTGCAGCGCCGTACTCAACAACGTCAACCTGCGAGCGTCCGACGGGAGAGTTCATGACGTAACACAGCCACTCCGGCCTGCACTTCCTGGGTTTGCGTATGATCATCATCGAGGCGCAGTTACACCGATCCAGTTCTGGCGGGACAACTGCGGTGGTTCCCGGGTACCCCACACGGACGGTAACAAGGTCGCCGCACCGCAACATTGACTGGTGCAGCGCGAGGTTGCTTTCCTCCGTGATCCTGCGAGCGCCCTTTGCGTTGATCCCGAAGTCGGTCACATCTGCTCCGAAGAGGAATGGCACACTCCCATCTGGGTCAACGTAGATGGAAGGGGTGATTACCAGCCCGACACTCTGTCGAGGCGAGACATGCTTGAGCCTCACCATGTCCCAATGCGCTGGAATCTGCCCCAGCCATTCGATGCCGGAGTCTTTCGAGGGGGCGTCAGGGTTGAGGCCCTTGGCGACGGCGTGGCTGATGAGGGCTGCGCGCTTCTCCTGGAGTAGTTCGGTCTGCCGCAGCTTCTTCTCGATCAGCGCGTCAATCCGCTCGGTCTCCCGGTCCAGAAACGCCGCAATCGCGCGTTGCTCGCTTACGCCACAGAAGGCAATCACACTCTCGTATGCATCTTCTCGCGCGAGCCCAGGGACAGCAGAGTCTTTGGAGAAGGAATCCAAGCATAGCGATTGAAGGCTGTAGTAAAGCCACCGCAGGTTACTTCGCGTGAGGCGCTCGTCTATGAAGTACGTCGTATCTATAGCAAAGGAGGGCTTCTCGGAGTATGCGACCTTGCCAGATGAGCCCTTGCGCCCTACGATAATGCATGGCCCTCTGGTGTTGGCCTCAGCGTGCTGACCGACGAGACCGTTCGAACCATAGACATCATACTCGCCTGGAAGCCTTTCCTCTGTGGGCAACGAGTCCCCGTAGCCGAAGCGCGCAATTGTCTTGAGGCGGCGTGCTTCCCAATGGGCAGGAATGTCGCCAAGCCATGCCACGCCTGATGGCTTGTAGTTTTGGTATCTAATGTGGGCCATCGTGCACCACTTGGCCCTTGTCCATGCGGGCCTCTGAATAGCCACATTCGCCGCACGTGAACGTCTTCTCAAGAACGCCTACGCGCCCCAACGTGGGATGTGGACGGCTACTTTGCAGGCTCCAAGCCGGCTTCTTGCACTTGGGGCAAAGGTCGCCCTTGGTGAATCTCTCCAACTCCTGCTTGGCCTGGAGGCACTCCTCCCGAAGGCGCAGGTTCTCTTCTTTTAACTCCAGGACCTCTTCTCGAAGCTCAACGATCTTCTCCTGCAATTCTATGGTCATGCCCGCCTTTGCGAGCTTCGTGATGGTCTGCATTGTGTCAAGTATGTTCATGGAGTCACCTCCCTCAACATTTCAGCGATTTCATGCTCGGTAAGCCGCAGGGCGGCCTCGATATCGGCGAGCGGGCGCGGCGGCACGTACTTGTAGAAGTAGCGGTTGAGGCTGATCTCGTAACCAACCTTGGTCTTGCTCTCGTCTACCCAGGCGTCCGGCACGTGAGGTAGCACCTCGCGGCGCATGTATTCGTTCACATCCTCCTTGAGCGGCACGTTCTCATAATCCCGGAGTTCTGGGTCCGGCTCCGGGTTGCCATGCGAATCGGTGCACACGTCGGCCGTCTCGTCCCGCTGAGCCAAGGCCATGAGGACAGCCTTGAGGAGCGCCGCTGACACGCTGAGGCCGCCGTTGCTAAATGTGGCCTTCAGGCGCACCTCGAACTCATCGCGGTTCTTGACTGCGCGCCGCGATGCAAGCGGCGCGAGGGCGGCCAAGATCGCCTTCTGAAACCTTAGGCCCTTCTCGATCTCGGCTTGGGCGGCCTTTGTGTCCTTGCGCTTCTTGCTGGTGGCGAGCCTTGCGAACGCGCCGGCCTCGCTCACGCGCGCCAGGCGCTCCTCGGTGACGGCGAAGTTGAGCCGCAACGGGCGCTCGACGGTGATGCGCCGGTAACCGAAGTCAGCGTTGTCGAAGACGCGGACGTGCTCGCCGTGGGCGAACGTGCCGTACACGCGCGTGATGTCGTCGCGCTGGCCCTCGCATACCTCGTTGCGCTTGTTGCCCAGACTCTTGCGCATCTTCTTGAAGAAGCTGGTGGCATCCACGAGCTGCACTTTGCCCCGGCGACCCGGCTCCTTGCGGTTAGTGACGATCCAGAGGTAGGTGAAAATGCCGGTGTTGTAGAAGAGTTGGTCGGGCAAGGCGACGATGGACTCCAACCAGTCGTGCTCGATGATCCAGCGCCGTATCTCGCTCTCGCCCGACCCCGCTGACCCGGTGAACAGCGGAGAGCCATTGAAGACGATGGCCAGGCGCGTGCCGCCGTCGGCGGGGTCCTTCATCTTGCTGATCATGTGCTGGAGGAAGAGCAGAGAGCCGTCGTTTATGCGCGGCAGGCCGGCACCGAACCGGCCGCCGAAGCCCTGCTCTTCGGCCTCCTTGCGGATGAACGCTTCTTCAGGTTTCCACTCCACGCCGAAGGGCGGATTGGCCAGCATGTAGTCGAACTTCTGGCGCGGGAAGTAGTCCTGGGTGAAACTGTTGCCGAAGGCGATGTGCTCAATGTCCTGCCCCTTGATCATCATGTCGGAGCCGCAGATGGCATACGCTTGGTCGTTGTAGTCCTGGCCGAAGACCTCAAGGCGGGCATCGGGGTTCAGTTCGCGCAAGTAGTCCTCGGCCACGGACAGCATGCCGCCCGTACCGCAGGCCGGGTCGTAAAGGGTTTGCACAATGCCCTTCTTGGTGAGCACGTCGTTGTCCGCCAGGAATAGCAGGTCCACCATCAGGCGTATCACCTCACGCGGCGTGAAGTGGTCGCCTGCCTCCTCGTTCGACGCTTCGTTGAACCGCCGGATAAGGTCCTCGAAGACGTAGCCCATCTGGATGTTGGGCATCTGATCCGGATGCAGGTCAATCTGCGCGAACTTAGAGACGACGAGGTAAAGGCGGCCTGCCTTCTCAAGCTTCGCGATGTGCTCCTCGAAGCCAAAGTGCTCAATGATCTCGCGGGCGCGGGTCGAGAAGCCCTTGATGTAGTTCACCAGGTTGGCGGCGACGTTGTTTGGATCCGCCTTGAGCTTGGCGAAGGTGAAGCGGCTCGTGTTGTAGAAAGGGACGCCTGAGACGCGACAGAGGATCGGGGCGACGTTCTTCACCTTGCCTCCCTGGAGCTTTTTGTGCTGTTCGAGAACCTTCTCCTTAGTAGGCTCCAGGACGCAGTCGAGGCGGCGAAGGACGGTCATGGGGAGCATCACGTCGCGGTACTGGTTGGGCTTGTACGGCCCGCGCAGGAGGTCGGCGACGGACCAGATGAAGTTGGCCATCTCGTTGAAGTTATTCACGGCGCTCTCCGGCTTGATCTTCTGGCCTCGTGCTCCGACCGGGGGCGGTAGTGCCAACGGTTGCACGCACGTGGCCTTCGCTGCACAATTGTAGGAGTTTGGGGCGGCAGGGTCAAGGCCAGAGGGAGCGGAAACGATGCCCGAGTCGAATGTGAAGATGTGGGCCGAAGGCAGGCCCCCGCGGGGGGCGATGGCAGACGGCAGCAACAAGTTCGAGGTCCTGGTGGACGCCTGAAGACTCCTGGCGACGACGCCGCACAAATGAAGCAACCCTGCCAGCTACACTGTACAGGATAGGTCTTGCTGCCGGAGGCTACATGGTGTGTGTGACGCGCGCGTGCGCGCAGGCTCACATGGGACGGGAAGCCGCCTGCAATCCTTTTTTGCTCCCGGCTGCGAGCTTTCCCGCCTGCCTAACGGTGCTGCCGATTGCACTGCCCTAATGGGTGGAAGAGCAGGAGGTGCTTGTGCCGGAGTGCAGGCATGCGGCACGGAGCCAAGCCGGGCAATGCGGCGCGTTGCTACTTGACAGGTTACGCGCAAGTGTGGTATAAGGCCACTTACCGTAACATAGCGCGTGCTTCCTGGATTGTCGTAAGGGCATGTGAGACAACGCAATGCATCATGCCTCAAGGTGTTACGACAATGGGGCTTTGCGAATCTCCCCCTCTCCGCCACTGTCGTCTGTGCGTGTTGTCAGAGCGATAGAGTGGGGCGGTTTTAGGAACCGTTGGCCCCGCCTCGGGGGACCGGCAGTGGGCGGCTGCGGCGGACTGTGATGCCCTGCCGGGCGCAGTCCCTATGCCGTTGCATAGGTAGCCGTCACTCAGTCAAACCACACTGCGCCTGGACCGTAGACCTGCAGGCCAAGCCGGACGAGCTTTGTGGCCGCCGGAATCTCAACGCTGCCGGACTATTCCCTGCAATCGTGATCCGGGGGAGGGGCGCTTGGCCCGTGGAGTCGGACCGTTCCGCTCAACCAGCCGTCTTATTGCGCCGCGGGCTTGGGTACCTCGACGTAGGCGCGGATCATCCAGTCCCACGGTTCTTCGAGATCGCTCGTCTCCTCGGGCATGCGGCCGTACTTGGAGTGCGCGGCAGCGACGTCTTTATCGTAGTGGAAGTAGATGCCCTTGTACTGGTGCGCGCTCGGGTTGATGAGCACCGAGAAGGCGCCTGGCACCTGGACTGGCTTAAGCGGGACGTCCACCCATCGCTCCTGGTACGTGAACAGGGCGTAGGGGATGCGCCCGGTTTGGATGAGCCGCAGCCCGTCATCGTAGACGTAGTAGTCCGCGTAGGTGGTCTCGGGGTCGTAGCCGGAGCCGTAGCGCGATCCATAGAGGCGGAGCCTTGCGAGCTTAGCCCCTTCTGGCGCGTTCTGGAACCTGACCGCCGGACCGGCCGCGCCCATGCTCTGCTTGCCATCCGATTCGCCGTCGTCGTTCTTCAGCTCGATCAGGCCCGCCTTGTCCCAGGGGACCAGCGGCCTGCGAGGCTCCAGCCATTCGCCGAGCCCGACCGGCGCTTGCTGGGGCGGGCTGTTCGTGATGACCACGCGGATCATCCAATTGTACTTGTCCGGGATCTCTGCGGGCGTGTGGTCGGGCAGACCGGTCTTGGAGAAGCACTCAAGGTCGGAGTTGTCGTAGCCGACGTAGACCCCCTTCGTGCTCGACGGGTTGAAGGCGACGTTGATCCACAAGGCCAGCGGCTCCAACTCCTTCCCGGCGACCTGGCGCGTGGGCAACTCCAGCGGCGGCACGGGGACCGGGTAGTCCCGCCAAGCGCCCCGCTCGGAGAAGATCGAATAGGGCTTCTTGATGTACTTAAGCGTCTTGAACTCATTGTCGCAGAGGGTGATCGTGAACTGGTCTAACGGGGGCTCCGGGGTGCCGTAGCGGGCCCCATAGATCCGCACCTCGGAGAGCCACCACTTTCCCTGTGGGCATTGGAGCTTCACGAAGTGCCCCGATGCGCCCAAGCTCCGCTCGCCGTCCTTGCTCCCGTCATCGTGCTTGAGCACGATGGTTTCCGGGGCCGCGGGGGGCGCAGCGGCGATCACCTGACCGGGCGCAGCGGCAGGCGCTTCGCCCCAGCGGCTTCGACCCGGACGCGACTCAATGGCAAGCTGCTGACCGCGGCGAGCAGTGCGACTGAGACAACAATAACCAGCACCTTACCCGACAGCTCAATCCTTGGGCTGCCCATTTCCTTGCCCTCCACTAAGCGTGTAACTCTGCGCCGCATGACGCTGGGCCGGTGTGCAAAGCTGAGGGCCGGCACGCGCGGCCCGTTCATGGCCATGTCCGCCAGCTCGGTCAGGGATCGCGCGTATCCCCTCCGGTCGCGCACCACGCCGACGGCCCAGTCATCGCACAGGTGTTCCTGCTCCAATTCGCATCTACGGGTTGCAACCCAGACCAGCGGGTGGAAGAAGAACAGCGCCTCCAGCAAGCGCCGGTAGAGCGTCGCCACGGTGTCCCACCGCTTCACGTGGGCCATCTCATGGCAGAGGGCGCTTTCGATGAGGTCTTGCCGGCCCGAATGCAGTAGTCCGACCGGCAGGACCACCACTGGCCACACCAGCCCTACGGTCACTGGGGTCGGCACTGCCTCTGACTCCCGCAGGTCCACCGGGCGCGGCAGGTCCAGGAGCTGGCGGACCTTCCGGAGCACGTCCAGATGCCAGTGGTCACCCACCTCCGGCGCCTGGCGGCAAAGGTCTCTTACCCACCGGGCAGCCAGGCACAAGCGCACCAGCATCGCCCCTACGCCGACCAGCCAGGCAAGCACCAGGACCGCAGCCAGGTCCCGCCGCCAAGCTTGGCCTTGCACCCCTCGGGCCTCTCTGGCCGGAGAGCCCGACACGATAGAAGGCGGGACTTGTTCGAGAACTGACGCACCTGCCGGGGAGGCGGCTGCAGGAGTCTCCGGACGAACCGGGGCGCCTGGCGCCACTGTATGCAGGCGGTCTCGTATGCCCTGCACCGAGGTGAGCGGCAAAGGAGTGACGCGTGTGGCCACGGGAATCAGCGGCAGCATGAGCAGCGCCGCCAGCCAAAGGGTATTGCGCACGCTTGGCCGTCCACGCGGCAGCAGGCTCGCAACCAGCCATACGCTGGCAAGCGGCAAGCCAGCGTGCCACGACCACGAGATCAACTCGCGGCCGAGCAAGGTGGAGAAGTTCACCCAAAGCCGCCACATCTCACTCACCTGCGGAGCCCTCCGACTTCTCGCTTTTCCGGATGATCTCCTTGAGCGCCTTCAACTCCCGGTCGTCCGGCCGGCGCAACTCGAGAAGCCTCGTCAGCAGCAGTTCTCGGGAGCCGTCGAAAGCGCGCTGAAGCAAGTCCTGGAGCATTCCCGCACGGACGTGTTCTTCGCTCACGAGGGGCCGGTAGACGTACTTGCGGTCCACCTCTTCATGTGTCAGAAACCCCTTCTGTTCAAGCGTACGCAGCATGGTGAGCACCGTCGTATAGGCAAGTTCACGCTCGCCCGCCACGGCATCCCGGATTTCGTGAACAGTGGCCTTGCCGAGCCGCCACGCGGCCTTCATGAGCAGCAGCTCGACGGGCGCCAGTGCCCATCGTCTTTTCTTCACAGCCATTCCCTCTTATTAGATTAGTATTAGTACGTGCGTACTATACCTCTAAGAGTTCTTCCTGTCAAGCCCAAAAGCTGCGAGTCCCAGGGTTCGGGGGCGCAGAGGCCAGGCTCCTCGGCTGCTCGGATAGGCGGCTGAATGCGGCCCCGTTTTCTTTGTGCCCCCTGCACGGCCTCCGTCCTTGCGACGCCGCCTCTGCTAATTGCGCGCCGCCGCGCTGTTACCGTAGGATACCTGCTATTCAGCCTGCCACGCCTGCATTGCACCAGAAAGGAGCCGCAATGCGCATTCTGTTCCTGGACCTGGATACACTGCGCCCCGATCATCTGGGATGCTACGACTACCATCGGAACACCTCGCCGAACATTGATTCGGTCGCCGCACAAGGGGTGCGCTTCGAGAATTGCTACTGTTCGGACGCGCCCTGTCTGCCCTCGCGTGCGGCGCTCATGACGGGCCGCTTCGGCATCCACACCGGCATAGTCGGCCACGGCGGCACTGCGGCCGATATGCGGATCGAGGGCGGCTCACGCGGCTTCCGCGACAAACTTGCTTACGAGAGCCTGCCGGGAACGCTGCGCGCGGCGGGCTTCAAGACTGTCTCGATCAGTCCCTTCGCATTTCGCCATTCTGCGTGGTGGTTCCATGCCGGCTTCAGCGAGATGCACGACACGGGCAAGGGCGGCGTGGAATCTGCGGAGGAGGTCACCCCGACGGCCCTGCGATGGATCCGGCAGAACGCACGCGCGGACAACTGGTTCCTGCACGTCAACTACTGGGACCCGCACACGCCGTATCGGGCGCCGGCCGAATTCGGCAATCCCTTCGAGAAGGATCCCCTCCCGCAGTCGCTCACGCCCGAGAAGCTCGCCAGGGACCGCAGGTTGGTGGGCCCGCACGGCGCGAGAGAGCTCAACATGTACGATAACGCCACGCATGACAAGTACCCGCGCCAGCCGGGGGAACTGAAGGACATGGATGACCTGCGCCGCCTTATTGACGGCTATGACTGCGGCGTCCGGCACATGGATGGGCACATTGGGCAGCTCTTCGCGGCCCTCCGGGAGGCCGGCGTCTTCGGGGACTTAGCCATCCTCATCAGCTCCGACCACGGTGAGAACATGGGGGAACTGGGTATCTACGCCGAGCACGCCACAGCGGATCAGCCTACGTGCCGCGTCCCTATGATCATCCGCTGGCCGGGCTCCCGGAAAGGCCACGTGGATGCGGGCCTGCACTACCAGCTCGACCTTGCTCCCACGCTCGGCGAGCTATTGGGCTGCCCGCAGCGAACGTCGTGGGACGGACAAAGCTACGCCGCCTCGCTCGCTGAAGGCCGCGAGGTGGGCCGGCCCTACCTTGTGCTTAGCCAATGTGCACACACCTGCCAGCGAAGCGTCCGCTTCGGCGACTGGCTCTACGTCCGCACCTATCACGATTTCTATCACCTCTTCCCCAAGGAGATGGTCTTCGACCTCAAGGCAGACCCGTACGAGGAACGCAACTTGGCCCATGACCGGCCGGATCTGTGCAAGGAAGGGGCCTATCGCTTGCTGGAGTGGCACGACCAGATGATGGCCTCGATGCCGCATGCCGTGGACCCGCTCTGGACGGTAATGAAGGACGGCGGCCCGTATCACTCACGCGGGTGGCTGAAGAAGTACTGCGCCTACCTGGAAGAGACCGGTCGCGCCTGGGCGATCCCGGAGCTGCGTCGGAGGCATCCTGAGGAAAAGTGGGACTGATGGCAAACTGTTACGCCGGCGGCTTAATGTGACGGCAAGACGAGACCGTGATGGCGAGGGGGACGGCTTTCGACGCCGTTGGGTCGAAGCGGACGACGCGGTGGCCGTTCGTATCTGCGCCGCGACGTGCTTGGGCTGGACGGACAACACGCGGTCGTGTTGATAGGGATTAGGGAAGGGGCGGACATCCATTGATTTCTCGGAGGGAAGGGGAGTGGCCAAGAATGCCGTAATGGTCAACCGAGCGCCCGTCCTGACGCTCTGGGCGGCAGTGGTGGCGGAACGGCTTGGGTTCGAGTCGGACACGGCGCTTTCGCTGGGCAAAGTGCTGGCGGGTCTGAACGCCCAGGCGAAAGGCCGTGCGTTGGGCATTTACAGCCCGCCGAAAGCGGGGGAGGGCGAACGGCCACGGAAGGTGGACCTGGGGGAGGAGTTCTGGGTCGAGATCTGCGGGCGCCCGCTGCCGGCGAAGAAGACGGAAGACGGCATCCGCGCTGTTGTGAAAGACAAGCCGGTGGACCCGGACTCAGTGCGAGGGTATCTCGAAAGCAAGTTCGGCCAGGCACTGGGGGCGGTGCGCAATGCGATGGAGGAACTCGCGGCGTCGCTCAAGCCGGAGGAGTTGAACGAGGTTGCCTTCGAGCTCTACGAGGAGTTCCGCCCGGAGATTGCCAGCGGCACGCGCGGGTGGGGCCAGAAGGGAGTGCTTGACCTGGACCTGATTCGCTCCCTTGCCAAAAGGCGTTAGCGCCGCGCCGAGACCTGCCGGCGCGCCTGGCGCCACCCATGGGATGCAGAGTTCGACGCTGGGCCAAACCGCAAGGTCGAAACTCATGGGCGATCCACCCTCTGGACCAAGAGCCTGGTTCCTCAGACCCACAACGCAAATGGCTTAATACCGCTGATTCCTTGACTTCGGGTTCCGGCACTGTTTAGTGTGACTGCCTGTTGGGCTCCTGTGGCGCAAAATGCGCGCGGCACGGCCTTTGCGCACCAACCACAGGTGAGGTGGTTTATATGCACACGTTGGCTCTCGTGGACCCCGGTTGGCGGCTGTTCGGCGTTTTCAGCCCGGCCGACGTTGCAGTAATGGCCGTCCTGCTGGTCAATGCGGCCATCGGGTTCTGGACCGGCTTTCTCTGGCAGTTCGTCCGCATTGCCAGCATCTGCATCTGCGTCAGTGTTACCTTGCTCTACAGCCCGCTTGTGGCTGACTCTCTTGATCTGAATTACGCCTCGTCAGCGAAGCTTCAAATCAGTGCTGTTGCCGTTTTCATGACAACGCTGACGGTTTCCTACCTTGTGGCCTATCTGCTTCGCGACATCCTGAATGCCTTCCAGCCCCAAACGGCCGACCGTGTCCTGGGGGCGGCCTTCGGCATGTTTAAGGGGGCTCTGCTGGTAGCTTCGCTCGCATTGTTCGTCCTTGTTTATACCGAAGATCAGAGCGCGGTGCGCGCCCATGTGGAACAGTCGCGGACGGTGGCGACCATGGGCTACTTCATTCAGTATGCCTTGCCCGACAGCGTAAGGGAAAGGATCAAGGTCCCTGCGGACGTAAAGCCGCCCAGTGTGGCGGCTCATCAGCCGTGAGCCAGTCTGCCGCCCCGCGTCTGCGTTGACTCGTTTTGAATAACCGTTCCTGCCTGCCCGCCGCGTCACACTGTGACCGTACAGGTTACGTCCAAGCAAGCGTAAGCGCCGCTTTCCTGCTTGCCGGCTGGCCGCACGGAGCGGCTGGGTAAGTTTAGCGACTCAAAGGTGCCTTTCCTCGGTGCAGACGGGTCGGTGCGCCAGGGCAGTCATAAATACCGGTATGCCGGATGGTTGGGACTTCTTCAGGTGGTTGAGGCATGCTCTTTTCTGCCCCTGGGTCGGGATGCGACGGCTGCTTCACAGGAGTAGTGCGGGAAGCGCCGTTTCCTGTGCAACATGTGGCACTGTTATTGCGGCACTTTGGCCGGTTCCCATGGAAGTCGCGCAGTCCTCATAAGATATCTCGTCATTAGAGGCAGCCCCATGGAATGCAGAGTTCCGGTTTCCGAGTTGGTCAAAGGCTATCGGGCTTATGCAGGGCTTCTGGACGCCGTCGGGTACGGCGTGGAGCGAACCGCCGTCACCGAGTACCTCGCAGACACGGCGGACGAGCGGGCGGAGGTCGAGGATGTTCTTTCTCAAGCAATGGGAGGGGAGTGCAAGGGGCGGCAGATCTCCGCGCAGGTGGCCGAGCGGATGCAGGATTTGGTTCGAGCGCTTCAGGACGAGATCGCACGGGTTGGGGCAGGCCCCGGGCATGCCGCCCCGGCGGAAGTGGCCGACGCCCTGAGGGCCCGGCCCGAAGAAGAACGCGAGCGGGTCGGCGACGCCATCCTCCTCAATGGCCACAGGAGATTCTTGCAGCGGCGCTACATGAGCGTCGAGGAGTTCCGCCATGTTCTGTCCGAGCGGGGCGACAAGGGTCGCCTTGCTCTGGTGAAGCTTGTCCCCTTCCTGCAGAGGGAGCTGGAAAAACGTGGGTTCAGCATGTCCGAGGACGAGATCGGGCAGCTCTTCGATGCAGCCTGCGAAGAGCGTCAAGTGCCTGCGTGCCTGAAAGGCATCTTGCGCGAAGCCGACGGCGAGTTCAGCGGGGGGTTGATCAATTTGCGGGATATGGTGGGCGACGAGGACCCCGACCTATGGCTTGAAAGGGTCCGCGAGAAGCTGCAGTTCCGCAGCCACAGCGCGATGCACAAGGCCGTCGCTGATGCAACGAGTCTCAAATATGACTGCGTCCACAAGGCTCTGAGCGGCCGGAAGAAGGCCAAACGCATCCAAGCGGAGATCAAGTACTGCCTAGACAAGTGGCTTCAGGAAGTCGAGGCCGGACGCGAGCCGGGCATCTCACAGGACCACCGAGGGGTCTCCGTGGATCAGATGCACTGCCTGCTGGCGACCCTCGAACGCCGGTTCGCAACGAAGGAAAAGATCTACCGCCTCATCTCGGCGAAGACGGGGATCAAGACCGGGTCCGTGAGACGGTACTTCCAGAGCAAGGGACAATTGAAATATGCGCCGCTGGCTGTGTACCGTTGTGCCATCGGCTTAGCTAATGGGGAGGCCTGTGAACTGCCACGGCGCGAGTCCTACCTAACGGACAACCGCATCCGCCACGTAGCCCGTGAACTGGCGCGCCAGGTCAACGAAGCCCTGGACCGTTGGCACTGTTCGGCTGATACCCCCGAGCTGGAGATAGCCTACCGGGAGCTGCGCCGCGCGCTCATAGTAACCATGAAGGAAGGCCGGGAAGCAGTTCCGGCAATGGCATAGAGTCGCACCTTTCCTCCCACAACGAGGGAGGCCGTTGCAGCACGGCGATCCGCTGGAAAACGGCCTCCCTCGGTGGCTTTCGTCCGTAGGCTCCCCGGAGGATTCAGGTTCCTTCTTGCCAGCCCCCCATGTAGCGCCGCTGGCGCTCGGTAAGCGTGTCAACGGAGATTCCCATCGTCTGAAGCTTCAGCTTCGCGACCCATTCGTCTATCTCCGGCGGCACTGAGTGGACCGTCGGCGGCAGCTTCCCGCGATTCTGCACGGCGTGCTCCGTGGTCAACGCTTGCAGGGCGAAGCTCATGTCCATCACGCAGGCCGGATGCCCTTCAGCGGCAGCCAGGTTGATCAGGCGGCCTTCGCCTAACAGGTAGAGTCGTTTGCCGGTCTCCAAGCGGAACTCGTCCACGTTCAACCGCACTTGCCTTACTATGTCTTCCGCGAGGTCCGCCAGATCGCCAATATTCACCTCGACGTTGAAATGCCCCGCATTGGCTAAAATGGCGCCGTCCCTCATCTTCAGGAAGTGCTCCTTGCGGAGTACGTCGGCGTTGCCGGTGACGGTGACAAAGAGGTCTCCGCGGCCGGCCGCTTCATCCATGGACGTCACCTCGAATCCGTCCATGGCCGCTTCGAGGGCCCTGAGCGGGTTCACCTCAGTGACGATGACGTGAGCGCCCATGCCGCGCATGCGCGCTGAGACGCCCCGCCCACACATGCCGTAGCCGGCGACCACCACCGTCATGCCGGCCAACAGCACGCCGGTCGCCCGCAAGATGCCATCCACAGTGCTCTGGCCCGTCCCGTAGCGGTTGTCGAAGAGATGCTTCGTCATGGCGTCGTTTACCGCGAATACAGGGAAGCGCAGCACGCCGTCCTGGGCCATAGCCCGCAAGCGGTTCACCCCGGTGGTGGTCTCTTCCATGCTGGCAATGATCCGGGGCGCCAGGTCCGTCCGCTTCGTCAAGATCGTCGTGACCAGGTCTGCGCCGTCATCCAGCGTGACGTTCGGCTCATGGGCAAGGGCCTTGGTGATGTGCTCGTAATAGATTCCCTCGTCCTCTCCGCGGCGCGCGAAGACAGGCGTCTCATATTGCTTCACGAGGGCGGCCGCCACGTCATCTTGCGTGCTCAGCGGATTGGAGGCGCACAGGACGACGTCCGCGCCGCCTGCCCGGAGGGTGCGCGCCAGGTTCGCTGTCTCGGCTGTAATGTGGAGGCAAGCCGAGATGCGCACTCCCGCCAGCGGTTTCTCCTTCTGGAATCGCTTCCTCACCTCTTTCAGCACGCCCATTGAATGGTCCGCCCATTCGATGCGGCGGACGCCGTTGAGCGCAAGCGACACATCATTTATGTCGTAGTCCATCTCGTCTCCCCGCGTCAATGGCATGCAGCCGCATGCATTGCGGCCGCATCTGCGGCGTCCGGCTCCTGCGACAGTTCTCTCAGAGGCCGGCCTTCGCGCGCAACTGGTCGGCCTTGTCGGTCCTTTCCCAGGTGAACTCCGCCTCGTTCCGCCCGAAGTGCCCGAACGTGGCGGTTTTCCTGTAGATCGGCCGCAGCAGGTTGAGGCCCTCGATAATCGCCCGAGGCCTCAGGTCGAAGCACTCGCCGATCAACTCAGTGATGCGCCCTTCGGGCACTCGCGCCGTGCCTTCGGTGTTCACGTGGATCGAGACGGGCCGGGCCAGCCCGATCGCGTAGGCGACCTGGACTTCACATATGTCCGCCAAGCCGGCCGCGACTACGTTCTTGGCTGCGTAGCGGGCCGCATAGCTCGCGCTGCGATCCACCTTGCTGGGGTCCTTGCCGCTGAATGAGCCGCCGCCGTGACGCGCCCGTCCGCCATAGGTGTCCACAATGATCTTCCGCCCCGTCAGCCCACAGTCCCCGTGCGGCCCGCCGATGACGAACCTTCCCGTGGGGTTAATATGGTACGTCACCCTGTCCTCCGCCAACTCCTCGGGTACGCACGGTCGGATGACCTCCTCGATCAAGGCCTCTTTGAGCTCGTCATAGGTTACGTCTGGGTCGTGCTGCAGGCTCAAGACCACAGTGTCCAGCGCCACAGGTCTGAGGCCGTCATAGCGGACGGTCACCTGCGTCTTGCCGTCTGGCCGAAGGAAGGGCAGGATGCTCTGTTCCCTCGCCTGCCGGGCGCGCCGCATGATCCGATGGGCAAGCATGATGGGCAACGGCATCATCTCCGGCGTCTCATTGCAGGCGAATCCCACCATCATCCCCTGGTCGCCCGCGCCTTGCTCCTTCTGCCTTTGCGGGTCCTCGTCCACGCCTCGCGCGATGTCCGATGACTGCCTGTGGAGCGAAACGAACACTGAACATCCGTCGGCGCAGAAGCCGTACTCCGGATGCGTGTAGCCGATGTCGCGGATGGTCTGCCGGGCGATATCTGCGTAGTCAATCAAAGCCCTCGTCGTGATCTCCCCGGCAATCAGAGCAATGCCGGTCGTGACCAGCACCTCGCACGCCACGCGGCTGTGTTTGTCCTGAGCGATGAGCGCGTCCAGAATAGCGTCGCTGATCTGATCTGCGATCTTATCGGGATGACCCACGGACACGGACTCTGAAGTGAACAAGTATTGCCCGTCGCGCATCTCCACTTCCTTTGTCTCAACGGTTCTTGCCGACCATTTGAACGCCGCCCTGAGAGTATAGCAGAAACCTGCTGCGTGCGCAACTTTCCCGTCGCGGCGCCGTTCGGCGAGTTGGACTCGGAGGCAGTGTCGCACCGCCCGCAGAGCGGGGGCTGTGAGCGAGCTCGAACGCCGGAGGCCACGGCATTCGCTTGCGCGAAGAGGAGGCCGATTGGGCTCTCAGGCGCGAGAGTGCCCCGCTATTGTCGCATCGGGGCAACCCCGGCCGGTGCGCCGCCCAGGCCGTACAGAATATTGCGGGTGGGCTGGGGTTCGCCCACCCGCAAGAGGGGCTGCTGTCGGGGAGGGGGGCGCTCGCCCGACAGCTCACGACGCTTGTCTTTTCAGGTGGGAGCGTCGTGATTTTAGGGACAGGCAGCTGTTTTGAGAAGAAGCAAAGAATATGCCGTTCTCAGCGAAAACCGCCCCGTCCCTCCCCATTCCTACCTTCTTGTATCCTAACCTGACTCTGCGCAAGGAGTAAAGCCAACCCGCTTCCTGCGTTCATCTATCCCCACTGTCCCATATTCTAACACTACGCGCTTCCCGAATGCAACAAAATGTTGATTTTTTTCCACGTCTGTACGAAATGTCCGCATTTTTTTCACGCCGCACAAAGACTCTCTCTCACCGCGCGACGCTCAGCCGGCTTCCCCCGCCAGCTCAGCGCAGCCCGTACTTCTCAATCTTCCGATACAGCGTCCGCTCGCCAATCCCCAGCAGCTCTGCCGCCTTCTCGCGGTTCCCGTCCACTAGCTCCAGGGTGCGGGCGATATGGAGCTTCTCCACCTCGTCAAGCGGCTGCCCCGCCATGTACGCTGGGGCGGCCAGTTCCTCCATGCCCTCCGTCTCGGCCAGCATGTACTCCGGCAGGTCGTCTTCCCCTAGGATGTCATCCGTAGTTGCCACCAGCATGTGCTCGATGCAGTTGCGCAGCTCGCGCACGTTCCCGGGCCACTGGTAACGGAGAAGTAGCTTGCGCACTGCCGGGCTCATGCTATAAACCGGCTTGCCGTGCAGTTCCGAGAACTCGCGCACGAAGCGGTCTGTCAGCAGGGGGATGTCGCCTTGCCTGTCCCGCAGCGGAGGCAGCGCCAGCGTAACGACGTTCAACCGGTAGAAGAGGTCGCGCCGGAAAGTGCCTTCCCTTATCTTCTCGTGCAGGTTCTGGTTGGTGGTCGCAATCAGGCGCACGTCCACGTGGACCGGTTCGTTGCTGCCCACGCGCACGGTCTCCCCGTACTCCAGCGCCCGGAGCACTTTGGTCTGGCTGGAGATGGGCATGTCCCCGATCTCGTCCAGGAAGAGCGTGCCTTGGCTGGCGTACTCGAAGAGGCCCACGCGCGAACTCACCGCCCCCGTGAACGAGCCCTTCTCGTGGCCGAACAGTTCGCTCTCCAGAATGGTCTCGACCAGGCCGGCGCAATTGAGCGGCACGAAGCGGTTGTGCCTGCGATCGCTGCTGTAGTGGATGGCCCGCGCCACCAGCTCCTTGCCGGTGCCCGTCTCTCCCTGGATCAGCACGGTCGCGTTTGTGCGCGCGATCTGCGCCATCTTGCGGAACAGCTTCCGCATCGGCCTGCTGTTGCCGATGATGTTCTCGAACTCATAGCGCCGCTCCAGTTCGTCCTGCATCGCAGCGCGGTCCCGCTCCAGGGCCACCCGCTCGGCCGCCCGGTCCACGAACGTGGCCAGCTCGACAGGGTTCAGGGGGCTTTGCAGGTAGTAGAGGGCCCCTTCCCGCATGGCAGTCACCGCCTCCTCCGCGCGGCTGTCCGGCGTGACCACGATGACCTGGCAATTGGGATCGGTGCCGCGTGCAGCCCGCAGGACCGCGAGCCCGTTCTCTGCGTTGTCGCCGAGACCGGTCACGACCACGTCGTAGCGGCCCGAACGTGCCTCGTCGAGGGCCGCGGGCGCGTCCGTGATGACGGTGCAGGCGTGCCCGGCGTCATCCAGGATTTGACGGATGGTCTCGGCAAGTTCCGCGTCGGCCGTAGCGACGAGCACGTTGGCGTGACCTTCCATCTTGACCGTACCTTGCACGTTGCGCGGGAGGCGATGGACTGCCTAACGACCCAGCTTGTGTTCCGCAACCGGCAGCCCCACCCCGGGACAATGTCTTCCAGAGCCGCGCCCGCCTCTGGCGGGCATCGCCAAACGGGATGCCCTTCCGGCGCCAGGGAACCTTCGTCCTCCTCCGGCGAACTCAGCGTGACGCATACAGCGTGACGCCGTAAGACTCTCGTGACTCGTTCACCCGGTCCACCGACAGGCCGGCGCCCCCGGTCACCCGCCCTTCAGCTCCTTGAGGGCCGCTTTGCGGCTGAGCCTCACCCGGTCGTCCTCGACACTCAAGACCTTCACCTTGATGGTGTCGCCGATCTTGCAGACGTCGGAGACGTTCTTGACGAATCCCTCGTCGAGCTGGCTGATGTGGCAGAGCCCGTCGGCGCCCGGGAAGAGTTCTACAATGGCGCCGAAGTCCTTCAACTCCGTCACTACGCCGTCGTAGATTGCCCCGACCTCGACTTCCCTGCCGAGGTGGCCGATGTATTGGGCGGCCTCAGCGGCGCGTCCGCCTTGCTTGCTCGAGACGGTCACCGTGCCGTCGTCCTCCACCTCGATCGTGCACTCGTACTTCTCCTCCAGGCCCTTGATCGTCTTGCCTCCGGGGCCGATGAGCTTCCCGATGTTGTCGGGGCTTATTTTCACCTGGATGAGGACCGGTGCATAGGGCGAGATGGCCTCGCGCGGCTGGGGAAGCGTCCGCAGCATGGCCCGCAGTATCTCCATCCGGGCGTCCCGGGCCTGGCCCAGGGCTTTGCGCAGAAGGTCCAGTCCGACGCCCTTGACCTTCAGGTCCATCTGCACGGCCGTAACGCCGTGCTGCGTTCCCGCCACCTTCAGGTCCATGTCGCCGTGCTGGTCCTCGGCGCCGGCGATGTCCGTCAGGATGTAGGACTGGTCTCCTTCCTTGATGAGGCCCATGGCCACTCCGGCGACCGGATATTTGATGGGCACGCCCGCGTCCATCAGGCACAGGGTGCCGCCGCAGACGCTCGCCATCGAAGAAGAGCCGTTTGACTCCAGAATATCGGAGACGATTCGGATGGTGTACGGGAACTCTTCAGCCTCCGGCAGGACCGCCTTCAGCGAACGTTCCGCCAGTTCCCCGTGGCCTATGTCGCGCCGGCCGGGCCCTCGGATCGGCCGCACCTCGCCCACGCTGAACGGGGGGAAGTTGTAGTGGAACATGAACTTCTTCGCCGGTTCCTCCACCAGCGGGTCGAGGATGCGCTGCTCGTCCTGCACGGTGCCGAGCGTCGCCACGACGAGCGCCTGCGTCTCGCCCCTCGTGAAGAGGGCCGATCCGTGCGCCCGCGGCAGCCATGCGACCCGGCATGTAATGTCTCTGATCTGGTCGAGGGCCCGTCCGTCCATGCGGCGCCGTTCCTTCATGATCGTCTGGCGCATGACGCGGCTCTCCAGCTCTTCGAACGCAAGGGCCACCTCCGCCGGCCGGGGGGCTTTCGGGTCCTCAGGCTTGCAGAACTGGGCGACGGCTTCCTCGGCGAGCGCCCTCATGGCCGCCGTTCGCGCCTCCTTGTCGGAAAGCTGCCCCGCCTCCGCCATCCGATCTTGATACCGCGGGGCTATCAGCTCGAGAGCCGCTTCGGGGTGCAGCAGCGGCTTCCACGCGCGCTTCGGCTTGCCGGCCTGCTTCACCAGCTCGTTTATCAGCCCCACTACCTCAAGGTTGGTATCGTGCGCGCACTGGATCGCGGTCAATACGTCATCCTCAGGGATCATGTCGGCCGAGCCCTCGATCGTGATCATGGCGTCCACGGTGCTGCTGACCGTCATGTCCATCTCGCTCGTGAGCCGCTGTGAATAGGTGGGGTTGATGACGAACTCGTCGTTAACCAATCCCACCCGGCACGCGGCGATCGGCCCCTGGAACGGTATGTCGCTCAAGGAAAGCGCGGCAGAGGCCGCGTTCAAGGCCAGGATGTCCGGGTCGTTCTCCCCGTCGGCGCTGAGGACCCACACGATGATTTGGACGTCCTCATGGTAGCCCTTGGGGAACAGGGGGCGTATGGGCCGGTCTATGAGCCGGCAGGTAAGGATCTCCTTGGTCGTCGGGCGTCCCTCGCGTTTGATGATGCCCCCGGGGAACTGCCCGGCCGCATACTGCATCTCGCGATACTCGACGCTCATAGGGAAGAATGGCATGTCCCGCGCGTCCGGCACGGCCACGACAGTGGCCATCACCATCGTCTCGCCATACTGTGCCACAATGGCCCCATGCGCTTGCCTCCCGACTTCTCCTGTCTCCAGACTCAGTACCCTGTCCGCAATCTTCTTCTCAACTCTCGTTTTCACTTCGCCACTTCCTTTGCCTCAGATCCACGCCCTCAATCCTTCATGACTCGCGGCCATCCGCAACAGCTCCGCCGGCGCGGGCTCAGCTGCCGCCCTCCGGCAAGGCCGGGCGCCGGGCACATGGACAAGTCCCCTTGACGGCAATCAACGGCTGTGACCGGTCGGGGCACAGAAGGACCGGCGGCGTGGGCTACGGGACGGCATTGCGGGGCAAACTGGCATGGCCCAGCGTGATGCCCAAACAATGGGGGTGCCCCGTTCACTGGGCTGCAAGGGGGGAATCCCTGAACCGTTTATCCTCACTTCCGCAGCTTCAACGCCTCGACCATCCTGCGATACCTGGCCGGGTCCTCCCGCATCAGATACTTCAGCAGGGCCGACCTCTTCCCGACCAGTTTCAGAAGCCCCCGTCGCGACGCGTGGTCTTTCTTGTGCCCGCGCAGATGCTCGGTCAGCTCGTTGATGCGCTCCGTCATCAGGGCAATCTGCACCTCGGGCGACCCCGTATCCACGTCGTGCGTACGGTACGTACTCAGCAACGCCACCTTCCGCTCTTTGTCCATGTTCAGTGGGCTTCCATCATCAGCTAACGCCGCATCTCGCCACCGTCACACTCGCCGCGCGATCCGTCACTTACGCCATTGATTATAGCCTTCATGCGGAACGCGCGCAAGTGCAGGCAGGGCCCAGGCATTTCCGGCTGAGGCCGCCGAATTGACTCTGCTAGTTCGGGAACCCGGGTCTGGAATGGGTGCCATCCGCCCCGCCACACGGAGGGCGGGCAAGCTCAGGCGGGCCGCGCGGCGGATTAAGCACGTCCGCAGATTCCGCGCGCGGCCGCTATCCCTCGCAGAGATGAGACATGAACTCGTCGCTAAAGGTCTGGAAGGCCCTCCGGGAAGGCTTACAGGACATCTAGGCCAAGAAGGAAGCCGCCGAGAGGGAAGAATGGAGTGGCTGGTGGAAGAGGCAGGCGCAGCAGGCCGTAGACAAGGCCATAGAGAAGGCCAGAGAGAAGGCTTTGAAGCCCCAGCAAGGAGCGCCCGGGAAGTAGTAGGCGCACCCAGCCAACGCGGGAGAGGCCAGACCGCAAGAAGAGCCTGTCTTGTCCCGGCGGCCGCCGGGGGCCGCCGTGGGTCCCGGCCTTGACATGTTTTCGAACAATGACGACGAGTACATATCCAGATGGAAGGAATGATGGAAGGTGGGGGCAATGAAGAAATACATGTCTCCGCAGCCTGCCGACGCTCCCGTTCGCTCGGAGTCTCAACTAAGGCGCTGAACCTGCCTCCGGCCGTCGTACTTGGGGACCCCTCACCCAGCAAATGTGTCAGCCGTAGTCCGCCCGGCGTCCTCGTTTTCCCTGACTGGATGCCGTCGGCTCAAAGAGAATCCTGACCCCTTGGCCAGAATCAGGCTTGACAGAACTCACCCCGTAGGGTACCATCTCCGCAAAAGTGGGGGAACGCCGAGCGCGGAGGGGGTCGGACGTTCCGGTGGTTGGCTCCTTTTTCGGAGGAGGGGTCTGATTATGCAAGCTGGGCGGACTTGGCTATGCGCGACTACATGATTTCTAAGTCCCGGCAAAACCATCTCGTAATCCGCGCCAAGGAAATAGGGGCCGGCGAAATGATCGTCGAGGGCTTGGGTTCTCTGACGCCGGCACTTTGTGTTGGCGCGATGATGGGCAAGTCACCTGCGTGTCCACGGTGTTAACAGCAGGCGCTGAGCATACGCGCGCGGATTGCACTCGCTAATCCCTACAGCTACCTGTCTTTTGCCGACTGGCTTAAGTAACCCTGCACGCTATTGGGAACATCGCGGGCACCAGCCACATGACTCCGTCTGCGAATCCGCGGATGCTCGGCGAAGGAACGAGGTCCCGGCACTGGCCATAGAGTTTCACTATCGGACTATTGACAGAACGCACTCAGGGGCGTGAGACAGCACGACGGGAGGCTGCTACTCGTAGGCATTCCCAAGAAAAGGGCTTGACGCGCCCCGCACTGGAGGCTATGCTTGCGTCGTCCGGGTAAGTGCACCGGGCAAACGGTAATCTCGCATGTCCATACTGTTACGAGTCGCGAAGTACTGAGCAGGACTGTCCTTTTGCCCCAGCGGAAGGAGGGAACGGTGAGTGGGATCACAGTGTTGACCAAGACGGTGCGGGCGACTGGCAATGGCTCGCCCCCAACCGTGGCGGTTCGGCCAAAGGAGAAAGGAGAGCATGGTTTATTTCTCAACGATGGTGCGATAGAGTGCGGGAAGGGAAACAAGTGAACAGGAGGACGACAGTGTGAAGTCTAAGCTGTTTTCT
>Ga0315289_10001741_pt1 | contig 33902 bp, 28 predicted proteins | sample YL17G11_40_MG_FD_203452 | JGI IMG/M metagenome (GOLD analysis project Ga0315289, IMG submission 203452) | Sediment microbial communities from Yellowstone Lake, YNP, Wyoming, USA - YL17G11_40 | ecosystem: Environmental > Aquatic > Freshwater > Lake > Sediment | place: USA: Wyoming | collected... | reverse complement strand
GGAAGAAACGGCCACCGCCAAGGCGGAAGTAGATGCCAAGGTCCAAGCTGCCCAGGCCGAAGCTGAACAAGCCAAGGCAGCCTATGCGGCTGCTCAGGAAGAAACGGCCACCGCCAAGGCGGAAGTAGATGCCAAGGTCCAAGCTGCCCAGGCCGAAGCTGAACAAGCCAAGGCAGCCTATGCGGCTGCTCAGGATGAGATCGCTCGACTCCAGGCCCAAGCCCCTGCTGAGGGAGTACCCACCGCTGAGGTAGAGGCCCTGAAGGCCGAAGCTGAACAAGCCAAGGCAGCCTATGCGGCTGCTCAGGAAGAGATCGTTCGACTCCAGGCCCAAGCCCCTGCTGAGGGAGTACCCACCGCTGAGGTAGAGGCCCTGAAGGCCGAAGCTGAACAAGCCAAGGCAGCCTATGCGGCTGCTCAGGATGAAGCGGCCACCGCCAAGGCGGAATTGGAGAGAGAGCGGGCGGCTTGTGCCCAGGAAATAGGAAGGTTTGAAGCGGAAAAGGTGATCATGGGGGCGGAAGCGGCAGAGGGAGTAGCAGCGGCCAAAGGAGCAAGGGCCTACGCACCAAATGATTACGGGAGAGGACAACAGCTACTGGCACAGGCGAAAGATGCTCTCGCTGCCTCGGCCTTTCCTCAGTCTATGGAAACTGCCAGAGAGGCGACGCGACTCTTTAATATGGCCAGCGATGCGTCAGGCAGGGCCCAAAAGGCCGAAACAGGGGCCTTAAAGACCGCCTGCGAGAGGGCCTTAGCTGAGGAAAGAACGAAATGCGCCCGGGAGAAGGAGCAGGCCTTGGCTGAGGAAAAAGAGAATTGCGCCAAGAGATTGGCCGAGGCCCAAGTTCCCAAACCCGCTGTGGCTCCTGTGGCATCCAAGGTAGATTATCATAAGGTCAAGAAGGGAGAGTGTCTATGGGAGATCGCCGAAGCGATCTATGGCGATCCCTTCCAGTGGCCTTTGATCTTCCGGGCCAATCGAGATAAGATTCGAAATCCGGATCTGATTCATCCCAAGCAGCAGTTGAAGATCCCTCGGGATGTGACCCAGGAGGAGATTGACAGCGCGATCAAGGAGGCTGCGGAGAGGTCATGGCCCAAGAGGTAAAAGGGTCTGGCCACTCCCACAGCACACGGTTCATTCTTTTTCACCCTTCAAGACAGCAAACATGCAAAGGAGGAGGCTCTGGCTTGACTGCCGTGGGTCTCCTCCTTTTCGCCTATGGAAAGACATAAGCAAAATAGGATCTCATTAGAGATCGGCACGGAAATTCAGGGCCTTTTTGGCATTAACGATGAATACCTAAGGCTCATCGAGGACTCTCTCGGGGTCCAGTTGCTTCTCCGCAATGGAGTCTTGACCCTCGTTGGATCCTCCTCTGCCGTAGATAAGGCCAGCCAAGCCATATCCGACCTGACCTCCCTCCTTCAGGAAGGCAAGAGTCTCACCCCTGCCGACATCAAGGCCGCCCTCAGATTGTCGGAGGTTGGGGAGAAAGAAACCTTCCAAAAATTCTTCTCTGAGGTGATCGAGGTGTCGCCCAAGAAGAGGCCGGTTCGACCCAAAAGCCTTGGGCAGAAGAGATATATTGATGCCATCCGACAGTATGATATGGTGCTGGGGATCGGGCCCGCCGGAACGGGAAAGACCTATCTCGCTATGGCGATGGCGGTTTCTTCCTTTCTGAAGAAGGAGATCAGCCGCATCATACTCACCCGCCCTGCAGTCGAGGCAGGGGAAAAATTGGGATTTCTTCCCGGAACCCTTTACGAAAAAATCAATCCATATCTCCGCCCCCTCTATGATGCCCTCTATGACATGATGGAATCGGAGCGGGTAAGTCGCCTGTTAGAGATGGGCACCATTGAAATCGCTCCTTTGGCCTTCATGCGGGGCCGAACTCTCAATGATTCCTTCATAGTACTGGATGAAGCCCAGAACACTACTTCTGAGCAGATGAAGATGTTTCTCACCAGGCTAGGCTTTAGTTCGAAGGCGGTGATCACGGGGGACATTACCCAGGTGGACCTACCTGCAGGCAAAGTTTCCGGGCTCATCGAGGTGCAATCCATTGTGAAGGAGGTGGAGGGCATCAAATTCGTGTATCTTACTGAGGAAGATGTCATCCGGCACGAATTGGTGCAGCGGGTCATTCGAGCCTACGAATCCTACCAACAATCCTCTGGTGGGAATCGCCATTGAGCCTTTAGCAGGAAGGAATCATGGTCACAGGAAGTCCAAGAATCCATTCCGCGGCGAACCGAGGGGAAGGGAAGCACCCCCGCGTTGGGGGGTCCGGACACGCAGCTTCACCTGAGAGGATCGAGCTTGCTCTTACCGGTCTCATCTTCCTCTTGGGAGGCGGCGTTCTTCTCCTCTCTCGTCCCACCCCAATGAGATTGACCCCCACCACGCTGCTGAGCCTTCTGGCGATCCCTGGCCTCATCATGGCCTTCTTTTATGGCTATGTTTCAAGGTGGCAGGACCAACGGATAAAGGACCCGAGGAATCTGCGAATCATGGCCATTCTATTTCTTTTCAATGCCCTCATATGCCGCATCTTCCTTATCCTGGCCAATACCATTCATGCCGGTTTCCCTTCCATTCCCCTCTCTTCCTTGGAGTATTCTATACCTGTGGCCCTCACCGGAGTTCTGTTGTCGGTTGTTTTCAATCCCCGCCTGGCCATTGCTGGCTCCATGGCAACCGCCATCCTCTGCAGCTTCTTTTCTACCCATCCCTTTAACTTCTTTCTCATCTCCTTTTCCAGCTCCCTGGTGGGGATCTTTGCTCTGGTGGAGCCAAAGGAGAGGGCCTCTTTCCTCAAGGCGGGGGGCCTGATCGGCGCCTCCAACATGGGGATTATCCTGATCCTGGCATTTCTCTCTCAGAGGGCGGCGTCTCTGCCCTACGATTTGCTTTGTGGTGCGTTGAACGGCCTCTTGGTTGGGATCCTTGCCCTGGGCCTCCTCCCCCCCCTGGAATACCTGTTTGGCATCACCACCAATTTCAAGCTACTGGAGATCTCCAATCTGCATCAAGATATTCTGAGACAGCTCATCCTGATCGCACCCGGGACCTACCATCACAGCATCGTCCTGGGCACGCTGGGAGAAGCGGCTGCGGAGGCAATAGGCGCCAATTCCCTCTTAATTCGCGTCAGCGCCTATTATCACGATATCGGCAAGATCAAGAAGCCTGACTATTTCATTGAGAACCAGATGGGCGCCTTAAATCGGCACGACAAGTTGGCGCCTTCGATGAGCAGCCTCATTCTTACTTCCCATGTTAAGGATGGAGTGGAGTTAGCGAGGGAGAGCAAATTGCCCCTTCCCATTATCGACATCATCAAACAACATCACGGGACTGCCCTCATCACTTTCTTCTATCGGAAAGCGAAGGAGGCCAACAACCGCAGGATGGCCGAAGTCCGCGAAGAGGACTACCGCTATGCGGGACCCAAGCCCCAGACCAAGGAAGCCGCTATCGTCATGTTGGCGGATGCGGTGGAGGCTGCTTCCCGGACCCTCACCGATCCGGCGCCGGCGCGCATCCAGGGAATGGTGCAACGGATTATCAACAACATCTTCGGAGATGGACAGCTGGAGGACTGTGACCTCACCCTGAAAGATCTCCATCAGATCGCCAAGTCCTTCGTCCGAATCCTGACGGCCATCTTCCACCATCGGGTCCAGTATCCCGGATTCAACTTCGAAGATTGGAGCAAAAAGGGAGGAGGCAATGGAGATTTCGGTCAGAAATCAGCAAAGGAAGATAAAGATCGACTTAGGCCTCCTAAGAGAGATAACAGGGAGGACATTAGAAGACTTGGGACATCCTGACGCCGAGTGCGGGGTGCTCGTGGTCAATGATAAGAGGATTGCCCACCTCAATGGCACCTTCCGGGGGATTACCGCCCCCACCGATGTCTTGGCCTTCGCCATGCAGGAAGGTCCCGGGGTCGAATGGGTCCCTCACCTGTTAGGCGATGTGGTGATCTCTGCGGAAAGAGCCCTCTCTCAGGCTCAAGAGAGGGGACACTCCTTGGCGAGCGAGCTTTGCTTCCTTCTGGTCCATGGCCTGCTGCACTTACTGGGATGGGAGGATACCACCGAAGCAGGCCGGAGGAAGATGCTGAGGGCCCAAAAGAGGATCGTGAGGCATATCTTTCCGGATGGCGTGGATAACTGTCGGACCAGAGAGAGGCCCAAGGCCCACATTGCAAGATGAATCCCCCTAAAGGTTGGCTGGAAAGGCTGAATTGTGCGATCGACGGGATCCTTCTGGCGACCCGCACCCAAAAGAGTCTCCGTTTTCATTTCCTCGCCGCATTCTGCGTCCTGCTCCTCACCCTTTTGGTGAAGCTTCCCCGGGCAGACCTGCTCATCCTCATCTTTACCATCATCTTGGTGATTTGGGCAGAGCTTTTCAATACGGCCCTCGAATTGGTGGTGGACCTCCTGGCCGATCGATATCACCCGTTGGCCAAGTCGGCAAAGGATGTTGCGGCGGGAGGTGTGCTGATCGTTTCCTTCGGGGCAGCGGTGATCGCCTATTTCACCCTTTTTGCTCCCCTCAATCCTTCCTTGCGACGTATCCTCCTGTTTTTGAAGCATCCCCCGCAGCATCTGGCTTTTGTCTCCTTGGCACTGGTGATCGTCATGGTGATTGTCTTGAAGGCCTTGTGGGGGAAAGGAACCCCGCTGCACGGAGGTATGCCCAGTGGACATGCCGCTGTGGGGTTCGCGTTGAGCACCATCCTGACCTTCGTCACTGAGAGTCCCTTGGTGATGGTTTTGGCCTTCGTTCTGGCATCACTGGTAAGCCAAAGCCGCTTGATTCATGGAATTCATACCCGCATGGAGGTTCTCTCCGGGGCCTTGTTGGGAATTCTGGTGGTGGTAGCGATCTTTCAAATCTTCGGGTAGAGGCGGCGAGGCAATGACGAGCAAGATCGGAAAATCGGGATTCATCGGCATTGTGGGAAGGCCCAATGTAGGCAAGTCCACCCTTCTCAATCGTCTGCTGGGAGAAAAGGTTTCCATTGTCTCCCCCAAGCCCCAGACGACCCGTTTCCGCACCTTGGGGATAAAAACCGTTCCCCAGGCCCAAATGGTCTTTATCGATACGCCCGGGGTGCACTCGGGTGGATCCCATTTCAGTCGAGGGCTTTCGAGAGTCGCGTTTCAGGCCTTATCAGAGTCCGATCTAATACTCTGGATGGTCGAGCCCTCCGCGGATTTGGACGAGGATGACCGCTCTCTGCTGGAGGAGATCAAAAAGGCTGGACGGTCCACCTTTCTCCTCATCAACAAGGTCGACCTCCTCCCCAGACAGATGCTGCTCCCCCTCATTTCGCAGTTTTCCCTCCTGGCCTCCTTCGCAGAGATCGTGCCCGTTTCTGCCCTGAATGGGGAGAATATAGATCGGCTGGAGGAGTTGATCATTCGGTATCTGCCTGAGGGCCCCCCCTTTTTCCCTGCGGAGCAGATCACCGACCAGCCGGAGCGTCTCTTGTCTGCCGAGTTCATCCGGGAGAAGATCTTTCAGCAGACCCATCAGGAGATTCCTTACGCGGTGGCCGTTTCGGTCGATGAATTCCAGGAAGAGAAGGAGAAAGGGTTGGTGGTGATCCATGCCACCATCTTCGTGGAAAAAGAGTCCCAGAAGGGAATCCTTATCGGCAAAGGTGGGGCGACCCTAAAGCGAATTGGCGAGTCGGCCCGTCGAGAGATCGAAGCCTTGGTCGGCTGTAAGGTTTATCTTCGCCTCTGGGTCAAGGTAAAGAAGGCCTGGAGAAAGGATCAAGAGGCGCTCAAACAACTGGGTTACTGGTCGTCCTGAGCCCGCGGCTCGGGATCTGCGGAGGATTGATGCCCCTGTATCGCACTGAAGCAATCGTCATGGGAGGCTGGAACTTGGGGGAAGCGGATCGCATTGTCTCCTTCTATACGCGAAGGATGGGGCGCATCCGGGGGGTGGCAGCCGGAGTTCGGAGGGTACGGAGCAAATTTGGTGGGAGGCTTCAATTATTCACCCACGGCACGCTGCTCTGTTTCGCCAAGGAGAATCGAGGCCTGTGCCGGATCAATGAGTTTGAGCCCCTTGATTCTTTTCAGAGGCTTCGTTCCGATTTAGGCAGGTTGAGCCATGCCTCGTACCTGGTGGAGCTCACCTCTCTCCTGGTCTGGGAGGGGGAGATCTCGGAAGAGACCTTCCTCCTGCTCTTGCGCGCGCTTCGTCGGTTAGAGGCGGGAGTGGAGGTGTTTCATGCAGAGAGGGCCTTCGAGATCGGTCTTCTCCTGATCGCCGGCTATCTACCGGAACTGGGGAGGTGTGTAAGATGCAAGAGGCCTCCTGCGAGAGATCAGGGGGCCTTCCTTGCTCCGGAAGAGGGGGGTATCCTGTGCCCGGACTGCCAAACGAAATTTCACCCTTCCCTTCCGCTCACTCCGCCCTCTCTGATCTACCTGCAAGAAGCAAGAGGAGGGGACCTGGGGAAGCTTCTGGGGATTCCGCTCTCCTGGCAGGAGAGGACCGAGATCTCCAGTGCCATGCGGGCTTACTTTAACCACATCCTGCAAAAAAGAATGCATACCCTCGATTTCATGGCGCAATTGGAAAAAGCGACCGGGGGGTGAGATGGGCTGAATTGATTTTTCCCTTGATGTTTGAGCTATATAGCCTATAATAATCCAATTCCATACATCTCAATTCTGGAGGATCGCTTATGAGGACAACGGTCAAGAGACTGGCAGCCACGATGTTGATTGTTATCCCCGTTCTTATTACGGCGTGCGCCCCTGGGCTGAAGAATTCAACAGGGGCCAATGATATAGGAACACCGGCGCAGGAGGCGCAGGTATCGCCGGAGCAGACATCATCAGGACCTACATCGCCAGGACAGGTGTCACCAGGGACAACATCGCCAGAGCAGGCACCACCGGCGCCGGCACCGGAAGTCCCGGCATCAGGACCACAGGCAGCAGGTGTCCAGACACCTCCCCTCCAGGAATACCGGATCCAGCCTGGCGATCTGCTCGACATCAAATTCTTCTACAACCCGGAATTGAACGAGCAGCTTCCGGTTCGGCCTGATGGCCGCATTTCACTGCAGTTAGCTCATGAGATCATGGCCGCAGGGCTGACGCCTGTGGAATTGACCGCAGCGCTCAAAGAGAGATACGCGACGGAGCTCGCAAAACCTGAAATCACGGTGATCGTTCGCTCCATTTCTGCCGGCCCAAGGATGGTTTTTGTGGATGGTGAAGTCAATAGGGCAGGGACGTTCAATCTGACGGGTCCGCTCACGGTTCTGCAATCTCTATCTCTGGCCGGAGGGCTCAGAGACACGGCCCGTTCCTCTGAAATCATCCTCATTCGCCGCGATGCAAACAACCGGGCAGCGGTCCAGACGGTGAATATCAAGAAGGTGCTCGACGGCACCGATATGAGCCAGGACCTGATCCTCCAGCCCTTCGACATCGTCTATGTGCCCAAATCGCCCATTGCCAATCTCAACCTGTGGGTGGACCAGTATATCCGAAAAAACATACCCATCGCCTTCGGCACGGGTTATTATCTTGGTGGATTACAATAAAGAGAAGGGGATAACAGGACTTTCCATGGAAGACAAAACCATCACGCGGCAGCAGACTCCGAGCATCAACTTGAGAGATCTTCTGACCATTGCCTTTAAACACAAGTACAAGATCGTCGCCATTTTTCTGGTGACTGTGATTGCGGCGACCATCATCGCTTTCTTGCTTCCACCGGTCTACATGGCCAAGGCGATTCTGTTGATAAAATTCGGCAGGGAGTACATCTACCGCTCTGAGGTGGGCAATCAGCCCCCGGTGGTTTCTTTTAACCCGGAGGGGGTCATCAACTCGGAGATAACGATCCTGACCAGCCGGGATTTGATAGAAAAGGTCATCACCTCCTTGAAGATCGAAAATATCTACCCCGATCTGGCCAATAACCCCTCGTCGAAGATGGAGCCGATGGGAGCGGCGATCCTCGCATTCGAAAATAGCCTCCGGGCAGAGGGTGTCGCCAGATCAAATGTCATTGAGATCTCCTTCGAGCATGAAAACCCCGAGATTGCCGCCAGGGCTGTAAATCAGCTCGTTGAGCTCTTCAGGGAGAAGCACCTTCAGGTCTACAGCGATTCCCAGTCCTCTTTCCTCGAAACGCAGGCCGGCACCTTTGGGCAGAAACTGAAAGAATCCGAAAACCGGTTAGAGGCCTTTAAGCAAAGGAAGCAGGTCTTCTCCATTGACGAACAGAGGAGTCTTCTTCTTAAGCAGCGCGCGGACCTGGATACCTCACTGAAGAACTCTGAGAATCGGGTTGACGAATTGAAAACCAAGTTTTCCTCCCTGAAGGCCCAGCTAAAGGTGATTCCAGAGACCAAGAACATGGATACGCAAGAGGTCCAACCAGAGGCAGGGGAGAGCAACACCGTCGCGCAGGCAAAGGCCCAACTCCTCAACCTCCAGCTGAAGGAACGCGAGCTCTTGGAGAAGTACAAAGAGAATAATCGACTGGTGATCAGTGTGCGGAAGGAAATAGAGCTGGTAAAGGAGTTCCTCCGGCAACAGGAAAAGCAGGGAGTCGGAGCTACAGGAGGAAAAGGAAAAACCCAGATCGAAAATGTGGTCTATCAAGAAGTGCAAAAGGACATGCTCAGGACAGAGGCGGACCTGAACGCAGAGTTGGTCAAGGTCCCGCTCCTCCGGAGACAATTGCGCGAAACTGAGAGAGAGATACAAGACCTCGATTTCAAGGCCAAGGAACTTCAGACCCTGAAACGCGAAGCGGACAGCGATGAAAAGAACTACCAGACCTATTTGGACAAATTAGAAGAGGCCCGAATGTCAGAGGACATGAATCGCCAGAAGATGGCCAATATCACGGTGATTCAGGAAGCGACCGTCCCCCTGGAGCCGGAAAAGCCCGATAAGCGAAAGATCGTATTGATGGGCCTTCTTCTCGGCGCGTGCCTGGGAATCGGTTCCGCCTTTTTCTTCGAATACGTCAGACAAGGACTCTCTACCCCAGAAAGCGCAGAAAAGCGGCTTGGCCTCCCGGTTCTCTCAACCTTTCCTTACAAAAAATAGCAGATAATACCCCATGTATTTGAACTTCTATCATCTGAGGAAAGAGCCTTTCCAGATTACGCCCGATCCCGAGTTTCTCTTTTTGAGTCCGAGCCATAAGGAAGCATTGGCTTCTATCATTTACGGGATAGAGCAAAGAAAGGGTTTCGTCGCCATCATCGGGGAGGTTGGGGTGGGAAAGACCACCCTCCTTCGTTCGTACCTGGAAGAGGTCGACAGAAAGCCACTGAAGATCGTCTATATCTTTAATTCAAATGTCTCCTTTAGAGGACTCCTCAAGACGGTTCATCAGGAACTGGGGCTGGCGGCGGAAGCAGATGACTCCTACGAGATGGTGAACCGGCTTCACCAGTGGTTAATTGATGAATATCAAAAGGGCAACAATGTGGTGCTCATCATTGATGAGGCACAGAATATGCCCACAGAGACCCTTGAAAACCTGCGCATGCTCTCCAATCTTGAGACCTCCACCGACAAGCTGATGCAGATCGTCCTGGTGGGGCAACCGGAGCTTGAACACAAGCTCAATCTGAAGGAGCTGAGGCAACTCCGGCAGCGCATCGCCGTTAAGGCGACCATTTCACCACTTACCAAAGAAGAATGCATGAAATACGTCCGGCATCGATTGAGCAAGGTTGCCACGAAAGAGGCCCCAGTTTTCACGACAGAAGCGATGAAACAGATTGTCAGGAAATCCCAGGGAGTCCCGAGGGTTATCAATATCCTTTGCGACAACAGCCTCATCACCGGATTTGGTTATCAAAAAAGAAGGATAGGTTCCAGAATTGTCAAGGAGGTTGTTGCTGACTTCGAGGGCAGGAGAAGGCCGGGATTCTGGAGGTGGGGCCTTGCTGTGTTCGTCTTGCTCCTCCTGCTGGCGGGTATCTTCTGGATGTATCGCCATAGCGAAAGCCCCCCTTGGGGAAGCATTCGGTTGCAGTCATCGAGAATTGGTTGAATACGCCAAAGAATTCAATTGATGATTCTTAGCGCGATTTACCAGTCACAGGAGAGGAATCCCTCGCTGTCATTTGCAGCCCGATTTGAGCCAGAATTGGCCCCCCGCAATACTTTGCTCTTGGAAGTCAATCATCTCCTGACGATTATCCCCTGCGAATTCATTTGGGCCGTTATCCTTCTCCAGTAGTTTGTGGACCGGAGGGAGTAGGTCAGGGCCAATTGAGTTTGAAAGCAGATTTCCCGCCCGATCCCCAGAGCAAGCGATTGGATTAGGGAAGGAGTACTATGATCAGTTGTAGGGCGCACCGACCAAAACCTGTGGGGTGGTGGGCAACAAATGCCTATGATCGCTTCGAAATCTGGGTGCCTTCAAGGGAGAGGGCAATTATTGCCTATTGGTTCTTCTGAAACGGATGAAAGGGCATCCGTGGGCGAATCGTGAGATCACCGATTTCATCAATTAATATGGATAGATAAATGCTTGCCTGCAAATGAGAAGACGCGCCCCCACAGATTGGCACAGAATTGGCATTACTCCTAATTGAACATTGGTTTGAAACCGTTTGGAGAATGAACAATGAGCAAGATCTACGAAGCACTTCAACAGGCGCAACGGGAACAGGGGAGAGTAAGGAAGCTTCCGGTGGTGCCAACTCCAACTGTCCCGAGGGGATCTCCCGCGCGGGATTTGGAATTGTCAATGGAAAAAGAGGTGATCAGCCTCTACCAGACCATTGACTCCCTCCTTCCCAATTTGGCCCAAAAGGTGATTCAGTTCATTGGATCTCGTGAAGGCGAAGGGACCTCCACCATCGCCCGAGAGTTCGCACGGGTATCGGCCACGACCTTCAATGATCGAGTGCTCCTGTTAGATGGGAATAGGAATAAGCCCAGCCTGCATCTCGTATTCAACCTCAGGCCCAAATACGGTTGGGAAGATGTGTTGGGGGATGGAGAAGCGGTTGATAAGGCGGTTTATCAGATTGGGGATTCCAGCCTGTTTGTGTGTCCTGTTTCGCCCCATTCTCCAATGAGCACGCAATCTGTGGATACCCCCAAGTTGAAGGACCTCCTCGAAGGGCTGAGGCGAAGATTTGACCTTGTCCTGATTGATTCCTCGCCTGCCAACACCTCTCCGGACGGGATAGCCTTCTGCCCACGGGTGGACGGGGTGGTCCTCATTCTGGGGGCTGAGAAGACCAGGTGGCAGGTGATAGAGAGGGTTAAGGAGCAAATAACAAAAAATGGAGGGAACGTCCTTGGGATGGTCTTTAATAAAAGGCGTTATTATATACCGGATTTCATTTACAGACGACTGTAGTAATTGGCCCAAAACAACTTCAGTTTGGACTCCGAGGTCATTTCAGCAATGTTGAAAGAGATCCTAACATCTAAATACCGTCCGAATGGTTACCGAGGATTGTCGTCTATGCATGCGAACGATGGTCTTGGATTCTTCAATGAAGCTTCCTTCAACCGTTTGCTTCAGCTGGAGGAGAAAAGGACTGAACGATCGAGAAAGCCATTCTTGGTGATGCTCTTGGATGTCTCAATCCTTCTGAGGACGCCAAGAAGAGATGAGGTTCTCGATCAAATAGGGGAGACCTTCTCCTCTTCCCTCCGGGAGACGGATGTGAGGGGATGGTACAAGGAGGATGCGGTCATCGGGGTCATCTTCACCGAGACGACCTCCGTGGACGAGAATACCAGGGGCAAGATATTCCTCAAAGTCCATAAGACCTTGTGCAGGACCCTGAATCTGGAAGAGGTGGCCAAGATCGACATCTCCTTTTATGTGTTTCCGGAGGAGCACGATCGCTACAAGGCGAATGGGGGGTTCGATCTAAGCCTCTACTCCGACGTGACAGATGAAGGCCATTCTGGTCGAGTTGCGTTGGCGATCAAAAGGGCGATGGATATTTTGGGAAGCCTCCTGACCGTGTTGGTTCTCTCTCCGGTTCTTCTTACCATTGCAGTTGCCATCAAGCTGACCTCCAAAGGACCGGTGTTGTTCAAGCAGGAGAGGATAGGCATGGGTGGCAACAGGTTCACTTTTCTGAAGTTTCGGTCGATGTACACGAATTGCGATGAGAGAAATCATAAGGAGTATATTCAGAAATTCATCTGTGAACAGAAGAGTGCCTCTGCGCCGAGCAAAAAAGGCGGGGCCGAGGTCTACAAATTGAATGATGACCCGAGGATTACTCCGCTGGGCAGGTTTTTGAGAAAGACGAGCCTGGACGAGCTTCCGCAGTTTATCAATGTGCTGAAGGGCGAGATGTCTCTGGTGGGACCGAGGCCTCCTATTCCCTATGAGTGCGACCTTTATGACATCTGGCACCGGCGAAGACTCCTTTCGGTCAAGCCGGGTATCACCGGGCTCTGGCAGGTGGAGGGTAGAAGCTGTACTACCTTTGACGATATGGTGCGACTTGACCTCAAGTATATCAGGGAATGGTCTTTATGGCTGGATATCAAGCTAATTCTCAAGACTCCATGGGTGGTCTTGACATGCAAGGGGGCGTATTAGTCTGCCTTGCAGGATTTGGCTGGCGCGCCAAAGGTGGTCTTTAATTGCAGTGTGATCGGTGTGATTTCGTGACGTGAATGAAAGGCCCAAAAAGCACGATACCGCCTCGGAAGAGGTATCAAAAAGGAGTATACCGTGATTCGCATGGGGGTTATTGGCTACGGCTATTGGGGTCCCAATATCCTGCGGGTTTTTAATACCGTTGAGGGGTCCAAGGTGATTGCCGTATGCGACATCAAACAGGACGCATTGAAGCGAGTGAGGAAGATTTACCCGGAGGTAAGGGTTACTACCGATCCCGAAGAACTTCTATCCTCAGTTGACATTGACGCAGTAGCGGTCATCACGCCGGTGTTTTCGCACTACGAGTTGGCCAAGAAGGCGCTCCTTCTGGGCAAGCATGTCTTCGTAGAAAAACCCTTCACCTATACCGTTGCGCAGGCGGAAGAGCTGATCGAGTTGGCGGAAAAAAACCACCTGAAAATCATGGTCGATCACACCTTTCTCTTTACCGGAGCGGTGAGAAAGATCAAACAGGTCATCGATGACGGCACCCTGGGCAGCCTTCTTTACTTCGATTCCATGAGGGTCAACCTTGGGCTCTTCCAGCATGATGTGAATGTGGTGTGGGATTTGGCCCCGCACGATTTGTCCATCGTGGATTACCTCATCGAAGAAAAGCCTACTGCGGTGGTGGCCACCGGCGAAGCCCATTTTAACCATGGGATGGAGGATGTGGCCTACATCACTCTTTACTTTCCCAAACACCTGATCGCGCACATCAATGTGAACTGGCTCTCGCCGGTCAAAGTGAGAACCACCCTGATTGGCGGCAAGAAGAAGATGCTCGTCTGGAACGATCTGGATCCCGACGAAAAGATCAAAATCTATGATAAAGGGATTGAGGTGGAGACCAAAGAGGGGGTATACGATCTCCTATTGAGCTATCGCTCAGGTGACATGTGGGCGCCCAAAGTGGACCAGGTAGAGGCCCTCCGGCTCGAGACCGAACATTTCCTTGACTGCGTGGCCAAAGACAAGGTTCCCATCAATGACGGGAACTCCGGCCTGCGAGTGGTGAAGATCCTCGAGGCCGCCAACAAGTCCATAAAGAACCGGGGAGAGATGGTGGATCTGTGAATTCAAATTACCTTTCCATCTCCGGTGATGTCAAGCTGGGGAGGGATGTGAAGCTCTCGAAGTTCATCAACCTCTACGGCTGCTCTATCGGAGACAACACGAAGATAGGTGCCTTTGTAGAGATCCAGAAGAATGCGAACGTCGGGAAAAATTGTAAGATCTCCAGCCATACCTTCATCTGCGAAGGCGTGGTGATCGAAGACAACGTGTTCATTGGGCACGGCGTCACCTTCATCAATGACAGCTATCCGCGCGCGACCAGGCCCAATGGTCAGTTGCAGACCGATACAGACTGGGCCGTGGAGCCCACCTTGATCAAGAGGGGAGCCTCTATCGGCTCCGGATCCACCATCCTCGCCAATGTCACTGTGGGTGAGAATGCGATAGTGGGTGCAGGGAGTGTAGTCACAAAGGATGTGGCACCCAATACCATCGTCGCGGGCAATCCAGCACGATTCTTGCGGAATGTCGAGGAAGGTCGGAGGCAATAGGAATATGAGAGTTCCATTCTTGGATCTGAAGGGCCAGTACGAATCCATCAAGGATGAGATTCACGCTGCCCTGGGCGGGGTGCTGGAGAAGACCGCCTTTGCGGGCGGGCCCTTTGTCAGTCAATTCGAAGGGGGAGTTGCCTCAGGAATAATCTCCTCCCCCTTGATGGGGAATTTGCCTCAGGAATAATCTCCTCCCCCTTGATGGGGGAGGATTAAGGTGGGGGTGGACAGTTGAACATACCATCAATTCTTTTCCTTGAATCCTTGAACCCTGGACTCCTTGGACCCTTTGAGTGATGAAAGTCCCTTTCCTGGATTTGAAAGCCCAATACGAGAGTATTCGAGAAGAGATCCATGTAGCCCTCAATGAGGTCCTCGATAGTGCCGCCTTCGCGGGGGGTCCATTCGTCGCTCGCTTCGAAAAGGAGTTTGCGGACTTCTGCGGGTGCCGACATGCCATCGGGGTGGGAAGCGGCACTGACGCTTTGTGGTTGGCCCTCCTGGCTTTAGGGGTAGGCGCGGGCGACGAGGTCATCACCGTGCCCAACACCTTCATTGCCACGGCAGAGGCCATCAGCTTCTCCGGCGCCCGACCCGTCTTTGTCGATATCGAAGAACAGACCTACAATATGAACCCCGCCTTGTTGGAGTCCGCTATTACCCCGAGAACCAAGGCGATTATCCCGGTTCATCTTTTTGGCCAGACGGCGGACATGGATCCAATCATGGATATTGCGCGAAGGCATAGATTATATGTCATCGAGGATGCGTGTCAGGCCCATGGAGCGGAGTACAAGGGGAAAAAGGCCGGATCCATCGGGGATGCGGGCTGCTTCAGTTTTTATCCGGGCAAGAATCTGGGGGCCTATGGGGAAGCGGGTGCGGTAGTGACGGGGAATGATGCCCTGGCCACGAAGATCAAGATATTGCGCGACCACGGCCAGCCCCAAAAGTATTATCATGACTTGGTCGGCTGGAATGCCCGCATGGATGGAATCCAAGGTGCGGTGCTCAGCGTGAAGCTCAGATACCTTTCAGCCTGGAATGAGGCACGGAGAAGGAACGCCCAGTCCTACAACGATCTGTTGGCCGGCGTCGCCGGGGTCATCGTCCCCCGAGAGGCCGATCGCTGCGAGCACGTTTATCACATCTACGCAATTCGCGTGCCCAACCGCGACCTGCTCATCGAAAGATTGGCCCAGAGGGATATCCATTGCGGGATTCACTACCCTGTTCCTTTGCACCTGCAAAAGGCCTACGAGTCTCTGGGGCTCAAAAAGGGCAGTTTCCCGATCGCCGAGAAGTGCGCCTCGGAGTTCGTCTCTTTGCCCATGTTTCCGGAATTGACAGAGGCGCAGATCGAGTATGTGGTGAGTGAGATCAAAGGGATCATCGACACCTAAGTGGTCCTTCTCGATTCCTTCCCCTGGCCAAGATCCCATTCGGGTTTGTCTCCGCTTCCGGACTGCCCGAGGAGAGCTGCTGCAATGACCGATTCAAGAGTAGAGAAGTTCATCGTAGACACCTTCTTATATGGCGACACAAAGGGATTGTCCAATGAGACCTCGCTCACTGAGGCGGGTATTGTAGATTCGACCGGCATCCTGGAGCTCATCTCTTTTCTCGAAAAGGCGTACTCCATCACGGTCGAGGATGAAGAATTAATCCCCGAGAATCTCGATTCTCTGCAACAGATTGCCCAATTCATCCGTAGCAAGGTTGGAGCTTAACCACCATTTGGACGAGGGGAATTGCGAGGCTTCTTCGATGCTCTTGCACGATTACTTGAAAAAACAAGCGTTGGAGCGACCCCAGAAGGTTGCCTTGATCGTTGGGCCGGAGAAGTTGACCTATGGCCATCTCGACAGCAAGAGCAGCAGGTTGGCTTCCGTGTTCGAGGACCGGGGCGTGACCAGGGGAGATCGGATCGCCCTTTTTCTCCCTAACTCGGAAGAAATGGTTCTGGGGATCTACGGGGCACTGAAGTGCGATGCTGCATTCTTGCCCTTGAGCCCCACCATCAAGCTCGAGAAACTGACGGCCATTCTCAATGATTGCAGGCCCGCTGGCCTGATGATGGGCAAGGCGCCATCCGTTGATCCCGTTGCCTTGGCACAGGCGGTTCCATCGCTAAAGGTGGTCCTGCTCTGCAACCAGGAAGACCCTCTCCCAGACGGAAGATTCCTGTCTCTCTCCGATGCCTTGGCACGTGAAAGCCTTACGCCACGGCCATCCCGGAACATCGACTTGGATTTGGCCTATGTGATCTACACCTCCGGGTCGACGGGCATTCCCAAGGGCGTGATGATGACCCACGGGAGCGTGCTGTCAGCGGCTACCTCGATCATCTCCTACTTGGGGAGCACCCCGGATGAGATCGTTCTCAATTGTCTGCCCTTGCCCTTCGTTTACGGTCTCTACCAGGTCTTGATGTCGGTGATGGTGGGCGGGACGGTGGTTCTGGAAAAGGGGTTCAACTATCCCCAGCGCACCATGGCGAGGCTTCGGGAGTCGAAGGTCACAGGGCTCCCCGTAGTTCCCACCATGGCCGTCATGCTCCTCGACCTGGAGGCCTTCAACGGGAAGGAGATTCCGAGCCTGCGCTACATCACGAGCGCGGGGGCCCAGTGGCCGGTTGAGCACATCGAAGAGCTGCAAAGCCGTTTTCCGTCGACGCAGATATTCTCCATGTATGGGTTGACGGAATGCAAGCGGGTCTCTTACTTGCCTCCGGAGCAGATTTCTATACGCCCATCTTCTGTGGGCAAGGGAATGCCCAATGAAGAAGTCTGGGTTGCTGATGAGAAAGGCGCCCCGGTTCCCCCGGGAGAGGTGGGGGAGCTGGTGGTGCGGGGATCGAATGTCATGCTCGGCTACTGGGAACGGCCTGAAGAGACGGCGAAGGTCCTCCGCCCGGGCAGATATCCAGGCGAACGGGTATTATACACAGGGGATTTCTTCAAAACGGATAGCGAAGGATACCTCTACTTCGTGGGCAGAAAAGACGACATGATCAAGACCAGAGGGGAGCGGGTGAGCCCTGCGGAAGTAGAAAAGGTGTTGGTGAGGATGCCTGGCATCAAGGAGGCAGCTGTCGTAGGTATTCCTGACCGGCTTTTGGGCCAGGCAATTGCCGCCTATGTCGTCCCCGGCTCCGATGCCGGGCTCGATCCGCAATCAGTGAAGAGATTTGCAGCGGAGCGCCTGGAGGACTTTGCGGTCCCAAAGGTCGTTGAGATCGTTTCAAGCCTTCCGTACACATCGAGCGGGAAGATTGATAAGAAGCTGCTTGCAGGCGATTGGACGGATAACGATTGCCTCAACGACCCGTCGGCGCCTCATAAGTCATTCTCAAAAGACATCCTGACGATCGACTGTCCAAGGGCTGTCCGGCAAATCGGAGATTTCATCAGGACATCGGTCGTTCGCGGCTTCAAGAGAAGGGGGGCGGTGGTCGGGCTCAGCGGTGGGGTAGACTCCTCCGTGGTCGCCGTGCTGGCGCGTCAGGCATTAGGCCGCGACAGGGTCCTGGGGCTGATTCTTCCCGAGAGAGAGACCGACCCCTTGAGCGAGAGGCTCGCCCGGGACCTTGCTGCCCAGTTCGATATTCCCATACAGGTTGTGGATTTGACGGAGAGTTGCGGGTCCTTCGATCTTTATGAGAGGCGCGATGAAATCGTCCGGAAGAATTTTCCCGATTACGACCCCGCGGTCCATCGCTACAAGCTCATATTGCCGGGGGATCTATTGGAGGGCAGCGCACTCAATGTCTACCGGTTGGCCCTGATATCGAAGGATGGGACCTCGAAGACCAAGCGGCTCAGTAAGGAGGATCTCTTGGGGCTCATCTCGGCTACCACCATAAAACAGCGACTGAGGATGGTCACCCTATACTATTATGCCGAGCGCGAGAATTATGTCGTGATCGGCACGACGAACAAGACAGAGCTGGACCTCGGTTTTTTTGTGCGATATGGAGATGGTGGCGTCGATATGGAGCCGCTCGCATCGTACTACAAGGTCCAAGTCTACCAGATTGCCACCCATTTGGGAATCCCGGATGAAATCATTCAGAGGCCACCCACCGCGGATGTGTATCCTGCCATGAGCGAGGACCGGGAGTTCTATTTCAGGCTCAGCTACGAGGATTTAGACCCCCTGCTTTACGCGTGGGAGCACCACATCCCCATCGAGGAAGTGATGCAGGAGATGAACCTCCAAGAAGAGCAAGTCCGGCGCATCTATCGCGATTTCGCGACGAAGAGGATCTTATCAGAACACCTGCAACGTCCGCCAATAAACCTCGGAGAGGAATTTGTCGTATGAGAATCTGCTCCAGGTGTGTTCTTCCTGAGACTTTTCCGGGGATCTCCTTCGACAGCGAGGGGACCTGTAGCTTCTGTAAGTCGGCGGCGGACGCCTTACGGGATGACCAGAAGCGGAGCCTGGAGAAACGCTTCCTCGAGGCCATCGATCGCGTCAGAGGGGTGTCTCCTTTCGATTGCATCGTGGCCTACAGCGGGGGCAAGGACAGCTCGTACCTCCTGGACCTTCTGGTGACCCAATACGATCTGAAGGTCCTCGCGGTGACCTTCGACAACTGGTTCTTGTCCGAGATGGCCTTCAGCAATATGAGGTCTATCACCAGAAGCCTCAATGTGAGCCACATGGTCATTCGGCCGCCCTACGAGTTGATGAAGGCCCTTTTTCGCGAGGCTTCCCAGAGAGAATTGTATTCGAGAAAGTCCCTGGAGAGGGCCAGCACCATCTGCACCACCTGTATCTCTTTCGTTCGCTTCTCCTGCCTGCGGACCGCGATGGAAAAAGGTGTCCGGCTCGTAGTCTTCGGGTTTAATCCTGGCCAGGCGCCAGAAAGTGCCGCGATCATCGCAACGAATGGTGCTCTTCTCCAAGCGCTGCAGCAGGCAGTTTATGGACCGATCAGCAAAATTGTCGGAAACGCAGCCCAACCATTTTTTCTTGAGAAGGAGCATTTTGACTCAAAAAGCCGGTTCCCATGCATCGTCAATCCTTTTACCTTCGTTGATTATCGGGAAGAAAATATATTTTCGAGGATCCGACAGATTGGATGGCAACAGGTTACTGATACGGATGAGAATTCTACCAACTGTTTGATGAACAGTTATGCGAACTTGCTCCATTATGGTAAGTATGGGTTCCACCCCTATGCGTCAGAGATCGCAAACATGGTTAGAAGAGGGAGAATGGATAGAGAGGAAGGACTGAGTAGGATTAAGCCTCCCGAAGTAAATCAGATCGTGACGACTGTTTCCAAACAGCTCAATGAGTAAATCCCTCTTGTAATGCTATCGAGCGATGATTAGAAATTTGGTCAACCGATTTCTCCATAGAATTGCCTACATAACACCTGGAGGTTATACTCTTAGGGTCTGGCTGCACCGAATGCGAGGCGTGAAAATTGGAGAGAGGGTTTGGATAAGTCAGTTTGTCTATATAGATGAATTACATCCCGAGGCGGTGGAGATAGGAGATAACTGCACCATTGGCTTGCGAACCTCGATTTTTACACATTTGTATTGGGGTCCAAAGAAGAATAGTGAGTTCAAGAAGGTAATCATTGAGCAGGATGTCTATATCGGACCACATTGTTTAATACTTCCAAACATAAGAATCGGTGAAGGATCAGTTATTAAAGGGGGTACTGTGGTTACCCGTAATGTACCGCCCTATACCTTTTGGGGTCTACCGGATGCCGCGGCATTAGCCAGAGTAACCACGCCGTTAACTGCAAAGCACACTTATCAAGAATTCCTTTATGGTTTGAAGCCATTAAGAAAAAAAGGTGAGCAATCAAGCTGATCCTCTTAAGATGTGGTCTCGAAGAAGATTTCTGAAAATTATTCTGGCAATGGGGATGAGTTTTTCTGCGCATTCAGGGTTTGGCGCCAATGAACCAAGTCACCGAATCAACCAGTCAAGTGATTCGGCTGCACCTACCGCGAGGCTTCCTATAAAACGGGCTGCAACCGTGTATCGGGCTATTAATGGCACACCTGACCAGAACATCGTTAAAGTTGTTGAAATGATGGGAGGGATTGAGAAACTCATCGGGTTGGATGATATAGTCCTCATTAAACCCAATGTGCAGTGGTGGAATCAAGGCGCTCCAAATTTAGCCGCCTTGAAAACCTTTGTTGATCTCGTCATCGAACGTCCCGGAGGGTTCCGGGGTGAGGTCGTTCTGGCTGAGAACTGTCACCGAGGCCCTTCTCCTTGGACTTCGGTCGGCTCAGGATGGGCCCACGGCTTCGATCGAAACTCTGATGTTCCGGGGATCAATCATGTAAGTGATCTGTGTAATGTATTAAAAAATAAATACGGAATGAAATTTTCAATACGCCACTTAATTGATATCGCTGCGGGAAACAAACGGATCTATGGACCCTCTGACGGGTGTGGATATGTCTACTGCGATGGATCCAATGGAGTTCCACTCATTCGTTGTGAAAACGGAGCCGGCGGAGCAGGTCGACGTGCAACGATTATGACCTATCCCATCATTAGGACGGACAGAGGGACGGTTATCGATTTCAAGAACGGGATTTGGGAGAAGGGATCCTACACCGGGCAACCCGTGCGATTGATTAACTTTTCAGGGCTGAACCATCACAGCACCTATTGCGGGATGACGAGCGCTATAAAGAATTACATGGGGATCGCTGATCTGAGCGGAGGGCCTGATCCCATGAACGGCGGACGGCTTTCGGAGGACTATTTCAACTTTCATTCCTTCCCTTTTGACGAATGGGGCCCGGGTCCAAAATCAGGCATGCTCGGAGCCGAGATCGCAGTTTTCATGAAAAGCATCAGAAAGGCTGACCTGAATATAACGACTGCAGAGTGGGTTGGGCTTGCTTCGCGAACCGAACCGCCTGTTGCGCACACGCGTGCTGTAATGGCATGCACAGACCCAGTTGCGCTTGATTATCATGCGGCGAAGTATTTCCTTTATCCTAACTCGGGGGTACCACTTCACAACCCAGATGATAACAAGGGCCCACTCCGCGAATACCTGCAGAAGTGTGCGGAGCATGGTGGTGGCATCTTGGATGAGGGGCATGTCGCGGTAAAATCGTATGATTTTAGGAAAAGGATGTTTCAAGACGATGCCGATTTGGTCGTGGTCGGCGAGAGACAATGGGGAAGTGATCCCAAGAGCTTGCTGAAGTTTATGCTTTTGAGATACGGAGCATGGTTGTTAGGCCATATACCTATGTACTGAAAGAGGGCGTCCCCTCCCTGTGGACCGTCAGGGTTTTCGGATGGGTTGAGAAGCGGAAGGTTTCTTTCCATCGAATCATTTTTCTCGACATAAAGGGGCGGGCGTATTTCGGTCATTTCTTCAATGACTTAGAAAGCAAAATAATGAACTTCAATGGAAATGTAACACTGATAGATCCAGCAGTTGATACTCGTTGGGATGCATATGTCGAGAGCCATCCCTTTGGATGGATTACCCACCTATCTGATTGGAAGAGGATCTTGGAAAAGAGTTTCCAACACATGAAGGGCTACTATTTAGTTCTCATGGATAAGCGGACAGAGAGTATTAGGGCAGCGTTACCGCTATTCGAGGTGAAAAGTTGGATCGCAGGCCACCGACTCGTCAGCATTCCATTTGCCACGCTTTCCGATCCCTTGGTCTCTTCGCAGGAAGACATGGAAGAACTATTTGATGCAGCTATTCATTTATCAAAGGAATTGAAGACAAAGCATATTGAGATTCGAACCTTCCGGTCTTTCTCGATGATCAAAGAAGACCGGTTTGCGATTGATAATAGCTTTAAACATCACTACTTGACGCTCAAGTCGGAACCCGAGATATTGATGAGGACCTTCCATCGAACCTGCACGAGACAGAGAATTGCAAGGGCCCTAAGTAGCAACCTTTGCCTGAAAATCGGACAGGGGGAATTGGATTTAGTTTCCTTTTACAAGATCTACAGTGGCACGAGAAAAAGAATAGGGTTACCTCCTCAGCCATATATTTTCTTTAAGTCCATGTGGGAAATACTATCGCCTTCAAGAAGACTTGTAATTCTCTTGGCAGAGAAAGGGAATCGCCCAGTCGCCGGGTTGATCCTCTTTAGGTTTAAAGATCGGGTTTCGGCGGAATACGCTGGGTCGAACGAAGAATATAAGGAAGTCAGCCCTAACCATTTCCTTTTTTGGGAGGCAATTAAGATTGCATACAATGAGGGCTGCAAGCTTTTCGATTTCGGCAGAACATCCGTGCGAAATGAGACCCTCATGGATTTCAAGAGTCGATGGGGGACAGAAACTACTAGCCTGCCGATCTGCTATTATCCAAAGACAATATGCGAGGAAGCTACTGAGAGAGAGGAATCTATTAGCTATCGAATTATGGGAGCACTATGTAGGCGTGTCCCCGATTCTGTCCTGGCGGCAATAGGCAATTTTTCCTACAGGCACCTGGGGTAAGGAATTGATGGATCATAATTGCATGGGACATCACTATTTCCAACCAACGTTAAGCATATTTCTGCAGGTTGTGGTAACTACGCTATTACTTGCACTTCCCCTATTGACCCCTCATCAGTCGTATGCCACTTGGGATGAAGAGAAGATCCTGAAGATTCAAATCAGCGACGCTCAGAAAAGAGTCAATGCGCACAGTCTTTCCCGCACAATCTCTAACTTGCAGTCATTCGACAATCGCTCTTCTTGGGAGAATCAATGGAAGACCGCGCGTTGGGTTGTACATCAGTTGGGGAACGCCGGCTTAGAGCCTTTCATCCAAGAGTATCAATTCAATGAAAAGATTTGGCCTAATGTGGGGGCGCAGCTCAAGGGGCGAAAGAAACCACAGCAAGTCATCATGCTCTTAGCCCATATTGATTCGAAAGCTCATGACCATCATGGAATCGCACCCGGTGCCGACGACAATGCGAGTGGCGTAGCAGTGCTCTTGGAGATTGCAGGCATCTTGAGGAAAACGGCCTTGGAGCGGTCTGTGTATTTTATGTTTTTTTCCAATGAAGAACAAGATCTTGCCGGGAGCAAACATTACGCTCGCCTCGCAAAAAGGGATTCACTTGACATAAGAGCGGCCATTAATTTGGATGTGCTGGGCTACACTCGCCCGCTAAGACCCATTTCCCTTGAGCCAGTCAAGGCGCACTCCTCTCTGAAATATAAGGCCAAATCGATAATCAGGATGTGTAGGAACTATGCCGTGGGGATTGCGAGGGGAAAAGACATCGTGAAATTAGTTGGTCGAGATGCAAATCGAAATTTGGCTCTAACGACTTCTCGCATCATGGGAGAATTCTCCGGGCTCGAAAGTGAAGCGGTTATAGGGGAGGACTGTGGGTGAGGAGATGAAGGATCCTTCTGGGACGAAGGGTATAACGCGATATACATTAATTCATTCTACCAAAACCCGTACGAACACTCTTCCGAAGACAAATTGGAGCATTTAGACTTGGCTTTCCTTGGGAAGGTCACGAAGGGTGTATTGGCGGCTACGATCTTCTTGGCAAATGGTGACGAACCCCTTTTCCTAAGGTAAGAAAGTACCTATTGGACGGCGTTGAAATAGACGATGGTACAGGATCAGATCATGACGGAGCAAGGCCATCTTAGAAGATGCCAAATCTTCTTTATTCCCGAAATGGCAAGACCCTTGGGAAGGCTCAAGGTGCTGTGGCAATTTCGTAATCGGGTGAAGCGATTTCTCAAGCGGCGATTGAATTTTCTTGTGAAGTATGTGAAATCCAAGTGGGATGAGAGAACCAATACACAGAGGGACATATTGAACGGGGCCGGAGAGACGAAAAGGAGCCAGGGCCTGCATCCGGGGGATATCGTCCGCATAAAGTCCCGGGACCAGATCAAGGCCACGTTGGACAATTGGAATCGGTTAAAAGGATGCGCCTTTATGGAAGAGATGTGGGCATACTGCGACACGACACAGCGTGTCCTGAAGAAGGTGGAACAATTTCTCGATGAACGAGACTATCACATCAAGAAATGCAAAAGCGTTTTCCTCCTCGACGGTATCATATGCAATGGAACCAAAGACTTCGGCCGTTGCGACCGCTCGTGCTTCTTTTTTTGGCGGGAGGAGTGGATCGAGAAGCTGAATAAGGAGGGAAGGCTCTGATATGCGAGTTCTTTTCATATACACAGAAAACGATCCCTGGGCGTTAGGCATGCGGAGTGTAGTAGCCGTTGTGAAACGAGCAGGCCACCATACAAGAATTCTGCTGATGGGGTCAGATAAGGAATCCTATCCCCCCATCGTGCTGGAAGAGATGAAGAAGCTGGCGCAAGAAGCGGAAGTCATTTGCGTCAGTTGCTTCTCAAGAGGATCTGACAAGGCAAAGCAAGTAGTTGAGCACCTACGCTCATTGGGCAAGATCACCGTATGGGGAGGCGTGCATGCGACTCTGAATCCCCAAGATTGTGCGAACTATGTCGACCTCGTCTGTGTGGGCGAGGGTGAGGAGTTCATCCTGGATCTAATTGGGAGGCTTGAGACAGGAAATGATCTGCTAACTATTGAAAATGGAGCCTTCTGCCACGAGGGCAAAGTTGTCATCAATCCCCTGAGGCCACTGATGGGTGACCTTGATCAGCTTCCCCTGGTTGATTTCAGTTTTGAGGACGAATGCCACCTAAAAGGAGACGACTTTATTAGAGTTTCGGACTTCTCAGATGTTACCGAGCCAATTATGTTCAGCGGCTCGCGGGGTTGCTCCTATAATTGCACCTACTGTTCTAATGCCAAGTTGAAGCAATTGTTTGCAGGAAAAGGGCGGTATGTGCGCAGGATGAGCGTCCCAAAGTATATAGAGCACCTGAAGACCCTTCGTAACTCCTTCCCTAAGTCCAAGTATTACTACCTTATTGACGAAGATTTCTTTGCTCAGCCTTTGGAAGAGCTGAGGGCGTTTGCGGAGGTGTACAGGCAAGAAATTGGTCTTCCCTTCGAGGTCTTGGGTTCTCCGGTTCGCATTACAGAGGAAAAGGTGGGTGTTCTGGTGAAGGCAGGTCTCTGGCGCGTTCGCATGGGAATAGAGAGCGGAAGCGAGCGCGTTAAGAGGGAAGTATACAAACGATATATGACGAATGAAGTTGTGATGAGAGCGACTCGAGCAATCAATAAGTATCCACAGGTGGTTCCCTACTATTTTATCATCATTTCAAATCCATATGAGGAGACCGAGGACCTATTGGAGACGGTTCAATTCATAGCCAGCCTGCCGAACCCATTTTACTTGCAGTGCTTCAACCTTATCTTCTTTCCAGGGACCGCTCTCTACGATCGTGCCGTCCATGACGGCCTAATTCTTGGCACGGAAGATAGTGGCTATCAGTTGGACTACCGGGGAGGACTTCATTATGAAGGACATGATTGGAAACGGAAAAATCTATACCTCAACGGGTTACTGTTTCTCATGGAGGGGAAAAGCACTCCAAGCAGGCTGGGCCTTTTACCGAGGTTGTTGGTCCGGGTGTTCTTATATCAACGGGTGATTCGCTTCAACGAGAGGTTCCCATCGCTAATCAAGATGGCCATTGCAGCGAAGTCGCTTACCCTTTTGTTACGAAAACACGGGGCCCGCTGGCTAACGAGGATCATCGGAGACCCAAGGACTATTTACAATCTGAAAGCATATCTTAGGAGAAAAGAGAAACCCACTCCGATGACTGTACCTTCTGCAATGAGTTCGCAAGTCAGGATTACCATCAGAGAATAGAGGGCCGCTTCTACAGGTGATATGAAAATTCAAATTACAAACCCCAATTGCTACCCAGGATGGGACGATTTGATGGTCTCGTGCCCGGGATATTCCTTTTTTCACTCCTCGAGCTGGGGAGAAGTCCTCTCGCAAACCTATGGATATACCCCTCTTTATTTGATAGTATCGGAAAATACCGGTGGTCTTTGGGCAGTGCTTCCGCTCATGGAGATAAAGAGCTTTATCACAGGAAGAAGGGGCGTGTGCCTTCCCTTCTCTGACTATTGTGAACCCATTATTCCAGGCGGTGTGCAGTTTGAGGAGATGCTGGAGTTTGTAACGACATACGGGAGGGAAAGAGGCTGGAAATATATCGAGATCCGAGGAGGGCAGGCGTTCCTCAAAGGACAGACTCCCTCTGACTGCTATTTTGGTCACACCCTTGACCTCGAAAAGGGTCCTGAGGCGATCTTTTCGGGTTTCAGGGAGTCCAATAAGAGGAACATCAGAAAGGCTGAAAGAGAAGGAGTAGAGGTGGCAATCCTCGACTCGCTGGATGCGGTGAGGGAGTTCTTTCGCCTCAATTGCATAACCAGGGAGCATCACGGTCTACCTCCGCAGCCCTTCAGATTGTTCAGAAATATTCACGAATATGTGATATCAAAGGGCTCAGGATTCGTAGCCCTGGCCTCCTATCGAGGCGAGAACATCGCCTCTGCCGTATTCTTCCACTTCGGGAAGAAGGCCCTTTACAAATACGGCGCGTCGAACCTGGACTATCAGCATCTTCGGGCCAATAACCTGGTGATGTGGGAAGGGATCAAATGGTATTCGACGCACGGCTACGAAAGCCTGTCCTTTGGCAGGACTGAGCCGCAAAACGACGGCCTCAGGCAGTTCAAGAAGGGCTGGGGTGCAGGTGAGTACTCGATCAAGTATTACAGATACGACCTGCCGCAGGGGGCCTTTGTGGAAAATCAATCCACGCTGGACGGAAGGTACTCCAAGTTGATTCGCACGATGCCCGGTCCCATGTTGAAGGCCATTGGGGCACTTCTGTACAGGCACGTCGGATAGCGAGCGATAACGGTCCGGTAGGTTGCTCGCACGGTGCATTTTCCTGTTACTGATTGTCGGAAGGCATTGTGGAGTAAACGAAAGAGGTCAATCGGTGCCCCACAGGGTGGAGTTTGCAAGATCCGTATATTATGCCATAAAGCCATTCGTCCCTAAACGGCTGTGGATCGCCATACGACACAAGCTGTCTCTGCGAATTCGAAGTCGCTGCACTGACATCTGGCCCATCGACGAAAGGGCAGGCCGGGCCCCCGAAGGGTGGCGAGGATGGCCCGAGGGCAAGGAATTTGCCTTGGTCATCACCCACGATGTTGAAAGCACCAAGGGACAGAAGGGATGCCGCGAACTGATGGAGCTGGACGCCCGTTTCGGCTTTCGCTCCTCCTTTAATTTCGTGGCGGAGGGATACCCGAGAGATGCGGATCTGTTCCAGCACCTGAGAGGGAATGGGTTCGAGGTCGGGTTGCACGGATTGAAACATAAAGGGAACCTTTTCGCTTCCAAAGAAGCCTTCCTGAGGCAAGTGCCGAGGATCAATCAATATCTTCGTGAGTGGGGTGCCGTAGGATTTCGCGCCCCTGCGATGTATCATAATTTGGATTGGATCCGCCATCTCGAAGTCGAATACGACGCCTCCACTTTCGACACAGATCCTTTCGAGCCTCAGCCGGATGCGGTGGGCACCATATTTCCCTTCTGGGTGCCGGGCGATTCCAGAGGCAGGGGGTATGTAGAGTTGCCCTACACCCTTCCCCAGGACTCTACCCTCTTCCTCTTCCTGAAGGAGAAGGGCATCGACATATGGAAAGAGAAGCTGAATTGGATCGCGAAGCGGGGAGGGATGGTACTCCTAAACGCGCACCCGGATTATATGAGGTTCGATAGCACGAAAACCCGGGTGGATGAATATCCCGCAAGATACTATGAAGAGTTTCTTGAGTACGTTAGCTCTGAATACCAAGGCCGGTTCTGGCATGTCCTTCCCAAGGAGATGGCTCAGTTCTGGATGAAAGATTGCTTGGAGGTTGGCAGAATGCCTAATGAACGCTCCACTGACCAGATGGCTCCGTTTGTCACCACGTCGAGGATTTGGAGAGGGCAGAACCCCGAAATGAGGCGACGCAGTCGTAGAATTGTAATGTTGGTGGAGAACAATTTTCCGATGGACCCGCGGGTGAAAAACGAGGCCTACACCTTGACCAAGACAGGTCATGAGGTCACAGTAATCTCTCTCGGCCAAAGCGGCCAGAGGTTCGAAGAGTACTTGGATGGCGTGCATGTTTACCGAATGCCGAGGTTGACATTCTTCCGAAAGACCTATGCGGCGAACCCATCGCCCGCGCAGCGGATCGTGAACTACGCAAAGTCGGTGCTGGGTTATGTGGTTGAGTATACCTACTTCACCTCCATGTGCCTTTTTTTCGTCCTCTACATCCTGGTCAGACGTGGATTCGATGTCATTCATGCCCACAATCCTCCAGACACGCTATTCCTCGTGGGGATCGTGGGCAAGCTCTTGGGGAAAAAGTTCGTCTTCGATCACCATGACCTCTCGCCAGAGCTCTACCTGTCGAGATTCAAATCGAGCAATAGCATTATCTACCGGGCGTTGGTGTGGCTCGAAAGGTCCTCCCTGCGGATCTCGGATATGGTGATTGCGACCAATGAATCCTACAAGGGCCTCGAGGTCACGAGGGGAGGAATCAGTCCCGAAAAGATCTTTGTGGTGAGAAATGGGCCTGATCTGAATCGTGTGAAGCGTGGCCCCCCTGCCCAAGAGCTCAAGCAAAAGGGAAAACTCATCTTGGGATACGCCGGTTCGATGAACCCCCAGGATGGAGTGGACTACGCAATCCGTGCCATAAGATACCTGGTCTATGAACTGGGCAGGAGAGACTTCTTTAGCGTATTCGTTGGAGGCGGCGATTCGCTGGAATACCTCAAGGCCTTGACCGCCAAACTAAGAATTGAAGACTATGTGGAATACACTGGTTTCTTGCCCCTTGAGGAATTGCTCCCCTACCTGTCAGCGGCGGATATTTGCTTGAATCCTGATCCGTCCAGCCCGCTAAATGATAAATCCACCTTTGTGAAGGTGATGGAGTATATGGCATTGGGGAAGCCGATTGTCAGCTTTGATTTGAAGGAGACGCGATTCACTGCCCAAGAATCATCAGTCTATGTACCGCCGAATGACGAGGCTGAATATGCACGAGCAATTGCCAGACTCATGGATGATCCAGAGCTCAGAGCAAAGATGGGGCTGATTGGCAAGCAGAGGATTGAACGAGAGCTCAATTGGGAAATCGTCGGCCAGAACCTGGTTTCGGCGTATGAGAAACTGAGACTCCCTTCTTCAACTCCTTCGACAAGATATTCTTTCTTTCGGTAGTTGGAAATCCAAATGAAACTGGTACTTACATATGAGCAATTAAATTAAAGATAGCTTCTACGTCTTCATTACACAGATAACTAGTCTCGTTTGCACTCATTATAGGGATTATTTTGGCAAGAGTCCTCGGCCCAGAAGGTAAGGGTGTTGTAAGTCTTTACAAAATCTTTGTGTTCTCAACAGGGAAAATATCTGTAACCAGCTGATTTTCCATAATACAGCTTTTCCACAAGCTATCAAACTGTCGAAGCTGAGTCTTAGTTGAAATTCCTCGGCCCCTGTCATGGCCGTATTGAATGCTATCACAAGCTCTTTCCCAAGGTCGTGTTTTTCATGCTTGAACGGGGAAACTCGGAGGAGCGTCCCCTTCGAGAAATTCAACAGAATAGTTGGCCGGACCCCGGAGGTTAATTCCATGGTTATGAAAAAGATATTACTCATATCTAATAAGGTAATGCATTACAGGGTTCCAGTGTACAACTATTTCTCTCGCAGATTTGAGGAGTGTGGTTGGGATTTTGTAGTAAGAAGCAACGAAGTTCAAAAAGAAAACGCTCACCGCTTAGTTTTTGATTTTGCTGAGATTGAGTTCAGATTTTTTAAATACAAGGCGGAAATAGAAATGATTAATCCAAGTGTTGTGATAGTCTTCCTACATCTCAAGGATCTCATTATCTGGCCGCTTGTTCTATGGCTGAAGCTTAAGAAAATACCTGTAGTTTTTTGGACGAAAGGTGCAAATCTTGATGATCCTGACAATAAGTTAAGATATCTACTTTTCAACTGTCTGCACAGCATGTCGGACGGAATTATCCTGTATTCAAAACATGAAATCAAATACATCGGGGAGAAGAATCGGCACAAAGTTTCGATCGCTAATAATACATTGAGTTTTGAGAACTTTCCTGAAATAACCGAATCGAAAGAACAAATAAAGAAAGAGCTGGGTATTCCTTTTGAAAAAGTAGTCCTCTCGGTTGGTCGAATGGATTTCGCAGGTCGGAGGAAGAAGATTCACCATTTGATTGAAATATTCAATGATATAGATATTGAAGGAGCAGGGCTTGCCATAGTTGGATCTGGAATGAGCGACGATTTATTGAAAAGAATGAATAGAAGTAATACAGTTTATCTTGGGGCAATTCACGATCCAGATGATATCCAAATAAGTAGGATATTTAAGATGGCTGACCTTTTTTCGATACCTGGTCATGTTGGGTTGGGATTGAATCAGGCGTTCTATTGGGGGTTGCCTGTGATTACTGAGGATGGATTGCAGCCACCTGAAATCCATTACTTGATCAATGGACGCAATGGCTTCATTGTTCCAAACAACGACCTAACTGAACTCAAGAAAAAGATATTGTATCTATTAGAAAATGACGAGCTAAGACAAGAGTTCTCTAGGAATGCAAGAAGCGATATTTTGGAAAACGGTTCCATCGGCAATATGTTCATGGGCTTCAAGAGGTGCGTGGATTCTTTGCCGCAGTTCAAGAACCCATTTCAGTAAAAGGAATGCGAGGTCGAATATGAAAATCACCATTTTTGGTCTTGGTTACGTTGGATGTGTTTCCGGTGCGTGCTTTGCTGAGTTGGGGCATCAGGTGGTTGGTGTTGAGCCAAATACAAAAAAGGTAGAGATGATAAATGGAGGGACAAGCCCGATTGTTGAAAAAGGATTCCAGCAAGTTTTGCGGAATGTTGTTAGAAGCAAGAAGTTCTATGCAACCTCAGATTGGAAAAGGGCCGTCGACGAAACAGACATAGCGTTAGTGTGCGTCGGTACACCAAGCAAAGCCAATGGAAGTATCGATTTGAGATTTGTGAGAAGGGCGTGTGAAAATATAGGAGAAGGACTCAGAAACAAGAAGGATTACTTTGTCGTGGGGATTCGAAGTACAGTTTTGCCAGGAACAGTTGAAGAAATTGTCATTCCGATTGTAGAGGAACATTCAGGAAGAATTGCTGGAGATGATTTCGGTGTATGCATGATACCTGAGTTCTTACGTGAAGGAAGTTCAGTCAGTGATTTTTACAATCCACCAAAGAATGTCATCGGAGAATTGGATAAGAGATCTGGCGACGCAATTGTCGAACTGTTCAAACAAATTGAAGCCCCACTGATTAGAACACACATAAGAGTTGCAGAGATGGTCAAGTATGCAGATAACGCATTCCATGCCCTGAAAGTGAGTTTTGCTAATGAAATTGGCAACATATGTAAGGAATTGTCAATTGACAGCCATAAGGTAATGGAAATATTCTGTTTGGATAATAAGCTGAATTTGTCGCCTTATTATCTCAAACCGGGATTTGCGTTTGGGGGATCGTGCCTTCCCAAAGATCTTAGGGCGCTTACCCATGAGTCCAAAACGATGGATATTGATACTCCTGTTTTGAATGCAATAATGGAAAGCAACAAGAGACAGATATTGAAAGTAATAAGAAAGCTCTCCGAGTACAAGGGGTATTCCCTGGGGTTCCTGGGATTAAGTTTCAAAGGGGGCACAGATGATTTACGGGAAAGCCCAATGGTTGAGGTCATTGAGGCAATGTTGGGTAAGGGCTTTGGTATTAGAGTCTATGACAAATATGTTTCGATTGCAGGATTGATGGGTGCCAACAAAGAATACATTGAAAGAGAAATCCCACATATTTCGTCATTGATGTGTTCCTCTGCGAAGGATTTAGTATGCAATTCTGACGTAATAGTGGTCGGAAATTACGCCGAAGAATTCAAGAAGGCCTTAATTGCGGAAATAAGGGAAAATCAAGTTGTCTTGGACCTCGTGAGGATTGTAGATGAAAGGGATTTAATAAGAGGCGATTATCATGGAATTTGCTGGTGATCTATGCCATTAAGCTGGAGATGCTTCCTAATTTGCCTGAAACATGAGTGCTGGAATAAGAGAAGAGCGCGGAGAAAAAGATCAATAAAGAAATATTGAGAAATAGCATACAGAAAGTAGAAAAATGGGTCGAAGATCATAATTATAAGGGCTACGAGCCTTTCGACGGCCTTCTTTGTTTCTTGAGACCCTTAGCTTTTGGCAATTTGTTCTTAGAACGGCTTTTGCAGCAACTTGTTCGACAAAGTCCCATTAATCTCAGGCCCTTTCTGGGTGTGAGGCCGCAGGAATCCACAAAAGGAAGAGGATACATGGCCTGGGGTTATCTCAACATGCTGAAGCTAACCGGGGATCACCAATACAAAGACAAGGCTGTTAGATGCCTTCAATGGCTAGCAGAGAACAAAGCGCCTGGATTTTCACAATACAGTTGGGGAAATCACTTCCCATTTTCCGGTCGGGGGGTCAGGTTGTCTAAGTTAGAGCCCATAATAGTCTGGAGCAGTCTAATTGGGCAAGCCTTCTTGGATGCTTATGAAATACTTGAAGAGAGAAAACACCTGGAAATCGCTATCAGTATATGTGATTGGATTCTCAATTTGCCCAGGGAACGGACAGATTCGGGCGCATGCTTGAGTTATGTCGCTTATGGTCAGATATCGATCCACAATTCCAATATGCTTGGCGCTGCGATGCTGGCACGAACGGCGAGATTTGCCGGCGGCGATAGGACCTTGCTTGAAGTGGCAAGAGAGGCAATGAGGTACAGTTGCTCACGCCAACTCCCTGATGGGTCTTGGTATTACGGGGAATCATCCAAGTTCCGCTGGATTGACAATTTTCACACCGGGTACAACTTGGACAGCGTTAAGTGCTATATCGAAAACACACATGATAGGTGTTTTGAAGAGAATCTTCGCCGTGGATTTGAGTATTATAGAGAGAACTTCTTTGAGCAGAACGGAAGGCCAAAGTACTATCACAACCGGCTATACCCAGTAGATATACAGTGTGCCTCACAGGCAATAGACACCTTAGCCTATTTTTCCGACTACGACGACTCATCCCTTGGTTTGGCGCTAAAGGTCGCGGAATGGACCGTTGAGAACATGCACGACAAAAGGGGCTATTTTTATTACAGGGAATTACCAGGGATGAAGGTGAAAACGCCCATGATGCATTGGGGGCAAGCCACCATGTATAAAGCACTGGTGCATTTGTTGAGAAAGATGCGTGAATAGTAGAGCCAGCATCTGGTCAGCAAGGTTCCATCTTGCATCCCAGCGGAGCGAAGTAATTTGGGGCTTCCTTGAATCACATTTTCTGTGGGGATTGAGCCTATTTCCTGCCGGAGCGGGCTTGCAGGTTGCCTGTTCTGTTACACGCGGAAGTGCTTTCATTTGTCAGGTTGTACAGAGAAGGAAACTGACCAGTGTATTTGCATAAGAGCTTATCCCTACAACGCCACTTGAGTGAGGAAGTGCTTGCACTGCGCTACATAATCTGCTATAGGTGGTTAAAACCACTGATGAAGGAGGCAGATTATGTTGCCCAGATGCCGGACAGAGGGGGATACATATG
>Ga0315289_10001739_pt1 | contig 33905 bp, 33 predicted proteins | sample YL17G11_40_MG_FD_203452 | JGI IMG/M metagenome (GOLD analysis project Ga0315289, IMG submission 203452) | Sediment microbial communities from Yellowstone Lake, YNP, Wyoming, USA - YL17G11_40 | ecosystem: Environmental > Aquatic > Freshwater > Lake > Sediment | place: USA: Wyoming | collected... | reverse complement strand
GGGGCTGTGGTGTTGAAAGGAGCTAGGGACGTGCAACAAGGAGGAGCGGTCACCATGCGAATCAAGGCGATACTGGGAAGTTCGTCACAGGATCTTGTTGAAAGCCAACTTGCAAACCGGCAGGCAGCTCTAGGCTCTGGAACGAAGCTCACGATCGTCGCGCCGAGCGATTGTCCACCGTCGACCGAAAGCGAACGGGATGAACTCGTCTCTGCCCCGGCAGTCTTCTCCGAAGCCATTCGAGCGGAAGAGGAAGGGTTCGACGCGGTGACGATTGACTGCACGTTGGATCCTGGTCTCAGAGCAGCCCAACGAACCTGCCGCATCCCGGTCGTGGGAGCAGGCGAGGCTGCGCTCTGCCTCGCCTTGCTCCTCGGAGAGCGGTTCTCCGTCATCATGCCGATCCGGGAGAGCGTGAGCCCAATGGTCGCCAAGATTCGCGGGATGGGGCTGTGGGAGCGCACGGCATCGGTTCGAGCCGTCAACTTGCATGTGCTGGATCTCGGGGATCGCCAAAGGACGCTTGAAGCCCTCGACCAAGAGGCCCGCCGGGCGGTTGAGGAAGACGGTGCGGAGGTCATTGTGTTGGGCTGCACCGCGATGGGGCCCGTTGCGAGCGCCCTGGCCCAGCGCTTGGGCGTCCCCGTCGTTGAACCTGGAACCGCCGCCCTGAAACTCGCTGAGGCCTTCGCCGCGCCTGGCTGGCATTCCTCCCTCTTCCCTCGAGAGCGAAAGACCGGAAGGGCCGAGTGAGCGGCGAGTCACCGGCATAGGGCGACGGCAGAAGCGGTCTTCCTAGCGAGCGGCGACTTGCCCTGCGAGGCGCATTCGGGAAGCGAAGATCGCACGGCAGGCTGTTGGTACGCAAGGAGCGCAGCTCTTCGGATCGAACGGCAGAAAGGAGGGAGAGAAAGTGGAGTTCATGCTTGGTACAGAGTCGCGTCGCGAGTACTACTCCTTCGAGGTGGCCGCCGCCGCCCACAAGATGCTAGATACGATCATGTTGGTCAAACCGGGCGAGACCGTCGCTATCACCGCGGACACTCAGAGCGACTGGCGAGTGGTCGAAGCGACGGCGCAGGCGGCGTTGATCCTTGGGGCTCATCCGACGGTGATCTGGTACGAGACCCGCGCACATGCCCAAATGGAGCCTTACCCGCCGGTCGCGGCCGCAGTGAAAGTGGCGGACGTGTGGATCGAATACGCTGTGCAGTACGTTCTCTACACCGACGCGCGCAGGGCCGCCTCCGCGAACGGATGTCGCTATGCAGCCTTCTGCGGACTGGATGCAGACGCGCTAGTGCGAACGATTGGCCGGGTCGACTACCCCACCATGCTGGCCATGGGAGAGAAGCTGGTTGGCCTGACGCAGAACACAACGGAGTACCACATCACGACCACTCGGGGTACGGACATCAGGCTCAGCAACCTGGGGGCCAAGGTATGGCAGTCCGGTTGCCTGGGCGACAAGCCAGGAGTAGAGGTCATGCTGGGAGGGCAGGTCGTCTGGCTCCCGCAAGAGAGCTCCATGAACGGCACCATCGTCGTCGATGGCAGTGTCTGGCCCCCGGATACTGTCGGCATCGTACGGGAACCTGTCACACTGTCCATCAAGGCCGGCCGCATCACGTCGATCGACGGGGCGGGAGAGGCGAGGATTCTCAAGGCGTGGTTGGACTCGTTGCAGGACCCCACCATGATGCGGATTGCCCACTGCAACTACGGTTTCAATCCCGGGGTGACTCGACTGACGGGGCGAGTGAACGAAGACGAGCGGGTATTCGGCGTGTTTGTTTTCGGTTTCGGCGGGTGGATGGATCGACCGGCCGCCTCTCACTTCGATGTCGTGATCACCGCCCCGAGGATCGTGGCCAACGGAGTCGAAATCGAGCGCGACGGGAAGTTCATCCATCCAGAACTTGCACGCTTCTGCCAGCGAATGAAAGTCGCCGGATACTGAGGCCACTTCCCGGGGGCCAGGTGTGCTCGCAAGGCTCCCAGGACCACACGGAGCGAGAATAGGCGGACTCCTCCCATGTAAGGAGGGCGAAGGGAAACGCCGGAGGCGAGAGGTCACAAGTCACACCCAGGCTCTGCAGAGACAACGCGCGCTCTCCAAGAGATGCGAGACAAGGCCTACGAGGACAAGCTGGAGTGGCGCATGCCACGCTCCTGGTCTGGGAATGGAGCGCCGAGTTGCGCTGCTCCCTAGAGAGGCAGCGCGATCTGGAAGAAGGCATGACGGAGTCAGCAGTTGCCGGCCTTGCTCCTCTTGGCCGATTCGTAGTCTCATTTCTGAAAGGAGGAACACAAGCATGATGCCTTTGGGATTCGAAGCCCCTTTGTTCCACACGATGTTTCGGAGACGGACGAAGCGCTTCCCTCTCGGTGGGAGACTCCGCGCGGTCCGCGGGGGTCTCAACTATGCGTCAAGTGAACAGCCAGTCCCACTAAGTGAGCTTGAGACAGCCATCCTGTGCTTCTCCGCCTCCGGGACAACCGGAGTGACAGCCGAAGAGGTCAGGCATCTCATGGGACATCTCACCGCCACAGGCAGGACAGCCGCGAGCCCCTGTGCATCCTTGACCCTGGAGCTCTTCTTCAGCAATGACGAAGGCGTGTTCTACTACAAGACTCCGCCGTTCCCGGATATCGTTCCGAAGAAGCGCGTTAGAATGGCGACCCTGTCGGACCGAAGACACATCCTGGATGACTACCGCAGCAATGTGATTCGAGTCAGCGACCGCCGGCTCCCGATTCCTCGCGAGACGATCGGGTCGGCGTTCGAGAGCATGGTTGACCTTCCCGGGACGACCCTGTTTATCCCCATTGCGGAGACAACCCGCGAGTACATCAACATGCTCATGACCTGTCTCGCCCAGTTTCGGTGGCAGCTGTGGGATGAAGTCAAAGACGAACCTGCGGGAGTGGGGAAGTGGATTGACAGCGGGTTCCTGAACGGCGACCGAGTAAGTATCTACCACTACGAGTCCCTGCTTCCCTGGATATGCAATCTCGAAGCAGGGATCTCAATGCAGAACGTGTCTCTTGCGGCCCAGGCTATGGGCCTCGGGGCCTTCATGATGCATACCGTTGATCTCAAGACGATCATGAAACTACTGAACATGCGGTTTGAGGAGGTCAAGGGGGAGGGTTTCCCTCAGGCGACACCCAACCCCGCAGGCATCCCAGGCCTTGTCGAGGGGTACTGCCCACCGTTTCGGGACATGGACAAGGCGGTGGACGACATCGCAAAACAGAAGTGGGGTCCCAGTGGGATCTACGGTACGAATGGCTATAACCTCCCAACAGCGAAACTATTCGATGAGCTACTTGATATAGCTAAGTCATACTGCCACTACGTATATGATACATATGGGCGCTTCCCGAAGTACCAGGATGCTCTGTTTATCCCCATCGTCATGCAGATTCATCACCTGGATCTCGGATTCTACGACAGGTTCCTCCCAGAGTACCTCGACGAAATGGACCGAGCTCACATGCTGCTCTGGCATGGAACCCCAGCGAATCGCAACGAGAAGTGAGGACGGCAGGACCGGTGCGTCTAAAGCCCACCAGGACGGACGCTGACTGACGGCTAGTACGGAGAATGAAACCACGGGCGAGCGGCACCTGTTGCGTGAGCCCCAGTCAGTTCCGCACGGCTTGGCTGGCACGGCGCTGCGGTTGCGCCCTGGGCCGCTCTTCTTGGACTGGAGCGAACGAGAGACGGAAGAGGATGTATCAAGAAGACAAGACCTCTATGGTTTCAGGGTCTAGGTGAGGGAGAGTCCGAAGTCCGTCCACTACGGGGAGCCAGGAGCCTATTAGCCAGTCCAGAAGGGCACTTGCTTCACTGGCTTTGCAGCGTGCCCGGCGCTTATGACGTGCCCCCTCTCAGCCGCGGACTTCGCATGGCGGAGGCCTTGCCTAGCCAGGGAAGTCCGTGCTAGCATGACTGGGCGGACCGGTCCCAGGCCAATGAGGGCCATCCGACCTCGTGCGGCAGGGTGAGGAGCGGGGACGTCGCCCCGCGTTCGGCAGGAGGTGAGAAGATGCCTCGGTCTCGTGGTGGACGGCGGCTCTTCGGGCTGGCGCTGGGGGGATTCATGGTCCTCTTCGCTGCGGGAGCCGCCTGGGCTCAGGAGTTCACCTTTGCGGGAGTTGTCTACTCAGGCGTTCCTCCGGACGCGAGCCGCCCCCTCTCCGGGGGGTGACGGTCTCTCTGTACGGGGATAAGGATGAGTGGCCTGAGAACGGCCCACGCGCCCTTCTGGCCGAGACGGTGACCGACGCCCGGGCGGCGTTCTCCCTTGTCTGGCGTGGTTCCTCGCGATTCTTGTGGGACGTCAAAAGGCAAGACGCGACCCCGGTGCCCACACGTGCTACGGTACGTCATTGGCGTGGGGTCCCACGCCCAGGACCGCGAGGACCTTTCTCTTCTTCAGTTCGATCGCTCGGGCCACGAATGCGTCCAGTCCTTCTGTAGGATAGTCCGGATTCGGCTCGCTTTGGATTTGCAGGAGACTGCGCGCCATGTCACCGAGCTGGAACATCAGGCCGCCTCCCTTGTCTCGGGTCGGACTAAGCTGTTGATAGAGGATCCGGAGCTGCGTCAGGTGATCGCGGATGTCTAGCTCCGCCGTCGAGGACAGGCCAGTCTCCAACCGACGGTTGACCAGCCTCTGAAGATCCTCGTAGTCCGCTTCGACGCTCTCTGTCCCCTTCCTGACATAGACTGAGGCGTTCCGGATCTTGTCGCCGCCTGCGCTGGCGATGAACGGGATCCGCGCGGTATCGTCTGGAACGCGTAGCACCTGGAACGTTTTCCCATCGAGCCTCGGGTACTCTGAGGCCTCGTACTTGAAATCCATGATCTCGAGCTGCTCCAGCAGCGAAGGTGGAACGTACTTCTGCAATTCCTGGAACGCTTCCGCCTTGTCCTTGGCGGCGGCCAGACCTTTCGGATCCATGGATCCATCCTCGACTCCAAAGACGATTGAGCCACCCTTGGAGTTGGCCATGGCAAGCACGTGTCTAGCCAACGTCGACTTCTCGGGCCAATCTTCCTTGAAGTCAAGCTGATCGAGCTCTCCGAGATTGCGCCTCAGCAGATCCCGCAGGGTGTCGCGTGCCGGCTTCTCAAGAAAGTTCGCGAATTCCTCATACAGGATGTGTGCCTTCCTCTCCGTCATCACCCCTCCTTTCGTTGCGGGTGCCTCACTGCAAGCCGCTGATCCTCCACCCCCTGTGCACTGGCGCGCTTGAGATTCAGGGCCAACAGGCGTTCGAGGATCGCTTCGTCGGCGAGGTCATGCGGCCAGGCGTAGGCGTCGAGGACGGCGTCGTCGAGCTTCTTGTGTGCGAGGTCGAGCCAGGTGGGGCGCTCGTTGTAGAGCTTTGTGAGCGTTCGCTCCTTGGGCTCGGCCTCGGTCGCGCCTTCGGGGTTGAGCCACCGGTCACGCTTCTCGACGAGGTCTTTGGCCGCCGTCGCAATCGCCTGGACGCGCAGATCGTCGGGAAGCTCCTTCCCTCGGGGCCGTAGCCCAGCAGTGGAACACCAAGAATGAAGACCGGGCACCGCGCACTGCGAGGAATCATGGTTTGCGTCCCCGGAATCCCCCTGAAAGGAAGGGGGCAGGGCGGAGGCTCCGATCGGGGCAGAGCGGGCATGCGTCACCAACTGGTAGCGACCATGCGCGTTTCAGGATCCGGCACGTAGGGTTCACAACAGGATCGGCATCGAGATCCAGATTTCTTTCTCGGAGATGCGGGATTCGGGGGTCTCTGCAGAACTGCGGAATCTCGATGACGTGAGGGGCCGAAGATGCCCCGATTGGTCCCTGAAGCTCTCGAATGCCATCTAGCAGACCTGGCGGCCGGCGGTTTCTGTATACTCGAGTATCGTGAACCAGGTGCATCGGAACCTACTGCTTCTGATGTTCGGAGCCATAGCGAGCGCGATCCCAGGGCTTTTCCTGTCGCGGCCCTTGCCCCATTGGATACTCGCTATCGTTCTCCCAGTGGAAGCTGGCTTGCTGATCCTCGGTGCGGATTCTTGGGGGTGGATCGCAGGGAAGTGGCGTCGCGCGACAAGGGGCGGAATACCATCCGCTGCAGGCCGGCTCTCTGCTATTTGGGTTCTCAAGCGCCCTGTCGTTGGCATTCTGTCTGACATGCGCTGGGACACAGCAGCTACAGGCTCGACCGCAACGTATACAGAGATTCCCCCCGAGGAGTGGCGGAAGCTCATAGCAGTCGAGGCCCGCAAACATGGCATCCCGGTCCGCATACTTGACGCAAGAATGGATAGGGCGATTGACCGGTACGCGGTACTGCTGAACCCTTATGGCGGGGTCTATCCCGACGTCAGCCGTGGAGGAGCGGACTCGGTCGATCTCTGCCTCGCATACGTTAGGCAGGGTGGGACCTACATCAACGTGGCTGATGTGCCAGGAGCGTGGGCCTACGTGGCGGATCGCAGACTGAGGTACCCAGCACTCCATGTGCACGAGAATGAGTCCGAGAAGCTGCAGTTGATTGAGACCCCCCTCTCGCGCAGGCTGGGACTGCGGTTCTACCGTCCCACGGGGCGGCCGGTCCACCTTCCGTTGGCTCCCGACTCTGCGGAGAATGGGGATGGCCAGATGGTCATCTCTGCCGATGCCTTTTGCCAGTCTGAATGGGACACTGGAACCGGGAAGGAGCGACTCGTCACACCCATCTTCGAACCTGTCGGGACAGTCGAGGGCCGAACGGTGTCCCCGGCAGGCCAGAAGGGAGCCGCCTTCTTTGCCGTCAGCTACGGAGAGGGGCAGTTCGTCTTCTCTACTCCAATCCTCCGATGCCCATCTGACGCAGTAGCTATACAGCACCAGGCGAAGTCAATAGCCAGAGAAGCCGTACGTGTCCTCCTACCGCTCGCTAGCTCCAGTCTCCGGAGACCCTGAGACGGCGCACGAGGCCGCGCTCGGCGACGGACGGCTTGCAGACTGCGGAGGGATCGCCCGCACGACCCGACAGACCCGTTCCAGAATTGGTCCGGCAGGCTCCCAGGCAATGGGGTCTACCATCGTTCTTCGCGGGGATGATGGGTAACCTCCGTCCGGTGGACTGTCTGCCTGACGGGGGTGTGGCTCTTGGGGTCCGCGCTCCTCGGAGACACTGCCCGACTCAGCGTGGGCATCGCTGGACGGGATGGGACGATCTCCGAAGAGTGCGATGCCTCCCACAGCCGGCGGCCTGGCGCGGTCTGGACGCGGCGGGCGAGAAAGGAGAGGTGTCCTTGGGATTCCCGCGGAACGTCACAAGGCAAGACGCGACCTCGGCATCCCGTTGCCTCTTCTACCGGCGTTCCCACGGTGAGGCAAGCGTTTCGTCGATTTTCAGCAGATGATGGTTGAGCGGTCCTCGAAGATAGACATGGTTCGCCGGGCTCAGAGGTCCTGGCAGAAGGACAAAGGAAGCAAAGGCCTCGCCAAAGCGAGTTGTGGCCGTAATCGTTTCGGAAACGATGTATGCGAAGAGCAGTCTCAGCGAACCGAGATCGTTGGGGGCCAGTGATCGCTCGTCCCAAATCCGCAACCGGTTCCAGGGGTGCTCTCTCGTGGCGACGGCCAGCCCCTGGTCAAGATCGAACACGAAACCCGCGTTGTGTCCTCGGTGAACGATTGCATCCCTCATTCCGCGAACTGTCGCCAGGAAGGGTCCATAGGAGTTGTAGAAGTCCGCAAGAGGTCGAGGCATGTCGAACTTCTCCATTAGCTCTTCCGAGCTTCGTGGCTCGTCCTCATGCAGCGCGACTTGGGCAAAGCTCTTTCCAAGGGCTTTCATGAGCGGTTTTGTTGGATCAGCTTTCCGTCGCACTGTTGCGCAGGCCTCGCGACAGATTCCCTGCAACACGTCAAAGGCAGTTCTGGCCACGACCAGTAACTGATTGACGAGTAGTTGCGCTGTCTGTGGTGCACCTGGACGCTTCTCCTGGCAGTGACGGGATACATGCTCGTAGAGCTCGAGAAGAGAGGCGAGATTCTCGATCACATCCTCGAGACCCGACAATGGACGCGCGAGTCCCGAGAACGACATCTGCTGAAAGACCAGGTCCTCAATCGGGAGGAAGAAGTCCTGGTCTGTCTTGACAGGAGCCGAAGCGAGGAAAGCTCCGCTGACAACATCCACCAACGCCACGCGCTGGAGGGACCCGTCGGGACGCGGGAAAAAACCAAACCACTCTGAGGTCTCGGAGCGGTAGTAGTGAAGTACGAAGATAGCTCGCCCCAAGAGAGCGACGCCCGCAGCCACATAGGGAAGATCCATTGGCCTTTTAAGCATTCCTCCCACTTCGACCATCGGCGCCCTCCTCACGCTGTAGATCAGCGTGCTAGCAGCACTGGAAGTTCATCCTCGGACAGGGAGTGCCAATCACCTCACAACGGCTCGCGGTCTTGTGGCCTACGGCGTGTTCCCATGGCAGAACGCTTTCGCCTCTTCAAGAACCTGGCGGATACGATCCTCCGGCCAGGCAGACTCCTTCAGTTGGGTCAGGTCGGCGAAGTAGCCACGTTCATGGGCAATCCGCTTCCGCACCTCGTTGATCTGGGAAGCGAGCGGATTCCACGATGGTGAGAGGGCGAACTTGTCGTGTTCGCCGAGGAACGCGGCCACTTGAAGAAGGCGCCCAAGGGTAACACCCTCCGGCTGGTTCGTCCGGATCCTGTCCCAGATCCTCTTGATGTCCTTGGGTAGATCTACCGAGGGAGCGAAGCGCCGCAGCTTCTCCCACAGGATGAACTCGATGTTCACGGCAGCAACGAGAAGGGCGGCGGCGTACTCAGCCTTGTCTCGAAGCCTAGTGACCTCCTGCCAGCCGATGATCAGCTTCGCATCCACGCTGACACTCGCCGTTGCGACCACATGCACCTCGCCAGACATGATGCGTTTCGTCGATCCACAATGAGAGCACGGCTTGCGCTTCGTCGGGTCAGCGCCAGGGCCGTCGTTGGGGACCACCGCCCCGCACTCCCCACAGACATCCAGGCCGCGAACGATGCTCATGCCGAGCCTCCACTCTCGCGTGCCTTGGCTGCCCGTTCGAGGTTCAGCACCAGCAATCGTTCGAGGATCTGCTCGTCGGTGAGGTCGTGGGGCCAGGCGTAGGCGTCGAGGACGGCTTGGTCGAGCTCCTTGTGGGCGAGGTCGAGCCAAGTGGGGCGCTGGTTGTAGAGGTTGGTGAGCGTGCGCTTCTTGAGCGCGGCTTCGCTTGCGCCCTCAGGGTCGAGCCAGCGGTCGCGCTTCTCGGCGAGGTCCTTGGCCGCTGCGGCGATCGCCTCGACGCGCGGATCGTCGACCGGGTCCTTCCCCGGCGGCCAAGGGAACGGGAAGGTCTCGAAGCAGGTGGTCGGCGTGTAGCGGAAACCGCTCTCAGCTTCGCGCACTTGGGTCCCCCGGCTGCGCGCCCAGAGCTCGTGGGCCTTGGAGTGCAGAACACCGAGGAAGTGGTCGTCCTCGCGGGCAAAGACGATCAGCTGACAGTCGGGCAGTACCTCGGGCCGCAGCCAGACGAAAAGTCGGTGTTTCGAGACTCTCGGGGTGGCGATGAAACGAATGCGGCCTGACAGAGCAGCGCGCATCGCGGGGCGCGGTTCCGCGTGGATCCAGTAGAGCTCTCGATAGGCCGCTCTCTTGTTGGCTGCGCGCATGGGCCTGACGTGTTTTTCAACCTGAGCAAACGGCCCCTCGTAGGCGGCTGCGTTGTCCTTCGCCATCTTCGTCCCGAAGTCGACGATCCACATCGCCCGCGGTCTTGCCGTGACGTCCCTTGCGTTCATCCAGGGCCGAATCACGTCGGAGTTGGGGCGGCCATTCGGATTCAGAGGCCGCAACAACAGGGCCCTGGCCTCGTCGGGGGAGATGTCAAACGGGCCGCCCTTCGTGTCGCCCATGAAGGAAATGCCGAGGTTCTCAGCAAGAGGACGGGCCTTCGTGAGATCGACCGTCGCGGTCAGATCGCTGTTGATCTGGGGAACGCTCTTCCCGTCAAGCTCCCGGTGAGCGTCTCCTCCGTTGTCGAACCCGACCATCGAGACGTGGACAGCGGCGCCGTCGAGGATCCAGTCGCGATCGGACTGCGCCCAGAAGATGCCGCCCGCCTCCTTGATCCGCTCTAGCACGCGGCGGTTCGCGCCGCCGCGAATCCCCTGGGTGGCGAGGAGTCCGGCGCGCTTCAGCTTTTCGCTTTCGATCAACGCCCGAGCCTTCTCGAACCAGTAGCAGCAGAGGTCGCTCTCTCGGGAGACTCGGCCTTCGTAGAGGGTGAAGAGGTGGTCCACGTAGGTGTCACCCAGCTCGCTTCGCAAGCGCTTCCCTCCGAGGAAAGGAGGATTCCCCACGACTACCGTCGCCTCGGGCCACTCGGGCTCAACCGGGTTTCCGTTTTCGTCGAACATGAGAATCGCGTCCATCTCGTGGATGTTGTCCAGGCGCCTGAGGATCGGTTCTTTGGGATACCCGAACCCGTTCTCCCGCAGCCATTGGATGTAGCCGATCTGGATCGTGGCCTGGGCGAGCTCGTGGGCGTACTCGTTGATCTCGATGCCGAAGAGCTGGCTGGGAGAGACCGAAGGGAAGAAGCCTCCGACCCCAAGGTCGGCGGAGAGAGTGATGACCTCCTTCTCGAGATTCAGGAGCTCGCGGAGGGCGACGTAGAGGAAGTTTCCGCTGCCACACGCGGGATCGAGCACGGTCGTCAAAGCGATCTCGTCGGCGAGACCGGTGAGAAGGTTCGAGAGCTCTCTCCGGAGGCGCGTGTGGACCTGCCCGCTTTTCGCGGAGCCGTGCTTCTCGGAGAGAGCGAGCGCCTTCTCCTTCACCTCCTGCCAGCGGCGGCGGAGCGGGGCCATGAGGACCGGCTCGACGATGAGCAAGATGTCCTCGCGGCTCGTGTAGTGGGCGCCGAGCTGGGCGCGCTTCCCTGGGTCGAGGCTCCGCTCGAACAGGGTCCCGAAGATCGAGGGCTCGATCGCCGACCAGTCGAGCTGCGTTGCGCGGGCGAGGATCTCGAGGTCCGGCTTCTCGAGACGGAGGGCGGGAGACTCGTCGAACAGGCCGCCGTTGACGTTTGGGATCCGGTCGATCCCAAACCACCCGCCCGTCCGCATGGCGGCGAAGAGCTGGCCGACCTGGGCCTGGAAGGAATCTGGGTCGTTCCGTGCGTTCTCGACGAGCTTGCGGAAGAGCTGGTTTGGCAGGAGGCCGACGTCCTCGGCGAAGAGACAGAAGAGGGCTCGAATCAGGAAGTGGGCGGCCGCGTGCGGGTCGACTCCACGCGATCGCAAGGCGTCGGCGAGCTTGGAGAACTGAGTGGCGACCTCCCGCGTGACCTCTTCGGAGGTCTCTTCGGCGCGCAGGCGATCTGGGTTCTCGAAGGCGTCGCGGAGAGTCTCGAGTCCTGCGGGTTCGAGGAGGTCGTCGAGGGAGAGCCGGAACTCCCGCCGGACCGTGTTCGTGAAGTCCGTCCGGATGAGGATCGTCTCCATGTCCGAGACGATGAGGAGCGGCGGGTTGAGAAGGGCCGTTCGGTACTGGAGGAGCTGTCGGTAGGCGGCTTCGAGGTCCTTCTTCTTCCCCTTGTACTCCCAGGCGAAGAATCCCTTCTTCCAGACGTCGGCCCAGCCTTCGCCACCAGAGGTCTTCTGGGCTCCCATCTCGAAAGTGAACCAGTCGCCCTTGGGGTCAGCGTCGGAAGGCGTAGGGTGGCCGATCAGGCGGCAGAGATCCATGAAGTGCGCTTGGGAGGCGGAACGCTCCTTCAGCTCGACCTGGCGCCACTTGGCGACGAACTCCTGCGGAGTGATCCTCGACATCCCTTCTCGCGAGTCGCTAGTTCTCATTGGATCTCAGCTTCGTTCTGAGGACCCCATTCTAGGTTTTCCTCGAAGGGAACTCAAGAGTGAGCGAGCTCAAGCTCGCAGGCAGGACGGAGGAGCTGCCGCCGCACGGGGGTGCCGAAGGGCAGCGAGTGTGTGGCCCCATGCCCCATTCTCTCGGCGATCGCAGACGTCGTGACGTTCGGCGCAGTCGCCAATGGATGTTGCATCCCCTGAATCCACCCGGACCTCACCGTGGATCCCCACCGCGGCCTTCTGCTGCCGCTGGCGAGGCGTGTCTCCCCGGCCTAGTTCACGTAGCGCTTGAGGTCGCGGTAGAAGTTCTCGTGCCCGCCAACGGCGAGAAACGTGACGGTCTTGGCGCCGTCGTCGGCCCAGTAAGCGAGGAGGTAGAGCTGCCCGACGAACGAGAACTTGTCGACTCGGACGCCTTGGAGATCGCCCTTCTTGGGTTCCCCGAGAGATGGGCAATCGCATACCCGCTTGACTTCCCTGTCGACCGCCTCGCGAAGCGCTGGGGGTAGCTTCTTCCTTATGCGGGTGAACCGCGGCGTCTGGAGCGGGAAGTAGGCCACGCAGAGAGCTCAGCCGAAGACGTAGGGAGTTGCCTTCCCTTCCCGCATCTCCTTGAGTCCGGCGAGGATGTCCGCGCGGAACTGGGGATGGAGCTCATCATAGGTGGCGAGGTAGTGTTCGATGGCGAGCTTGATGACATCGCTCGTTGTGCGGCGCTCAAGCCGGGCGATCGAGGAGAGACGATCCTTCACCTCCGGATCAACGCGAACAGAAATCGCTAAGCTAGGCATTCTTCCTCCTTCTGGAGTCCATCCTAGCAGACGATGTATACAATGTCAACGACGCGGCGGAGGGGTCCTTTCCCTGTGCCGAGGGGGAGCGAGGGCTGCACCGCTGGGCAACCTCCCCGAGCCCAGCTTTGACACGGGAGCGGTTCCGCTTCTGGCGCCAGCAAGTGCGGCTCCACCGGTGCTTTCCGCGGGGATGATGGGTAGACCTTCGTCCGGAGGACTGTCTACCTGACGGGGGTGTGGCTCTTGGGGCTGGTGGGTTCCTCGGAGACCACAGCTCGACCTTGACTTGCCGCCCCCGTCATCTCTGCCATCCAGGGGATGGTGCGAGCCCTCAGGGAGCGTCGCTCTGTCACGTAGACGAGACCTCCTGGCTGATCTCCAACACACAGGAGGGACCCCGATGGAACCCTGCATCCGGGCCGGAATCGAGGTTGGCTGCAAGGCCCGCCTCGTAGGGATCGCTGGACCGGATGGGACGATCCATGAAGGGGTCGATGTCTCCCACACCCGGCGGCCCGGCGCGCTCAGCACGCGGCCGGCGGGGAAGATGCGGTGTCGTCGGGATTCCCATGGAACGTCAAAGGGCAAGACCCCGGCACCCGCAATGGGGAAGGCGGACCTTGCCACGTTGAAGTCGGTCTGGGAGGAGCTCTACTCCACTGGGGCCGGCACGGAGTGGGACGGAGAGCGCTTCGTGGTGAGAGGCAACGCCTGTTTCATCCTCGAGACTCTCAGGGGGTACGGACTGGCTCCGGATCTCCTCCGCGACATCCAGGAGGTCTTCTGCGACGGAGACCGGGGATTCGTGAACGGGTTCAACCCGAATCTACGCTTCAGCTGGGGAGGTCGAGTCATGCGTGGGGACCCAACATGCGTCTGGATCATTGAGGCCACCGCGGACTGAGAGGGGCTGTCCTGACCTGAGAAGCCCGCTGGACTGGGCGTCACTTGAGCGCGACGTAGCCCATCGCTCGTGACACCTCCTGCGCGCCTTCCACGACCGCGCTAGCGAACCGATCGAGGGGCTCACGCTCCAATCGAGAGCTGATGAACGACGCAGACAGGGCGGCGATGACCGTCTTGCGGAAGTCGAAGACGGGAGCCGCCACACAGGCATTGCCTGTGTGGAATTCCTGGAGATCTGCCGCGTACCCGGCCGCCACGACGCGAGGGAGTTGCTCCTTGAGCACGGCCGGCTCGGTGATCGTCCACGGCGTGACCGCTGTGAGGACTCCCCGCTTGCAGACGCCCTTGACCAAGGCAGGATCGTAGGCAAGGAATACCTTTCCCAGCGCGGTGCAGTGGAGCGGCACCAGGCGTCCGATCACCGACTTGATGATCACCGTCGGCGCGGCCTCCTCGCGGTCCAGGTAGAGGACCCTGCCCTGGTACAGAACCGCAAGATGTGTGTTCGCATCGAGTCGTCGTGCCATTCGCTTCAGCACGGGGCGTGCCTGCTCACGGATGTCGAGCGAGGAGAGCACGGAGTGCGCATGCACAAGGATCTTGAGACCGAGACGGTACCGCTTCGTCGCCGGGTCACGCTCCAGGTAACCGAAACGCTCGAGGGTCTGGGTGATGCTGTAGATGCTGCCGGGTGCCGTGCCTATCCGGTCAGCGAGCTCCGTGAGCGAGAGGTCGGGCTCGTCACCGCCGAGGCACTCAAGCAGTGTGAGCGCTCGGGCGAGTGAGGCGTTTAGGTAGCGGTCCTTTCCTTTCATTAGGTCTCCTCCCGAGGCAAACGATTATAGCACTCGCCACGACTAGCAGGGTGTGGGCGTCTGTAGGCCGGCGAAGAAGACCTGCATCCGCCGCACGGCCTCGCGCAGATTAGCGCGGGAGTTGGCGAAGCACAGTCTCACATAACCCTCCCCTTCTTCGCCGAATGCCGTGCCCGGGGCGACGGCGACCCGCTCTTCGAGCAGCAAGCGCTTGGCTAGCTCCAAAGCGGGGATGCCGAAGGCATCCACCGCCACAAACAGGTAGAACGTCCCCTCCGACTTCCAGACCCGAAGCCCGGGGATCCTCTTCAGTCCACGCACGAGGAGGTCTCGGCGACCCTCGTACTCCCGGACCATCTTCCCCGTTGTCTCCGCGGGCACATCGAACGCCGCGAGCGCAGCCGCCTGCGAAACAGAGCTCGTGCAGGCCGATGTATGCTCGTGCAGCCTCGCCGCCCTCTCCGCGAGGGCCCGCGGAGCGACGAGATAGCCGACGCGCCAGCCGGTCATGGCGTGGCTCTTGGAGAAGGTCCGCACGATGACCGTGCGCTCTTTCATGCCCGCGAGGGACGCGATGCTGCGAAAGGGTCGACCTTCGAAGGTGAGGCACGCGTACGCCTCATCCGCAAACACAAGCAGATCCCGATCCCGCGCGAGCTTGGCGACTCCTTCGAGTCTCTCATCGTCCAGGACGGCGCCCGTGGGGTTGTGCGGCGAGTTAAGGATGAGCGCCTTTGTCCTCTCGGAGACGGCGTTCCGGAGCGCGACAGGATCAAGTCTGAACCCCTGTGATTCCTCCAGGCGGAGCCGTTTGATCGTTCCCCCGCAGAGGAGGACATGCGCCTCGTAGTTCGGCCAGTGGGGCGAGGGGACGATCACCTCATCCCCCGGGTCGAGAGTGACGAGCATGGCCAGGAGGAGCGCCTCCATCCCGCCCGCCGTGACGGTAACCTCTGCTGGACCGAACGGGATGCCGAGTTCGGAGGCCAGTCGCTCGGCGATGCGCGCCCGCAGCTCGGGGACTCCGGCACTTGAGGTGTAGTGGGTCATCCCCGCGGCAGCAGCTCGGAAGGACGCCTTGACGATGCTCGGCGGGGTCTTGAAGTCGGGTTCACCAATCTCGAGATGGATGACGCCATCCATCGTCCCGGCCAGGTCGAAGACCTCGCGGATCCCGGAGTAGGGAAGCGTCCTCGCGCGCTCAGACAGGAAGTCGCTCATTGCCTGTCCCTCTCTGTGCCATACACCGCTTGGGCTGCGCGGACCGCGCCGTCGATGTCCACCGTCGCCCCAAGGTCCTGCAGCGCCATGCCGAGCGAGAAGACGGCGTAGACCACCTTGTGGTACCGCGCGGCCTCGCCCATCGTGCCGACGCGCACGTAGCTTCTGCCGACTTCCCTCTTGAACACCTCCCAGGATGCCATATTCCCGTCCCCGAGGACCACGCCGTAACGGTCGTAGAGATGGCGCCGGATCTGGTAGTCCCCGATCCCATCCGGGAGAAGGACTGCCGTCACGGCGTGGTCGGCGAACCGCTCGTCTCGGCAGAGGTAGTCCAGGTTCATCGCCCTGACTGCGGCCCGTACAGCACGGCCGGCAGTCTCATGGCGGGCAATGCACGCGGCCAGGCCCTCTTCCTTCATCGCCACCAAGGAAGCCCAGATCCCTTGCATCAACACGAACGATGGCGACGCCGGGTGAGGGGCCTCCTGGAGCGCGAACTCCACTTGATTCGCCCCCGCGGCCCAGTTCTGCCGCTCGGCGGAGACCATCGTCAGGTAGTCTTGGCACGCCCGCAGGTTCATGTAGAATCCTCTGATCTTCTGCTTCCTGTCTCCCATGACCTTCCACGCGCGCGGGCTGACCGAAACGAAGGTGTTCCCCTGAGGAGCTCCCAGGCACTTCTGGCCGTTCACGACGCACAGGTCAATCCCCCAGTCGTCCACCTGCAGGGCCTCACTGCCGAAGGAAGAGATGGCATCGACCAGAAAGAGGACATCTCGCTCCCGAGCCACGGCTCCCAGCTCCCGGATCGGGTTGGTGACCCCCACGCTCGTCTCTCCGTGAACGACGCCGAACCCTTTGATGGAGCGGTCCTTGGCGAGGGCTGCCGCGACGGCGTCGGGGTCCACAGGATCACCGATTGGAAAGGGAAGGCGGACGGCGACGCCACCCGCGGCTTCAACCATGTAGCTCATGATCTCGCCGAACATCCCGTTGCGGGCAACGAGAAAGCGATCCCCGGGCTCGAGGATCGAATTGAGCGACGCCTCGACGCCCGACGTCCCGGTGCCAAACACGATGATGACGTCATTCTTCGTCCCGAGGAACTCTTTCCACAGGGACAGAGCCTCGTGCTCCATCTCCCAGAGCGGTGGGTAGTAGATCGGGATCACATCTCTGCCGATCGTGCGCTTGCAGGCAGGTGTCAGCTCCGTCTGCCCGCAACTCATGTTGAAGTGCTCCTGGATCATGCTCGCCTCCCTCATTTTGTGCGAGTTTTGCTGCACTGCGGCCCTTTGCCGTGTGCAAAACCCGCACGTCCGAACCCTGCAGCTCTGGCCCAGAGTCTATGGCAATCAGAGAGCGGCTTCAAGCGGGCGGCCTGCGCGGTTGCCAGGACGCGTGCGAGAAGCCGTTCCCCGAGCCGGAGCAGTCAGCGGACTGCGCGCAGGCATGGCATACGTGAGAAGCTTCATGGGCACTAACGAGCGGGGCGTGTTTTGTGCAGGGCAAAGCGACCTTGACAAGCATTCCACCGCCACTACAATGAGGGAGCCGTGAGTAGACTGCTTGTCTTGCCCAGTGCTGAAGTACGGCGCGTTCGAACCCGCCAGGAACTCAATTCATTGGCCGAAGCGTGTCTTGGGCGTTTTGCAGAGTGCTCTCCGCCAGATGGCAAGAAGGGTTGGCTGAGCGAAACGGCCTTCGGCACCGCGAAGATCGAAACAGCCCTCCACGAGATCGTCCCTTCTTGTCGAGAATCGACACGGCCGGGGCGGACCCCCGCGACTGTGTTCGCGCGATTGCGCTTGAACCCAAGCCACGAGATGAGGAGGTGGTCGCGCCGTCAGTGAATCCGAGAGTGGATGTCGTCGCTCGGCAAAGGGAAGCGTAGACAAGGAGGAGTGATGCGGAAGCTCATCGTCGTGCTGGCTGCATTGGTTGGCTTTGGCGTCCTGGGTCTGGCTGCAGACCCGGGCATCCTGACGGTCGTCATGACCACGGATCCCCCGAACATCGACCCCGCCGTGGTTACGGACTACGAAGCGGGGATCGTCACCTTCAACGTGTACGAGGGGCTCCTTGACTACAACTTGGCGGACTACACCATCAAGCCCGCTCTCGCCACGAACTGGGAGATTGCGCCCGACGGGAAGTCGGCCATCTTCACTCTTCGCCAGGGCGTGAAGTTCCACGACGGCACGCCGTTCAACGCCGACGCGGTGAAGTACTCGATCGAGAGAACCCAGGCGATGAACCAGGCCCCCGCCACGTACTTGGCTCCGATCACGAAGATCGAGGTCCTCGATCCGTACAAGATCAAGCTCTCCACCGACACGACGTGGGCGTTCTGGGAGGACGCTCTGGCGACGCGCAAGGCGCTCGGCATCGTCTCCCCGACCTACGTCAAGGCGCACATCACGGCGAGCGATCCGTGGGCAGCGGAGTGGATGGGCCAGCACACCTGCGGGACGGGCCCATACGTGCTTGAGGACTGGCAGATCGGCCAGTACGTCAAGCTGGTCAAGAACGCCAACTACTGGGGTGGCTGGAAGCCAGAGCAGTTCTCGACCGTGTTCATCAAGACCGTTCGCGAGCCCGCGGTCGAGGAGCTGATGATCAAGTCCGGCGAGGCGGACATCGCCTTCGACGTCCCGGAGACTGACCTCGCTACCCTCGACAAGGATCCGAACATCTACGCCAAGTCACTGCCGGGCATGGCCCAGCTCTTCTTCCCCATGAAGTGCAGCAAGGGCCCGTTCCAGGACATCCGGATCCGCAAGGCCGTCACGTACGCGCTGGACCTGGACGAGATCGCGACGGTCTACCCGGGTGCGGAGAAGGCTCAGGGCGCGATCCCGCGCAGCATGCTGGGCGCCGATCCGACGGCCCCGATCTACCCGCACGACCCGGAGGCGGCTCGCCTTCTCCTCGCGGAAGCCGGGTACAAGCCGGGGGCGCTGACCTTGACGCTGACTTACGTGGCGGGCGCGGAGTGGGAGCGTCGGGCTGCCCTCATCGCCCAACAGAATCTCGCCGATGTCGGAATCAACCTGAAGGTTGAGTCCATGCCTTGGTCGGTCATCTTCCCGCTCCTGGCCGATCCGGCGGTGTCGCCGGACTGGTACATCTTCTACTCGGCCGCCCGGTTCGCTGACCCGCACGGAATCATGTGGGAGACCTTCTCCACGGTCGCCCTCGGCCCGTCCGGCTTCAACAACGGGTACTCGAACACCGCCTTCGACACACTGCTCGACGAAGCGACGAGGACCCCTGACCGCGAGGCCCGCGCGGCGCTCTACCGCCAGGCCAACCGGATCTTGATCCAGGACATGCCGGCGATCTTCGTGTGGGAGATGCCGTACAGCTTCGTCCACCGCGAGAGCGTCAAGGGGATGGTCCCTGAGCTGATCGACCGCACTTACCACTTCTACGACCTGTATCGCGGGTAGCTGATCTATTCCGATGGGAGGGGGTTCCACTGAACCCCCTCCCTTTGTTCGCCATGGATGAGCCATTGATCCGTGTGAGAGGATTGACCAAGCACTTCCCCATCCGGGGAAAGCGGCTCTTTTCCCGCTCGGACCCGCGCCGCACGGCGCGGGCACTGACCGACGTCTCCTTTGACGTCCAGCGCGGCGAGACTTTTGCCTTGATGGGCGAAAGCGGCTGTGGAAAGACCACCTGCGCCCTGACGATGATCCGGCTCATCGAGCCGACCGCCGGACAGGTCCACTTCGACGGTGTGGATCTCGTCGGCCTCAAGCCGGGCGAGTTGCGCTCCCGCCGCCGACACTTCCAAATGGTCTTCCAGAACCCTCAGGAGGTCATGGATTCCCTCTTGTCAGTACGCAAGACGATCGAGGAGCCTCTTCTGATCCACTCGCCGGAGATGTCGCGGCGGAAGCGGAAGGAAGTTGCGCGCACCATGGCGAACGCCGTGGGCCTCCGCGACGATCTCCTGAAGCGCTACCCACGCGAGCTCTCAGGAGGTGAACAGCAGCGGGTCTGCATCTGTCGCTCCCTCGTCCTGCGTCCTCAGTTCATCATCCTCGACGAGCCGACCTCGGCGCTCGACGTGTCCGTTCAAGCGCGGGCCCTCAATCTCTTGGTGCAGCTGAAGGAGGAGTTTGGGCTCACCTATGCGTTCATCTCGCACGACGCGGCGGTCGTTCGCTGGATGGCGAGCCGGGTCGCCGTCCTCTACCTCGGGCGAATCGTGGAGCTGGGCCCAACGGAGACGGTCTTTGCCCAGCCAGAACACCCCTATACCCGTGCGCTCATCCGTTCGGTGCTGACGGTGGGAACCCGGCTCGAGGACAAGGAGGTCGTCCTCAAGGGGGCTCCCCCCAGCCCGACAGCGGTTCCCGACGGGTGCGTCTTCCAAGACCGGTGCACCGAGCGAGGAGAGAGATGCCTGAAGGAGGTCCCGGTGCTCGCGGAGGTGGAGAAGGACCATTGGGTCGCCTGCAGTGGGAGGTGCTCGGACCCTTGAACCTCTCATGTCTTGCGCGCGCCGCGTATGCAGAGTCCCGCAGATCCGGCCGGCCTACCAGGGGACGTGGGTCAAGGAAGGAACAACGTTGATGCCAGGGGACGTCGAAGCGAGGACTTTCCCGAAGGGCGTGTACGTCATTACGTCCCAGTGGGGAGATCGCCGGGCAGGCATGACAGCAGCCTGGGTCACTCGGGTCTCGGCCGCACCGGCGATGATGGCCGTCGCGTTCCATCGTGGGAGCTACACTCGGGAGGTCATCGGAGAGAGCGGCTGGTTTGTGATCCATGCCCTGCCGGAGTCGGAGCTGGAGCTCGCGAGATGCTTCGGCCGAGGCTCCAGCCGCAGCCGCGACAAGTTCGCTGGGTTCGACGTCGCGGCCACGTCGCACGGTCAGCCCGTGCTCGCCAAGGCCATGGCCTTCCTCGAGTGCCAGGTGGTCCGCAGCGAGGACGTCGGCGATCACCAACTGATCGTCGGCGAGGTCGTGAACGAGGCGGAACTGCGCGCAGGCGAGCCGCTCCGATATCGAGAGGATTGGTTCAGCCCGTAAGGAGGGAGCGTTGACGAGGATCGTGGGGATCGCCGCGAGCCCGCGGCACGGCAACACAGAGATCTTGGTGAAGGAGGCGCTTCGCGCTGCTCAAGAACTCTCTGAGACCATCGCGGTCGAGCTTGTGACGTTCGCGGGAAAGCGGATCGAGCCGTGCACGGATTGCGGGGCCTGTGTGCGAAACAAGACCTATTGCTGGAAGCAGGACGACTGGTGGGAGCTCATCAAGCCGCTCGTCGAGCCCACGCCGGCGGGCGTCATCATCGGGACCCCAGTCTACTTCTTCAGCACCCCGTCCTTGCTCCGCGCCTACTTCGAACGCTGCACGTGTCTCTTCAAGCAGTTGTGGCATGCGGACTTCCCCTTTCCCCCGCCGGACTGGACGCGGACGGCCGCCGGAACGGTCGCCGTCGGCTTTCACCGCCACGGAGGAGTCGAGCACGCGTTGTCCAGCGTGCATCACGTCCTACTCACCAACGGCTTCGTCTGCGTCGGCGGAGACTACATCGGTGGAGGAGCCTGGCAGCTTGAGGAGGACAGCCTGGACGCGGTCCTCAAGGACCGCATTGGGATTGCCGCGGCGAGGCTCGTGGGCGAGCGCGTGGGGACGACCGCGCTCCTGCTTCAAGGCGGGCGGCCTTCCGCCAAGGGTTGATCGACGGTCGGAACGTGACCGATGAGGAGGGAACGATCGTGAGGACTCTCAGCAGCAAGGACGAGATCGCGTGGATGCTCGACGGCTTGGGGATCATGGGGACGGGCGGCGGAGGCGACCCCCAGGCGTGGGGAGCGAGTTTGATCAAGGCTGACCTGGCGCGGAGGCGCGCCTACCAGCTCGTCGACCCGGAGGAACTCCCTGACGGCGCCCTGGTCGTCAGCGGAGGGTACCTCGGGTCGGTCGCCGAGGACCGGACACTCGACCGAGTCGTGGACGAGTGGGAGACGACGTTCGAGCTCGAAGGAGCGATCCGGGAGATGGAGGGACTCCTCGGCCGACACGTGGACTACCTCGTGCCGTTCGAGGTGGGAGGGGGAAACACGCCGGTCATCCTCTCGGCCGGAGCCCGGCTGGGGATCCCCGTGGTCGATGGGGACGCCGTCGGACGCTCCGCACCGGAGACCCACATGACGAGCTTCATCGGACACGGGATCTCCCTTTGCCCGATGCCGCTCGTCGATTCGAACGGGACCGTGGTCATTGTGAAGAAGAGCGAGAGCATCTTCCTCCCCGACGGGGTCGGCCGATTCCTCGTCTCGACGCGCCGCGGCCTCGTGGCCAACTCGCACTACCCCATGAGCGGCGCCGACCTGAAGCGCAGTGTAATCCCGAACATGATCACGAAGTCCATCGAGCTCGGGCGCTTCATGTCCACTCTGGCGGGCGATCCGGAGGCGAAGCTCGCTCGGCTCGCGCAGTTCGTGAAGGGGTTCCCGCTCCTGTGGGGCGCAGTGGCGGACGTGAAAGGAGAGAACTCCGGAGGGTTCTATCACGCCAAGGTGCGCGTCGAAGGGCGCGGGAAGCACCAAGGGGAGACCGTGGAGCTGACGATCAAGAACGAGGCGATGCTCGCTCGCCTAAACGGGGAGCCAGCGGTGGTCTTCCCGGATCCGATCTATTTGGTCGACCCCAAGACGAACCAGGGGGTCCTTACTCCGGACATCAAGAAGGGCCGAGAACTTCTCCTGGTCGGGATCCCGAGTCACGCTCGCCTTCGCGAGGCGCTCCGGACCGAGGTGGGAGCCCGCGCCTTCTCCTCAGAGCGCTACGGAGAGAAAGTGCCGTACCGGCCCGTCGAGGAGTTGCTGAAGGGGAAAAGATGACCGGCCTGTGCGGCCTCACTGGGTGCGCAAACACCGCCGCCCTCAAGTGCCACTGGTGTTCGCTCCCGCTGTGCGCGGAGCACGCCGTGGCGTTCGAGACGAAGGACGGCCAAACGGTGTGCTGCCGAGGCTGCGCTGCGTACCTGAGAGCGAAGTCGTGTGACGGCGAGAAGAAAGAGACTGGAGGTGGACATGCCGACTGACCCCCGCGGGATGACGCTCAGCGTCGACTCGGACCGGTGCACGGGTTGCTGCACGTGCGCCCTCGTCTGCTCGTTCGTCCACGATCGCATCTTCGGCTACGAGCGGTCGCGCGTGCGAGTGTGGCGGGATGACAACCGCGGTCTGTTCGCCCCCCTCCTGTGCGAGCAATGCGAGGACGCGCCCTGCGTCGTTGTCTGCCCTACAGGTGCCCTGGGCCGCGACGGCCAGGGGATCGTGGTCCGGAACGCGGTGCGCTGTATCGGGTGCAACGAATGCATGAATACGTGCCCCCTGGGCGCGATCAGCTTTGGCCCTGGGGGATGGATGAAGTGCGACCGTTGCGCGAGCTTGGGAAGGTCTCCCTACTGCGCGGAGTACTGCACGGCCGGGGCGCTTCGCTGGGAGCCAGCCCGCCTCGTGGCCCGCGCGAGGGCGCGCGAGGTGGCGCTCCGCCGGGTGGAGTCTCAACAACCTGGACAGGGAGCGTGACGAAATGGCAGGACAGATGCTCTTTGTCGACCTCACGGATGGCGGGATCGAGCGTCGGCCGGTCGACCGCGAACTCCTGCGGGAGTACCTCGGCGGACGGGGGATCAACGCCCGGCTTCTCTGGGACCTGACCCAGAAGGGACTGGATCCTCTGAGCCCGGCTGCGCCCCTCCTGTTCGGGACGGGGACGCTCGCTGGCACGTTCGCCCCCAACTCCGGCCGAATGACGGTCACCTGTAAGTCGCCGGCCACAGGGCTCTACCTCAAGACGAATGTCGGCTCCCACGCGGCCCCCGAACTGCGCTTTGCCGGGTACGAGTACCTCGTCTTCCAAGGGAAGGCGCCCCACCCGGTCTACCTGTGGATCGACGACGGAGAGGTCACGCTGCGCGACGCGCGCGGCCTGTGGGGACTCGATACACGGGCCGCAGACCGTCGGATCAAGGAGGAGCTCGGAGATGACCAGATCCGGACCATCCTCATCGGGCCGGCAGGCGAGAACCTCGTCGCCTTCGCCAGCATCATGGCTTCCATCTACCGGGCTGCCGGTCGCGGGGGCTCGGGCGCCGTCATGGGGTCGAAGAACTTGAAAGGGATCGCCGTTCGAGGGACTGGCGAAGTGACCGTCGCTGATCCCGAAGGGTTCACGGAGGTCGCCCTCGCGGCGCGGCGCGCCCTGCGAGCGGACGAGTACTGCTGGACGCGTTCGTACGAGTTTGGGACGGCCCAGGGGATCATCGGGTCGAACGAGGGTGGAACCCTCCCGCACCGCAACTTCCAGGACGGCCGCGTCGCCGACGCCTACAAGCTCTCCGGGGAGTACGTGTCGGAGAGGTTCGCCCACCCCGAGGCCTGTTCCGCGTGCGTCTTTCACTGCGGGCGGTTCGCTCGCATCAAGTCGGGGCCCTACGCCGGGACGTACACCGCTGGCCCCGAGTACGAGACTCTCGCTTCTCTGGGCTCCAAGTGCGGGACGACCGACACGGCAGGGGTCATCAAGGCGGGTGAGCTGTGCAACATCCTCGGGATGGACACGATCTCGGCCGGCTCCCTTGTCTCCTTCGCCATGGAGTGCTACGAGTACGGGCTTCTGAGTCAGAAAGATACCAACGGCCTCGACCTCTCGTGGGGCAATGTCGAGTCGATCCTGGTCCTCCTCGAGCGAATGGCCCGGCGCGAGGGGCTCGGCGACCTCCTGGCAAACGGAAGCCGCGCCGCCGCCAAGACGATCGGGCGCGGTGCGGAGGCGTTCGCCATCCAGGCGAAGGGTCTAGAGCAGTCGACGGTCGACGTGCGAGGATCGATGTCGTACGCCCTTGCCTTCGCCCTCAATCCGCGGGGCCCCGACCACTTGATGACCGAGTGCCTCGCCGAGGTCGGCTACACCCCAGAGGTGCGGCGGCTGGCGGAGGATATCACCGGGACGCCCAAGGCGACGGACTCCCTCTCGCCGGAGGGAAAACCTCGAATGGTCGCCTGGCACGAGGAGATCTACGCCGTCACGGACTGCCTGGGTATCTGCGCGTTCACGGACACCTGGTCGTACACGCGCGTCAACTTCGAGAACATGGCAGCGATGTTCGCCGCGGCGACGGGGATCGCGCTCTCCGGGGACGAAGCCCGGAGGATCGGGGAGCGCATCATCACTCTGGAACGGCTGTTCAACCTGCGCGAGGGGCTGACGCGGGAGGAGCTGGACGTCCTCCCGCAGCGGATGGTGTCCGAGCCTTCGCCCACGCTCCACCGCGGGGCGCGAACGCTCACCAAGGAGAAGTTGGACGGCATGCTGCGAGAGTACTACGTCTTGCGAGAATGGGATTCGGAGAGCGGAGTCCCCTCCCGGGAGACGCTTGCACGACTCGGGCTCGACTTCGCGGCAGAGGATGTGATGGGGGCACGATGAAGGTCGACGTGCGGCTCCTGGTGACGCGAGAGCAGATCCTCCGCGGGACGACGCTGTGCCTCGAGCTGCCCTCGCCGGCCTCCGTCGGGGACGTACTGCGCCGCCTAGCCGACCAAGACCGGAGCCTTGTCGAACTCGCCCTGGTCAGAGAGCCGACTCTGACTCTCAGGCCGGGGCTTGCTCTGCTGTTGAATGGGGTCAACGTCTTGCTCGCCCCCCAGGCTCTGGAGACGCCCGTCTCCGAGGGCGACCGTCTCTCCCTCATCCATGGGATCAGCGGTGGGTGACCCATGGCGAAGGCGGTGAAGGTGAGGGTGGTGAACCTAGGGTCCTGCAACGGATGTGAGCTGGAGATGCTTGACCTTCTCCACCTCGAGCCAGGACTGCGCCTGTGCGAGCGGGACGAGGAGGCGGACGTGATCATCCTGACCGGAGTGCTGACTGAGGCGAACCGCGCCCGCGCGGAGCGCGTACGGCCTCGCTCCGGTGTGCCGGTCCTCCGCGTCGGGTCGTGCGGGATCTCACAGGGTCTCTTTCTGCCACCGGACGGCGCCCTCGACCGCGTCGCGGCCCTCGGTGGGTGTGCGTCCGGCCTCGTCTTGGGATGCCCTCCGCCTTCGACCGAGATCGCCGAGACGCTACGTGCCCTCGAAAAGGAGCGCAAGAGTGCCCACACGTGAGGTGACGCTTCGCTTCGAGGTGCCGGAGGTCTACCGCCTTGTCCTCATGACGGAGAGAGATGGGACGATCCGTGAAGCCCGCGCCGAAGGGGAGTTCGTGTCGCGCCAAGTCGGCCGTCTAGTGAGCGATCGGTACCGGGACCCCCACAAGGCCCTGTATGTCGTGGAGCGATTGTGTGGCGCCTGCTCCCACGCCCACACGCTGGCCTTCGCTTCCGCAGTCGAGAGGGCCCTGTCCCTGGACATCCCCCCGCGCGCTGGGGCGATCCGCACGCTTACGGCTGAGCTCGAGCGGATCCAAAGCCACCTGTTCAGCCTGAGCGAGACCGCGACGATCGCTGGCGGCCACGACCTGGCGCGGCCTGTGTGGGCGGCCTGGCAGCAGGTGACGGCCCTTCTGGCGGAGATCACCGGGAATCGCATCCACTACGGGATCAACTGCATCGGCGGCCTGGCGCGGGACCTCTCCCCGACTGCCCCGCGCATGGCGCAGGAGATGCTGGCTTCACTCGGCGAGTCGCTTCGGCCTCTCCGCGGCGAGTTCGAACGGGCGGCCGGGAGGCGCCTGGCGGGGCTGGGTGTCTGGAGGTCGCCCGGTCAAGAGCTTCCGGGCACCGGGCCCAACCAGCGCGCGTCCGGCTCCAGGCGGGACGTTCGAAGGGAGCGGCCCTACCTTCTCTACCGAGAGCTGCCCCTTGCCGTCCCCGTTCGGGACGAGGGGGACAGCCTCGCGCGAGTCTCCGTACGGCTCGAGGAGCTTCTCGTCTCGTACGCCCTGATCGATGAGCTCCTCGCATCGCTGCCCGAGGGAGCGATTCGAGCGGAGGGCAGCGAGACGTCAACTGTATCTACCGTCGCAACCTCGATGAGCGTCGAAGCACCTCGGGGCGAGGACCGCCACGAGGTGACCCTCGCCGCCGACGGCGAGATCTCCTCCCTGGCGATTCGGGTGCCGACCGAGGACAGCATCGTTGGCTTGGCCGCGGCCCTCGTTGGCGTTCGGGAGGCCGACGCGCGGCTCGTCGTCGCCTCGTTCGACCTGTGCATGAGCTGCCTCGGAGGGACATGAGCGCGCTGGGGGTGACGATCGACAGGGAACGCTGTGACGGGTGCTGGGCCTGCGTCCGAAGCTGCCCCTCGGCCGCCCTGGAGGCGCACGCCTCAGCGAGTGCCGCGGAGATCCTGTGGAACGCTGGGCGCTGCCTCTTCTGTGGCCGCTGTGAGACGGTTTGCCCGAAACAGGCGGTTCGCCGAACCATCCCCCTGGAGAGGGTGAGCCAAACCGTCGAGCCCGAGGTTCTCGTGCAGCTCCCCGCCTGGGCTTGTCCACGTTGCGGGACTCGGTTCGGCGCAGGCCCACGACGGTCCGACCCGGAGACCGTCGCCCAAGCCTTCGAGGGCGGGCGCCTCCTCCTCTGCCCCCGCTGTCGCCAGAGAGAGGCCTTTCGGACTGAGCTCGCCGGAAGAGGAGAAGGGGACCGATGCTGAAGTACGTCCTCAAGAGACTCCTGTGGATGCCGGTCGTGCTCTGGCTCGTCGTGACCCTTGTCTTCTTCCTGACGCACATGGTTCCGGGAAGCGCCGTCCGCGTCCTCCTAGGACCTCACGCCGGGGAGGCGCAGCTCGAGAAAGCGACCGAGGAGTATGGGCTGGACAAGCCGCTGCTCACTCAGTACTTCCTCTACATGGGACACCTCCTGCACGGGGACCTCGGCCGATCGATCGCCACGCGGCGGACGGTCGTGAGCGACCTTTCGACCTTCCTGCCGGCAACCCTTGAGCTGACGCTCTTCAGTCTCATCCTGATCGTGGTCGTGGGAATCGCGCTCGGAGTCGTCGCCGCGGTTCACCGGAATAGCGTCTTCGACGTCATGGCCCGAGGGATCGCGGTTGGGGGGGTCGCCTTGCCGCAATTCTGGCTCGGTCTGATGTTCATCCTGCTGTTTTCCTACTACTTGCGCTGGTTCCCGATCGGGGGCCGCCTAGAAATGACGCTCGTTCCTCCGCCGCGCGTGACCGGCATGTATACCATCGACAGTCTCCTGGCTGGCAACTTGAGGACCTTCTGGGATGCCCTCCGCCACTTGGCTCTTCCCGTCCTCGTCATGGCTCTAACCAACCTCTCCACGACGACGGCGATGGTCCGCTCCTCTATGCTTCGCACCCTGAACGAGGATTTCACGCTCATGGCCAAGGCCTACGGACACCGTCCGTTCCGGGTCCACTACGTCTACGCGCTCAAGAACTCCCTCATCTCCGCCGTATCCGTAATCGGACTAACCACCGGATACCTCTTGGGAGGGGCCGTGTTGGTGGAGACCGTCTTCGACTGGCCCGGGATTGGACTGTTCGCGGCGCGATCGATCCTTCATGTCGACTACGCGCCCGTGATCGGCGTCGCACTGGTGATCGCCGCGGTCTACGCCGTGGTCAATCTGGTCACTGATCTACTGTACGGAGCCCTTGACCCGAGGATTCGCTACTGAGGGAGGACGAGACTGGTGAGAAGACACGATCGGCCCAAGCGCGACGGCCTGTGGAGACGCGTCCTGTACATCGTCCGGCGCTCCCCCCTCGCCATCTTCGGGCTCGCTCTCGTCCTTCTGATCGCTGTGCTGGCCGTCTTCGCCCCCTGGATCGCCCCGTATGACCCGGAGCGGATCGACCTTCCGCAGTCATTTCAACCTCCCTCTCTGAAGCACCTCTGCGGGACCGACGACCTGGGTCAGGACGTGTTCAGCCGGATCGTCTACGGGTCTAGGGTGTCGCTCATGGTGGCCTTCGTCGTCGTCGGCATAGCGGCGACCGTGGGGACCCTGCTGGGCCTGATCAGCGGCTTCTTCGGCGGCGTGATCGACATGGTGGTCATGCGTTTTGTCGACGCCTTCCTGGCCGTGCCGTCCTTCGTCCTGGCGATGGTCAGCGCCGCGGCACTCGGTCCGTCAATCACGAACGTGATGCTCGCCCTGTCTATCGTCTGGTGGACGTGGCACGCTCGCATCGTGCGCGGGGAGGTCCTCAAGCTTAGGAGCACTGACTTCATGATGTCATTGCGCTCCATGGGGGCTCGGACGCCGCGCATCCTCTTCCGTCACCTCCTTCCGAACTGCGTGGGCCCGATCGCGGTGCAAACAACCCTGCAACTCGGGTTTGCCGTCCTCACCTCGGCCGGACTCTCCTTTCTCGGCTTGGGCGCCCAGCCACCCACCCCAGAGTGGGGACTCATGGTCAGCGTCGGCCGGCAGTACCTGCCGGCGAGCTGGTGGATGATCACGTTTCCGGGCCTGATGATCTTCCTCCTCGTCATGGGGTTCATCCTGCTGGGGGACACGATTCGCGACGTGGTGTCGCGGGATATCCAATGAACGGAGCGAGCATGCCTGAGACACAGCCTCTCCTCGAGGTCGACGATCTGCGGACATACTTCTTCACCTACCAGGGCGTCGTGCGTGCCGTGGACGGGATTTCATTCAGCCTCGGGAGATCGGATACGGTTGGCCTCGTCGGGGAAACGGGGTGTGGGAAAAGCGTTGCCACTCGCTCCATCTTGCGCCTCGTCACTCCACCGGGCCGGATCGTCAGCGGCAGGGTGGTCTTTGACGGGCAGGACATCCTCGCGATGAGTGAGCGAGACGTGCGGGACAAAGTCCGCGGCCGCGGGATCGCCATGGTCTTCCAGAAGCCGATGTCCTCCCTCAACCCGGTCTTCCGCGTGGGCGAGCAGTTCACCAGTGTGCTCCGGCTTCACCACCACCTGAAGCGAAACCAGGCCAAGGCTGTGGCCATCGAGAGCCTCGCCGCCGTCGCGCTGCCGGCTCCCGAGGAGATCCTTCGCATGTATCCCCACGAGCTGTCCGGAGGGATGCAGCAGCGCGTCCTGATCGCCATGGCTCTGGGATGCCGGGCAAAGCTGCTCATCGCTGACGAGCCGACGACCGCCCTCGACGTCTCCGTACAGCTTCAGATCCTCAAGCTTCTCGCCGAGATCCGCCATCGCACGGCCATGGCGATCTTGGTCATCTCCCACAACCTGGGAGTGGTCTCCAACCTCTGCGACCGAGTCATCGTCATGTACGCCGGCACCGTGGTGGAGGACGGCCCAGTACTGGACATCGTCACCAACCCTCATCACCCCTATACCCAAGGGCTCATCGACGCCGTCCCGGACTTCGCCCCGCGAGGAGCCGCGTTGGGGACTCTCAAAGGAGAGGTCCCCAGCCTGCTTCTCGCCCCTGAAGGATGCCGATTTCACCCCCGCTGCCTTCTGGCCGACGACGTGTGTCAAAGGGAGAGACCTGTCATGACCAACACCAGCGCCCATCGCGCCATCGCCTGCCACCATCCGGCCGAGGCGGTGTCCTCACGCGCCGCCCGATCTCCTCTCGTCGCAGCGGTCAAAATCGCTACTGCCGCGTCTCCACCCCGGACGGAGACCGACCTGTCCCTCGCGGACACGGTCCCCACGCCTCACGTTACGCGTCCACTCGCGCGCTCGGCCTGGTTGGGGTGTCACGGCTCGATCCTCTTGGCCGATGGGATTCCTCTGCCGGAGCTCGCGCGCGCGTACGGCACCCCCACCTATGTGTACAGCGCGGGGCAGATCGAGAAGAACGTTCTGGAGCTGCGCCGCGCCTTCTCGGCGCTCCCACTCACAATCCTCTATGCGGCCAAAGCCAACTCGAACGTCGCCGTCCTGAAGTCGCTTGCTCGTATGGGGCTTGGCGCGGAGGTTGTCTCAGGAGGTGAGCTCTTCCGGACACGTCGCGCGGGTTTCCTCCCCGAGAGGACCGCGTTCTCTGGGGTGGGAAAGACGAACGGCGAGATCGAAGCCGCTCTTCGGATGGGGGTGGGGACGATCATCGTCGAGTCCCTCGAGGAGCTCCAGGCAGTGGAGGCGGCCGCTGTCAGAGAAGGCCGCAGGGCACCCGTGGCTCTCAGGTTTCAACCCAGCGTGGCCCCTGGAACTCACCCCTATCTCGCGACTGGCGCGAAGGCAACCAAGTTCGGACTGGAGACGGAAGCCTTCCTCGCCGCCCTGGACCACATCCGGCGCTCCAGGGGCCTGGAACTCGTCGGTCTCCATGCGCATGTCGGGTCTCAGATCCAGTCTGTCAACCCCTACGTGGAAACCTGCCGTGCCCTTCTCGACCTGGCGAGAGAAGCTAGAGAACGCGGGCACAATCCTCGTTCCCTCGACATCGGAGGAGGGTTTGCCATCCCGTACGGCGACGGAGATCCTCCCTTTCCCCTGGAGCAGCTCGCGCAGGCAATCCAACGCGATTGGCCGAGGGACCTTGAGCTTCGGCTGGAGCCCGGACGTCTGATTGTCGGCGATGCCGGACTGCTGCTCGTGCGCGTTCTCTACACCAAACGTTCCGGCTCCAAGGACTTCGTCATCGTCGACGCAGGGATGAACGCGCTCATTCGCCCGTCTCTGTACGGGGCAAGCCACCGTGTGCGCGTGGTCGAGGACAGGCACGGGAGACCTCGCATCGTCGACGTCGTTGGCCCGGTCTGTGAGAACGCCGACTTCCTAGCATGCAGCTGTCTGTTGCCCCCGGTCCAGCGCGGCGACCTACTCGCGATCCTCGACACCGGCGCGTATGGGTACGTCATGGCGTCCCAGTACAACTCGCAGCCCCGTCCTGCGGAGCTTCTTGTTGAGGCCGGGAAGGCGCGCCTCATCCGATCTCGCGAATCCTATGAGAGCCTTGTGCGTGGCGAGACCTCGAGCCCAGGAGGAACCGGGACGTCAACGGAATCGTCAACGGAGGGTCCACCCACCGCAGAACCGTGCTTTGGAAACCGAGTCAGCAAGCGTTCACAGGAAAGGGGCATGCAGAAGACCGATCACAGAAAGGAGGAGTTTGTGAATAGGCTCGCCGTCGTCGAGCGACTCAGGAGAGACGGGGGACTGGCGATCATCCGCGTCGACTCCGCCGCGGATCTGGTTCGCGTCGCAGAGGCCATCAGAGATGGAGGCATCTCATCGATCGAGATCACCATGACGACCCCGGGGGCCCTCGAGGCCATCAGGGCGGCCTCGGAACAGTTGGATGGCACGCTGCTTGGTGCTGGAACGATTCTCGATGCCACGACGGCCCGCGAGGCCATCCTCGCCGGAGCGCGCTTCCTAGTCACTCCGACGGTCGAGCTCGACGTGATCGAGACGGGGCACCGGTACGATGTTGCCGTGATCTGCGGAGCAATGACCCCCACCGAGATTCTGGCCGCGTGGGAAGCCGGAGCGGACCTCGTCAAGGTCTTCCCTGCCGACGCGTTGGGGCCCGGGTTCCTCAAGGCGGTGCGGGGTCCCCTCCCGCAGATTCCGCTTGTTCCCACCGGCGGAATAACCGCTCAGACCGCCGGACAATACATCCATGCGGGCGCCGCACTTGTCTGCGCCGGAGGATGGTTGGTGGACTCCAAGACCGTCGCCGAAGGCCGGTACGATGTCCTGACCGAGCGTGCGCGGCAGCTCGCCGAAGCCGTTCGCCAGGCGCGAGAGGAGCGGGAGAATGGGCTATGACTTGGTCACTTTCGGCGAGGCCATGATCCGGTTGTCCCCTCCGCACTTCCAGCGCCTGGAGCAGACCACGAGCCTGGATGTGCAGGTCGGGGGCGCCGAGCTAAACGTGGCGGTGGCCGCCCAGCGGCTTGGACTTGAGACGGCCTACGTCACTCGGCTCACGGCGAATCCCCTCGGACGGATGATCGCCAACAAGGCAAGAGAGCAGGGAGTCGACACGTCGCACGTCCTGTGGACGCAAGAGGATCGCGTTGGGCTTTACTTCACGGAGTTCGGCGCTTCCCCGCGGCCGAACAGCGTGCTGTACGACCGCCGCGACGCCGCCACCGCGCACATCCAGCCGGGAATGGTCGACTGGAAGACGGTTTTCACGAGTGCCCGATGGTTCCACACCTCGGGGATTACCCCCGCTCTCTCCGCGTCCGCCGCGGCGACAACCCGCGAGGCAGTGAAGGCTGCGAAGGCCGCCGGTCTCAAGGTATCGATCGACCTCAACTACCGCGCCCGCCTTTGGTCGCAGGACCAGGCCAGAGCCGTAATGACCGACCTGATGAAGGACACCGATGTCCTCATCACTACGGAGGAAGACACGGAGAGGGTCTTCGGAATCACCGGCAAGGACTACGACGAGGTGGCACGAGCCCTCGCTGCGCGGTTCGGCTTGGAGGCAGTGGTCATTACACTCCGCGAGACTCCTTCCGTGTGGCGCAACACGTGGGGCGCGATCGCCCTGGCGGGTGGGGAGATCCACCGTGGTCCCGTCTTCGACCTCGAGCTGGTTGACCGCGTCGGCGCGGGAGATTCCTTTGCAGGAGGCTTCCTCTTTGGCTACCTGAAGGAAGGCCCCGGGATGGCAGTCCGATATGGCGTCGCTGTGTCGGCACTCAAGCAGACGAACCCAGGTGACCTCTGCTGGGCAACTCCCGATGAAGTCGAGCGCACACTGAAGGGCGGGAGCCTGCGCATCGTCCGATAGCCCAGCCCTTGGGCAGGACCGAGCGAGCGCCGGCTCGCCAACATCTACCCGTGGTCAGTGTGACCCGGAGCCCACAAGGAACGGATCTCCCCTCCGACGGCTGAGGCAAGAGACACGCAGTTGATGGTCGACCCGTGTTGACGTGGATCCGCGTTGATCCCGAGGTTCACCGCTCACCTGCCGAGGGCGGGTCGGCGAGGGTCAGTCTCGCCTTCTTCGCGCAAGATCCTCCCATGAGCTGTGTGACGACGCGCAGGTGTTCCCCATCGCGTACCGGGCCTCGGAAGCTCTTGCCACCGGACGCGGGCACGGCCGGCCTTGCCACGCATCGCGTCCGAGGCAATTGCTCTGCCGCGACTTTGACAGATTCTGGCGGTCTGCGGGAGACCCAATCGCATCAGTACGTGCTTTGAGGTCCGTCGCGAGTCGTTTTGTGGGGCATGTGTGCTGCCACGTTGAGGGGAGGGGTGCTTGACAGGATTACTGTCCTGTGCTAGTGTCTTGGTGTCATGTTCATCCGCGAGAAGCACCGCAAGAACAAGGACGGCTCCGTCACCACCTACCTCCAGCTCGTGGAGAGCCAACGCGTGGACGGCCGCTCCCGCCAGAAGGTCCT
>Ga0315289_10001737_pt1 | contig 33917 bp, 32 predicted proteins | sample YL17G11_40_MG_FD_203452 | JGI IMG/M metagenome (GOLD analysis project Ga0315289, IMG submission 203452) | Sediment microbial communities from Yellowstone Lake, YNP, Wyoming, USA - YL17G11_40 | ecosystem: Environmental > Aquatic > Freshwater > Lake > Sediment | place: USA: Wyoming | collected... | reverse complement strand
AGATTTAAGGTCACCGGGTAGGAGCCCCTCATAATCATCCGACGCTATCACCAGATATACTTTATCACCGGAAGTAAGAAACTTCGCGATTTTTTCTTTATGCAGCCCAAGCGCCTTGGGCGACTTTTCCTTTACGCTTACTTCTTCGATCGGCATGTCCAGGTATATGCCGAGCCGTTGGTAACTGACATCGACAGAGCCGACGCCGACTTTCTCCCTTGATTTTAGATTGCGTTTTATCTCTTCGGCAAAAGTCGGAAGCACCTTGTCGTTAAATAAAGGAATGGCCCTCCCGGCGAGAAACAGCATCAGTACGGCCATGGCAATGGGCACAGCAAAAAGCGTAGCGGTGCTTTTTCTCCTTACGTAAGGCGATATAATGAATAGTAACGCTAAAACAACGGCATTTTCATACGCCGCTACTTCGGAAGGGTATACATGCTGCATTGCATACAGAACGCCGATAATCCCGACGGTATAAATTATCGCTATTAATATATAAGCGATGGCGAAGCCGACGGATTTAAATTGCGTCTTTCTCTCCTGGAGATTTATCAAATATCTGGCTGCCATAAGACCGAAGCCCGGCGCGAGCGGCAAGAGATAACTGTATTCCTTAACGGCGATGAGGCTGAAAAAGACGAATATGCCCAGAAAATAGCTCAATATCAGTTTATAGGAATCTCTCTCGAGGGAATATGTGTTTTTGCTCTTAAAGGCATCGACGAGAGCGGCCGGTAAAAATAATGAATAAGGAAAAAACCACACCAGTAAAACAGGTACATAATAAAAAAGGTTTTTGAGATAATCAAGTAGGTCGGCGCAGCTTATATTGTTACTTGGCACATAAAATATCCGCTTTATAGACTCGCGCAAGATTATGTGATTCAGATATTTGTCCCCATGCAATAGATACATCGCGATATACCACGGCAGCCCTACGGCTAACACTATAAGTATGCCGGACGGGATATTTACCGCCTTAAGAAGTTTCCATTTTTTTGCGCTGACCACAAAAGAGAGCATTATGATCAGCGGCAAAAGGAAGCCGACATACCCTTTATTCATCGTAGCCAGTCCCAAGACTACAAAAAAAGCCGTAAAAAACCCTTTTCCTTTTTCGGGATCTTTTGCGCCTTTCAAAAAGAGGTATATCGAATAAACCACAAAAAAAGTGAGGGCCATATCGGGAGACGCGTATCTTGAATACATAAAAAATATGACAAAAGTCGCGACTATGCCGGCTGCCAAAAGCCCGGTCTTGCGGTCGAATAGTTTTCTGCCTATATTAAATGTGAAGATAACCGTCAGGATGCCGAATAAAGCGGATGGAAAGCGTACCGCGAAATTATTAATACCGAGCGCAAGGTAAGAGAGGCTCACAAACCAGTAAAAAAGGATAGGTTTTTGGAAACGAAATTGCCCCTGATAATAAGGGGTGACCCAGTCATGGCGGGCGAACATCTCCTTTACGCTCTGGAAGTAGAACTTTTCGCTTTCGATGAGAGGGAGAGCGCTGCCTAGATTATAGGTGAATATTATCGCGCAGATGACGAACAGTAAAATCTTTACGGAAACATCGGTCTTCTTCAAAATAATCTCCCTTCACCCGCTAAAGGATGTAATTAACATATATACAAACTTATATTATGATAGCACAATACAGGTTTTTTTCAAGATTAAAATCTCGAAAGGAAATATGGGGTTTCACAAAAATAGACAAAAATAGGGACAGATACTATTTTTGAACAAGGAATATATTCTGAAAAATAGTATCTGTCCCTATTTTTGCCGTGCGCAAAATACAGCTGGTTACTTTTTCAATCTTGAAGGAATAGCATTTCTCCAGGTATCACTTAACTCCGTAACGGGAATATCTATCAGCGCGGCCTTTTTGTTTTGTATAGTTAATTTTTTTCCGCCGACGCTTCCTATGACCTTATAAGAAATATAATGCTTTTTCACTATCCTCTCTAAGGAGGACAGTTTGTTCTTCCGAACGGATACAATTATTCTGGACTGCGCCTCTCCGAAAAGAAGGGCATCATTTCTTACATTTTCGTTCAATTTTATCGTCGCGCCTACCATCTTCTTTTTGTTTGAAACGCAAGATTCTGCCAGCGCCACTGCCAACCCGCCCTCGGAGCAGTCATGGGCAGAGTTGATAATTCCCGATTCGATCATTTCAAGGCAGGCTTCTTGAACGGTCTTTTCCGTCTCCATGTCTATCTTGGGGTTGCCTTTCTTCATGTTGTGCGCGAGGTATAAATACTCGCTGCCGGAAAGATCGTCCGTATTCTTGCCGAGAAGGACTACAATATCGCCCTCTTTTTTGAAATTTTGGGTAACGCGCTTATTGGCATCTTTTATCAATCCGACCATTCCGACCATCGGCGTAGGGTCTATTGCCCCTTTAGGGTTTTCATTATAGAAACTGACGTTGCCGCTGATAACAGGTGTGTCCAGGGCCCTCGCCGCCGCCGAAAGTCCTTCTATGCACTTCTTAAATTGCCAGTAATTCTCCGGCTTCATCGGATTGCCGAAATTTAATCCGTCTGTAATGGCAAGCGGATGACCGCCGGAACATACTATGTTCCTTGCGGCTTCTGCCACCGCTATCATGGCGCCGTTGTAAGGATTTAAATAGCAATATCTGCCGTTACAATCTACGCTAATAGCCAACGCCTTCTTGGTCCCCTTGACTTTAATAACAGCCGCATCGGAACCGGCGCCTACCAGCACTTCTTTTTTATCGACAAAAGTGAATTTTTCATAAGCGGATTCTTTGCTGGCAATGCTCGGCGAGTCAAGTAATCTCAATAATACCTTATTTAAATCGCCCGGCACTGATACCGCTTTATAATCCAAATTCTGCGCGTCCTTTAAATACGCGGGTTCTTTTGTTTCTCTATCGTAAAGCGGCGCTTTTTTGGTCAGCGCTTCGGCGGGCACTTCGCATACTACGACGCCCCTTTCCTTCACCCTCATCATCTTGTCATTTGTGACCTTGCCTATTTTTACGGCGTTTATCTTCCATTTCTTTAAAATGTTTAATGCGTCCTCATCGAAGCCGCCCTTCAAAATGGCAAGCATTCTTTCCTGGGATTCCGACAATAGGATCTCGTAAGGCGTCATTCCCTTTTCGCGCTGCGGAATCAAAGCCACATCTATTTCGATGCCCGTTCCGCCCCGCGTAGCCGTCTCGCAGGAAGAACATGTCAGGCCGGCTGCTCCCATATCCTGCATTCCCACTACAAGCCCTTTTTCTATCAGTTCGAGGCACGCTTCCCGCAAGCGCCTGCCGAGTGAGGGATTCCCTATCGCGACCGCATTTTTAGTCGACGCTGATTCTTCGGTTATTTCCTTTGATGCAAAACTTGCCCCACCCACGCCGTCTCTCCCCGTATCTCCGCCTATGTAATAAACGGGATTACCCACGCCGCCGGCGGTACCTCGTACGATATTATTCTTTTTAACTATCCCCACCACAAACGCATTGACAAGAGGGTTGCCTTCGTAACTTTCGTCAAAATATGTATCGCCGCCGACCGCGTTCACCGCAGCTATGTTGGCGTAATGGGCAAGGCCTCTAATGACTTCTTTGAACAAAAACTTGACTCTCTCATTATCCAGATTTCCGAATCTTAACGCGCCCAAACCGGCGACCGGCCGCGCGCCTGTGGTAAATATGTCTCTGAGGCATCCGCCTATTCCGGTAGCCGAGGCTTCAAAGGGCTCTACCGCCGACGGATGGTTATGTGATTCTATCTTGAATGAAACACCCAATCCGTCTCCTATGTCGACTATCCCGGCATTTTCTTCCCCCGCCCCCACCAAGACACGTTTTCCTTTTTTTGGAAAAAGGCTGAAAAGCTTTCGCGAATTTTTATAACTGCAATGCTCCGACCACATCGCCGAAAAGACGCCTAATTCCGTAAAATTGGGGTCCTTGCCGATCAACTTCTTTATCTGATTAAATTCGTCTTCGGAAAGCCCCATTTCCTTCGCTAATTCCGCATCTACTTTTACTGCCGCTGCTGTTTCCATTTAATACCCCCTAGATTTTTATTCCCATTCTATTGTGCTGGGCGGTTTAGAACTTATATCGTAAACAACTCTGTTTACTCCTTTGACTTCATTTATTATACCGTTGGATATTTCCGCCAATACGTAATGCGGGATCTCGGCCCAATCCGCGGTCATGCCGTCTACGCTTGTGACCGCGCGCACGGCGATCACGTTCTCATATGTTCTCCGGTCGCCCATAACTCCGACGGATTTAACCGGCAGAAGAACGGCAAACGACTGCCACAACTTGTTGTAAAGATTGCGCTTTTTGATTATATCCATCAATTTGTAATCGGCTTCTTTAAGGATGCTTAATCGTTCTTCCGTAACATCTCCTATGATGCGTACGGCAAGCCCCGGACCCGGAAACGGCTGGCGCCATACGGCGGAAGGCGGCATCTTAAGTTCTTTGCCGAGTGAGCGTACTTCGTCTTTAAAAAGGTATCTTAGCGGTTCTATAAGTTTGAGGCGCATCTTTTTAGGAAGCCCGCCGACGTTATGATGGGTTTTAATAGTGGCGCTCGGGCCGCCGAAGGCCGATTGCGATTCTATAAGGTCGGGGTAAAGAGTGCCCTGCGCCAGGTACTTGACGCCTTTTATCTTTCGGGCTTCTTTTTCGAAGACCCTTATGAATTCTTTTCCTATGATCTTGCGTTTCTGCTCGGGGTCGGTTATGCCTTTTAGCGCGTTCAAAAATCTTTTTCTAGCGTCCACTACTTTCAGATTTAGGCCGAAATTCTTCCTGAAGAGTTTACTTACGCGTTCCGTCTCTCCTTTTCGCAGTAGGCCGTTGTCGACGAATATGCAATATAATCGCCTCCCTATCGCTTTATGAAGAAGAACCGCCGTAACGGATGAATCAACGCCGCCGCTTAATCCCAAAACGACTTTACTATCTCCTGTTTTCTCCCTTATTTCCCGAACGGAATCTTTTATGAAGGATTTCATCGTCCATGAGGAACGGCAGCCGCAGATATCTTTGACAAAATTCCTTATAATGACGCTTCCTTTTTCGGTATGGGCGACTTCCGGATGAAATTGTACTCCGTATAACTTTTCGGAAAAAGACGACATGGCTGCCGTGGCAGTATTCACCGTATGCGCTATGCGCTTAAAGCCCTTTGGCAGGCGTTTTATATGATCGCCATGGCTCATCCAACAGTCAATGCTTTTAGGCAGGCCGCGAAAAAGATCCTTATGTGAATCTATAACAAGCCTGGCGTGGCCGTATTCCCGCTTTCTGGCGCGCCGAACTCCTCCGCCGTACTCTTTCGCCACAAGCTGCATTCCGTAACATACGCCCAATATCGGTATCCCTAAAGAAAATATATTTTTATCCGGATGCGGCGCGCCTTTTTCGTATACGCTTGCCGGCCCGCCTGAAAGTATCAGTCCTTTTGGCGCTATTTTCATTATATCGGCTTTTTTTGCCGTAGGCGGCATTATTCTGCAGAAAACGCCGCTCTCCCTCACCCGTCTGGCGATAAGCTGGTTATATTGCGAACCTAGGTCTATTATTACTATGGTGTTTTTGAGGTTATTCGCGTCTGGCATTTTACATTATTCTTGGTGCTTAAAACTAAAAAGACGTTCCACCTCTTAAAAGGTCGTAGAACGTCTTTGTTCTGGTATCGATAACGAGCATTGCATTAAGCGTAGATAAACGGATTATATTATATTTGTTCTAATTAGTCAAGCTTTTTTTGAGCGAGCCATCTTATACAAGTGACATAATGATGGGAACGGTTATAACGCTTGCGACGGTAGTGGCGAAAACGCCGACGGAGGCAAGTTTGGAATCTCCGCCGAATCTGGTGGTAAATATGGGGGTAGTTGATGCCGATGGCATGGCCGCTTGTAATACTATGATGGCGCGCGACAAGGGCGTAAGCGAATCAAAGAGGCCCGTTACGAACAACGCGAAAATAGGTATTATTATCAATTTACATAATACTATTAACGATATGGTGGTTCTATAAGAATAAAGTTCCTTGAAATTTCCCTTTCCCATTATAGACCCGACTACCAAAAGTGCCATGGGGATAGTGGCGGCCCCCAGCATGTTCGACGCGTCCAAAAGAAATGAAGGTACTTTTATGGACGCGGCGCCCACGATTATACCGCATAATAAACCTATCGTTCCGCTATTTATCAGGTTCCTTAAAGATGCTTTTATCGCGCTCTTTTCCGACGATAAAGTGGGGCTGCTGTTACGCAAAGTCCATACCCCTAAAGTCCAATAAAGTATATTAAACCCTACGTTAAAGAATACCACTCTCATCACGCCTTCTTCACCGTAAAGCATGTTTGCGATGGGTATCGCCAAAAAGCCGCAATTTGTAAACGTAGACAGGTAAACGAATGTCGCCCTTTCCGCCGGATCCAGCTTTACCAATTTCGAAAGAAGCACCGCTATAAAATAGGCGACTATTACGAAAAGTACGGCGAAAACCGGAAGCGACCATATCGTCTTGAATAATTCCAGAGTAAATTGAGTTGCGAGGGAGTAAAAATAGAGGACGGGAAGCGTAACTACTAACACCAATTTAGCCAGTGATTTATTGAATTCGTCGTTTAGTATCCCTTTATACTTGGCAATCGCGCCTATGATGAGGAGCACAAAGAGAACGCTGACTTTTGACAAGACTTGCGAGAACATTATTTACGTAAAGTAACCTTATAATCCTTGTGCGGTTCCCCCTCTTTCCAATCTACAATAATATGCCCTTCTCTGCCTAACCAGCCCAAGCTCATAAGGATAAGGTATTCCGGCCATTTCAGTTTAGAGTTTATTTCACTTATCCGCAGAGCGCCATGCTTATCAAGAAGCTGCCATATTTCGCCCGCCACTATGCCTATTTCAATAATCATGGTAAGTTACCTCCTGCTAGAAGTTTAGCATAATATTACATGGTTGTCAAGCCTTCGACGCGCTCTGCTTGCTCAGGCTTGACCCTGAGCAAAGTCGAACGGGTCAAGGGTTGCCACGCTGCGTTGCCCGTAGGACACCTACGATAAAACCACATCTATCCTATCATAAAGCCCTCCCCGCACTTTTAGCGCGGTCAAACCCGGTATGATACCGCCCTTAAGTTTAATCTCTTCTTTATTTTTTTTCTTTAAAGTGATGCCGGCGGGTTTTGCGGCGCCATTACCAAAAGTATTACGTCGTTTAGGATTGCTATATACGACAAGCGTACCGCCTAAAAGGCAGAACGCAAAACTGTCTTTCGGCAAATTCACTTCTTCTTTCCTCCCGTCCGAAAAATAGAAGGTTGTCGAACTTTCCTCCTTACTGAATAGCCACTTCGGCAAAACGGGCTTCAATTCGAAATAAATACCGCCTTTTACGTCAACTTTAAAGGGCTTTTCCCCCAGGCACATCAAAAGCCACATAGTCAAAAATTCGGTTGTCGAGCCGGTCAGCCGGGCCACAAAGCCGTTGCCATGCAAATTCTGGTCCGGATGGGCGCTTGAGACCAGAAAAGATGAATTCTCTAAAATGCTCCTGCCATAGCGGCGGGGGTCCTGAAAAGCTATAAGGCAGTCTTTGAGGTCCGAAAAGAATTCCTTATAAAGGCCCTTGCGCAGAAGTTCAAGAAGATATTTATATTCCATATGCAGCCATATGGATTCGTTTTCGAGCCAGCCCGGCGTAAATATGGTCGAGCGTCCTATGTCATCCGGCATGCCTCTGAGCGGAGCGTTGATCTTGTACATCTTAAGTTTTCTGTCAAATAATTCGCTCTTCCTTACGGCGCGATATAGCGACTTTACATCTTTGGCTCTATCCATGACTCTCATCGCATGCATAGGCCCTTCCAAAAAGAGCGGTAACGGCGTATGGCTGAATGCGAGGGCCCTTACGTTTGGAAGAGCCCTTTTGTTCAGTTTTGACTTGCCGCTCTCTTTTATAAATTTGAATTCCGTGACTTCGTTTATATAATAAGTATTGGTGAGCCTCTCTTTTTTATTGAAGCCTTTTTTAATGCCCGACTCGACCTTTTTGATGAAGCTATCCAGCATGATGTCTATCTGCCCTATCGATAAGAGCATCTCTTTGCCGTCGAAACCGTGCCAGACCTTTTCTCTATATTCCTCTTTCTTCCTCCACGAAGAGTCCCAATAAACGATGCCCGCGTCTTTTGAGTGGCTCAAGAGGTTTTTGTTCGTCAGCCTGTGGAGTTCGAGTATAAAATCGGCTAGTTCCGCGGGAAAAGAGATATTATAATCATCGCCAAAATCCGAATCGCGTAAAGAGGATCTTATGAAAGCGGCGAGCCGCAAAAGCTCAAAGGTCTCGCATAAGGAAGAGCCGAAGATGCCGGGCAGGTTGTTAAGCGAATCGCACCATCCGGGCTTTCCGGCCTCCATCTCTACGCCTATGCCGAAGGAGTCGAGGGATGCCATCTTGTTCGCTATGATGCAAAGCAGTTTTACCAGAAGCGAAGTCTTATACACATCGCCCTTGCCATGTTTTGCCCTCACTTTGTAATTGTCCGAAGCCCTTCCTTCTATAACGCGCTTTTTCTCCTTGTCTTCCGTGACGGAATCGAATTGCCTTACCTTGCCGCCGACATATACATATTTGTCGGACCTGGGGTTAACTTTTAGATACGTATCGTAGAACGTGAATTTTCGCTCAAGCATAAGGTTCTTAAGCTTCTCGGGATAAGAGGCAAGGAAACTTTCCAAAAGGTCGATATTGTAGGTCCAATGGTCGACCCAGTAACCTTCGCCCGGCTTTACCACGTCCTCTTTCTCGCTTACGGACAATACATCGCTTAATAATACGTCCGCGCTATTTTTAAGCGCGATTTTTTCGGTTTCTATAAATGAAGCTAAACTGCCCGGTGTAAAGCTAAAGGCCAGAAATACCTGTAACTTCTTCTTATCCGCCGCATTCGTTACGTTCTTTTTTAACGCCTCTCCAAGGCCGCTTTTATCCTTAATAAAAAGCGTTATGCCCTCCATAAGATGCGGATTAAACCCGTCGGGCTGGACGGCATTAAGAAAGGTCAATATATTGGCGTCTCCGACGGCCGGATTGAAAAATGTATCGTTTCTTCTGTTCTGGTTTATGTCGCGGTAAACGCCGTTGCCCTGTGAATAGTAAGACGGCTCAAGTAAAAAAGCGTTGTAGTCCCTTTCCGGGTCGCCGTGCTTGCGGGCGTACGTATAAAAGAGATACTTACCCTTGGGCGTATCTATATTTGTAGGAAAACCGCCTCTTAAGAGATTATCTAAAAATGTATGCTTCGAGTAAAAATCGAATCTATCGCTTGAGCTTTTGGTAAAGACGGTATTTACGAGCCGGTTTATCGTCTCTTCGTTTTCGGATAATTTTTTAGAGAAATAATCGGGCTCCTTTACCTTTGGCAAAAGAGCGCTTAAGCCTTTTATGTCTTTCACATGTCCTATTACCGATATAACATCTTTATTTCCGCCGGGGGGAATAGATAATTCTGTATGGCAAAACGCTGACGGTGTTTTACCTTCCGCTTTCTGCCTTTTGGGAACGCTGAAGCGGGCTTCTTCCGCAAAAAGCTTTGGATAGGAAATATCGCCGTCGGGGCCGAATATAATGTCCGGATCTATTACCGTACTTAACGACTCCGTATGTTTATTATCAGCCAGATAAGCCAGATAGAAATTGCCTCCTTCTATATATTCAAGCTCGGGGGTATCCTTTGGGTTTACTTTCAACTTATAGAAAGGCGCATTTTTATTCAAATTTAAGACGAGCATCCACGCTTCTATAGTGCGGCTCATATGCTTAGCGTGCCATTCCGTCATCCCGAAAGGCATTATCTCGGGCAGGCCGTCTATAAGTTCTACTTCTATCTTATTGCCGGAGATATTGCTTATGGATAATTTTCTCGCTAACGCGGCAAACGATTCGCCGGGCACCGTAATGTAGGCGACTCTTATCTTCAAACCGAGAGCGCTATCCGTCTCCTCTATTTCGAGCCCAGATGAGCTTATTGACATCTTGGTAGCGATATCTTTGTTTAATTTGTCGGCGGATTCTTTGAAAGGTTCATAGAATATCCGCTGTCCGCCCTTTTTAACTTTAATAAAAGTCCTGAATCCTCTGACGGCGGTAAGATTATACGCCTGATTGGCCGGAAGGAATTCGAGTATGGCGCCGTCTTTATCCTTTGTCCCGAAACTGGATATGCACTGGCCTCTATTGACATAAAATGCCCAGAGAGGTATACCGTCGAGACCCGCTATGCCGGGGAAGAAGCTTGAAAATGCCTTCGCCTTGCCGTAATTTTCTATTACGAAATCGCCGGATTTCTCGAGACGGTATTCGGTATTATTCATGTTAAAACCTCCGTACACCTACGCGGTGTATTCTCTACACCGCGTAGGTGTATATGAGCTATCGGGGTCAGACCCTCATTATGTTAACTACACTGGCAAGTGTCTGACCCCCTCTCGTCTTTACCGCCATCTTTAGTCATTTGGTCCATTGCAAACGTTTTTGGTACATCTTGTCACTCAAGCTTTAAACGGCCCCAAACAGACGAATCTTTATAACCTTCCTCTGTGCCGTTCCAGACAAGCTTTCCTTTGCGGATCCCGCTTTCGTCCGCGTCGCCTATCGCTATATCAAACCCTAGTATATCATCTTTTTTGAATACCCTAAAGGGTTTATCCCAAAAATTTGATACATTTATCTTCGCTTCCAGCACGTAGCCGGTTTCGGTCTTTTTTGTCATTGCGTAGCTTAGTACGGGCGCGCTATTTCTTACGCCGCCTTTCGCCTGATTGCTTATCCACATCCTGCCGTTCGTGCCTATCAATATCTGAAAATCGGAAGCCGTATATCCTTTTTCCTGTATCTTCGCAGGGTCAATGCTGATAAACAGTTCTACGCAATCCCCTTTCCATAAATCCCATTTTTCGTAACCGTTTTTAGCCGGCAAGTTATCCTGTACGCAGACTAGAATATAGATGTTCCCTTCAACCCATAAAACTCTCGCCTCAGCGCTTAAATCATCGTTATCCTGTATAGAGCCTTCTACGAAATTGGCATCGGAATTTATGTCGATCTTGTCCGCTTTTAACCACTCATCCTCTACCACGCCGTCTACGGTTATATTCTCTGCCTTTTTTGCAGTAAGCCATTTTATAGGGAAGCCGTCGCCGGATTCTGCCCTGACATATCCTATTTTGCCTTCTTTTGTCTTATACGAATAATCTTCCGTCTCTGTGCCGGCCCAATATACATAATACCACTGGCTATGGCGGCCGATGACGGGTATGCTGCCCGTAAAAAAGCCTCTGTCGTTAGTCCTTCCCTGCCAGCATCTCGTGTAATTATTGGTAGAATTGAATGCGCCCATCCTTATCGGATAATTTTCCAGCGGATTGCCGGCTTTATCCAGAAGCCGCGCTTTTATTTTCAGAATATCGCCGTTTTGATAAGCCGGCTTATCGGCGGTCAGTTCTATGTTTACGGCCGGTAATATCTCCTCTTTGCTGGCGCATTTTATAATATTAAACTTGCGGCTTACCTCGGCATTATTCCCGTTTATCCCTTTGATAGTCAGTGCGTGAAGGCCGCTCGCCAGCGATTCTCCGGCGATCATCCCCCTCCACCACTCAGAGTCATTAGTCAAACCGGACCATTCGCCTTCATCACACTTATAACGGACATTCTTTATATCGGAAGAGGCATTGACCTCTATATCGGCGCTGTTAAACATGCGGTAGCCCTCGGTAGGCTTCGTTACTATCATTTTAAATTCTTCTTTTAAGGCATAGTAGGCCTTGCGCGGAGCGCCCGCCGGATTTTCCTTGCTTTCTATTCCGACGATCCCAAACCACTCTTCCGGGTGAGGATCGTGCATGGCGGCGTTGCCGCCTTTCCACCATTCATCGTTCCACTCAAAGACGCAGCCGCCGATAGCGCCGCCCTGAATGAGGCCGCGCAAATCTTTTATTATGCCTTCGGCTTGTTCTTCCTGCGTATTTCCTCCGTATCCTTCTCCTCCGGGGCCGTGCGGTGAGACGCTGAGTCCGCATTCGGTCACTAAAAACGGTTTTTCTTTCGCGTGCAGGTCCCTTAGATTTTCTATAAAATTCGCGTATCCTATATCTCTAACTAAGGCGGGATCATAGTTGTAGACATTAAAGCAGACTACATCCCACATCGACTGATCGAGCCAGAGCGTCCAATAAGCATTAGCCATGCTGACCGGCCGCGACGGGTCTCCCCGTTTGACGATCTCTATGAGTTTCTTATACATATCGATCGTCTTGTCGACCCCGGAGTCAACGATGGCCTGCGAATGCGGTTCGTTTGTCAATAAATACATGATGACGTTCGGATGGTTTTTGCTCACTTTCACCATCTGTTCTACTTTACTCTGTGCCTGGCGCAGGAAGCCTTCGTAGTCAAACTTTGCGTTTGGCTTGATGCCTGCGGCTTGTATGACTTTTAAACCGTATTTTTCGGCAAGGCTAAGCTGGGCTTCCGGCATTGTATCCCACACGCGTATAGTATTAAATCCCGCTTCTTTTATCCTTTTGAAATCCGCTTCAACTATTTCAAGAGAAACGGGCCCTCCGGGATATATGCCCGGCCTGAAAGGGCTGTAACCTACGCCTCGGACCAGGAACTTCTTGCCATCCAAATATAGGTTGTCGCCGACTATGTCTATGCGCGGCGCTTTATCTTCTTCGGCGCGCGCTAAAGGCGGCTTAATAAGTACGGCCGCTAAAAAAATTAATACTATCCATAAACGTTTCAACGTTATTCTCCTTGTCTGCACTGGTCAGGGACACTCTCCTTAATCCCTCGACTTCGCTCGGGATGGTTCGAGGGAATGGTGAGCGCAGTCGAACCAAAAAGCACTTGTATTATCCGACGGAGGGTGTCCCCATATTGGCTTTTGGTATCTTCTTTACGTTTTCGGTTCAACTGCCGGCGCTTTTGGTGTCTTTCGCAACCTGCTCTTTATATAAAGCGTGTATCTTACGGGTCGTTTTGCCTACGGAACCGTCGCCTATTATTTTATCTTCTATCTTGACTATGGGCATTATTTCAAACATCGAATTCGTTATAAATACCTCTGCCGATTTTTTTAATTCGTCTTCCCCGAACCTGCCCTCCTCGGTGCCGACTCCGGCGTAACGGCTTATCTCTAAAACCACTTTTCTTGTTATTCCCGGAAGTATCCCGCAATCACCCGAAGGCGTGAGGAGCCTCGTCCCCGAAACCATGAAGATATTGCTCGTGCTTCCCTCGCACACATAGCCGGCGTCGTTCAGGAATATTGTGTCAAAAAATCCTTTCGGGATAGCCTCGTTTCTGGCAAGTATGCTGTCCAGGTAATTTAAAACTTTCAAATTGCTCAAAACGCTCCGGCTATTGCGCCTTGAGCGCGCTATGTTGGCCGCTATGCCCTTTTCGTAGTATTTGTCAGGCGGTTGGACGTATTCTTCCGTAATTACGACCATATTTGACGGCTCACTTTTTGAGATGTCCATCTTTCCGTCTTCGGATTTACCCCGCGAAATCGTGACCCTTATACGCGCGTCTTTAAGGGCGTTCGCCTCGAGTAATTCATAAATGACCTTCTCGGCTTCTTTATCTGCGAGCGGCTGCCTTATCTTCAAAAACTTCATAGCCGAATATAACCTGTCAAGATGATCTTGTATGCGGAATATCTTACCGTCGTAACTTCTCATGGTCTCAAATATGCCGTCGCCGTAAAGAAACCCTCTGTCAAAGACGGATACCAGCGCTTTATCTTTATCAACTATCTTACCGTTTACGTAGACTTTCATGTATATTTTCTCATTTAGCTATAAGCCGAGTATTTTTTCTTTTCTATGCACAGTGCCTCAATAATCGCACGCGCCTTATCCATCGTCTCGGCATATTCTTTGTCGGGGTCAGAATCCGCCACTATGCCGCCTCCCACCTGAAAATACGCCACGCTGTCTTTTATCACGGCCGTCCGTATAATTATGGAAAAGTCGGCGGCGCCGCTAAAATCTATATATCCTATCGAGCCCGTATATATGCCTCTTTTTGCCGGCTCTATCTCTTCTATTATCTCCATCGAGCGTATCTTCGGCGCGCCGGTTATCGAGCCGCCGGGAAAACAATTGCAAAGGCAATCTATGACGTCCACGCCGTCTTTCAGTTTGCCGCTGACGGTAGAGACCAGATGATGGACCGTAGAATACGTCTCGACTATTATAAACTCCTTAGGCGACACGGAGCCGTATTCGCATACCCTGCCGATGTCATTCCTTTCGAGGTCCACTATCATGAGGTGCTCGGCTCTGTCCTTTTCGCTGGCAACAAGTTCTTTTTTTAATCCGGCGTCTTCTTTTTCGTCCCTGCCCCGGGGCCGCGTTCCCTTTATCGGCCGCGTCTCTATATGCCCATCGCTTATTTTAATAAACCTCTCGGGCGAAGCGCTCACGATCTGGAAATCTTCAAGATTCAAATAAGCCGCGAATGGCGCGGGATTTATCCGTCTTAATGTCTTATATAATTCAAAACTGTCGCCGTTGAAACTGCAGCTTAGCCGCTGAGACAGATTGACCTGGTATATGTCGCCTTCTCTTATATGGTCTTTGGCTTTTTCAATCGCTTTTTTGTAACCATCCCGCGTAAAATTCGAAGATATCTCGCAACGGGAAAATGAGCCGTTCAAGTCTACGCCGGCGTATTCTACTCCGGATCCGGCCTCAAAAGCGCCTGACAATAGATCTTTAAGCCGTTTTTTAGCGGATTCAAGCCGTTTCTTCGCCCTATCCGCATTCTTTTTGCCGTCTAACTGCGGCAGGCCGGAAGAGGATATATAGGCCTTCTTAAGCAGATTATCGAAAATTATGATAACGTCGTAAAATGATAAAACGAGATCCGGCGTGCGGATGTCGTCTTGAGAATAGCGGGGTAATTCTTCTAAAAAATAGCGCAGGTCGTAGGAAAAATAACCCACGCATCCCGAAACGAAGGGTATGTCGCCGGTTATCGGTTCGGTTTTATAATAAGACAGCGCCGACTTTAGAAAAGTAAAAGGGTTTCCCTTAAAATTTTCGGTGCCGTCTTGCGTCATCACTTTAATGTCTTCGCCTTTAGACTCAACGACCATAAACGGGTCGTACCCGATGAAAGAAAATCTGCCGAGTTTTTTCGCGTCCATCCCGCTGTCGAGAAGTGAGCTATACGGCTCGTTCCGCAGGGATCCGTAAACAGAAACAGGGTCCGGAAAATGATCTAATTCGTATAAAATCGGCTTTACAGGCATCTATATCCCTATTTTTCAAGGGTGGTTTTTCTTCTGCATTTCGCGCAAAGTATCTTGATGCGGTCGGCTCTCGTCATCTCTTTTGCGTTCGCTATTAAATTCTCGTTTATAACACCCATCTCTTTCAAATCAGCGAGATAGACGGTAGGATTGGAATATGCAAGCGTATCCAGTCTTCTTGCAATCCATTTAAGGTGTGAATATGTGGTGACCACATCGCCGCACGCTTCGCAAAGCGCAAGTTCGTTAAGGGAGGTAGTCGTGACCGCTTTTCTATCGGTGCGGTCTAAATAGGCGCCGTCGAATCTGGTCGTGTGATGCACTCCCGGCGGGTCCTCGTCTTTAGTGGTGCACCATAAAGAGCAGTTTCCGCAGTAATTACATAGATCGTAATTAAGCACCATCGTCCTGGCGGGCGGATTAGTCTTTAGGTTATCTGTGAATTCTATCGCGTCCGACGGGCATACGTACTTGCATGCGGCGCAGCCGATGCATCCTTCCTTGGTATATTCCGGCATTCCCCTGAATCTTTTGTGCGGGATGTGCGGTTTAAAAGGGTAGGGATTCGTGTACGGCCCTTTTATAAGCGCCTTTACCGCTTCTATAAGTTCTCTAATCTTTGGTTTCTTCATATTTGTCTACTACGCTACCGTCCCACAATTTTACGCCGGCCTTATAAGCGCCTCTTGCTAATGCATGTGCCGCTACCGGTGATGTAAGCAGGACAAATATAATACAAAGTATCGCCTTTATGCCGGCCGCGGTAAAACCTTTGAACAGGAACAAGCCAAACAGAATGCTGCAAGTTCCCAATGTTACGCATTTTGTTGCGGCCTGAAGTCGGTTATATAGATCAGGCAGCCTTACTAGCCCTAAACATCCGAAGAAATCGAAGCCCAATCCAACCACTATAAATACCATTCCTAATATCTCTCTCATATCACTCCTCGAATCCTTTTCCTTCCAAATACTTTGCTAATGCGAGCGTAGAGATAAAACTCTGTAAAGCCCATGCGATCCCGATATCGATATACCAATCTCTTCCCGTCGGTACCCCCAATATCGCGCAAAATCCCAACACCAATATTCCCAGGACATCTATGCCCACAGCCCTATCGGCCGATGTTGGGCCTCGCACGATACGCCACAGGCAGAGAGCGCTTGAGAAAAAGAGCACCGAAAACGAGCGTTTCAAAAATACAGATTGCCATTCCAATAGCGAAGGAAACGGGTGATAGGCAATTGCCGCGAGGGAAAGTGCGATCATCATTAATCCGAATATCCAGCGCAATCTTCGTTTCATCCTTCGACGCGCTCCTCATTCCATTCGTCGTTTGTGGTTCGACCTAGCTCACCACTCCCTCGAACCATCCCGAGCACTGTCGAGGGGCTCAGGATGACCCTGAGCGAAGTCGAATGGGTCATTCGAAAATCCTTCTTAATACCTCTTCAAACGTTTTTACGATAATCTCTGTTGCTTTTTCGACATCCTCACTTCTTACGTCTATCCAATGTATATATAAAATGCCGTTTTCGGGATCTATATCAACGCACATCGTCCCGGGTGTCAGAGTAATGGAGTTTGCCAGAAAAGTGAGGGCCGTATCCGATTTTAAAGTCGTTTTTACCTTGACGATCCCGGGTCTGATCGGCAGGTCGGGATGGCCGACCCGGTATGCCACATCGATATTCGCCTTTAGGCATTCCCAGATAAATAGCAGGATGTAATAGAGAAACCAAAAGTAGCGCCTTGGATGCATAAAGTGATGCGGCCTTTTCACAAACATGTCGCCGGTCATAAAAGAGACGAAAGCGGAAATGATGACGCCGACCAAAAGATGCTGCAAATCGGAAGGCCAAGTTAGAGACATCCACACTAGAAATGCAAGTAAAAATAATAAGAAACGGCTTTTTGTCATAGTTCGACTCGTCTTTCTCGCTCACTATGACCCTGCACTTCGACTTTGCTCAGTGTCCTTCGCTGAAGTGTCCCGAGCCTGTCGAAGGAAGCAAACGAAGTGCGTCGAAGGATCATTTTATAGCTCCGAATACGGCATCGGCATAACTCTTGCCCGATAAAAGGGTATCGACTGCTGATTGAAGAAATGTCCTAAAAAAGGGCACTATCAATAAGCCGCCGGCGACGCATATAAGCGCCAGAATTATCATCGACAGCCGCATTAGTAAAGGAACCTCTTTTATTTTTTCTAAAGATTCGTTAAGCGTTCCGAAAAAAGCGAGCTTTTGGACCTTCATAAATGACGCCAATGTCAAAATGCTGGCGACTACCGCCGAGAAGGCATACCCCATACGGCCGGCTTCGGCCGCCGCAAAGATGATAATAAGCTTGCTAAAGAAACCGTTAAACGGCGGAATGCCTGCTATGGCCATCGAGGCAATAAAAGATGTCGCCCCCGTTACCGGCATCTTCTGATTCAGACCGCCCATCGAGTTAAGATCGCGCGTTCCGGCTGCATACTCTACGGCACCTGAATTTAAAAATAGAAGAGACTTAAAGATGGAATGGTTAAATAAATGAAATAATCCGCCCAATATCCCCAGCGGTGTACCTAACCCGAGACCCAACACCACGTAGCCTATCTGACTTATAGAATGGTATGCAAGCAATCTCTTAAGGTCGAACTGAGCTATGGCCAATAGAACGCCGACCATCATGGAAAGTGCTCCCAAAAACATAAGTATATTTGAAAAAACGATGTTCATGCCAAATACATTGTACAAAACACGCGCGAGGGCATAGACGCCGAGCGATTTGATAAGCACGCCTGACAGCATTGCCGATATGGGTGCAGGCGCCGATGGATGCGCGTCGGGAAGCCACGCGTGGAAAGGAACGAGCGCTGCTTTTAATCCAAAACCCATTAAAAATAATACTGCCACGAAATTGACTAAATATCCGGATGCGCCGCGAGATAATGTTAAAGACATATCGGCCATATTCAGGGTGGAGGTATAACTGTACAATATAGCTATCCCTAACAGTACGAAAGTTGATGCCACTGAACCCATAACCGCATATTTGAACGATGCCTCTAATTCCTCTGCCTCTGTTCCGAAGGCGACCAAGGCATAGCTTGCAATCGAGGCGATTTCTAAAAAGACGAATAGATTAAAGAGGTCTCCTGTAATAACGACACCATTCATACCCGCCAGCATAAGCATAAAAAGCGTATAAAATTTCCATTTATCCGTATACTTCTGCATATAGTTCACCGAATACAATGTCACGACGAGACTTACCAAATTCACCGTAACTAACATAAAAACCGTCAGGCCGTCCAAAACCATCGCAATTCCTATGGGCGGCATCCAGCCTCCCATTTTATAGACGATCACCCCTTTTGTGGAAATGCTAACGATAGAATACAGCGAAAATGTAAAGAGGCTGAGTGCTCCCAGATTGGCAAGAATATCGGCGACATATTTCACCCTTTTTCCCAAGAGCGAAATCAGGAACGCTGCACCAAGAGGTATAATTACAAAAATCGGAAGGGTCATCCTCTTAATCTCCGTATTTGAGTAATATCGAAAGTGCCGTATTTTTCATAAATTCTTATGGCAATGGCCACGATTAATGCCGTGACTGCTAAGCCGATTACGATTGAGGTCAATACCAAGGCTTGCGGCAGGGGATCGACCATATTCAAAATCTCCTGGTCCCTGGCTAGTATGGGCGCACGGCCTTGGGCGCGGTAGCCTGTCAAAACAAAAAAGAGATTAACCGCGTATTCAATAATGCCCAAGCCGATAATAATCTTGATGATATTCCTTTTCCTTAATACGCAATGAAGCCCGACACAAAATAAAACAAGGCACAATATATAGACACTCATTCTTTTTTCCTCGATCCGTTATATAGCGCCAATACCGCAAAGATGGCAAACAAGCCCGCCCCGACTTCAAGCGAGATGGCGATGTTACATAAAGGAATTATACCCGCGCTGAATAGCGTAAAAGGCTTACCTTTATTTAGGAAAAAATTAAAGAAGAAATAACCGCCTGTGAAACCGAGCAATGCGATAGTCAAAAACATCAATGCCCCAAAGCTTTCGATAGTGGATACCCATGCCTCGGATAATTTCTTTAACGCCGTTTCTTTACCGAAGGCAAGCATAAGATTGATAAAAGAAAGCGCTATGATAACCCCGCCTGCAAAACCACCGCCCGGAGAGAGGTGACCGTGCAAAACGATATAGATGCCGTAGAGCAATATTAAGCCAACGGTCAGCCTTGTAATGGTTTTGACGATTAATGTCATCCCTTTTTCATCGCTTCTCATTTTTTATCCTGCCCGCCTTCCGCATAACGGCCAAAACCGAGATTACGGCAGTAAAGAGTATTGTCGCCTCCCCTAAAGTATCATATCCGCGAAAATCTAAAATTATCGCAGCCACAATATTAGCTGCGCCGGTTTTTTGCAATCCATTTTTGATATATTCCGCGGCCACCCTCATTATAGGTTCGCCGAACGAGGGCAATTCCCGAAGAGCGAAATAGGCGAATACGAGAAAAACGATAATGAAGGCCGAGGTAGAAAAAGTGTTAAATAGCCATCGTCCTGTGGTAGAAAAAGGTAGATCTTTCTTAACCGTAGCACGAATCAGTATGATAAGGCACAAAATTTCTACCACCAACTGCGTAATAGCCAAATCCGGCGCCTTAAGGATTAAAAACGCCAGCGAAAGCCCCAACCCTACTGCGCCGACGGCGATTATGCTGGAAAGAAGGTCTTCTATCTCTACCGCTGCAATTGCCGCCAAAATCATGAATAGTAACAGTAACTGTAGTTCCATTTATATCCTTTACTAAAAACCAGTTAGAGGCTTTAATACGCTAAATACCAAAAACAATATTATCATACCCAATAAGCACCAAACCAAATAAGTAGGCAAAATACCGTTATGAAGATATTGCAACACTCCCGAAATAGAAAATGTGAGCTTCTTTCCTACTTCGTACACATCGAAGAAGCCCCCTTTAGACATTGTGTATATCTTATCTAATACAGGGATATCCGTAATGGTGTTATAAAATTCCGTGCCGGTGGGCCTCGCCTCATTAGGCAGCGTCTCGCCGCCTATAAATGGTTCGACCGTCCTAGTATTCTTTATATTACCCATCAGATATATAAGGAAGCCGATGCCAAGCCCGATAATAATAAATGAGGTAGCCTCACCCGGCTGCCATAAGCCGATGTAAGATACGCCGGCCGGAACCGACGGGATTATGAAATTCTTTAGCGGTATCTGAAACGCGAATATACCGAAGATGACGCAGAGCGCGGCAAGTATAGACATGGGAAGCCACATGGTAACTGGCACCTCTTTTACTCTTTGACGAATCCCCGTTTGCCCCAAAAAGACAGCGTGGAGGAGTTTCATAAAGCTTGCCAGTGTAAGGGCACTTCCAAACATCGCCGCACAGAGCCAGAGTACCCAGATTTTATTTTGAGTACTCGCCATCTCTATTATCCCCTGATATATCATCCATTTCGATACAAAACCGTTAAAAGGCGGCACGCCCGATATCGCGAGCGATGCTATGAGGCAGCATACAAAAGATACCGGCATAAAACGCGCCAATCCGCCGAGTGAATCAAGATCCGTCGTCCCTGTTTCCTTCTCCACTGCGCCGGCAGTCAAAAAGAGCGTGCTTTTATAAATGGCGTGATTCAGCATATGGAAGAGGCCCCCCGCTATGCCTATAGGATTTGCCGTGCCGATGCCGAGAACCATATAACCAACCTGGCTGACAGCGTGATATGCCAAAAGGCGCCTCATGCTGTGTTGAATAAGCGCCATCATTACCGCCGCTATTATCGTAACGGAACCTATTATCAGTAAAAAGATACTCATCGCGGAATTCGCCTGCACTATAAACATATCGAGAGAAAGGCGCGCGAGAAAATATATGCCGAGGAGTTTGTCCAGACTCGCCGGAAGGAATGCCATTACGGGAAGCGGCGCCGCCTCTGCCGCATCGGGAATCCACGTATGCATTGGTATTGCCCCTGCCTTTGCAAAGGCACCGAGTGCGAGAAGGACGAATGCGTAAACGGCAAGATGGCTATCGAGCGGTATCTTTACTAAATCCATATTTATAGCGCCTGTCATCTTCCATATGATCGCCACGCCGAGTATCATCAGGGCATCTGAGCCGCCTATTATTATAAATGTCTTTTTTGCGGCCGCTTTCGCCGCTTCACCGCCTTGACTTATTAAAAGATACAACGTAATCCCCAAAAATCCCCAGAAGCTGATAAACAAAATCAGGTTATTCGAAAGGACGGCCCCGATAGAGCCGGCTATCGTCGCAAGTATATAAGGATAGTATAGTGCCGGGGAATTTGATACGCCCTTCAGGAAGCCGATCGAATACAGTATGATGAGAAAGCCGAATAGCGCAATAAAGAGAAGTACGAATGCGGCGAGTCCATCCATCCTTAAAATGCCTGTATAACCGAATATGTCCCAGCTCGCATTTTTAAGCCGGAATATATTATACGAGACGAAAAGCGCCCATGCGGAAACGGCGAGCGCAAACCCTGACCGCATAATGCGCGGCAGAATTGCGCATACGAGGCTTGCCGCGAAAGTAACACTTATCAGTAAAAGAGGGTTATTCAATTTTCTTCCCCATTTTCTTTATCAATTCCAAATCGGAAAAGCCGAGCGATTTACCCAAGTCCCAAGTCTTGTGCTGTGACATATGGATAAGATTGTACGCATCATACATCATCTTATCTTTTTTATTCACTACGGTCAACCTTTCCGTGCAGCAATAGCACGGATCTATGCCGGCTAATATTATAGTGGCGTCGGCTATAGTCTCACCGACGATCGTCTTTTTGAAAGTCGGAAAATTCATATAAGTCGGCGCGCGCACTTTGTGCCTCACCGGCCGGTTAGTGCCGTCTGACCTGACTACATGAATACATTCGCCCCTCGGCGCCTCATGATGGCCTATGCCGTCGCCCGGCGATATATGTTTGACGTTTTCATCTATCGGCCCGTGCGGCAATTCATCGAGGCATTGGTTTATTATCTTTATGGACTCTATAACCTCAAGGATCCTTACAACCGTCTTGGCAAAAACGTCGCCCTCTTTTTGGATTATTACGTCCCATTTCACTCTGCCGTAAGCGGCATACGGCTCATCGCGGCGGACGTCTATATCGTATCCCGATGCCCTTGCGGTCGGCCCGAGGGCGCTATAGTCTATCGCATCTTCGCGCGTCAGTACGCCTACGCCCTTAAGGCGCGCCGCTAAGACAGGATCGTCTAGTACGACGCCGCGAAACATTTCTACAGCCGGTAAGAGTTCGTCGTTGAGGATCTTTTTGTAATGCGGGATCTCAGTATTATCTATATCGCGCCTCACGCCGCCGACTTTCATCATGGCGTAATTCTGCCTGTTGCCTGATATTGCTTCGAATATATCCAAAACAGGTTCTCTGTATTTCCACGCCCACATAAAAACAGTGTTATAGCCGAGGAAGTGTCCCGCAAGCCCGAGCCAAAGAAGATGAGAGTGTATCCTTTCAAGTTCTCCTATTATCGTCCTTATATAAAGCGCCCTTTCGGGAACGTGTATATCGTCTATGTCCTCAACGGCATTGACGAAAGCAAACGGGTGGCTCGTAGAGCATATACCGCATATCCTCTCAACGAGATAGGCGGATTGGTCGAAGCTCTTCGATTCGGAAAGTTTTTCTATGCCGCGGTGGTTCCAGCCGATCCTCACGTCTATATCCACCACCCTCTCGCCGTCGACAATAAGTTTATAAAATTCCGGCTCTTCCTGCAGCGGGTGGTAAGGCCCTATTGGTATGGTTACTTTGTGGCTCATGTACACCTCTGGGGTCAGACCCTCGTTATGTTAACTACACTGGCACTCATGTTATTCCTTGTCGGGGACACTCTCCTTAAAAAGCACTTGTATTATCCGACGGAGGGTGTCCCCATATTGTCTTTGCCGTCGTCTTTACTCTTTTGGTTCAACTGCAACCGTTTTTGGTGTCTTCCGTCGAACTAAGTTTAAATTCTTTTCGAAGCGGATATTTGTCCTTCGGCCAATCGTCGGGCAAAAGAAGCGGTTTCATGTTGGGGTGATTCCTGAATTCCACTCCGAAAAGCTCGTGTATTTCCCTCTCTATCCACTCCGCGCCCTTCATGATGGGCAGGATTGACTCAATAACGCAATCGTTTTTGGGCACATAAGCCCGTATCGTCGTAATCAGGCTTATTTCATCGAAATCAAAATGGTACATTATCTCTATGTCTTCGGGATTATCGAGCGCCGTTGCTGTATTGAACCTCGCGCCCAGATCTTTAAAGATAAAGCGTATCATGTCGGGGATGTCTCGCCTCTTTACATCTATATATATGCGCTTTGCGGACTTGTCGTAGAGCTTTTTTATCCTGTCGCCGAATTTTGTCTTTATATTATTTACTATGTTTTCTCGCGTCATTTTTCTCCTAGTCGCGGGACACGTTGATGCTCCTGCGAAATTATGGGGTTCAACATGTCCCGCCGATTGGCTTTACCACCACACTTAACGCTGTTGGTTACGGCTTCAACGGCTTTTACTGCATTTATCGATCAGCTTCACAATCCCGTCGATAATAGCTTCCGGTTTTGGCGGGCAGCCGGGTATATATGCATCAACCGGTATGATTTTATCCAGCGGCTCGGCCTCCACTACATTATACGAATTGTGGAATATGCCCCTACCGGCGGGGCATGTGCCGACCGCCACCACAAGGCACGGCTTCGGCGCCTGGTCATACAATTTTTTTACAATGTCCCGGCAGTTTCTATTTACTACTCCGGTAACAAGCAGAACATCGGCGTGCCTTATCGAGCCTATGAGGACTATCCCGAAACGCTCTATGTCATGCCGGGGCGTAAGGCAGTCCAATATTTCGATGTCGCAGTTATTGCAGCTTGCCGTCGACATATGGAAGGCCCACAGTGATTTTGTCAATGCCCTTTTCTTTAAGTCCATTTTTCCTTCTAATATCCAAAGAGCGCCAAAATGACGCCTAGAATAGCCAAAATCGTCACAGGCCCCCAGAAAAAGCGGAGCGCCTGGTCTATCCTTAACCTCGGGTTCGTATTGCGTATCAAAACGATCACTACCAATAAAGCCGCCAGCTTAAGTACACCCCATAAGATAGCTGTGCCGTTCAATATTATGCCGCCTAGGAACAGGATCGTTAAAAATAAGGGCAAGGTAAATAATAACATCGCTTTTGTCAGTTTAAAAACAGCTAATGGCGGGCCGGAATATTCTATCAAGGCCCCTCCGACAATCTCCGTCTCGGCCTCCGCAAGATCAAACGGCACAAGCCCCAGCTTCGCCTGCACGCACAGTATCGCCGCAACCAAGGCAAATGAACCCGATACGCTGTTCAATATAGCGCCTTCCGCTAATTGATAATTCAAAATCCCGCCTATCGTCAATAGTCCGCCCGATTTTATAATCGGCACAAGGAGCGCTAAGATAAAAGGAAGCTCATATGAAAGTACCAATTTCATCTCTCTTGATGAGCCGATGCTAGCGAGCGGATTATTTGAACTGAATCCGCCCAGTATTACGCTAAGTGCCGGCAGCGTCAATAAATAAAGGACAACTATGATATCGCCTACGAATCCGACCTTGGGGTCAAAATCCGTAAGGCCTAAAAGCGTCGATACCAGAGTAACGCCTGCCAAGCCGATAAGCGGCGCCGTAAGGAAAGTCGCCTTCGAGGCGCCGGCCGGAATCATCGTCTCCTTGCCGAGTAATTTTACGATATCCGTTAACGGCTGGTGCCAAGGAGGGCCAATCCTATATTGGATCCTCGCCGTTATTTTCCTATCCAACCAGCACAAAAAAAGCCCGGCAGCAGCCGTAAATAAAAAGCCGGGAAACACAATAAATTGTAACAAGCGCGCCGCTATATTCATTTTACTTTTTTTACCCCGTTTCTTTCCCAATGCTCCGCTTTTACGAGCACATTCTTGCCGACGGCTAATATATCCTTCTCTTTATCTTCCTCAAAGTCCCCGTATTTCAGAACGCCCTCCGGCGACTCTTTGACGCAGGAAGGGACTTCGTCTTTCATCAACTTATCGAGGCAGAGGTCGCATCGCGGCACAAGATACGTCATCATCTCGGGATAGATCGTCCCGAATGGGCATGCGCTCATGCACGATTTACAGCTCGTGCATCTCATATTATACTTCTCTAGAATCTTGTCCTCCGCATTCCTTTCTAGCGCCTCATTCGGGCACGAAAGTATACACGCAGCTTCTTCGCATTTTCTGCATATAATGGCGTAAGTCGCAAGTTCGATAAGCGAACGCACGCCCATATTATCGGAATGATAAAAGTAGCTGCACCCGAACTCCTTGTCCCGGTTCGCAGCGTATAAGTCTAGATCGATTAATAGTTTTTTCATGTTCAATGAGCCCACAACTTACGGAATCCTGAGATTTTGGGATGACGTAAGTTGTTACTGGCTCTCGAGGTTTGTTAGGGCGAATTGAACCCTTGACATTTTGTAGCATAAGTAATTGAATCAAAATGTCAAGGGTAAATTCGCACTTATAACTTACGTCGCAACCAGATACAACTCTGGCTTCGTAAGTTATGTGCTCATTTATTCCCATATACTATGCAAGTTACTTAACTTATCGTACGTAAACACGGGGCCGTCTTTACAGGCGTAATAAGGGCCAATTCTACAATGGCCGCATTTACCGAAACCGCACGACATATTCTTTTCCATCGAAAGATGGATGTTGCGCGGTTGGTACCCCACATCTATCAGTTTAAACGTCGCAAACTTCATCATTATCGGCGGGCCGCAGACGATGGCGACGCTGTTTCCTGTATCTACGCCCATATCCTTCTTAATCAATGTGGTAATCAACCCGACGTTTCCTTTCCACGTCTCGTCCCCCATATCAACCGTAACCTCCAATTCTATATCTTTACTATTAGCCCATTCTTTTATAAGATCCTTATAAACGATATCCTTGGGTGAACGCGCGCCGTATTTCACGACCAGCCTTTTATATTTTTTCCTCTCGTTCAACAGCGCAAATATTAAACTCCTTAAAGGCGCCAATCCTACGCCGCCGCCGACTATCAATACATCTTTTGCCTCAAAATCCTTAAGCGGATAGCCCATGCCGTACGGCCCGCGCGCCGCCACCTCATCGCCCATCTCCATATTATGTAATATAGATGTAACCCTGCCGACCTTCATTATGGTGACATCCATCGCATCTTCTATCTTGGGGTTCGATGAAGGCGTAAAAGGCGCCTCGCCTATGCCCGGAATAGTCAACTCGACAAACTGACCCGTCTTAAACGGGATGTTTCTATCCAATTTAAGTTTGAAGGTCTTTATATTTGATGTCTCGTCTTTAACGCCTATTATCTTGCCTTTTACGGGGCAGTAAGGATTATTCATTATTTACTCTTCGCCTTCATCTGGGCCACTAAATCTTTCAATATCTTTCTTATGTCGATCTTCCCGGGGCAGCCGGAAAAGCATCTGCCGCAGCCGGTGCAGGCATAAACGCCGGCGACTCCCGGAAAAAAGTCGAACTTTTTCTCGAATCTATTTCTAAGCCTCATCCAGAGATGCGGCCTTGCGTTTGCGCCGCCGGCGACTTGCGCAAACCTTTTATACATACAGGCGTCCCACATCTTATAGCGCACCTCTTTATTTCCGTCCTCTTCAAAATCAGCCAGATAAAAACAGTGGCAGGTCGGGCATACTGCGTTGCAGCACCCGCACTCGACGCAGGTCTTGGTCTCCGTCTCCCATATGGGCGACTCGAGATTAGCTTTTATCATTCCGTTAAATTCTGTGTAATTCGGTATATTGTGCTTGCTTATTTCTTCTTCTACCTTCTCGCCGGCATGCTTTCTTATGTGGTCTCTCTCTTCGATGTGCCGCGCATCCGCCTCGTTAAAAATGCCTGTGTTTCTTTTCAAAAACTTTGCTCCGCGCTCCGTCCCCTCTTCCAAAAGATAACCTTCGCTAAGTTCCGAAATCAATATGTCATAATTCTTCTCCGGATAATGCTGTATGCCAAGGGCGTGACAGAAACACGTATATATGGCCGTCGTGCAATCCGAGGCGATTATGAGGTTATCTTCGCGGTTTTTTATGTAGAAGGGGTCTTTGAAGTCGCCCTCCATAAATACGTAATCCAGGATGCGCATTCCGCCGAGGTCGCAGTTCTTCACTCCCATTATACAATACGGCTTCCTTTTGGTTAGAAGCCCTTGTTCGGATTTCTTATAACCGTCTACGACCTTTTCGCGCGAATGGAAATAGAAATTCTTAAGCGGCTCAAAAGGCCTTACGCCGCCGAGTATCACGCCATCCGTATCCCCGGAAAACCGCACTAAATGCAGATTGCCGTGCTTATTTTTCTTGGGATAATAGACATCATAGGTAGCGGCAAGCGCCTCCACAAAAATTTTAAAGTCTTCTTTTTTAAGAAATTTCTGCTTCATCGTCCGTTATCCTCTTGGGACGCCAGAAAGAATGAAAAGCTTTCCAGCTCATTGGAGAGGTCTATATTCTTTACTAAAACGCCGTTATTTACCTTAAGGAGGACCGGCGCGAAATTAAGAATACACTTTATGCCTGCCTTGACCAGAAGGTCCACTGCATTCTGCGCGCCGTCGGCAGGAACGGCTATGATGGCTATCTTTATATTCTTATTCGCTTTGAGCGCGGCCTCAAGCCCTTTTACATCCTTCACCAATACTTCGCCGAAGCGTTTATCGACTATCTTTGAGTCGACATCAAACGCTTCTTTAATAAAAAAACCCTGGTTTTTAAAACCAGGGTATCTTAAAAGCGCAGAACCTATATTTCCCGCCCCTACAATCACTATCTCCCAGACTTTATTCTTGCCGAGGAGCCCTTCTATTACTTTTTTAAGCGGTGCGACATCATAGCCCGCGCCCGAGCGGCCGAACTGGCCGAAATACGAAAGGTCTTTCCGTACCTGCGCATCCGTGAGGCCTGTAAGTTCGCCCAGCTCCGCCGAGGAGATGCTGTCTCTCCCCTCTTTTTCAAGCCTTGTTATCTCTCTTAAATAAAGCGATATCCTTGATATCGCGCTCTTCGGTACTTTTTTGTTGTCTTGCATCTAAAAATCCCGTGTTTTTAGGGTCAGACCCTCGTTATGTTAACTACACAAGCGAGCGTCTGACCCAAATCGTGATTTTTTTCACAAAGCCGCTGAAAAAAAATGCAGCTCTTCTCTGCTGTGCGAGTGTATTGTATGCCAAACCGCACAAGTTGTCAAGGTTTTTTTAAATGCTTTTGATCAGCTCATTCAGATACCCTTCCGTGAATTTTATTATACTGTTCATCATGCGCACAGTTTCTACGGGATAGCGGCCGACAGCCGATTCGGCCGAAAGCATGACAAAATCGGTGCCGTCTATTATCGCGTTGGCTATATCCGTTACCTCCGCGCGGGTGGGCCTGTGGTTTTCGGTCATGCTCTCAAGCATCTGTGTGGCGGTTATGACGAATTTGCCGGCGCGGTTGCATTTTTTTATTATCATCTTCTGTATTATCGGTATCTCGTAAATAGGCAGAGACACACCCATGTCCCCGCGCGCTATCATGATGCCGTCAGAAATCGCGATTATATCGTCGATATTCTTTATACCTTCCCTGTTCTCTATCTTCGCAATAAGCCGGCACTTAGAACCTTTCATTAGCGCGTCTTTCACATCAAGCATGTCCTTCTTTGTACGCACAAATGACTGCGCTATATATTCCACGCCGCGTTTTTCGCAGAATAGTATGTCTTCAACGTCCTTATGGCTTATCCCGCCGAATTTAAGCTTCGCCTCCGGGATATTAACTCCTTTACGCTCTTTGAGGAGTCCGCCTATCGCTACTTTTGTCTTCAGGTTATCGCCGGAGTGCCCGGTTACTTCAAGGGCGATATTCCCGTCGTCTATGAATATATTCTGCCCTTTCTTTATGTCGCCGAGCGGCCCCTTATAATCAAAATACATCCTCTCCTGCGTGCCTTTTATATCCTTCCGGGTAAGCCATGTCGTCCGGCCCTTTTTAAGCTCGATGGGCCCGCCTCCTGCAATGGCTCCTATCCTTATACGATGGCCCTGCAGGTCGCCCAAAAATCTTATATGCCTGCGGTATTTCGCGTTTATGCGCCGGAGGAGCCCTATCTTATGTACGAGATCCTCGTGTTTGCCATGCGAGAAATTGAGCCGCGCCACATCCATGCCGGCAAGTATCATCTTCCTCAACACCGTCTCGTTAGACGATGCCGGGCCTAGAGTGCAAATTATTTTAGTCTTTGCCATAGTCTTCTTTATTCACTTTTTGTCATTCTAAAAACCTGCGTTGCGCTCTTTCAGCGTCTTATCTATATCCCTAATTTTCTCCTTGGTTTTCTGGTAGGTCTTTATCTGCTCATGGCCTGTTATATAATCAACAACGTCCGGCTCCGCGGGCTTTGACGCCTTCTCCCCGCCGCAGCCGCATAGAAAAAAGCTTAGAACTGTCATAATGGCAAAATATTTTCTCATCTAAACCGTTCCTTTTCACAAAAGCGCTATATTGATTTTTCTGTTCAATGCCTTTGCTATATTGCTCAGTGTTTCAAGCGAGGCGTTTTCATTGCCGCTTTCTATGCGCGAGATCAATTGTTGTGAGACTCCTAGCTTCTTTGCCAAATTTTTCTGCGACAGCCTCTGTTCTTTCCGGCAGCCGGCTATCTTTTTCCCGGTTTCAGCATAAAGTTTATTTTTAATCAGTTTTTTTTCTTTTATGAAAATATCAACGCCTTTTTTGCGGAATTTTTCTACCAATGCTTCATATATTGCCTGCCAGAATATTATCCTCGGCTCATTCCATTTGTCCTGCCTCATCCTTTTTTTAATCTTTGCCCAATACCGGCAAAAAGTCAGAGGGGCAATATATTCCTTAAATACCACCTTAGGCTCGTTTTTTCTAGCGAAAAGTAAGGCCGCCAAGGGGACAAACTCGCTCGCCTGGATATCTTTCAATATCCTCTTTGCTTTAGATATGCTTATCTTTTTATCCCACAACCAGTCTGCTCTCATGGGCCAATTTGCTCCTCAATAATCTTATCTATCTCTTTCATAAAATGTCTTTCTATGCTTTTAGCGTCTATTTTTTTATCTGTATCAAGCGATAAAAGGCCATCCATCATACCCATCCTGTCATACGTCCTGAACCATCGGATAAGTGCCTCGGCCGTTGACGCATCGCAATATTTATTAACAAGTTTGGATAGCGGCATAAACGTATGTGAAAGGCAATACAGGTCATAAAAATCTTTTGCTTCGGTCCTGCCGCCCAAAAATTTTGCACGGCCCGTATCCTCAATTATCCTGACTATCCCCGCAACAGCATATATTTTTCTTAGATAAATATCCTCAAGAGATAAAATCTTAATTCCCTCTACTTCGCGCGGCTTTTTTATCAACTTTATAAAATCCTCTACAAAATCTATCTTAAGCTGCTCTGAGGACGTAATACCAATATTATAAACCATCATGCGGGCTGTTTTATTTTTGCCTTCATTTTGGCCGATAAGCTTTATTTCTTTCTTCAGCGCCTCTCCCAAGTACTCTATTATTTCTTTGACCAGACCGGCAGAAAAGTCCTGCGTAAAGAAATCCAGGTCGACTGAGAGCCTGTGCTGAAAATAGAACAGGCTCAAAGCTGTGCCCCCTGCAAGATAAAAGTCATTCATCCTGCCCTTAAGCGTCTCCAATACCTTGTGCTGGTAATCTATTATCTTCTTCATACCATAAAGTATACAACATAAAAGTTGTATTGTCAAGTCTTTTACAACTTATAAGTTGTATTTATACCGAAATAAAGTGGGGTGCCAATTTGGCACCTCAAAAACTTAGCTCCTTTTAAGGTCGCATTTTGCGACCTTAAGTTTACCCCGCGTCCAGCTTCCTATTTATAACAAGTGGATCACAGCTGTGGACCATAGCTGTGGAGCAGGGTACGCTTTCCCGTTCAGCCCGGAAAGCGTTTCTTACTTATTTTCTACTTACTTCAATATTTATAATAGTTTGATAACAAACGGCTGCTAATCGTAATCAGCACATATATGAATAAAAACATGCCGACGTTAGTATTTTCTGTTCTTCCTGATTTAATTAAATCAAAGATTAGTCCCGAGATACTTACTACTACCATGACACCAGAAAAGAAAAACACGGCTTGAAGAGCTGCTTTGTTTATAGTTATAAGCAACATAAACGAAAACAACATAATAGCGCCTAATACAATTCTAAAAAACCATACAAAAACAAGGATTAATAAGGGAAATGGTTCCGTAGAATAGCTTGCAAAGGAAAAAGCAACCATTTGCATACCGCTAAAGAAGAGCACAAATAATGCACCTATTTTAATAATGATTGCTCTTGTCATCTCTTCTGTATTCTTTGGCATACGGTACCTACTTAAAAGGGATAGGGGACGTTCCCCAAGGTGCCACCCTATTTTAAACCCCAGCAAGCTAATGGCGAGCCTGCGGGGCATGACGACCCGCCGGAGCGGCTTTTACTACGAATAATATTGACATTTCTCTGCATGTACCGGCACGGAACACATTGCCGAAACCAAGTTCTTACTCTTACATTGAACTTGATATTCCGGCGAGCGAATTAAAATTTTAGCCTCGAGCAAGCCAAAAATCGGTTTCTAAAAGGGCGATTTCTGTCCGCGGAGCGGTCCCGACGTCAGCGGTAGCGGAGGTTTAAACCTCCGCTACTTAATACGGCGGGATGAGGCGACACGGCAGTGTCGCCGAGTTAAATCGCCCCCGATTTTTGGCGCCAGCGAGAGGCGTTAAAAAATTTTACCTGAGCGAGCGGAATGTCAAGTTCAATACTTGCCCAAATCCGGAGCGTGTTTTGAGGCGATGTGTGCAGTGCCGTCGCTCTGTTGAGATTGCTTCGTCGCCCAAAGGGCTCCTCGCAATGACAGTGCTAAAACTTTACCACCATCGCCCTCGGCGGGCAGGGCTTGACGCAGAGTTCGCAGGCGATGCATTTCTCGGAGTCGAATATAATCTTGCGCGTCTTCTTATCGACGGTGAGCGCGCCGGTGGGACATATGACGACGCAGGCGCCGCAATGGGTGCATTTTTCCTCGTCCCTTGTCACGTCCTTACTGAGCGGCTGCATTTTGACGCCGAGTGATTTGAGGTATTTTATGCCCTTTTCATAATCGCCTTCTTTGCCGGTAAGCTCCAATACCAGAAGCCCTTCTTCTTTAGGCGTTACCCTGGCCTGTAAGATATTAAAGGTAAGGTCGTAATCTTTTACTAATTTGTAAACTACCGGCTTGTCAAGCAAACTGTGCGGAAACGTAAGTACTATTCGTTTGGAAATCATGTTGCCCCCGATTTGCCCTCACTTGCTCGTACACTGATTCGAGCGCCCGCCACAACGCATCGGCGGGTCCGCCTCCGGCGGAAAGTTGAGGGGTTACCTATATCAAGCTAGTTCGATTTCTCCCCAGGTTGCTAATTTATCGCCCGCAATAATCAATACTCCCAAGATACCTTTTATGGCTTTGGCGTAATCTATCGCTTTCGTAAAATCTTCAGCTGTCTTAACTAGATTGCCCGTGCCCGTCGCGACACAGTCCGCAAGTGTCGCATCGTGCGAAATTATAAGCGCGGCGTCCGTATTCCCGAAACTTATGGACGGCCCGACAGTGGCGCTCGATGTCGCGATACCGAGCGGCATTTTTTCGGCGGGAAGCCGTATCTTGATCTTGCCCGAAAGCGGCGATTTACCGGCATAGACGGCCATTACCCTGTCTTTTAACGAACTCATAAATATGTCGCCGCCGTTTTCAACTATTACTTGTGAAGAATAATTTAAAAGCTCTTTTCCGGTATATTCGGCTACGGCGCCCGCCACGCCCGCCATCGGCCCTACCCCCGCTATGGCAGATTTGCGCATCATGGCCTTTGCTATCTCGGGCGCTTTTTCGTCTATTTTAACCGGCGTAAATGATTCTTTAAACTGCCTGTTTTTATCTATATAATCGAGCAGATCTCTGCGGTACTTGTAAACTATCTTCTCCGCAATTTCCCTTAAGTCCTTCGCCGCCGATATCAAAAGGTCCGTCTCGAATAATTTGACTTCGAACGTCTTTAAATCGCTCCCTTTAACCCAATCTCGGTAGAATCTTTTCTCGTACATATGCTTATATCGTAGTGCTGCTAAATATTGACATTTCTCTGAGCGACCTACAAAATTTAGCCTTGAGGCCTCGCCACGGAGGGCTCGGCACTTCCTCGGACATTTCGTCCTTGGTCGCAAGGTAAAAAGCGGTTTCTAAAAGGGCGCTTGCTGTCCGCGGAGCGGTCCCGCCAAAGGCGGGATGAGGCGGCACGGCAGTGCCAGCCGAGTTCAAGCGCCCCCGCTTTTTACCGCAGCGAAAGGCGTTAAAAATTTTGTCAGGCGCGAGGGGAAATGGTCAA
>Ga0315289_10001736_pt1 | contig 33921 bp, 26 predicted proteins | sample YL17G11_40_MG_FD_203452 | JGI IMG/M metagenome (GOLD analysis project Ga0315289, IMG submission 203452) | Sediment microbial communities from Yellowstone Lake, YNP, Wyoming, USA - YL17G11_40 | ecosystem: Environmental > Aquatic > Freshwater > Lake > Sediment | place: USA: Wyoming | collected... | reverse complement strand
CGATCTCAACTTTACTTTTCTTCAAGCCATGTTTTTCCAACTCCCGCGGGATCAAATAACCTTTAGCGATTCCCTGCTTTTCTTCTTCGGTGTAGCCCGACATGTCAATGATCTCCATGCGATCCTGCAGGGGCCTGGGAATGGGATCGCGGGTATTGGCGGTGGTTATAAAAAACACATCGGAAAGATCAAAATCTACTTCCAGATAATGATCAGAAAATTCTTTGTTCATCTCCGGGTCAAGCACTTCGAGCAGCGCCGCTGCCGGATCGCCGCGGAAGTCCATTCCGAGCTTGTCAACTTCGTCCAGGAGAAAGACGGGATTGTTAACGCCAACCTTGTGAATGGACTGGATAACCCTTCCGGGAAGCGAGCCGACATAGGTGCGGCGATGGCCGCGGATCTCGGCTTCGTCGCGAACGCCGCCCAGCGCCACCCGGGTAAACTTTCTCCCCATCGCCCGGGCGATCGATCGCGCCACCGAAGTTTTCCCCACTCCCGGTGGCCCCACCAGACAAAGGATGGTCCCTCCCATCTTGCCGGTCAACGATAAAACCGCAAAATATTCTACTATCCTCTCCTTTACCTTTTCCAAACCGTAATGATCGTCGTTCAGGATTTTTTCCACTTCGGAAATATCCAGCTTGCTTTTGGTTTTCTTTTTCCAGGGCAGCTCCACCAGCCAGTCAAGGTAAGTGCGGATGACCGAAGCCTCCGCCACCATCGGCGGCATCTGCTTGAGCCGCTCCAGCTCCTTTTCCGCCTTCTGTTTTATCTCGGGGGGAAGTTTAGCTTCATCAATTTTTTTGCGGTATTCGGCCAGCTCGGGCTCAGCGATCTCCTCTTCCTCTCCCAGCTCTTCCTGGATCGCCCGCAGTTTTTCTTTCAAATAATATTCTTTCTGAACTTTCTCGATCTGCTTGCGGACCTTGCCCTGCAGTTTTTTCTCCACGTTCAGAACTTCGATCTCTTTTTCCAGGATCTCGGAGAGCTTCTTCAGCCTCTTTTCGATGGTTAAAGCCTCGAGGATTTCTTGCTTTTCTTCCACTTTAAGTGTTAAATAGGATGAGATTAAATCCGCCAATCTTCCCGGATTGTCCACGTTGATGATCGACATCAGGGTTTCGGAGGGAATGCGCCGATTAAGCTTTACGTAATCCTCAAACTGCTTGATTACCGTCCGCACCAGCGCTTCGCCCTCGACCGAGATCTCTTCCGGCTCGGCGATGCGGGAAATAGCTACTCTAAAATAAGGGGTTTCCTGGGTGAACTTTTCGATCCTCACCCGGCAGATCCCCTCCACCAATATTTTGGTGGTTCCGTCCGGCAAAGAGAGCATCTGTACCACTTCCGAGAGCGTGCCGATGGCGCGGATATCCTTGGGACCGGGCTCCTCTACCTCATCGCTTTTCTGGGAAGCAAAAACCACCATTTTTTCTTTGGCCAGGGTATCTTCCAGCGCTTTGACCGACTTGCTGCGGCCGATAAAGAGCGGCACGATCATCTGCGGAAAGACGACCATGTTCCGAAGGGGTATCAGGGCAAGCTCTTCCTTCCACTCGCTGAGCTTCTCGGGTTTTAACTTGTCGCTCTTTTGCTCGGGCATTACTTCTTTTTCTCGATGGTTTTGCCTTTTATCGAAGTTATCACTTCATCAACTATACCGTACTTAACCGCTTCGTCCGCGCTCATGTAAAAATCACGGTCGGAATCTTTTTCGATCTTGGCCAGCGGCTGTCCGGTATGTTTGGCCAGAATCTCATTTAAAAGTTTTTTGATCCTTAAAATTTCCTGGGTCTGGATCTCAATGTCAGTCGCCGCTCCCTGGGCTCCGCCCAGCGGCTGGTGGATCATGATGCGGGCGTTGGGGAGCGCATAACGCTTTCCCTTTTGCCCCGCTGATAGAAGCAGGGCGCCCATGGAGGCCGCCTGGCCGATGCAAATGGTTGAGATCGGGGTCTTGAGATACTGCATCGTATCGTAAATCGCCAGGCCTGCGGTAACCACCCCGCCCGGAGAATTTATGTACATATAGCCATCTTTAGCAGAATCTTCGGATTCCAAAAACAAAAGCTGGGCGATAATGATATTCGCCACCTCGTCATCCACCACCCCGCCCACAAAAATAATCCGATCCTTTAGCAGTCGGGAATAGATATCATAAGCCCTCTCGCCGCGGGCGGTCTGCTCCACTACCATCGGCACCATCTGTGATCTTTCTTTCATGTTATTTTGCCTCCTTGATACTTGCCTTCTCTACCAAAAAGTCGAGCGATTTTTTTCTAAGCAAATATTCTTCTACATATTTGCGGCCGCTCTCTCCCATCCGCTTTTCAATTTCTTCCGGCTTCGTCTCTGAAGATTCCGCCAGCGATTTAAATTCAGCCTGCATTTCTTCTGTTGTAACCTTTATCTTTTCCGCCTCCGCCACCGCTTTCAAAACCACTTTCCCTCTAACCCGGATCTCCGCTGACTTCCGCATCTCGTCTCGCATCGCCTTCTCTTCCTTCTTGGCTCCTTTTAGATAATCTTCCAGGGTAAGATTGCTCTGGTCGAGAGAGGTTTTGAGCTCATCCAGCATGACATCGATTTCCCTCTCCACCATGGCCGGCGGAATTTCAACTTTTGCCTCCGCCGAAGCTGCCGCCACCAGCTGGTTTTTCAAATCCGCTTCCGCTTCCGCCGCCTTTTCCTTCTGCGCCGCCTGGCGGATCTCTTCTTTCAGCTCGGCCAGCGTTCCAAAACGGCTTACCTTCCTGGCAAATTCATCATCCAGCGGCCCCGAAAAGCGCTCCTCCAGATTTCCCAGTACTTTTAAGATCTCCTCTTCGGCCACGGCGGCCGATCTCTTTTCGACCTTAAGCCCTTTATATTTGCCGAGCTTTACTTCCGGATAAACCTCCACCGCGATCTTAAAAACAAATGGTTTCCCCTTCTCCTGCTGAAGGATCTCAACCTTGGGGTAATCAACCGGGTCAATTTTGGCCTCATCAATCATTTTAGGATAAATTTCCGAGATCAGATTCTGCGCCGCGCGCTGTTCGATATATTCGCGGTCGATCGCCCGCTCCACCATTTCCCGGGGCGCCTTCCCGGAACGGAATCCCGGCAATTTGATCTCCCGGCCGGCCGCAGCTAAAGCCCTGCCGGCGGCTTCTTCAAAACGGGAATAATCTTCTTCGGCTTCAATGATCGCCTGGTTGCCTTCTCGCTTCTGTGCGCGGATCTTCATGACTCCCAACATTATACAATAAACTATAACCAATTTGCAACGAAAGCATAATCATTGATATAATAACAGACCTATGACCAAACACCGCGAATTAAGCAAATGGGTAAAAGAATGCGCCGAGCTCTGCAAACCGGACAGGGTCGTCTGGTGCGATGGCTCCGAAGAGGAAAAAAATCGCCTTGAAAGCGAAGCCTTCAAAAGCGGGGAGCTCATCCAGCTTAATCAGAAAAAACTTCCCGGGTGTGTCTACCACCGAACCGCGCTCAATGACGTCGCTCGCACCGAACATTTGACCTATGTTTGCACCAGGAACAAAAGAGAGGCCGGGCCCACCAACAACTGGATGTCACCGGAGGATGGTTATCGCCGCGCCGGAGAAATCTTCAAACATTCCATGCGCGGGCGGACCCTGTATGTCATGCCCTTCTCCATGGGGCCGGTCGGTTCCCCCTTCAGCAAAATCGGCGTGCAGCTCACCGACAGCATTTACGTAGTCCTGAATATGCGTATCATGACCCGCATGGGGAAAGCGGTGCTGGATCTCTTAGAAAAGACCCATGGGGATTTCACCAAATGCCTGCACGGCAAAGCGGATATCGATGTCGATCGAAGACTGATCCTCCATTTCCCCGAAGACAACACCATCTGGAGCGTCGGTTCCGGCTACGGCGGAAACGCACTGCTCGGCAAGAAATGCCTTTCTCTGCGCATCGGCAGCTATCTTGGTCGGCGCGAAAGCTGGATGGCCGAGCATATGCTGATCATGGGGATCGAAGACCCTTCCGGCTACATTGGTTACATAGCTGCTGCTTTTCCCAGCGCTTGCGGAAAAACCAACCTGGCCATGCTGCTGCCCCCCGCCGGACTGAAAAGAAAAGGTTACCGCATCTGGACGGTGGGAGACGACATCGCCTGGATGAGGATCGATACCGACGGCAAATTATGGGCGATCAATCCGGAATATGGCCTCTTCGGAGTCGCTCCCGGAACTAATTCAAAAACCAACGCCAACCTCATGCAGGCAATTCAAAAAAACACAATTTATACCAACGTCCTGCTTAAGAAAGACAAAACTGTATGGTGGGAAGGTGGAGATCCGCCGGTTCCGGCCGATGGCATCAACTGGCAGGGAAAAAAGTGGATGCCAGGACAGGTGGATGAGAACCGCGAACCGGTCCTGGGGGCTCATCCCAACGCCAGGTTTACGGTACCGATATTCAACGTCCCTTCCATTACCAACCGGCTCGAACACCATCACGGGGTGCCGATCTCAGCCATCATCTTTGGCGGCCGCAGAGCTCGACTGGCTCCTCTTATCTATGAATCATTCAACTGGCAGCACGGAGTGTTCGTCGGAGCCACCATGGCCTCGGAGCGGACCGCCGCCCAATTCGGAAAACAGGGCGAAGTCCGGCGCGATCCTATGGCGATGCTTCCCTTCTGCGGCTACAACATGGCAGATTATTTCGAGCACTGGTTGGAAATGGGCAAGAAGATGACGCCGCCGCCCAAGATCTTTCACATCAACTGGTTCAGAAAAGATGACAAAGGCAGCTTCCTCTGGCCCGGGTTCGGAGAAAACCTGCGGGTACTGGAATGGATCATCAGCCGCTGTAAGAATGAGGTGGATGCCGTAGAAACTCCCATCGGTTACTTGCCGCATGAAAATGATATCGATATGACCGGCTTGCGCATTCCGCGCGAAAATATGAAAAAGCTGCTCGCCATTAACAAGAACGACTGGATCGAGGAAGCGGAAGGCATCAAAGAATTTTTTGGCTGCTTCGGAAAAGACCTTCCCAAAGAAATTTGGCGGGAATATCAAAATCTGAAAAGTCGATTAACCAAGAAAAGTAAATAGATTATTCGGATAGCGGCGACCCCACCATAAAGCCGAATCCACCCGGAAAAGCATAATAAAGATTTATTATTCCCAGAAGAGGCAATCTGAACCTGGTGCCAGCCCCCACTCCCCAGGCTATAGCCCGGTTGGCCGAAGATTTAAAAATAATCCCGAAATCGGCAAAGATATAAGGTTGAATTTTTGCGTATTTACCGTATTCCCCTATGTTAATCACCGGCGCACGCAATTCTCCGGTGGCGGCGGCAATCCCGGGCCCAAACTTGGAAAAATCGCGGCTTCCCCTCACATAATTATCGGTCATAAGATAATTATCTCCGCCGATAAGATTGGTCCCTACCCCACCCCTTAGCGCCAACATCAGAGAGAAATCAAAAGGAAGAGAAAAATATTTGCGCACCTCGGCCCCGGCTCGGACATAGCCCTGGAAGGGTACGCCTCCATAGTACATGCCGGGTTCGACGTGTCCCGAAACAATATAGCCGGAGGAGGGGAAAAGCCAGCTGTTCCTTTTGTCGTAATCGAGGCCGATCCGAAATCCGTTTTTAAAATGATCCGGGATGAAATCCGGATCCACATAGTAAAATCCGGGGCTCACTTTCAGCTGGAGGTTGGGTTTGATCACCAATCCAAAGGTGGCCGATCCTCCACTTAGCATTTCTCTCCCCATATTGGTAAGCTCGAACCTTCCAAAACGCTCGATATTAAGCTCAAAAGCAACCGGAATTTTGTTCTTGATCGAAAAAAGATGCGGATCGCGATAATAAGCTACCCCCTGAAACAGTTCAAACCCCTGCTTGATGGGGCAGGCTCTTTTGCCTCCGCTCAGTCGGCACCTATCCTGCCACTCCCCAAAAAACCAGGTGTAATCGACCTTTGCCCCCACCGATTCCCCGCCCCCGAACAAATTGTCAAATCCAGCATCAATTAAAACCTTGGCTTCCATCCTCCCTCCCCCACCGCCCACCAGGGCATGCCAATTCGCCTGTTCCACCAACCGGAGTTCGATCAAAACCTCGCCATTTTCCTCAACCGCTCTCCAATCAATGAGATTATAAGTCTGTAGGCGCCGGGCGGCCGCGGCGAAAGCCTCCTCGAATTTTTTTTCATCATAGGCGTCTCCCACCTTCAATCCGGCGTACCGCAGCTCCCTCAAGATCGCTTCGTCTCTGGTAGACCGCCTCGGCAGGGTTTTATTTAGCCTTACGATCTTGATGCGGGCAACCTTGGAAGGATTGAAAGTGAGCATGATCGGCCCCTTTTCATTTTCGGCAACTTTAACTTCTCCCCGGATGCCGTGCGCTTCATGAAACTCCCGCAGACTGATTTTCAGCGTTTCGGCATTAGGTTCCCGGTCCCAGTGCGAATAAAGGATGGCATTGGCTCTCAAAACCCGCGGCGGAAACTGGCTGGCTCCAACCGGAACCACATCGGCCGGCATGATGCGATCGTTGCTTAGATATTCAATCTCTTTCAACAGCTCTTTGTTCCCGGGCAATAATTTTAGAGCTTTCAAAAAGAAAGACCTGGCTTTCTTTTTATCACCGATCACTACATACATATGCGCCAGATCGATCAAAAGGCGGGCTTTGCTCGCCTGGTCGGTTTCCGATTCCGCCAGCTGTTCAAAGGTTTTCCCTACCTCACTGTATCTGCCCAGCCTCCAGAGCGAGACGGCGGTTTCCGAATATTCTTTGCGATCCCCTTTCGCTTTGTAAATTCCCAGCAGTTCAAGCCGTGCCGAGATGGTAAGGTCGCGATAAATATTGCGCCGAGATGAAAGATCGACTTTTTTAAAGATTTCATAAGCCAGGCCGGCGATCTCCTTTAATTTTTCCCCGTCTTTTTCCCTGGCGGCCAGTTTTTTCGCCGACTTGAGGCTATCAAGGGCGAGCTCTCCGAAACGTTCGTATCCTTTCGCCAGATCCAAAAGCGTTTTGTAGTCCTTGTTCTTTACGGCCACTTTGATGGTTTTCTCCAGACATTCCTGAATAAAATCGGCTGTCTTTTCCTGTTTCTTTTCCAGCCGGAGACGCTTGGAGCGGTCATTTTTGGAAACGGCGGATAGAAGCTGGTCGAGCTGGCCCATAAGCTGATAGACGACCTTCAGCAGGTCGCCATCTTTTTTGTTTCCGGCAAATTTTAAGATCGCGTCAAAACGGTCTTCGATCGAAGCCCACAGCTTTTTTGCCGCTTTGGTCAGCACCCCCTTAAAATCTTCGGGTATTTTCGCTCCGGCCAGGAAAGTAGCCAGCGAGATATAATTTTGCAGAGAATCTTTAAAGAGGGATAAAAGCTCTCTGGCGCTCCCGCTTTTGCTGGCAGTCTCCCAGGCTTTCTGCATAACCAGATCATTTTTTGAGATCAGTTCAAGGGCGCGGTAAATTCTCCAGTTGAGCTCTCCGATAACATTTTTTATGCCGTCAATTATTTCCACTTCGACCATGGCTTTCCCGCTCTGGCTGAGCTCCCCTTCCAGCTCTTTTTTGAGCTCAAGCGAGAGCAGCAAATTATCAAGATAAAATTTCAATTGGAAATTGGTCTCCGATAATTTTGTCAGCGCCTGCTCTTCAAACTTTTCGCTGGCTCTAACAAACTCCTCCAGCTCATGCCGATTGATCTTGGGCGGGTTCTGGTTTTTGGCTGATTTAACAAAGTTATAGAGAAAATTGAAGGGGTTCATGAAGTAAAGCATATCCCCCGTCATCCTCACCAGCATTTTGAGCAGATTTGGCCCGTAGCGGACATCCAGCCTGGCCAGTTTCATCCGGGCTTGCATCCGCATCAAAATAAACCGCTGATAAATCGTTGAATTCTCGCCTTCTTTCGCCCTTTCAAAGGCGAGCTGGTACGCCGACAGGGCTTCTTTAAAATAGCCTTTGTAAGCCAGCACGTCTCCATGCAGAGCGGAAAACAGAGGATCTTTCGGATAGGCGCTGTATAACTCTCGGATCGCCGCCAGCGCCTTGTCGTGTCTGCCAAGTTTTATTAATATTCCTTCCCTTCTTTGCCAGATGGAGAGCGCGATCTTCGGATCCTTCGCTCTGCGGGCGGCCTTCTCGAGGTATTCTTCGGCTTTTGCCTCCTGCTCCCGCGCCACCAGGGCGTCGCCCAGCTTAAGCAGCAGTCCCACATTATCATTCATGTGATCGATCTTTATTTTATCTTCGTGCTTGAGGGCTTCTTCATAACATAGGATCGCTCGATCCAGTATGGCGTTGCGAATAAAGTATTTACCGGGTTCGGTTTCAAATTCAGCCAGTTTGGTGTTAACGTCACCCAGTTTGGAATTGCTCATCACCCAGCAGGCCAATGATTTATCCACTTCGATCGCCCGCAGATAACATTTTTCCGCCGCCAGCAGAATCTCTTTTTTAAAAGAAGTAGATGCTGTAAGATCCGCCCAGATCATGAGATAGTCCCCGTATTTATTGAGCCAGTCCCCTCTTTTCAATTTCCCGATCAAAACTTCTGCCAGGGCCAGGCCTTCCAGGCCTTTTTCACTGCTTTCAAGCGAAACGTGCTTTTTAAAGAACTCACCCAAAAACCTGACGGCGATGGCCGGCAGTTTCAAGGCCAGCCAGATCTCGGCGTAAGTCTCGTAAAAGGATAGATCATCCGGCCAGAGCTGCATTATTTTATTGAGCATTTCTTTGGCGGCGTTTGGCGAAAGCTTTCCGGCCGCCAAAAGTTTTTTTACCGCTATCAGCAACAGGTAGGCTTTATTCGGATCACTGGAGGGCAGAGACTCAATGTAATTCAGGATCTCCTGGATAAGCTTTTCGTCTTGAAAACCACGGTTCTGAAGCAAATCCAGCAGATACATGACCTTAAGATAAGGGGATAATAGCTGAAAGTTTTCGACCTTATCCTTGTTCTCGCTCAAAAACTTGGCTAACTTGCCGTATTCAGAAGAAATAAATTCGGCGCGGGAGTCATACTTAGCTTTATCAAAATCATTTTCTACCATCGCCGCCGAAGTTCCATCCTTAAAACGAATGATCACAGAAACATTTTTGGCTTTGGGCGGGGCTGCTGTTGGTTGTGGCGCTTCTGCCGGCTGTGAAGCCGGAGCTTTGCCGGCACTCTCGGCCTGGGCCATTAACGGTGGTTTCGCAGCGGGGGCGGCGCTTCTTGGGGCACTGATCTTAACTTCGGCAATTGCATCGCTCATGTTTTCTATATATATATCGTTAAAACTTGAAGCAAATTTCATGTTAAAATAGGGATTAGAGATGAAAGCGTTAAATGTTATAATGCTGTTAAGCTTGCTGTCTTTGAGCGGTTGTGGACTTTTTTCAGTGAATCAAGAAGAATCCAAAAAGATAAACGGTAATTTTACCGGCTGCGCCATCGGCGCCTACGTTAACGGCATGGAAAATCTCTCCTCCTTCCAAACCATGATCGGGAGAAAACTGGCGGTCGTCCTGTGGTATGTGCACTGGGAAGAACCCTTTCCCGCTGCCGAAGCTAATTTGGTTTCTGCCAACGGAAGCATCCCTTTTATTACCTGGGAACCCTGGCTTAATAATCCGCTGGGAACACTGGAAGCGATCGCGTCGGGAAGCTATGAAGGTTACGTGAGAACTTTTATGAAAGCGGCAAAAAACTGGGGAAAGCCGCTGTTCTTGCGATTCGGCCATGAGATGAACGGCAACTGGTATCCCTGGGATGGCTTTCATAACGGTGAATCGGCCGGACCGGATGCATATAAAAGAGCCTGGATTTATATATATGGAATAAGAGAAGAACTGCAAGCGGATAACGTAAACCTGGTCTGGTGCCCCAACAACACCGATCAACCGAATACTTCCTGGAATACAATTATAGCTTATTATCCGGGAGACCAATATGTCGATTGGATCGGCATGGACGGATACAACTGGGGCTGGGAAAATTGGCAATCTTTTGATTCGGTCTTTGGAAATGTTTACAATACGCTAACTTCTTTGACCGGTAAGCCTTTGATGATCGGCGAGTTTGCCAGCGGAACCAGCGAAGCCAGTGACAAAGCCGCCTGGATCACCGATGCTTTTTCAAAGATCGAGTCAAATTATCCGCGGATAAAAATTTTTTGCTGGTTTAACATCGATAAAGAAAGAGACTGGCGGGTGAATGCTTCCGCCTCTTCCGAAGCCGCTTTTAGAAACGCCTTGCAAAGGAACTTCTTTTTGGATAGAATATGAATTGGTTGCAGTTTTAAACCCATCGAGGTCGCGGGAAGAAGGGCCGGTCTTTTTTGAAGCGATCAATTAAAAAGAAAAAAAGTCTCTGGGGAAGAATAAAGCAATACCGAATTGCTTATTATTTTATCGCTCCTACCGCTCTGGCCATGCTGTTTCTTCACCTTTCCCCCATTCTTCAAGGGATCTACATGTCTTTTTTAAAACTCAATCAGCTGACCCTGCGACAATACTTGATGGCTCCCTTTATCTGGTTCAATAATTATTATGATGTTCTGATTAACCCCAACAGCCCGATCCGGATCGGGATCTTTGAAGCCGTGCGCAACACCGCTATCTACACCGTCATAGTTACGATTGGGACTTTAGCCGTTGGCATGATAGTGGCGCTGATGCTGAATCGAAAATTCTTCGGCCGGCCCATCGTTCGAACGCTCTTTCTCTTCCCCTGGATTGTTCCCACTTACGTCACCGGTCTGCTGTGGGGGATCATGTGGCTCAAACAGGGAGGGCTGGTAAACGTATTGCTGGTGGATTGGCTGCATCTTTTATCCGCCAAACCCTCCTGGCTTTCGGGGCCAAATACAATATGGGCCATTATCATTCCAACCATCTGGCGCTTCTGGCCGCTTTCCATGTTAATGCTATTGGCCGGGCTGCAAACCATTCCGGATGAGCTTTACGAAGCCGCTGACATCGACGGCGCCGGCCCCTGGACCAAGTTCTGGATGATCACCTGGCCGATGCTGCGGCCGGTGTGGTTTATCCTGGTTCTTTTCGGCTTAATCTATAATACCTATTCCTTCAATATTGTCATTATGATGTTTGGCTTTGGCGCCGGCTTCCCCGGTGAGTGGGGAGACCTCATGATGACCAATATCTTTCGCAATTCATTCCAGCTCTGGAATTTCGGCACCGGCGCCGCGGCTTCGGTTTTGCTCCTGATCGTCATGATCATCCTTGTCAACATCTGGTTTAAATATTTTAAACAGGTAGAGGAGATGAGGTAGGCATGCCTTATTACGCAAAGAAAAGGATTATCGATATTATCATCAGCGTGATCATGCTGATCTTCCTGGCCATAACTCTGCTTCCGGTCGGCTGGATGGTCTTCTCGTCTCTCAAGAGTTCGACCGATATCGCCATCGGCCGGGTCGGGCTGTCGCGCAGCCTGGAAGGAAAAGTCGAAGTCCACTGGGACAATTATGTTGATATGTGGAAGAATGTTAACTTCGGTCTATATCTTAAGAATTCCATAATTATCTGCGGAACCACCATGCTTCTGGCCATGGTTTTCTCAACCCTGGCCGCCTACGCCCTTTCGCGCTTCCGCTTCCCCGGCTCAGATTTATTTAGCAATGCCATACTCGCTACCCAGATGATTCCCGCCATCATGTATTTGATCCCGATCTACATCATGTTCGTCAAATTTACATTGATGAGCGGAATACCGGTTAAAGGAACTTACTGGGGGATCACTTTAATTTATTCGGCCTTCTTTATCCCTTTTTCGATCTGGATCCTGCGCGGATTTTTTGCCTCCATCCCGAACGAATTGGAAGAATCCGCCCGCATTGACGGCTGTTCGGCCATTCAGGTTTTCTGGTACATCGCCCTGCCGCTGGCCATTCCCGGGATCATCGCCACCGGCATCTATATCTTCCTCACCGCTTGGGACGAGCTGATGTTCGCCTGGGTCCTGACCAATGCCGATACCATGACCATTCCGGTCGGCATCCGGCTTTTTGTCGGAAATTACCAGAACCGCTTTGATCTGATGATGGCCGCCGCCGTGGTTGCAACCCTGCCGGTGGTTGTGTTATTCTTCCTGCTGCAGCGGCATATCGTGCGCGGTTTGACCGCGGGGGCGGTTAAAGGTTAACATGGTAAAGCGATTCTTGGTTATCGGAAGTTTATTCCTAATATTGGCGGGGAACGCCATCGCCAGGGAGGTCTACCTCGGGATCTTCCGCGAAGGCGCTCCGCGCAACATGAATTATATCGCTAAATTCGAACAGCAGGTCGGTAAAAAACCCGCCATGATCATGTGGTATCAGGATTGGGCCCAGGAATTCCCCCGAGCCGATGCCATGAACGTTATAAATTACGGCGCCATTCCCCAGATCGTATGGGAACCCTGGTACTGGAGCGATCACAACAAAGTTAAGCTGAGAGACATCATGGCGGGGAAGTGGGATGATTATATTAAGTCCTGGGCCCAAGCCGCACGAGAATTTGGAAGCCCGATTTTCTTGCGGGTCGGGCATGAATTCAACATGGAGGGCTATCCCTGGGGTGTCGTTAACAATGATAAAAATCCGGAAATATATGTCAGTGCTTTCCGCCATATCGTCGATATTTTCAGAGGTGAAGGAGCCAATAATGTAAAGTGGATCTGGTCCCCCATGAACTATTCCTTCCCCAACGAAGCCTGGAACGATTGGGTGAAAGCCTATCCGGGGAACGACTACGTAGATTGGATCGGCTTTGACGGATATAACTGGGGGACGACGCAAAGTTGGAGCGACTGGCAGGTTCTCAAGTACCTTTTCCGGGATCAGGTACGCAGGGCCCACAAGCTTTGGCCAGGGAAACCGATCATGATCGCCGAGTTTGCTTCGACCGAACAGGGCGGAGATAAAGCCGCCTGGATAAAAGAGCTCCCCGAATATCTCAAAACCAGCATGCGGGATATCGATCTTATCATCTGGTTTGACGTTAAGAAAGAGACCGACTGGCGCGTTGATTCGAGCGGTAAATCCCTGGCCGCCTTTAAGCAGATCATGAAAGACCCTCTCTTTTTAAGTTCGGGCAACGACCTGGCAAGTCTCACCCTTTCCCCCGGCAAATTTGAAAGGAAAACCGCCTTTGCTCATAAAGCTTCCAAACCCATCAAAATTGACGGTAAACTTTCGGATTGGGATCTTCGCAGCCCTGTCGCCATGAAGGACATCTCCTTCTTTAAAGAAGGACTGATCTGGAAAGGGCCAAAAGATCTCTCGGGAAATGCCTACTTGATGTGGGATGAAAATAATCTTTATCTGGCCGCAGTGGTTAACGATGTAATTCCGCTGGTAAATAAAAAGCAAAAGCAGGATATTTGGAATGGCGATGCCATTGAAATGGTCATTAACACCAACTCCTCGGTGGATCCAGACCGGGGCGAATTTGTATCCGGTGACTATCAGATCGGGTTTGGCACCGGCGATGGAAAAGGCAATCCGGCATCGATCTGGAGCTGGCAGAGACACCGCAGTCCCACCGGAAGCGAGATAATGGTTAAAAAGATGAACAAGCCGGTCGGGTATGTCATGGAAGCCAAAATACCGTGGAGTTTCTTCGTGGGATTCACTCCCTCTAAAGGAACCCAGCTCGGATTTGATATCGCCTTTGACGATGCTGACTACACGGGGGAGCGCGAGCGCCAGTTCATCTGGAACGGCGATTACTACTTCTACAAGGATCCCAGCGTCTGGGGCGTCCTTGAACTCAACTGAAATTCTAACTGAAAGATAACGATAAACCTTTAGGATTAAACGAGGAGGAATTGAGATGAAAAAGTTTGTCTGTTTTGCTGTTTTAATCTTAACCGCATCGACGGTCTTCGCAATGGGTGGTCCCGCCCCCAGCAAGCCGGAAGCCAAACCGGTCGCGCTGGCGGAAAAAGTTTTCCTGATCGATGACTTCGAATCGGGCAGCTTAAAATCACCGCGCGAGTGGTGGACCTTTGAACTCGAGAAAGCTGAGGCCGCTTCCAACCGGGACCTAAAAGATGGAGACGAAGGCGTCGCCTCTGAAGTCGGCAATTATTCTCTGCATCTGTCGGGCCCGGCAAAAAACTGGTACGCCGGCGGCTGCGGCACCTACCTCGCGAAAGAAAATCAGGACCTTTCCAAATACGACCACTTCCAGATGGATGTTTACGGCAGCGGGCCGGGCTCCGGAACCATAAAAATCGAGCTGGCGGATGACGACAATAAAAACTGGCAGGTGGAGCAGGATTCGGCGAAAAACTTCGCTCTCATCTATGATGACAAATTCGTCTACGAAGTCCGGGTGGATTGGAACGGCTGGAAAAGAGTCTCCCTTCCGTTTGCTGATTTTGTGGATGACAATCCAAAGGTTGGCGATGATATTTGGAATCCACAGCAGGTGGACGGCTCGGGCGGCTTGCTGCAGGTTCAATTTATCTGCATTGCTTCCACCGATAAAGGCAGGGTCAATTACAACCTTGATAACGTTTCGCTAACTGTGGGCGAAAAATGAAGTTCGCGGTTAGCGCAGCCGTAATTCTATTATTACTAGCTGGTTCAGTTGCTGCGGAACTGAAACCCTTCGTTGAATCCTGGAATAACCTCGCCTATTACGATACCAACCTGGAGAAAAAAGGTTTTGCTTCTCTCCTGGGCCGGTTCGAAGGCAAGCTCGGTGTTTATCTTTTTGACACTCCTTTCCAGCTTTACGGCGCCTATTACGGGACGACTTCTCAGAGCAGTGATTATTTTGATAATTCTCTTTTTGCCGGAGGCGGCATCCGTTTTAAACCCTTTGAGAGCTATAAAGGCTCGAGCTGGAGTGATGAATGGATCCGGGATGTAAAAATATTCGCCGAGAGCCTCGGCTCCAGTTATTTTAAAGGAGGAGCTTCGGCAGAGGCGGACGGCCTGCGCAAAACCGATACCCGCTATGGACTGGATCTCTGGCACGAATGGAACCTGGATAAAGCGGATGAAAGCCTCCCCTGGGGGGAGCTCTGGGCCAACCTTTCTTACCGTGATACTAACTTTGTCTGGAGTGGCCAATCTTTCCAAACTTATGTTTTTTATTTCCAACCCAAGATCGGCAGGCACCTTGGCCGCGGGATCGAGGTCTACCTGCGCGGCGACGCCGTCCTTTCCGGAAAGAGCGGCCCCAGCTACTATTTCCTGAATGTCGCCGACTACGGGGTCGGGATCAGGTTTGAACCGTGGCGGCAGATGGAAGCGGCCAATGAATTTCTGAAAAAATTCAAAATGTATATAGAAATCCTAAGCGTAAATTATTTAAAAGATAAGCCGGCGAATTCAAATCAGATCGTGAATTCAGATGTTCGGTTCGGGATCGATTTCTCATACGGAAGGACTTATTAATGTTTCTGATCGTTGGACTGGGCAATCCCGGTCCTGAATATGAAGACACCCGTCATAATTTGGGATTCAGGGTCATTAACGAACTCGCCTCACGTCTGGGAATTTCCTCGCTAAAATCGAAACATCACTCCTTTATCGGTGAAGGAAAAATTGGAGACCACAAGGTGATCCTGGCCGAGCCGCAAACTTTTATGAACGAATCCGGACCGGCAGTTAGAGGATTGCTCTCCTGGTACAAATTGGAGATCAAAAACCTGATGGTAATTTATGATGATGTTGACCTGGAAGTTGGCAAAATTCGCATTCGTGAAGGAGGTTCCGCCGGCGGCCATCACGGGGTCGAATCGGTCATCGCCGCCATAGGAACTTCCGAATTCGCCCGTGTCCGGATCGGTATCGGCCGTGAGAATTTAACTGCTGACGTTACCGATTATGTCCTGCAGAAAATCCCTCCCTCGCAGAGAGAGCCCCTGGATACCGCCATTGCAACCGCCGCCGATGCGGTGGAGGAGATCATAAAGAATGGTCTGGATAAGGCCATGAATAGCTTTAACAAGGGGGCTTTTTCTTGACGGTTGTTGACTACAGGGCTATAATTAGCCTGGTCGATCTGTCCGGAAGATCAAATAAATGAATAATCTTAAGTATCGATCTCTGGTTTATTTTGTTGCCGGTTTGTTCCTCCTTTCCTTTGCCGGCATGGCCCTGGCAGTAACGCCGGCAATGATCAGACTCTCCCCCAAAAATACCACCATCACGATCACCGTTAATCGCGTTGCCATAAACCGCGTAACCCCGGTGGCCTGCGAGGTCACTCTGTTGGATGGCAACGAAAATAAGATCGCCTCCAAAAACACCTCCCGCATTTCAAATGTCGAGTCTGTCTCCTTTAATGTGCCGGCAGGGAAAAGCTACTATTTGGTAGCGACCCCGCACGATCCAGCTTACTGTAGAACCACTTCCCGGCGCCTGACCAACCTGACCAGTTCACTTACTGTAAGTTTGTGCCCTAGGAAGAAATAGCGCTTTACCTGTAATGCTATATGCATAATGCCAACGGAATTTGATAAAACACCTAAAGGGGGGTGAGAAAGGAAAATATTTATTGGCCCCAATTTTTTAAAAGAGGTGAGTAAAATGGGAAAAATAGCTCGATTGCTCCTGGTTGCGGCACTTTTAGGCTCCTTACTGGCTGGTTCCTCCTTTGCGGAGATTCTAGGGGTCCTGGATACTTCTTATACGGCGGTCACCCAAACCGGCATCCTATCCGGCCTTAACTTCCCAATAGGCGTTGCCGTCGATTCCAGCAATAATCTTTATGTTGCTAATGGCAGTTCATATAATTATATTTCTAAATATGATGCCAGCGGGAACAAAATAGTTAACAGCCTCCTGCAATCCGGCAGTATCTCCGGTCCAATCGATATTGCTTGGGGGAATGGCTATTTATATGTGGTCGATAACAATGGCTCACGCTGCCGGATATTCAGCGCTTCCACAGGCAATTATAAAGGCGAACTTATTGCCAGGGATCCCTTAGAAGGAGTGATAATACCCTGGAAAATAGCCGGAGTAGGCATCGATATGCAGGGATACCCGTTGATCGTTGATTCGTTAGGTAAAAATGTATATTTCTTTCAGGTTTACGGCAGCTACCCAATAGTTATAAAATTTTTCAAGACTATTCACTTAATAGATGCGGCCGGGAATCTCATCCCCAATCCCACCGATGTAGCAGCCGATTATTCTTATCTCTATGTCACTGCCGGGAACAGTATTTATAAATACCAACTTACCGACGGGAAATTTATCAAATCATGGTCGCCTATGACCACCACCATCTTCAAAGGGATAGTTTATCGCCCTGAAAGTTCTGCACTTTATGCAGTTGAACTTTCTCCGTTCAATAAGGTGTTAAAATACAATCTCGAAGGAAATTTGCTGGCCAGTTATGGGAATGGATACACTGGGACCTCTCCGCTGTATTTTAACATGGTCTGGCAGGTCGCGGTCGATAGCACCGGCAAAGTCTATGTGGGGGATTCAAGGAACAATCGTATCCAAAAGTTCCTTTTGCCTACGTTTCGACCTCTCCAAAAAATAATGCCATAATTAATCTTTAGTTGATTAAAGCCCTCGATAACCTCGGGGGCTTTTTGTTTGAATAAATAGCGCAATTTTGCTATTATGGTGATATGAAACGGTTGCTGCTGGCCATTTTCAGCCTGCTTTTGTCCTTTCAATTGTTCGCTTCCGCGGAGATCATCATCTCACAGCCCCGGATCGCGGGAGGCGAGACCAGGTACGTCGAGGTCGGCGCCTCCCCCAAAGTATATATTCAATTCAAAAATAATACTGATAATGTAATCCAGCTGGGCGGCGCGGATATCTATTTAATTTATGACCCGAATGTAATTGATAACATCATCGGCATCAGTAACGAAAACCCAAATTATTTTTCCGAAAAGGAAATGAACATCTCCAATCCGGGAGAGATCATCTATAAGATCGAATCCGGCGCTAAAAAGCTTTCCGTCCGTCCCGGCGCAACGGTTAACCTGGCCGGAATCACCTTCCATGTCAAACAGACGGCGACCCCCAGAGGGGTAAGGCTATTTGATTTCTCTACCAGACAGCCAAGTTCCGTTTTGATCACGGGCGTTTCTTCCGATATCACCAGCGCGACTGCCATCCCGCTCGCGGTATCGCTTGCGCAATCGGCCCCGCCAAAATTCAGCGGGTTTTCGCAGATAATCTCTTCCAACACTTTCGGATCCAGGGATTCCGGCAACACCCTGATCCTGGACTGGAGGACCCCCGGCTCCGGAGCGCAGGACTTGACTAAATATTTCAACGGCAAGCTGAACTATCGCATCTTCCGGAACACTGCGGATAATTTCGGACCCGATTCCGGAGCAATGGAGCTGTCGGTCGACACCAGCCACGGCGAGATGGACGATCCGGCCATGCGGGCCCCCTTTACCGGGAATGTCCCGGGCACGGATTACCTTTACCAGGACGGCGGAGAGGGCAATCCCTTAAGCGACGGCACGACCTATTATTATAAGATCTCCGCCCTCGATGATACTTCACCCATGCCCAATGAATCGGCCGGGAGCGTGCGGTCGGGAACCCCGCTTGACCTCACCCCGCCCGGAAATGTTGCGAACCTGAGCGCTCAAGCGGAAGACAACCGGATCATTTTAACCTGGGATAATCCGACCGATCCCGATTTTGCCGGCGTGGTTATCATAAAGAATGAAGCCAGTCCGGTGGGAAGCGGCTATCTCGAATCCGCCAAAGCGGTTTTCCCCTATGATAACGGACGTGAATACCAGGCGGGCGAGCAGCCTTTCGGGGAAGGCAGCGGCAAAGTTATCTACGTCAGTTTTCCGGGCGACACTTCGAACCGTTATGAAGATTTTGACGTTATAAAAGGCCGCAATTATTATTACCGGATTTTCACCTTTGACCGCGTGGTCGACGGTATGCCCCGGGAAATGGGCCGGAATTATTCCGGCGGGGCTGCCGTAAATATGCTGGCCGGCAAAGCCCCCCGGCCGATCTCGAATTTTACCGCCTCCCGGGGCGCGGCGCCGGGCGAGGTCGTCTTCAGCTGGAACAACTCCCCCGATGAATTTTGCGAAGGGGTGCTGATCCGCTATACTTCCGACGACGCGTTGAATTTCGCCGCTCTCGGCGATCAAAATGCTGGAGAGCTGGTCGGCGCGTTCCCGGATAACTCCGGACCCGGTAAGCCGGAGACCTACAGCGTCATCTTCCCGCCCGGTTTGAATTATTACTTTAAAGCTTTTGCCTACAATAGCACCCCGCCGGAAGGGCTGGATCCTTTTCAGGCCCAAAGCCTGAGTTCCCACTGCTTCAGCCCGGGCCAGACCGCCGCCGTCCGTTTTTATCCCGCCAAAGCAGCTATGGTTGAACAAGCCCCGCGGGTTGAGATCTGGATCGACCATCGCCTCTACCAGGAGGAGCTGGTTAAAAGAGGAGAAAGCTTTATCGTTACTCCCAATCCCAAAATCGAGGTCAAATATTCCGCCTCCGAAACTTACGCGCTGTCGTCAAATTTAAACGACTACAGGATTACGGTTGATCCGGAAAAGACCACCGCCATGACACTGGCAGCTGAACCGCAAAGTCAGACTAAAGTGATGGCAGCGGGAGCCGCCCCGGGTGAAGAAAAGATTCAAGCGTTGAACCTTCGCTATCTTTCTTTAACTGAACCCCTTTCGGAAGGAAAGCACACGCTGGTGATTTCGGCGAAAAGCGGCGGAACGGTGGGGGAGGCTTCGGTTTTCAGTAAAACTTTAATCGTGGAAGTTACCGGGGGGCCGCTGCGCCTGATCGGCGTCCCGCTCACCAACCCCAGCCCCTTCAGCATCAGGAAAGATAAAACGGTTACCATTCAGTATGAACTTTCCGCCAGCGCGGCGGTAGAAGTCTATTTGATCAGCGTTAACGGAGAAAGGATGAAAAAGTTCAGCTTCGATTCCGGGTCGGAAGGCGGATCGGCCGGCATCAACAAAATCACCTGGGACGGCAAGACCGATCAGGGTTACCTGGTCGGAAACGGCATCTATGTCGGCACCATTGTTTCTCGCGATGACAGCAGACTGCTGGGCAAGTTTAAGTTGACGATTGCGGATTAAATTTAATGTATTTCTCGAAGGCTTTTTCTTTTTTTATGCTAAAATATATGGAGAACTCCCGGCCAGGAATTGGTCGGGGAGGGACTTGCGTCCGCTTGACTAACACGCCAAGGGGGGGTAGAATTAACATGGGGGTAAAAGGTAAAATTAATTTGGAGGTAAGTTTAAAATGAAAAAATTAATGTCGGTGGTTTTCTTTGGATTGTTTCTATTTGCTTGCAGCAGTGGTGTCTGGGCGGGAGAATGGCAGCCAGTCGGCGAATCATTTGATTCGAATGGTGCATTAATTTCAAGCGGCGCTGGTCTTTATCGAACGAAAGCAATAGAGGTTGGTAGCCTTACTAGGAAATTCGCTATTTATAAATGGGTTAGTCCTTCCTGGCAACTCGTGACGGAAACAAAGCCCGCTGCGATTTTTTCAAATTTTGTTGTTGATTCGACGGGAAATATTTATGCCGCATTAAGGCATGAAAACTATAGTCTTGAATTTGCCAAATGGGACGGCTCAAGCTGGTCTTATTCGGTATCAAACCTTTCCCCCGGGCAAATCACTTATTATTCCGGCGCTCTTTATGGTGTTGGTTACTTTTTTGTAAATAACGCCTGGCATCAGGGTTTAGCCAAATTGGATTTGGCCGCCTCTACTTCCATGTGGTCACCGCTTGGACCGGCCGTTGACTTTAATTATTTAAAAAATGATGATCAAGGGAATTTATATCTTTCCGGCCGTTTTAAAAGTGTTGGGGACACTACTCCAACCGCGTATCAAAATGTTGTTAGGTACAACATTCAAACAAATTCATTTTCAGCTTTAGGCGCGCTTCCGGTAAATGCATCTGAATTGTATCCTCTTGCTATTAGATCCGGAGATTTCTATGCTGGGTACCTGGACTTTTCGGTCACCAGCCCTAGCTATGGTGTTCTCAAATGGAACGGCGCATCTTGGTCTATTTATTCCGCTCCTCCTGGCTCACGTATAAGTCAGGGGGTTTTTGATTCGGGTGGAAATCTATTTGTCCGAGACCTTAGTTATGTTGACGGATACCAGTATGTGGGAAAATTGAGTGGTTCCACCTTTTCCCCGCTGCCTCTTTATGCAACTGTTGATATGACGCCCGCGCGACAGATTCTCGCTTACCTGGTTTCTTATCAAGGAGAGATTTACGCGCAAGAGAATATGCAAAAAAGCGGTGACCCCAAATATTATGTTGTCGTAGTTAAATGGGTTGAAGCTGCTGTTACTACTACCACACTCAAACCAGCTTATAAAATTATATCACCCACCACCACCACTATTAAAACCACCACCACCACTATTAAAAAATATATGATCATAAAATCCCCTGTTCCCACAACAACCACTACCCTTAAAATCTTCAAACCCATACTCGGACCGGGAATCGAACCGGCTAACTGAAAATAGATCTTCTCTCAGGAAAAGCCCTCGACAACCTCGGGGGCTTTTTTTTATGCATTTATGATAGAATTCCTCTATGGCCAAGCTTGATCTATTAACAAGAATAGAGAGCTCCTCATATTTTCAACAAAAACTGGCCGACATAAAAAGCTCGATAAATACAAAATATCCCGGCCTGGTCGGATCTTCTAAATCGGCTATTATTGCCTGTCTGGCAAATAACCTCGAAAATCTATTCGTAATAACCTCTACTTCTCGGGAGGCGGAGAAGTTGAAGCAGGAGATCGAATTCTTATCGGGCAAAGAGACCCTCACTTTCCCCGCCCTTGATATTCTGCCTGAAGAAGATATCAGGCCGGATAAAGAGATCATCGGCCGGCGGCTCAACATCTTAAATCGCCTCTCAGAGGAAAAGAATCTGGTCGTGATCGCACCGCTGAAGGCGGTCATGTTCATGACAGCCTCCCGGAAGAAGATCAAAACTTCAAAGCTCAAGCTCCAAAATAATGAAAAGATCGATCTGGGCGAATTGATCAAAAAACTCATTGATCTCGGTTATAATCGCTTCGATATTGTGGGCGAACGGGGGGAATTTTCCGTCCGCGGAGGGATCATCGATGTTTTTCCCCTTAACCAGGAACAACCGGTAAGGATGGAATTGGTCGGCGACCGGATCGAGTCGATCCGAACTTTTGATCCTTATAACCAGCGCTCAACCAGCAAGATCGAAGAAACTACCATCCTTTCGGCCGCCGAAACCTTTGAAACCCCCATCTTTGAATACCTGGCAGACAATACCTATATCATCCTGGACGAAATGCTGGCGCTTTCCCGTATCGCAGCCGAGCTTAAAGAAGAATCTCCTCTTTATCTTGATTTCGAACAGGTGAAAGATCATGCTCGGCTCGAGCTCTCTTATTTTCTAAGTGAAGGGGAAGAGGAAGTTTTCACTTCACCGCAGAGCTACATCAGCCGTTTTGAAAATATCCCTCCAACTTCGATTATTGTCAGCCGCCATGCCGAAAGATTAAAAGAGGAATTACCGGAATTAAATATCATCCGGGGAGAACTGCGCGGCGGTTTTATCTTCGAAAATAATGTAGTCATAACCGACCGCGAGCTTTTTGGCGAAGAGATCGCTCCGCGCGCGGCCAAACCGGCCGGGCGGGAAGGCGTGGCGGATGAGCTGCTCTCTGATCTAAAGATCGGTGACTTTGTGGTCCACGAAAATTACGGGATCGGGATCTACCAGGGAATGCAGTCGCTCGAGCTGGATGAAGTGAAGCAGGAATACTTGCTGATCGAATACTTGGGAGAAGATAAACTCTATGTTCCTCCCCACATGATCGGCCTGGTTGAAAAATACGCGGGAGGCGGCGATGCCAAACCCCGTTTGAGCCGGCTCGGAACCCAGGAATGGCTTCGTACCCGCGGCCGGGTTAAAAAAGCCCTCCGCGACATGACCAGAGAGCTGCTCGAGCTCTACGCCGCCCGGGAAAAGCTGACCGGGAATGCCTTCCCCCCTGACGATCTCTGGCAAAAGGAACTCGAGGCCACTTTTCCGTTTGAAGAAACTCCCGACCAGATCCGGGCGATTATCGAGGTTAAAAAAGATATGGAATCTCCGCAGCCGATGGATCGACTGGTCTGCGGCGACGTCGGCTATGGAAAAACCGAAGTGGCTATCCGTGCTGCCACTAAAGCCGTTTCTGCCGGAAAACAGGTGGCGGTCCTTGCGCCTACCACCATTTTGGTTGAACAGCATTACAATAATTTTAAACAAAGATTTAAAAATCTGCCTTTTATAGTAGAAATGCTTTCGCGTTTTCGCGGGGTCAAAGAACAGAAGACGGTGGTGAAGTCGCTCGCAGCCGGAGCCGTGGATGTCGTCATCGGCACCCACCGGCTTTTGTCAAAAGATATCAATTTTAAAGACCTTGGCCTTGTAATTATCGATGAAGAACAGAAATTCGGCGTCGCCCATAAAGAGAAATTAAAGAAATTGAAGAAAACGGTGGATGTTTTAACCTTGACCGCTACCCCTATACCACGGACCCTTTATTTCTCGCTCTCCGGAGCGCGTGAAATGAGCATGATCTCCACGCCGCCGATCGACCGCTCCCCCATCCGCACCTACGTGACTCCTTTTTCCGAAGCCGTTATCCGGGAAGCGATCTTGAGAGAGATGGACCGTGGCGGTCAAATTTATTTTGTCCATAACTTTGTTGAGACCATTACCGGAGCGGCTTCGAAAATAAAGAAGCTGGTCCCGGAAGCCCGCGTCGCCATTGGTCACGGCCAGATGGATGAGAAAAAACTTGAGAAAACCATGTTGGATTTCTTAGAAAGAAAATACGATGTTTTAGTTTGCACTTCGATTATTGAGTCAGGTCTCGACATCCCTAATGTCAATACGATTTTGATCGATCACGCGGATCGCTTTGGTTTATCACAGCTTTACCAAATCCGCGGTCGGGTTGGGAGGTCAGCCGCGAGAGCTTACGCCTATCTTTTTTATCATCCCGCGCGAAGTATGACCGATCAGGCGGTGGAAAGATTAAAAGCCATCCAGGAATTCACCGCCCTGGGATCGGGTTACAAACTGGCTATGAGGGATCTGGAAATCCGCGGTTCGGGAAATCTCTTAGGAGCGGAACAATCCGGCCACATTTATGAAGTCGGTTTTGATCTTTACGTTGAGCTGCTGGAAGAAGCGGTCCGGGAGCTGAAAGGCGAGCCCATTACTCCACACCGAGAGATCATTTTTGACCTGAAAGTCGAAGCCTACATTCCCGAAAGTTATATCACCGATGAGAAGCAGAGGATCGCAATCTACCGTAGAATGAATAATTTGCGCAGCCGCTCCGATATCGAGGACCTTCGAAAAGAACTAGTCGACCGCTTCGGCAAAACTCCGGAAAAATTAGAAAAACTATTTGATCTTCTGCAATTAAAAGTAGATGCCTTAAATAAAGGAGTGAAAAGTGTAAAAGAAGAAAAAGGGATGGTTACTATCGAATATCAGTCCGGCAAACGCAAACAGTTTACTAAAGAAGCTATTTTGAAGAAAGGAATCCCATAATTTTGTAAATCAATTTGGCGATGGTAAAGTCGGAGGCAGGTTCGTCCCTGCGCGGGGCGAGTTCCACCACATCGAATCCAACCACGTTTTTATCCCGGCAAACCCCTTTTAGAACATCCAGCACTTCATACCAGAACATCCCGCCCGGCTCCGGGGTGCCGGTGGCGGGAATAACCGAAGGATCGAAGACATCTACATCGATTGTAATATAAACATCGCGGCTCAATTGGTTATCGATCTTTTCGATCAACTCCAATTTTTCTGCCCAGTGAATTTTTTTAATCTGGCCGGTTTTCTTGGCCCAATCCCATTCTTCAACCGAGATGCTGCGGATGCCGACCTGAACCGCCGGACAGATCTCTAGAACGCGGCGCATGACGCAGGCATGGTTATCCTTCGAACCTTTGTAAGAATCGCGCAGATCAGCGTGAGCATCGAGCTGCAGCACCGATAGACGCTTATGCTTCTCCGCCAGGGCTTTAACCGCGACCGGAGTAATCGAATGTTCTCCTCCCAACACCACGGGGATTTTTCCGTCACCAATAATTTTCTCTGCCGCGGACGGCAGACGGCTGACTGTCGACGGTTTAAAAGTATAAACCAAACTTTTTCGATAAGGCTCAAAACCCAGTTCCTCATCAAAAGTTTCCACCTGTTGCGAAGCCTTAAGTATCGCCGCCGGGCCTTTTCTGGTTCCTCTTCCGTAGGTCGTAGTTGCCTCATGCGGACAGGGAACGACCACAAATTTCGCTTTTTCGTAAGAGTAAAAATCAGGTTCAATCGATAAATATTTCATTGATAACTAATCCTCAACCCCTTACTCGACCAATCAAAAACTGGTTTCTTGCGTTTGCGAGCAAGCTCTTCCACCTGCGCTAAACCGTGCACCAGAAATGGAAGCGCGATGGTCACGTCACAAAAACACTGTGCTTTCTTCGCCCTTTTAGAAATTTTTCCCCAGGAAACCGCTTCCTCCAGGGTGCAGCCGGAAAGCCCGCCAAAATGCGGATTGTCAGTGGTAAGCTGAATGGCGTATTCATGGCCGGGAAGCTTGTTCCCCAAAATTAGATTCAAAAGCTCCGTCTGCTGGATAAAATTCTTGGGCACTCCCCCGCCCAGATAAATTACTCCCGATTTTTTTGTGTGCCCGGCAATTTGAGCCGTTTCATACGCATCTTTCATTTGGTCGATGTAACGAAAATAACCCCCGCGCCGCGCCATGACAAAAGAATAGCCGATCGAGGAATCCGCCAGCGCCGGCGAAAAAACCGGCACGCCGGCTTCCGCCGCTTTAATGAGAATCGAATCCTGGTTTTTGGCGATTTTCTTCAGATGAATCCCCAGCTGAAATAGAAACTCCCTGGATGAATATTGGTAACCCGGCTCCAGCGACTCGATAAATTTTTGAATCTTCCGGTCAACCTGCCTTTGCAAAGACTCTTTGACGTAAACATCATAAAAGCGATCAATGCCTTCTTTTAATAAAACCCGGTCATCAACCAGCGGCGATCCCTGAAAATGGATGACTCCCAATGCTTCGCAGGCGTCGTGGAAAAGCTGCGCCCCGGTGGAAACCACCACGTCTACAAACCGATTCTTAATGAGATAAGCGATCAGCCGCCGCATGCCGGCGGGGATAACGGCGCCCGAAATTCCCAGCCAGATGGTGATTTTTTTCTCGCGCAGCATCTCACGCCAGATGTAGTAGCATTCCCCCAGCGCTTTTCCCTGAAAGCCGGTGGCCAGCATCCCTTCCAGGATTTCGGAAGCTAAAGCGGCTTTCTTAACCCGCAGCGGAATGGTGGGTTTCTTGAGAAACTTGGAAATCATTTAAATCCTAGTGGTAAATCCGCGGCCGCTCGACGACTTCTCTTCTCTCGCGCATCACCACATCGCCGGCGCGACGGATATTTTTGGGGAATTCAACCCCGCGGTTGAGCAATATTACTTCGTGATGGGTCGCATCAAAAATATCCAGCAGCTGCGCGCGGGCGTAATCGGTGTCAAAGTCTTTGCAGGAGAAAATATCAATGAAAGCGTGTTCCTTATCGGGAAAGGTGTGAATGGAAATATGGGATTCGGCGATCAGCACGACGCCTGAAATCCCCCAGTCTTCCGGAACTTTGCCCGTGTATTTGAAAACATAAGGCGGCATGATCTTGTTCATTCCAATTTTGGCGGGAAAAGTGTCGAGAGTCCTGAAGATCAAATCCATGTCGGATAATTTTTCTTTAGGACAACCGTAACAATCGAGCATCAAATGGGGGCCGAATCCGTACTTAACTTCCTCTGCCGTTTTCATTAAAAATATTTTGCGCTCTTGCGTATAATTTGTCAAGAGATTTTTTTTAAGATAGAATTGATGCATGGATAATTTTGAGCTTTTGCGCAACGAAATGGTTGATACTCAGCTCATCCCTCGCGGAATATCCGATCCGCGTGTCCTCGGCGCCTTCAGAAAAGTTCCGCGGCATCTGTTCGCTCCGGAAAATATCCGCGCCTCCGCCTATGATGATGCCGCGCTTCCCATCGGTGAAGGGCAAACCATTTCCCAGCCTTACATGGTTGCCATCATGACCGAATTGCTAAAACTCAAAGGAAACGAAAAAGTGCTCGAGGTCGGTACCGGCTCCGGTTATCAAGCCGCCATTCTGGCGGAGCTCTGCAGGAAAGTTATTACAATTGAGCGCATTGAAAAACTTTCGGAGCGCGCCGCAAAAGTCTTAAAAGAAATCGGTTATTCGAACCTTGAATTTGTGGTTGGCGATGGCACCCTGGGCTATTCAAAAGAAGCTCCTTATGATGGCATAATTGTAACCGCCGGCTGCCCCGAAATTCCACCCCCTTTGATCGACCAGCTGGCCGAAGGCGGCAGGCTGGTAATCCCGGTCGGAGAAAGGTATCTACAAACCCTGACCATCGCCACCAAAGAGAAAGGCAAAATAAGCATCGAAGAATCGATCGGCTGCGTCTTTGTGCCCCTGATCGGGAAATACGGGTGGCAAAACTCCTTCGACAGTTGACCCCCCGTCTGAAATATGTTATTCTTTAACCACTATGGCCGAAGAACTAAAAGGAACTTTTATAGATAAGAGCAAAGGTGCGGAAGGGTTTTCCGAAGTGGAAGATCTGATCCGCCAAACCCTGGAAGAGAGCAAAAAAATCGCGCCACCGCCTCTCCCCAAAGAAGTCATTGAGAAAAAAGAGGAGTTTAAAGCCACGGTTTTAGCCGCGCCGATAAAGGCCCCCGGCAGGCAGGAAAAACCGAAAGAAGCTCCCGCCCCCGGCTACGAAGCAACCTTCAAGGAATATAAGGTCGGAGATATCGTCAGGGGAAAAGTAATAAAGGTAGATCCTTCGGGAGTGCTGGTGGATATAAAGTATAAATCCGACGGCCTGATCCTTCCCGAAGAGCTTTCAGATAAGTCTTTTGGCTCGCCGGAGGAAGTGGTCAAGGTAGGCGACATCATTGACGTCTATATTGAAAATCTTGAAAGCAAAGAAGGCTACGTCGTTCTTTCCAAAAAGCACGCGGATTACGAAAATAAATGGAACATCGCTTTTGACGCTTTTCGCGGCAAGAAGCTATTGGAAGGCAAAGTCCTCCAGGCTCTCAGGGGGGGCTTAGTGATTGATTGCGAAGGGATCCGCGGCTTTATTCCGGCTTCCCAGGTAGTCAAGAAAGCCGAAGAAACTCTTGATTCTTTCGTGGGAAAAGCGCTTCCGGTTAAGGTTATTGAAGTTAACCGCCGGCAGGGAAAAATCGTTCTTTCCCACAAAATGGGCACGGGTGAAAAGGAAAGATTCGGTTCGGAAAAACTCTTTAATGAACTGGAAGTCGGCCAGGTCCGCCGCGGCCGGGTCACCAGTCTCAAAAGCTTTGGCGCCTTTGTCGACCTCGGCGGCATCGAAGGGCTGATCCACATCACCGAACTTTCCTGGAAAAGAGTCAAACACCCTTCCGAAGTCCTGAAGGTTGGGGAAGAAATCGAAGTTTTTGTTTTGGGGGTTGACAGGATCAATAAAAAAGTCGCTCTGGGACTGAAAGAGCTGCAGCCCGACCCCTGGGAAAAGGCCAACCAATTATACCAGCCGGGACAGATCGTAAAAGCCAGGATTTTGCGCTTTGCCAAATTCGGCGCTTTCGCTGAACTCGAGCACGGGCTCGAAGGGTTGATCCATATCTCCGAACTTTCTAAAGAACCCATCAAAAGCCCGGAGGAGGCGGTGAAAATAGGAGATACAGTGGATGTGAAGATTTTGCGCGTCCTGCCGGAAGAGCAAAAGATCGGTCTCTCGATCCGCGAAGTGCCTGTTGAAGAAGCCGCACCCCCGGCCGAAGAAAAGAAGGTTACCATCGGAGACATTATCGCCGAAAAAGAGCGCGCCCGGGTTGAGAAAGAAGAAGAGTTTAGCGAAGAAGATACCGAAGAGATCACATGAGGTTCGTCGATCAGCTCGACCAGGCTGCCCAAAAAAATAAGAGTTTGCTCTGCGTTGGACTCGACGTTGATCTCAGCCGCATCCCCCCAAAGTTTTTAAATTCCGATGACCCGATCTTTCTTTTCAATCAGGAAATTATAAAAACCACCCAGGACCTGGTCTGCGCTTATAAGCCCAACACGGCATTTTATGAAATGTACGGGATATACGGGATAAGCTCTCTCACCAAAACCATCGAATTCATCCACTCCCTCAATCTTCCGGTCATACTGGATGCCAAGCGCGGGGATGTTGGACATTCTTCCACCGCTTACGCCAAAGCCATCTTCGAGGTATTTAAAGCCGACGCCACCACGGTTAATCCTTATCTCGGCCACGACTCGGTTGAACCCTTCCTGAACTATCATGAAAAGGGTATTTTTGTCCTTTGTTTGACCTCAAACATTGGTTTCAAGGATTTTCAAGCCGTCGGTGAAGAGCCCCTTTATATTTCGGTTGCCAGGCATGTGAAAGAATGGAATCATTATGGCAACTGCGGACTGGTGGTCGGCGCTACCAAGCCTGAAGAGCTAAAAGAAATCCATGATCTGGTTGGCGACATGCCCATTCTTATTCCAGGAGTCGGAGCGCAGGGCGGCGATCTCGAAGCTTCGGTTAAATATGGCGGGAAGCATCCCATTATCAACGCTTCGAGAAGCATTCTCTACGCCGCCGACCCAAAAGCTGAAGCAATGAAACTCCGCGACGAGATAAATCGATACCGATGATTGAAGTAATTGACAACCAATATCCCGATAAAGAATACACAGTAAACATCGAATTCCCTGAATTCACCTGCGTCTGTCCCAAGACCGGTCTCCCGGATTTTGCGACTATAAAAATAGAATATATTCCGGACAAGTTGATCGTTGAATTAAAATCGCTCAAAATGTATTTTATTTCATACCGAAACGTTGGCATATTTCACGAAACTGCAGTAAATAAAATTCTAAACGATTTTGTTGACGCCTGCAAACCTCACTCAGCAAAAGTTATCGGCGAATTTAATGTCCGCGGAGGGATAAAGACGACGGTTTCGGCGGAATATCGCTCCTAACTTACAGATTGATCAGACCGATCAAAAGCGATCTTCCCTGTTAGGCCTCAATATCTCCAAAAAGTCATCAGATCCTTGAAGCTCTGATTTCATATAATATTCCCAGGCATCTTTTACCCACCGAATTATTTCCTCGCTCCCCTGCCCTTCTTTGATCATTTCCGGCAGTTCCGCATAGGCGTAAGGGGTCATTTCCTTCGCTTCTTTTGCGATATCCGTCAACAATGTGATGGCCGCGTTGACGCTTAAAACGCTTCTGGCCGCGCGGATCGCGAAGGATAAAGATTCAAAACCGCTAGTAGCTTCGTCTTGGTTCTCCTTTTTTCCGATCACCTCAAACAGGTTCTTAATTTCCTGCCGGTTAAGATCGGCTTCCAGCACAGCAGGAAGTGCAAGCACAGCGCCCGAGGCTTTATCATTTGCGGTTTTTATCACATCGGAAATAATATCGGCCAGTTCTGACGCTGGCATGCCGGGCATTTTATCTAGCTGGCCTTCCAGCACGATAAAAGCAGTTCCTGCGAACCACTCACAGTTGCTTAGGATCTCGAGCGATAGCTTGGTGATCTGGACCGGATCGAACCTTTTAGGGGCGTTTTTGAAGAATGCTGTCATCCCCCGATATGTCGAGCTTTGATTTATTCTCCCCTGGACATCGCTGCCGATCGCTATGATTTGATCGACCGAAAGACCCGCTTCCAGGCCGGAAGGGATCACCATGAAGAAACGGTCATTCACGACCCTGTTCGCCACTAATCGGCTGAATAATTCGTCTACCTTGGCGGCTGTTAAATACTGCCTGGCTTGCTTAGCCACCTGCGCGAACACTCTCAGACAGGTAGCCCCTTCGCTGCCTCCGCCGCTCTTGAGGATCCCTTCAATTAAAGATAATATCCGCTGCGGTCTTAAGCCAGCCGCCAGCAGGTCGGGCAGCGCGCGCAAAGCATCCGCCGTCGGGATCGGGACATTGCCGAACGCGTGATCGGTCGGTTTTGCCGCACCGCTGATGATCTTCCCAAAAATGGCAGCCATCTCCTGCGGCCGCAGACCAGTGGATCTTATCTCTCTGATCAGCTTATCGGGCTCTAAGATATTGCAACCTTGCAGGATATTTCTTGATATTTCAAGGAAAAGCCTGGAATCGTTCCTTCCGCTGCCTGCCGCCGGGGCCGTTGCCGCCGTTCTTTTCATGAATGTCATTATAAATCCTCCTGAATTGACGTTGCGTTTTCAGCCATAAATCTTTCGGCATATACATGGGGGAATTTCAGTTTTTCGGGGAAGATAATTGGGTTTCAGCAAAACACCCGGCTTAATCCGCGCTTCCCTCCGGCCAGATATTTTCGAGCGCGGAATGATAGGTTTTCCCGCAGGGGGAAGCCACAAAATAACGATTAAAATCGGGTTCAGTTTCACGGTTGACGAAAGGCATCGCCGATAAAAAAGAAAGATATTTAGCACGGGTTGAAGCCTCATCCTGAGACAGCTCTTGCACTAGGCCCTCATAATGACCGCAGCCATAGATGACCAGGAAAACGGGATACTGGCCGGTCTCGCTGATCTCCCTCGCCAGCTGTTTAAGTTTGAGCGCCGCTATCACATTCCTGAAATCCCCCCTGTATATCTGCCTGTCAAATTTTTCCTTTGTTTTTATGTCAACGAAAAGATCGATGTGCGCAACCGGGATATCTTCGCTCCAAATAAAATCCCAGCTCGGCGGATTTATTCCGGGCGGAGCAATCTCCAGAAGATAATTATTTTCGACCCACGAATAACTATGGGAATTCCCTTCCCTGACAACACTTCGTTCGGGAACAACGATCATTTTTTTGCCTTCCTTTAATGCCCGATCATATGTAAAGGCAATGTAGGCAGGATCAACAAACAGCACCCCGCTGGCATGCTGGGTACAATAGATATGATAATCTCCCCAGAGTCCCCGGATCTCCATGGTGATCGGCCATTTGCCAGCCTTAACCTCTTTGTCATCCGCTCGAACATTCTCTAGTCTCGATTTCATTTTTTGGGCGAGATCAGCTGTATGGTCTGAAAGGCAGCTGAACATAATATCTCTTTTTATATCCTTTCCGTTAACGCAATCAAATAAAAAGCTGAATGCCTCATTAAAGTTTTCCGTAATTTGTGAAAAGGCTTCTTCCGCTTCAAAATCAAGATACAGCTCCTTTTCTCCCGGGAAATTAAAAGCTCCCTTTGCCAGCTTATAAACTTCCTTGGTAACCATTATCTCCCGCTGGCTGAAGACCGGCTTTTCTTTTATTTCGTTAAATTCGTCCCATGCCTTGCGGTACCACGGCCGGCTTTCGAGCTCTTGCCGCCGCTGCCGGTTGATCTCCTCCATCACTTCCCACAACTCGACCGTTTTGTCCCCATCTATATCATACTGGCGGACAATTTCGGGGCTTTCGCTCTGGGTTATATAAAAGTCCCCGTCCCCGATGTCGAAATACTGCTTCCTCAATTCGGGTAAATTTCTTGCGGTGATCTGAGAAACAACCATTTGCTATTTTTCGGAATATATTTTGGAAAATTTCAATTAAAGCGGGAAGATTATGATTAGTAAGTAGAATCAGCTTCTTGCAGAATCTTCAACTCAATCGGATCTTCGGGGCCAAAAGGTTCAACGCGGGGATCGTGCTTTTTGATAATGGAGAGAAATTCGCTGGACTCGCCAATTTTCGCCAAGAGCTCGGAACCAACTTCGCCGTGGTGTTTGTGCACGTAAAATCTTCTAAAACGAGGGACTTTTCTTCCCTTTTCCGCCATCCATTCGTATAGCCAGGGGAAAAAATAGCGGATAATAACTATTGTTGATTTGGTCAAAACCGAATTTCGCTCAGCCACTTTACCGATGTCATGAAGCAGCCCCAGTTTTACCAGCTTCCGCTGGTCGAGCTCCGGATTATAGAGAGCCAGCTCGAGCATCCGGCGCGCCACCACCGCCGCATGTTTCTTTTCAAAACCGGGAAGCTGGTTAAAGAGGGCGAATTCGTCGATGTTCAGGTAACTGCGCGCGAAAGCCTCATCGGCTTTGGTATAAATTGAGAACATCCCGGAATAAAATTGCTTGATCCGGTGGACGATCCTATCCAGCATCGATGGCTTTTCGGAGAGAAGAAACAAACTTGGGGATGGCTTTCATTTTCTTTTTAGCGATCAGATCTACAATGGCCGAACCTACGATCACCCCGTCCGCAATCCTGGCCGCTTCCGCCGCCTGGGCCGGGGTTGAAATCCCAAAGCCCACCGCGATCGGCAATTGAGAATATTTTTTTATTCTGGAAACTAAATCCGGCAAGTTTTCAGCCAGAGCCTGTCGCCTTCCCGTTATCCCCGCTACTGAAATAAGATATATAAAACCAGAAACTTTCTCCGCCACCATTTTTATCCTTTCATCCGTGCTCGTTGGCGCTACCAGAAAGATGGTATCGACTCGCGACTTGTGACCCGCGACCCGTGACTCTTCCGGCGGAAGATCAGGGACGATTACTCCATCCACTCCCGCCCTTTCACAATCGACGTAGAACCTTTCGATACCATGATTAACTATTAAGTTATAAGAAAGCATGAAACAAAGCGGAACCTGGGTTTTCTTCCTTGCCCTGGAGACTAACTTAAAAACCTCAGATAAAGAAACATCCTTCTTTAAGGCACGTTGGTGTGAAACTTGAATGACGGGACCATCGGCCAGAGGGTCGGAGAAAGGGATCCCTAGTTCGATGATGTCGGCGCCGGATTTCTCCAAACCATAAACGATTTTCTCAGTTGCGGAAAGCGAAGGATCTCCGGCAGT